>Ga0307987_1000184_pt1 | contig 39020 bp, 32 predicted proteins | sample EllFjometagen181_FD_203157 | JGI IMG/M metagenome (GOLD analysis project Ga0307987, IMG submission 203157) | Marine microbial communities from Ellis Fjord, Antarctic Ocean - #181 | ecosystem: Environmental > Aquatic > Marine > Unclassified | place: Southern Ocean | collected 2014-10-08 | reverse complement strand
GGATCCCGGCATCGACTACCTGCTCGAGCACACCACCTGGAAGCCCGACTTCGCCATCATCCCCGACATCGGCGAGAACATGAAGGGCATCGACATCGCCGAGAAGGGCCGCACCGAGATCCATGTCACGGCACGCGGCAAGCAGGCCCACGGCTCCACCCCCGATCGCGGCGTCAACGCGGTGTACAAGGCTGCCCGGCTCATCACCCTCATCGAGGGGACCACCCTGCCCCACACCGAGCACCCCATCCTGGGCAAGCCCAGCATCAACCTGGGTCTCATCCACGGCGGCGCAGCCTCCAACATCGTGCCCGGCGAATGCGGCTTCACCCTGGACGTGCGCTACGTGCCCGGCATGTCGGCCGAAGGCGTAGCCGAGCACATCCGCGGCCTCGCGGCCACCGTCGCCGACGACTTCACGATCCGGGTGGGCCACGACGCGCCCCCCCACGCCATCGACGCCGACAATCCCCTGGTCCACGCGGTGCAGCGCTGTGCCGAGCCGGTGCTGGGCTTCGTGCCCCAGCCCTTCGGCATGGGCGGCGGCACCTTCGCCAAGGCCTTCAACTTGGGCGGCATCCCGGCGGTGGGCTGGGGTCCCGGCGACGACGAGGCCTTCCACGTGGTGGACGAGTACGTACCCGTCGAGCAGCTGGTGGACTTCGCCGAGTGCCTGGCGCTGCTGGCCATGGACCTGTTGGGCACCCGCTGAACGGGGTCACGGTCCGTCGAAAGTTCGTAAGATGCGACAGCTGGTGAAGCTCGGGGGAGACGACTGCGCGGGGTGAGGCTACCCTTTGCGCCCGATGAAGGAGCCCGCCATGTCCCGCTGCACCCCGTTGCTCGCCATACTCTTGGTCGCTTGCCCCCCCCCCGGTGTGAAGCCAGACAGCGACACGCCTGTGGTGGACACCGACAGCGACACGGACACCGACAGCGACGCGGACACGGACACCGACACCGACACCGACACCGACACCGACACCGATCCCCCAGAGGGCGACGTGTACTGGTTGAGCTGGGAGCTGCACGACGACATCGAGTCCCTGGTCTGGGTCACCTGGACCCAGGACATCACCGCCACCGTGCACGTGGAGTGGGCCTTCGAGAAGGACGAGTGGAACAGCACCGCCAGCTGGGAGCTCGAGCCTGGCACCCACACCAAGCTCATCGCGGGCATCCCCTACGAGCAAAACGCCGGCTGGAAGCTCGTGGTCGAAGGCGGCGAAACCTTCGAGGGCGACACTATCACCACCGGCGGCATCCCCAGCGGCTGGCCCAGCCCCACGGTCACCGTCAGCGACCCGGACAACTGGCTGACCGAGGGCAAGTACCTGCTCACCAGTATCAACCAGGACAGCGGCGGCTGGATGTCCGGCACCTACTGGACCTTCATCATCGACCGTGAAGGCCGGCCCATCTGGGCCCATAAGGCCCCCCAGCGCCACTGGACCCTCTTCGTGCAGGTGGCGGTCACCGGCGACCACTTCCTGTGGGACGAGGCCACCTACTGGTCCAACTGGGATAGCGGCGCAGGCTCCCAGGTCCACAAGCGCTACCTGGATCAGGAGATCTCCGACGTCTGGACCCCGGGCCTGCACCACGCCTACGTCCAGCTCCCCGACGGGACCCTGGCCTGGGGCAGCCAGTACCACGGCGGCGAGGAAGCCCTGGTCTACAAGGCCCCTGACGCTCCCGACGACGACTCCGGCACCGTGCTGTGGACCTGCGACGACGACTGGCCCGACTCGGGCCGCTGCGAGTCCAACGGGCTGCACTACTCCATCGAGCGCAACGCCTTCTTGTACAGCTTCTACACCAACAACTCCCTGGTCGAGGTCTCCTACGCCACCGGTGAGAGCCTGTGGTGGGCCGGCGAAGTGCGCGGCGGCTACGACTTCGAGCCCAGTGACTCCCAGTTCGCCTGGCAGCACGGCGTGACCTACACCGACGAAGGCCACCTGATGGTCTCCACCCACTCCCAGTCCGGCGCGATGACCACCCTGGTGCGCGAGTACGAAGTGGACCACGACAGCGAGACCCTGAGCCAGGTCTGGGCCTACGACGCGGCGTCGTTCGCCTCCACCAACGGCGACGCGTGGCGCCTGAACAACGGCAACACCCTGCACCTGCTGGGCAGCGCCGGCGAGATCAACGAGGTCACCAGCGACGGCACCATCGTCTGGCACGTGGACTGGAACGCCGAGAAGCTCCTGGGCCGCGGCCAGTTCATCGAAGACCTGTACACGCTGGTATCGCCCGAAGCGAAATAGGCGCGCTATCCAGCGTGACTACTTCCCCCCGCCGATGTCGTACGCCACGATGATGGTGCTGCCGAAGTCCGGCACGTACTCGCCGTGGAAGCCCACAGATATGAACTCGTCGTCGTACTGCCAGCCGAGGTCGTCTTCGGCCTCGACGACCTCATCGTCCACATAGACCGTCAGCGTGTCCAGCACCGGGCGATGGGTGAGGAAGAAGGTGCGTTGGGGGGAACCGATCTGGGTCCCGATGTCGTGGATGATGTCGCCGTACCCCGACTCGCAGATGTTGCCGTTGATACCGTCGAGTTCGTTGCCGATGGTCATGTAGCGCTTGCCGGGCCAGCTCTCGTCACAACCCTCGCTCACCTCGGGACCCACGATATTGGACGCCACCACACGGCCACCGATACCCTTGAGCCCCTGGAACGCACGGACGTAGTCGGCGGTGGAGATCAGCTTGTCGTTGATGTCGTAGCAGAGCCCGCCGTCCATGTCGTCGCTCAACCAGTTGTCGTCGGAGCAGTCGTTCTCGTCGGAGACAAAGACCAGCGCCAGCACAGAGTCGCCGCGCAGGAAGCCATCGCCGGCGTCCACGGCGTCGGGATCCGACAGGGCGTGGTAGGCGGCCTGCAGGCCCCGCTCCTTGTCGGAGCCCGCGACGCCCACCTGCACGCGCTCCATGAACATGGGCAGGTAGTCGTCGTCCCGGGTGAGGTAAGGCGGCTCCCCCAACAGCATGCCCCGCTGCTCGTTGTCTTCGTCCATGTCGGTGCTGGTCACCGCGATGTGGAAGTCCACATCTTCCTCGGCCATGTTCATGGCGAAGATGAACCGGGTGAAGCCCTGGGCCACCTTCATCTGCTCGTTGGCCATGGAGTTGGAGTCATCGATGACCCACAGGATGTCCACCATGTCCGTGCCGGCTTGGTAGAAGCTGTCCTCGAAGTCCATGCGCATGATCTCGTGCTCGTTGGCGCAGCCCACCAGGGCAACGACGCCGAGCACGAATGAGACGGGAACCAGGTGACGCATCATGGGGACCTCCTGCAAAGGCGAGACCAACCAGAGTCCACGCAAGAAGCGTACCATGGGCCCGAAGCGCTCGCGGACCGTGAGAGACAGCAGGTTCGCAGACCCGACCATGATCCTGGGGTCCCAGTGCCGGGGCGCGAGGGTCGCAGCTGCCCACCCGTGGGGCCGCGACGGGTGCGTTCAGTCCGCCGCCTCGAGCTCGGGGATCACACGACCGCGGGTGGCATCGGCCAAGGCCCGCTGTAGGGACTCGAGATCTCGACGATCCAGCTCGACCCGCAGCACCACGCCTTCGGCCCGGTAGTCTTCCCCCAGCTTGTCGAGATCCCGCCGCTCGAGCACGCCATAGATCGCCCCCAGGTCGTCGAAGCGAGCGGCGAGCAGCACCCGCACCCGCTCCCGGACCACCCGAACCGGCGCGGTGCGCAGGCACTCCGACGCCGAGCCGCCGTAGGCACGGGCCAGGCCGCCCGCCCCAAGCTTGATGCCCCCATACCAGCGGGTGACCACCACCAACACCCGATCCAGATCCCGACCCTCGATGGCCGCCAGGATGGGACGCCCTGCGGTGCCCCCGGGCTCGCCGTCGTCGGAGAAGCGGTAGGCGTCACCCGTGCGATACGCGAAGCAGTTGTGGGTGGCGGCGTGATCCGACAGCTCCGCCAGCACGGCCATGGCGTGCTCCGGCGACTCGACGGGCGCACCCTGGGCCAGGAAGCGGCTCTTCTTGACCAGCAGCTCGAAGCTGTAGGGACGGGCCAGGGTGCGAAGCTCGGTGGGGTCGGTGCTCACGAGGACTCTTGGCGACGGCGACGGTACAGGTGGAAGAACGCGACGGGGACGATGATCAGGGCCATCAGATCGCTGGGATCCGGCGTCACCGCGAAGCCGCGCCCCGGCACCAGGCGGTGCAACACCGTGACGTGCAGCACGGCCGCGCCGGACCACAGCTGCAGGGCGGCGAAGTAGCCCGCCGCGAGCAGGCAAGCCCCCCCGTTCACCGCGGCACCCGCACGCCACAGCCCCCGACCTCGCAGGCGGTACAGTCCCCAAGCGCCCCACTCCCACAGGGCCACCAAGAACACCGGCAGCAGAAAGCACAGCCCCAGATCCGACAGCTTGCCCGACAGCCAACCGGGATGGTGGGGCTTGAGCCATAGGTCGTTGAGGACCACCAGGGCAAAGGCCACCGCCGGGGCCGGATGCAACAGGGCCAACCCCGGGTAGCCATCGCCGCCGTGCTCGCCCGTGCTCATGTGGGCCCCCGCCCCAGGCCGAGCAGGCGCAGGCTGCTGCGCAGCACGATGATGTCGGTGAGCAGCTCCACCGGCGCCCGATCGTCGGTGAGCCGCGGCGCACTGGGGTCGATCTCCCATAGGCCCGGAGGAGTGAGCCTGCTCAGCCGCGCCAGGTCCCGGGAGCCAAGCCCCAGCGCGCCGAGCCCGGCGTCCTCGTCGGCGCCGTGACGGGAGCCCACCAACACGGTGTTGCTGCCATTGCGCACATCGGCCCCCCGCACCACCGGGAACACCCCAGACAGGGTAGCGGCCAAGGCCTGCACCACCTCGTAGCTGTCGGCGTCACGGCCTACGTTCAGCAGCACGGCGCCCCCCGGCGCCAGGTGGGCCTCGAGGGACCTGAAGAACTCGTGGGTGCAGAGCTGGAAGGGCACGTAGGGGAACTGGAAGGCGTCCACCAACACCAGATCGTAGCGACTGGCGTCCCGGGCCAGCCAGGCGCGGGCGTCCTCGACCTCCACATGGATGTCGGTGGGCATGCCCAGGAAGCGCTGCCCGGCCTCCACCACCTGGGGGTCCAGCTCAACCCCCACGATCTCGGCGCTGGGGTACAGCTCGCGGAGGATGCGAGCGCTGGTGCCACCCCCCAGGCCCAGCAGCAGCACCCGCTGAGGCACGCCACCCACGGTCCACGCCGGTGCCGCGCCGTAGTAGCCCCAGACATCGAACAGCGGCAGGGAGCCATCCAGGGGGTAGAGGGACTGGATGGCGTAGCCGTCGTTCAGGTACAGGGCGCGCATCGTGCCGTCCTCGACCACCTGCACGTAGTTGGCCACGGTCTCGGCCTCGTAGATGGCGCCGGGTCGCGCCTTGATGGGCCCCTGGGGCAGGGCCAGCCCCACGCCCAACAACAGCACCACCACCCCAGCGCCCGCCACGCGGCCAGCACCCCGCAGCAGACCCACCATGCCCAGCAGGGCCAGGCCGCCCGCGCAGAGCCACAGCGTGGTGCGGGTGCCCAGCAAGGGGATGAGCAGCAGGCCCGAGAGCCAGGTTCCCAAGAGGCTGCCTGCGGTGCCCAGTGCGTAGATACGACCGGCGATGCGGCCGGTCTCTTCGCGGCTCTGCACGGCCTGGTGAAGCAGCACCGGACCCGCGGCACCGAGCGCCGCCATGGGCAAGGCCAGCACGGCGTTGACCCCCAGCGCCGAGGCGGCCAGGGTGCCCATGGAGCCGCCGCGCATCAGCTCCATGGCCCCGGCCATCACGGGGCGTCCCACCACCGGCAGCAGGGCCAGCAGCAGCGCCGCGGCCAGCAACAGGCCCGACAGCAGCCGCACGGGGCCAGCACCCCCGGGAGCCGAGCGCCCAGCCAGGCGTCCACCCACCAGCTGACCGATGGCCATGCTGGACAACACGGTGCCGATGAGCAGCGCCCACACCGGCGTACTAGTGCCGAAGAACGGAGCCACCAGGCGGGAGGCCGAGAGCTCCCCTGCCATCACAGCGGCACCCGTGGCGAAGGCCACGGTGTACAGAAAACCCCGACGCATCAGAGGGCCTCTGCGCTACGCGCCTGCCCGACGACATGGGACACCGCGGCTGCTGCCCGTTCCATGGTGGCCACCGTGCTGCCCGCCCCGGTGGAGAAGCGGATGGTGCCCAGGGCCCGAGCCTCGGACACCCCCATGGCTGCCAACGTGGTGGAGACCCTGACGCGGTCGGCGTGGCATGCGGCGCCCGCGCTGGCCGCGACCTCTTGGGCGAGCTCTGCGAGGATACTGCTGGCCGCCACACCCGGGAAGGCCAGGCTGAGGGTGTTTGGCAAGCGAAGCTGCGGGTGGCCGTTGAGGACCACGCCGGGGTTGGCGGCCAGGATGGCCTGGTGCAGGTGTTCGCGCATGGCCAGCAGGTGCGCGGCCCGAGGTGCGAGATCCGACGCCAGCGCCGCCGCCGCCCCCAGGCCCACGATACCGAGGGTGTTCTCGGTGCCCGGCCGACGGTTGCACTCGTGGTCGGCGCCCTGGAACACCTTGACGATAGGCGTGCCCGGTCGGATGTACAGCGCGCCCACGCCCTTGGGCGCGTAGAGCTTGTGCCCGGCCACCGAGTACAGGTCCACGCCCAGCTCCCGCACCAGGGTGGGGACCTTACCGACGGCCTGGGCGCCGTCACAGTGCACCACCACACCGCGCTGCCGGGCCAGGGCGGCGATCTCTGCGATGGGCTGGAGGGTGCCCACCTCGTTGTTGGCATGCATCACGCTGACCAATACGGTGTCGGCACGCAGGGCCGCTGCCACGTCATCGGGGCTCACCCGTCCGTGGGCGTCCACCCCCACCGTGGTGATCTCCCAACCCAGCCCCGCCAGCCAAGCGCAGACCTGCCCCACGGCCGGGTGCTCCACCGCCGAGGTGACGATGTGCCGGCCACGCGCCCGCTGGGCATAGGCCACACCCTGGATGGCCATGTTGTTGGACTCGGTGCCACCGCCGGTGAACACCAATTCGTCGGTGGAGCAGCCCAGCAGGCCAGCCACCTGGGCCCGGGCCCCATCGATGGCCTGGCGGGCACGCTGACCCACGGGGTGGGATGAGCTGGGGTTGCCCCAGCCATCCTCGAGGAATGGCCTCATGGCCGCGGCCACGCCAGGCGCGATGGGCGTGGTGGCGTTGTAGTCGAGGTAGATGGGGTCCAGCATCGTCACTCCAGGGCTCGACGTTCCCTAACCTCCGCCGTCCAGCGTATGACCGTGTCAACAGTCGGACTGCAGACCACACGATCAACCTATAGACTGTCCGCACCGCCCCCCGGAGCCCCCATGACTCGCTACGCCCCCGTCCTGCTCTCCTTCCTGGCCCTGGCCTGCGTCCCCGTGGGAGGCCTGCACCTCACGCCAGAGGACACCGCAATCCCCGAGGGCGACACCGACACCGACACCGACACCGACACCGACACCGACACCGACTCGGACACCGACACCGACACCGACACCGACACCGACACCGACACCGACGTCGACACCTACTTCCACCCCGACTATCTGGCGGTCCACGCCTACCTGGGGTTCGAGGGCAATGAGCTGGCGGACTGGGGCTACGAAGGCCACGAACAGCCGCCCTACGCGTTCATCATGCTGGCCCAGGACATCTACTTCGATACCGGCGACGCGGACTTCGCCTGCTTCCTGTACTACGAACCCATCGCCACCCCGGTGGACACCGACAGCCTGCTGTCCTGGGACGTGGAGTGGAACGCCATCTCCGCCACCGACAACTGCTACAACCTGGATCCCGACTACTACGGCGCCTACCCCATCGAGGACATCGGGGTCAGCAGCGGCTCCATCACCGTGGACCTGCTCAACGACTTCACCGAAGATCTGCTCGAGGAGTCCTACGATCAGGACTACTTCGACGACAGGGCCCTGGGCATCGAGATGCACCTGGGCGACTTCGACGGCCACCTCGAGACCTACTGGGACCACTACCCGGACATGCAGCTGTACCAGGGCTGGGCCTACGGCATGGACGACGCCGGGAACGTCGACTTCGACCGGACCCTCGACCCTGCGGACCTGGGCGCTCGCACCGCCGGCGTACTGGGATTCGGCTCCACCTACTACGAGGCGCCGGACGCCTGGCTGTAAGCCAGGGAAGCTCGCCGACGTTCCGCGGGTCCTGGGCAGGAAAGTTCCGGGAACCACGCCCATGCCTGGGCGTCTGAACGCAACCCGAAGCCGTCCCGACGGAGCCCCATGCGCGCCCTGATCCCCCTCGTCTGCCTGCTGCTGATCTCCTGCCACCCCCGGCCCGACCAGCCCCGGCATCGAGACGGCGCCATGGCGCTGTACACCGTGAGCTACGGGGATCGCCTGGAGTGGATCGCCTGGGACTTCGACGTGCCAGGGGGCTACCCGGCCCTGGCCAAGCTCAACGGCCTGAGGGACCCGGACTTCATCACCATGGGCCAGCGCCTACGGATCCCCCGCACCGGCATCGCCACCGAAGATCTCCCCCCCTGGCCCAGCATGGAGCCGGTCAAGGACGCGCCGCGCAGCTGCGATGTCGAGCGACTCGAGCCCCCCCGGGTCACCCAGGTTCCCGGCTGCGCCAGCTCGGCCTGCGTGACCCTCGAAGGGGGCCGGCAGATGGTCTGCAGCTGCCAGGCGACCCAGGGCAGCCCGGGCTTCGTGCTGGTCGAGGCAGGCCGCCCTGTGATGGCCTGGCCAGCGCCGGTTCAGGGCCAGCGGGGCAACGACCCGGCCGAGGTCCGAGGCACCGCCCGGGACTTCGACGTGGTCAAGGCCGACCTGGATGGTGACGGCCGGCGGGAGCACCTGGTGGCCTTCCGCCGCGAAGCCAACGACGTGGGCATGTCCTGGTGGAACCTGGCGGTCATCTCTGGCACCCAGCCCCACGCTCAGCCCCTGCTCTTCTCCGCCGCCAACTACGGCGAGGGCAGCCTGATGGACAGCCGATCCTCGCGGGGCTGCGACCTGTTGACCACCACCTGGGAGCTGGCCTGGGAGCCCGGCCCCCTCAACCAGGGCTGGACCCTGCTGGGCCGTCCCATGGGCTACCAGCAGGGCGCGCTGTCCCCCCGGCAGGACCGCCCCATCTTCGCCCGCCGGCTGTACTACAGCTTCGAACCCGGTGCCCTGCCCCTGCCCGGCGGCCTGGTGGTGGGTACCCCCGCCAACGATCTGAGCCACCGCAACGCCCACCAGCGCGTGGTGGAGCCCGCCGCCCAGTACTGGCGCCAGGGGGACAACGCCGTCACCATCACCGCGGCCCAGCCCAGCCTGGACCCGGAGCTGGGGGTGGTGTCCAGCCTCAGCCTGGACAACAACGGCTACCAGTGGCAGCTCGAGTGGAAGGCGTGGAACCAGGGCTACGACGCCCTGGGCGACCAAGCCACAGGCCGCCTGTACCCGCCGGGGTATCGTCCCGCCGACCCGGGCTGGCTGACGAACCGCTCCGCCACCGTGACCGCCTACGCCAGGCTCTACGGTGACAACCAGCAGCTTGTGTGGCTCACCCCCTGATTCCATCTGGCGTATACTCACCAGAACTTCTCTACTCCCCGCGGACCACCCCGCCCGGGGACGCAGAGCGTGAGGTCCCATGCAGCGGTTCATCCCCCTCGTCCTCGTCCTGACGGGCTGTCCGGTTCAGGACCCCACAGACACGGAACAGCCAGACACAGAGGCCTGTGAGGTCGGCATCGAGGGCACCTACCCCACCGACGGATCCAGCGACGCCTACTACCGGGGCGCCGTGGAGTTCTACCTCAGCGAGCCCGATCCCACAGCCACCGTCGTGGCCGCGTTCGACGGCGAACAGACCACCCGGGACGACGGGCTCACCATCGTCTACACCCCCACCCAGCCCCTCGAGCCCACCACGGCGTACGAGGTCAGCCTGGACTACTGCCGGGGCACACCCAGCATCAGCTTCACCACCTCGGTCCTGGGCGAACCCATCGACGACCCTGGGGCGATCCGGGGCCGCACCTGGGCCTACGACCTGCGCGACGCTCGCTTCTACCAGGCGGGCTACCTCGGCGACCTACTGCAGACCTTCGCCGAGCGCGTGGGCCTGGTCTCCTTCGTGGCCATAGACGGCGACACCGTCGATCTGCGCCTGGCGGTGGCCGACGACAACGACCCGCCCGGGCAGGACTACTGCGCCCGCACGGTGGACATCCGCGGGGTGGACTTCTCATCCACGCCCTACTTCGAGTTCGGGCCCACGGACATGGAGTTCAACGCCTACCTCGGCGTAGTGACGCTCCACGAGATGACCGTCCAGACCACGGTGGCTCCCAACGGGGCCGCTCTGGAGGGCATGGTCATCTCCGCCGTCATCGACGTGCGCAGCGTTTCAGACGCCGTGGATATGGACACCGGCGAGCTGTGCGAGCTGCTCGAGGTCTACGGCGCTCCCTGTGAGCCCTGCCCAGAAGACGCCGAGCCCTTCTGCGTCTCCACCGCCGCCGATCGACTCGGGGCCACCGCGGTAGCCGCCGACGTGGAGCGCATCCCCGAGGCCTACACCGATCCCCGCTGCGAGGAGGTTCCCCCAGAGGACACGCCGTGACCTCCCGTGCCCTCCCGCTGCTGGCCCTGCTGTTGCTGGGCTGCCCCAGCGACCCCGACGTTCCCGGGGACGACACGGGGGACACCGACAGCGACACCACGGACACCGCGCCCCCGGTCTACCCCAGCGGTGAGCGCATCCTGCTGTACCACGGGCACGGCGCACCCGACGAAGACGAGAGCGGCTGGGCGCGCTTCGACACCGTAGACCAACACTGGAAGGACGCCTACGGCTGGAACAGCGACTACCGCAACTACCTCCCTGATGAGCTCGATGACTACCGCGCCATCTTCTTCATCGGCCCGGGCTACACCACCGAAGCCAGCTTCGACCCCGCGGATCTCGAGCGGCTGCGCACCGCGCTGGACGCCGGCACCCGCATGATCGTAGCCACCGAAAAGGACGGCTGCGCGGCGGGCACCGCCAACGAACTTCTCGAGGGGCTGGGCTCCAGCCTGCGCTACACCGGCAGCGGCCAGGGTGCCTTCCAGATCGCCGAGATCGAGCTCATCTCCCCCCACCAGATCACCGCCGGTGTCGACGCCCTGCGCTTGCGGGACGCCTGCGCGGTCGACCCTGGCGACGGCGTCTACCTCACCCGCTACGACGACGAACACCAGCTGGCGGTGGACCGTCCGGGCGCCGGTGGCGACGTGGTGATCATCGGTGACTTCGAGTTCATGGACGACTCGGGCCCCCGGGACTGGGCCAGCAACGCACTGCTGGCAGACCGACTGGTGGAGATCGAGCCGGGCTACGCCGACTGACGCTAATCTTCGTCCCAAGCCCGCAAGCTGTCCCCCGGAAACTCCCACGGGCCGACCCGCACGCCGTCGTCCCACTTCCACCACCCGCGGTGGGGGCCCCGCACGATGTGGAAGCTCTGGGCCGGCATGTAGCCCTGGCCCACCAGCACGTAGGTGCCGCCAGCACCGTGGGCGACGGCCAGGAGGATCACAGCGTGGCCCGGAGAACCCGGCAACACCAGGATGTCGCCCGCGGTGGGGACGTCATCGGCCACGGTGTCGTAGGCCAACGATCGTGTGCCGGCCCACATGAACACGGCGCTGAGGTACTGGTCCCAGCTCTGGTGCGGAGCGTCCCGCCAGGACAGCCGGTTGCCCTGCTCGTGGGCCTTCTCACCGCCCTGGTAGCGGGCCCAGGGCATGGGATCACCAGACGTGGCGTGAAACATCACGGGTTGCCCTTGCTCTCGCAGCCACTCGGCCCGCAGGCGGATGGCGGTGTCGGCGCACTGCTGCAGGTTGCCCGAGACCAGCGGCAGCTTCACCACATGGAAGTCGCCGGGTACCACGCGGCCATCGTGGGTGCGCACGGGCACCGACGGCGCCTCGAGCTCGAGGGCCTGCAGCCAGGCTCCGAAGCCTTCGCTGCGGTAGGCCTCGGCCCCATCGGGCGGTGGGTAGGTCCCGATGACCGTGCCATCCACATCGTCGTGGCCCAGGGCCACCACGCCCTCGGCGGGCGGCTCGGGCTCTGGCTCGGCTTCGGCCGGGCCGGATACCTGGATGGCCAGCAGGCCCAACAGGGCGCCAGCCAGGAACAGGAGCGGACGGGAGGCAGGCATGTCGTGCGGCGGCATGAGCCAGTGGACAAGCGCCACCATGGAGTGGTTCCCTCGGCCGGCCATCAGCCGCCCCAGGGGTAGCCCCCACCGCACACACCCCAGCCGCCTGCGCCGGCAGCCTGGGCGTCCTGCACGGCCTGGTCCACCTCGTCGCAGCAGGGGTAGTCCGAAAACCACTCGTCCATGGGCAGGGCGAAGCCTTCTCGAGCGAGATCGACATTGATGAGATCACCCCCCAGCTTCACGTAGGCCAGTGCACGATCGTAGGTGCCGGTGCACTCGTCGGAGAAGTGCAGGGTGACCACCTGGCCTTCGAGGCGCTCGGTGAGCCAGTCCTTGGCTTCATCGCCGTAGCACTCGCCACCCGAGAGCTCCGGGGTGTCCACGCAGAGCAGGCGCACACGGTCCACCGTGCTGCCATCGGGTAGCTCGAGGGCTGGCTCGACGTCGAAGGTGTCGCCATCCACCACCCGGGTCACGGTGACCGTGGTCGGCTCGAGGCAGGGCTCGGCCACATCGGTCCAGCAGCGGTTGCAGCTGGCCAGCAGCAGAGGCGCGACGAGGAGGGCGCGCACGCTAGAACCTGTAGTCCGTCCCCACCTTGAGCTTGTGCTCAGGGTTGGGATCGGCGTCGAGGTCGTCGAGATCATGCACCTGCTCGTAGCGGCCGAACAAGGTGAGCTTGCCGAACAGCTTGCCGCGCACCTGGCCATAGGCCGACCAGTACTGCATGCCCGCATCGGGGTTGTCGATGCGCTCTTCGTAGTACTTGACCCGCCCGGCGAACTCGAGGGTGTCCATGGCGTCCCAGATGACCTTGCCCCAGGCATAGCGGTCGTTCATGAACACGTCGTCGTAGGCGCCATCACCGCCGGAATTGTCCTCCCAAACCTGCTTGGCGAAGACCTGGACGATCAGGGGCTCCACCGGCTGCAGGGTGAGCCCGGCGCCCAAGGCGGACTTGCTGCCCTTGCCGTCGCCGTCGTAGCCCTGGTCACGACCGCCCACAGCGATGTCCTTGTCGCGCATGTAGGCCACCAGATCGATCCCGACGTAGTCGATGGGGTCGATGTCCAGGCGGCCCTCGACATAGGCGTGGGTGATCTGCTCGGACGGCACATGCCAGATGTCGCCCTTGGCGCGCAGCCGAATCCAGCCGAAGGGATCGAAGATGATCTGGGCCTGGGGACCGATCTCGTCCCGGTCGCGGTCGCCGCCCGAGACGATGTAGTCGTACTCTTCGAAGCTGTCGTCCCGGCTGTATTGGTCGGGCTCGGACTTGCCGCGGCTGTGGGGGTTGTCGAAGCCCTCTCCGTAGTAGCGCATGGCCAGGCTGGCCTCGATCATGCCCGGGTCGATCACGGTCTCGGCGCGGGCGCCCAGGCCGCCGGTGTCGGTGACCGCGACTTCGCCCATCACATCGACCATGCCCACACCATAGGCGCCATCGACGCCCAGGGCGCCGTAGAAGTCGCGGTTGGGGATGGGGGTGTTGGTGAAGTCGAACTCGAAGGCCTTGCTGACGTGGCCGCCCCAGCCGGTGAAGCCCGCGTGGATGCGCTTGGACCAGAACAGGCTGGCGTTGAGGCCCACGATGTCTTCGCGGTAGACCCACGGGAAGCTGGGGTACAACACGTCGTCATCGCCGCTGACCGTGTAGTCGTGGGGGTCGAAGTAGGTGTAGTAGAGATCGTGGGGGTTGGACGAGGCGAAGAAGGTGAGATCCATTCGCGGACCGTCATCGCCCAGGTGGCGCTCGGTGCTGGCCGCCACGCCCAACAACCGCCGGGAGACCGAGTAGGAGTCGTAGTCTTCGTAGTCTTCGGTGAGCTTGAGGTCTTGGTAGAAGCCGTGGGGTCGCTGCTTGTCGGTGATGTCGAAGGTGAGCCGCTGGCCGAAGCCAGCCTTGTAGTGGCCCATGATCACCGCCCAGTCGCCGCGGTCGATGCTGGCGTAGACCCGCTCGAGGCTGACCTGGGGGCGAATACCTTGGACGGTGATGGCGTCGTTGTCGTAGCTGACCCCGTAGACGCCTTGCTCTTCCGCCACCAGCACGCCGGCCTCGAGCCAGCGGTGGTACTTGACCTTGGCCTTGATGGACGCCATCGGCGGCTTGTCGTCCTGGAACTTGTCCAGGTAGCGCACGCTGATGGTGCCCTTGATGGGCTCGGGGGGCTCGGGCACCTTCATGGTGGTCACGAAGGGCTTGACCTGGTTGTAGATGGAGCGCCCCACCACGTCCCGGAGCTGGCGAGGGTTGTCGAAGGCGCCGTTTTCCCGGTGGGAGATGATGCGATCGGCCAAGCTGGTGGTGACGTCGGGCAGCAGGATCAGATCGTCCCGCGAGGCGGTGTTGAGATCCAGGGGATTGTCGAACAGATCCAGCAGCTGGTCCCGGAGCTCTTCATCGATCTCGCCCATGTACTCGAGCTCGATGATGTCGGCTTCGGAGCGCACCAGGATGGCGGTGCCGTAGTCGAAGGCCAGCAGCGACGGCGTGATGGCCAGCAGCAACAGCGGCGTCACGCGCCGCGGAGTGAGGGGGCGTGCCATGACGCGCTACTCGCAGCCGGCGTTGCTGGCGCCCGGGGTGGCCGAAGCCGCCACGCAGAAGTCGTTGCCGCTGGCGTCACTGTCGGAGCCGTCAGGGGTGCGGACCAGGGCTTCGTCGCTGCCCGGGTCGGCGGCCACGGAGCTGGCCACGCCGCCTTCGTCGTAGATGCCGTCGTCGTTGTTAGGGCCGTAGACCACGGCGTCTTCGAGGGTGCCCGCGCAGTCGGAGAGCTGCAGGCCGTCGCCGCTGGTGCCATTGCCCATGTCGATGGTGGCCAGGACATCGACGCCAGAGACGAGCTCGTCACCGATGAGCAGGAAGCCATGAGACGGGATGGTGGTGCCCGAGGGCACGGCCGCCGAACCCGAGGCCGAGTCGGGGCTGGACTTGAACCAGGACACACGCCAGCCCGAGGCGTCGATGCTGCCGTTGCCAGCGTTGTACAGCTCGAACCACTCGAGGCCGGCGTCGGCGCCGGCGGGATCGGCCATGAACTCGTTGATGACGATGGTGGCCGAGGCCGCTTCGTCGCAGGACCCACCACCGCCGCAGCAGGCGTCATTGGCCAGACCGGGGGTGCCGCCTTCGACCATGCAGGACTGGAAGTCATCGCCGCTGGCGTCGGTATCACTGCCGTCGGGGCAGCGGGCCAGGGAGAGGTCCGAGCCCGGGTCGGGAGCGATGGAGCTGGCGGTGCCGTTTTCGTCCATCATCATGTCTTCGTTGCTGCCGCCATAGACGAGGGCATCCTCGAGCTGACCCGTGTGGTCGTACAGGTGGATGGCGTCGCCTTCGTCGCCGTTGCCGAAGGACAAGGACAGGAAGGCATCGGGCTCGAAGTCCACTGAGTCTTCGGCGATGACCAGGCGACCGCCAGCGGGGATGTTCATGCCCACGGGCAGGACCTTGTCGGTGCCGTCCAGGGGATCGGACTTGAAGACCTCGAAGCTCCACAGATCGAGGCAGGCGTCCTCGGAGCCCACGTTGAGCAGCTCCACCCACTCGAAGCCGCCGTCGGAGCCGGCCGGGTCGGCCATGACCTCGTTGATGACGATGCGCACATCGCTGGCCATGGACTCGCAGGGGCAGACATTGGCGGCGCCAGGGGTGATGGACACTTCGCCCATGACGATGAAGTCGTTGGCCGGGTCGTCGCTATCCACCGCGTCGGCGCCGTCGCTGCAGCGGGCCAGGGTTTCGCCAGAGCCGGGCTTGCTGGCGTAGCTGATGGCCTTGCTGCCGGTCTCGTCGGTGATGGCGTCGTCGTTGCTGTCGCCGTAGACCACCACGTCGAGGGCCTCGCCGCAGGCGTTGTACAGGAACACGCCGTCGCCGCCGGTGCCCTGGCCCAGGTCCAGGTCGACCTCGACGTGGGTCTCGGGCACTTCCGCACCGCCCACCAGCATGTACTGGCCAGCCTCGAGGATGGTGCCTTCCGGGAAGCCCACGGACTCACCCGTGGAGGACTCGGACTTCATCCAGCCGATGTAGGCATAACTGAGGTCCACGTCGTCGCCGCCCACGTTGACCAGTTCCACCCACTCGAAGCCTTCGTCGGAGCCGGGGGCGTCCACCAGGACCTCGTTGATGAGAACCTGCATGGCGGCGCAGTCTCCCGGGCCGTCGGGGGGATTGGGATCGCAGGCTGCCAGGACCAGGAGAAACGCGGGGGACAGACGAAGCATGGGGGCCTCCAGGCCAGGGAGTGGCTGGGGTCCTTCTACACCGGAATCCCGGCTCGAGCTACTGGGGCTGGAAGCTGCCCGAACCCTGCGTGCACTTGACCCCCACCGTGTGAATCTGGTGGTTCTTGGTCATGAAGTCGCCCTGGGGGTCCTTGAAGCGCTGGCCCATGATGCCTTCGTGCTCACCCGCGGACAGGGAGGGCATGGAGTAGGACCACTCGCCGTTGAGGGTGACCCTGCACTTGCTCCACGAAAAGTCGTTGTTGTTGACGATGCCGATGCGACGGGCGGGGCCGATGCCGGCGGAGACCGTGGTGGTGGCCAGCAGTGCCTTGCCGCCGCTTGCGGCGGGGGCCACAGCGGGGAGCGTGGCGGGGGCCTGAGCAGGCTTGGGGGCGGCGGGGGCCGGGGGAGCCTCGGCGGCCGCGGCCGCAGGGGCGGTGGTCTCGCAGGCACCCTGGTGGACGGTGACGGTGCCGCCGGCGACCAATTCAGCCACGGTGCAGGCCGGGGAGCCGTCCACCAGCACGGTCATGCCGGTCCAGGCCTCGGCGCTGGTGTTCATGACCACCACCTTCTGGGCCACCGGCTCGGCGGGGGCTTGCGCGTCGGCGTCTTCGTCACCGCAAGCGATGATGACGCCGGCGATGAGAGAGGTGGGCACGAGGTAGCGAAGCAGGAGGGACTTGTACATGGAGGTCTCCGGAAAGCTGCGAGCGGTCGCCGGTTCTATCCCACCGAACGCGGGGAAGCAGGGAAGACCCCGGCGTGACCCCGCAGCTGCGGGCATCGACGGGTAGATGTGAAAGCTCTGGAACATCGCCGCCGTTCCGCGTGTCCAAGCCGCGCCACCCCCATCGGAGAACGCCATGCAGCCCCCGTCCGCCACCCACCGCGAGGCCCGAGCCCTCCCCCTGGCCCGCTCAACCTGGCTGCTGCCCATGCTGGCGGTGTTGGCCGCCCTGGGGGCCCTGGCCACCCTGATGCTGCCCCGCCTGGCCCAGGCCGGCGGCATGGACTTCGCCGAAGAAGCCGAGCAGCGCATGAAGCTGAGCTTCGATCTGGATGCGGTGGAGAGCCAGCTCGAGGCTCCCCAGCCCGCCGCCCGTATGGCCGCCCAGGCCGGAATGCTGGCCGCCATGGGCTACGTGGACGACTACGCCTACGCCAACCAGGCCGGCTACTACGCGCCCCCTGCCGGCCTGCCCCTCGAGCCCAACTCGACCATGCAGGCGGTCACCGTGTTCCGCGACCGGGCCCTGGTCACCCGCGCCCTGGATGCCAAGCTGACCAAGGGCACCGACTCGGTGACCTTCGAGGGCCTGCCCCTGGGCCTGAACCCCGAGAGCCTCGAGGCCTCAGTGCTCTCCGGCAAGGCGCACATCGTCGGCGTCGAGCTCACATCCGGCACCGGCGAGGTGGAAGAGAACGAGCGCATCGACGGCATCCGCGACGAGGCCCGAGAGCTCACCGAGCAGCTCGGGCAGATCCGGGACCGCATCGAGGCCCTGCTCATGCAGCGGGCCTACCTGCGCAACACCCTGCTGGACACCAGCACTGGCGACGCGCCGCCCCCCAGCCTGGACACGGTCAAGGGCACCCTGACCTTCGTGGGCGAAGCCGAGCGCAGCATCGCCACGCAGCTGCGCACCGAAGAGGAACAGGCCGAAGAGCTCGGCGAAGAGCTCCAGCCCATGCTCATCAAGCTCGAGAACCCTCTGGCCACCGGCAACAAGGTCAAGGTGGAGCTGACGGCCGACGCCGCCGGCGCCGTCGAGGTCAGCCTGCGCTACCAGGTGCACGGCGCGGGCTGGTGGCCCGCCTACAACGCCCGCCTGGACGAAAAGAGCGGCCACGTCTCCCTCGAGTATTACGGCATCGTGGCCCAGAGCACCGGCGAGGACTGGGACGACGTCCAGCTGCAGCTCAGCACCGCCAACCCCGCCTCCGCCGGCAACCTGCCCACCATGAGCACCTGGTACCTGGGTCGCGACGCAACCTACGGCGACTACAGCGTGGTGGACAACCTCATGGGTGGCCGCGGCCACTACCAGGACCCAGCCCAGGCCGCCGTGGCCGAGCCCACCAGCCCCACCGAGGGCCTGGTGCAGAGCGAGATGACCGCGGGCGTGCGGGGCTCTGGCGCCGTGGTGTTCGACATCCCCGGCGAGCGCTCGGTGGCCGGCGACGGCAGCCAGCAGCGCCTGCCCATGGGCAGCCAGACCTTCGCCGCCACCATGGAGCTGGCTGCGGTGCCCAAGCTGGTGCCCGAGGTCTACCGACAGGCCCGCTTCGAGTACCAGGGCCAGGTGCCCATGATGCCCGGCGCCGTGTCCACCTACACCGGCGGCGACTTCCTCGGCACCGGCACCGTGGACTCGGTGCTGCCCGGCGAAGAGCTGCAGCTGTCCTTCGGCACCGACGACTCCATCGAGATCCGCCGACAGTTGGTGTCCCGCGAGCAGGAGCACCTGGGCATGGGCAAGAAGACCGTGCGCTGGACCTTCCACTTCCGCATCGCTGTGACCAACTACGGCGACACGGCCCGCACCGTACGCATCACCGACCAGCTCCCCGTGAGCGAGGTGGACGACGTCAAGGTCAAGCTCGAGGAGACCACCCCAATGGACCTCGCCGAAACCAACGACGGCCCCGGCCTGCTGCGCTGGACCACCGATCTGAAGCCCGGCCAGGAGCAGGTCATCGACCTACGCTTCAGCGTGACCGCGCCCAACGACGCCGCGGCGGCGAACATGGCGCAGTATCTGTACTAGCTACACTTGCCCTTCCTGCACCAGCTTGGCGAAGGCCTCGTAGCTGCGCTCCCAGGTCTTCTCGACATCCGGCGGGAAGAAGCAACCAGGGAGCTGACGCTTGGCCTTGTGGCGGTGCAGGCAGTCGCAGCAGATCGCGTGGTGCTTGCAGCCCGGGTAGGTGCAGGTACAGCGGGTCTCGTTGAGGGCTTGCTTGCATTCCATGGCTCGCGCTCCGGGTACGATCAGGGTCCCCTGCCCTATCACGCGGCGAGACGATATTGCGTAGGGGCCCCTCCACCGGAGCCCCCCCATGAAGCGCTATGTCCCCAGCGGCGACACCGAAGAAGGTGCACAGATCGCGCTCATCGTCACCGTGCTGGTCACCGCCATCGCCGTGGGTGGGCTGGCCAACCTCATCGGGCAGTTCATCCGGCTGCTGTTCGTATTCCCGGCGGTCATGGGCGCCATGGTGGGATTGGCCGCCGTGCAGATCGCCCTGGCCAAGAAGATGCGCACCCCCGCGTTTGTCATCTTCGTGGCCGTCCTGGGCGGGCTGGCCTGCTTCTCCACCGACTTCGGCATCGACTACTGGCGCACCCGCAGTGACATCCACGACCAGGTGGCCCTGGTGGCCTCCGACCTCGAGGCCCAAGGGCTGGGTGTGCCCGACGACGACGACCACACCCGCACCGTCGATGTGGTGCTGCAGTATTGGGCCAAGGGCTGGGAGGTCAACCCGCTGGTGATGGCGGTCAACCTGCTGGAGGAACCCCTCAGCGACGACACCGGCGCAACCCTCGAGCCCTCCCCCGCCCCCACGGCCCTCGAGGCCTTCGTGGCCCATGTACAGGGCCTGGCAAGTCAGGGCACCACCATCTCGGACGTGGGGCGCGACGACGACGGCGACAACATCGGGGCCATCGGGACCTACCTGCTGTGGCTCTTGGACCTGCTGATCATCGTGGGCGTGGCGGGTGGCATGACCTGGGAGCAGGTGCGGCAGCCCTTCTGCGAGCGCTGCAAGGACTGGTTCCAGAAGGACGAGCGCGTGGTAGCCATCGCCCCCGCCACCGCCGGCGCCGCGGTGCTGGGCGCCATGCAGAGCGGCAACACCCACGGCCTAGCCAGCGCCTATGCCCCCCTCCTGCCCAAGAAGCCCTTCATCGCCATCGGCATTCGAGCCTGCAAGAAGTGCAGCTCGGGGCAGCGCTTCGTGGACGTCTGCAGGATCACCATCAAGGGCGGAAAGACCAAGCGCAAGAGCCTGGGCAAGGGCCTGGTGGAGTCGGGCAAGCTCGAAGACCAGCTCCAGGCTCTGACCGATGCCGCCACCAAGGCCCAGGAAGGGACCGCCTAGGGGCTATCTGGGCCTGCGCCCCACCAGCGCCACGCCGCGCTCCACAGGCACCAGCTCGAGATCCTCGAGCCCCGCGGCCAGCATCCACCCCTCCACCTGATCCCGGCGGAACGAACCGCCGCGCTGGGTGGTGATGAGCATACCCACGGAGAACACCGCGGCGTCCAGGGCACGCTCGGGGTCGTGGTCGTCCAGCAGCAGCTCACGGATCACCAGGCGGCCCCCCGGCGCCAGGCCGCGGGCCGCGCGGCCCACCATGGCCGCAGCCGCGGCGGCGTCGTGGGCGTGGAGCACCGCCGAGAGGATGGCCAGGTCGTAGCGGCCTGGCTCGGGGCCCCAGCGCAACAGATCAGCGGGCTGAGGCAGCACCCGCGAGCCCCACAGGTCCGCCGGGACACGCTCGGCGGCGATGGCCAGGGTGGCCGGCCGATCCACCAGGGTCACCACAACATCCGGTAGGGCCAGGGCCAGGGCCAAAGCCATGGTGCCAGGACCACCCCCCAGGTCCACCGCCCGGCGTACGCCGGCCAGGCGGATGGGGAGCAGCGCCGCGAGGGACACGTGGGACTTGCCTTGATCCATGGCGGTCACAAAGTCCCGATGGGTCCGCGCGGGCTGCGCCGTCCGCGGCAGGGGCTGGCCGCTGCGCACTACGTCACTGAGCTGGGACCACCGCCGCCACTGGTGCAGGTAGTGGTAGACCATGCCGTGCAGGGGCTCGGGGCACCCCTGGGCCAAGTGCCGGGCCGCCAGCGAGCTGGCCACGTAGCCAGCGTCGGTGCGCAGCACCAGGCCCAGGGCCGCTAGTGCCTCGAGCATCACCCCGGTGGCCCGCAGATCGGTGCCACAAGCCAAAGCCACCGCCGCAGCTGTGGCGGGGCCGGGGGTGATGGGGCTGAACAGATCCAGCTCCACCGCGCTCAACAGGATGCGGGGGGCGTAGGGCTGCCGGAGCAGCGCGCGCAGAGCGTCGCGGTCGCCGGGCCCGGCGCTCACGGCTGATCCTCCAGCAGTTCCCGTAGCCGCACCACGGCTTGGTCCCGAAGATCCATGCGCTCGGCGCGGCCCTGGTAGCGACCCCGGGCGCCACCGCCCCGACCCACCAGCAGCGGCAGCAGCTCCGGGCCCAGGCGCGCCACGATGGGGGTGGGGCCCACCAACAGGAAGGAGCCGGTGGGGGACCCGCCAGTGAGCAACACCACGGTGCCAGGCCGACGGGCCCGAGCGCCCCGGGCCACCGCCTGGAGCAAGGGTAGATCGTCATCGTCGCGGTGAAGGTGGGCCAGGCCCTCGACGGCCCCCGACAGCACCATCACGGCCAACAGCTCGGCCAGCTCGGCCTGGCTGCGGCGCAGGCTCCGGGACAGTTCGCGCAGCTCGGCCAGGGTGCGCTCCACGGCCTCGAGGTGCTCCACCGGAGCGCAGGCGAGGGCCCGGGTGAGGCCATCCTGTCGCTCGAGGCCGGCGCCGAACATGGCTATGGCGCGCTGACCCGCGACGTAGTGAAGGCGGGTGTGGCCCCCGTGGACCCGCTCGGTGCCCAGGAACACCACGAGCTGGAGCTCGGCGGTGTTGGCCACGTGGGTGCCACCGCAGGTGTTGCGATCCACACCTTCGATGCTCACCACCCGCACCGCGCCGTCATGATCCTCAGGCAGGCCGCGGCTGCGTACGCACAGGGCCTCGAGCTCATCAGGCTGGACCCAGCGGGACCGGACGGGCAGCGCCGCACGGATCTCCGCCTGAACCAGGACCGACAGCTCGCTGAGGACCCCGGACTCGATCTCCGAGGCGTCCAGGTCGATGCTGCAGCGCTCGGTCCCCAGGTGGAACGCCATGGTGGACAGGCCCAGCTGATCCGCTGCCAGCGCGGTGATCAGGTGCTGGGCGCTGTGCTGCTGCATGTGGTCGTAGCGCCGCTCCCAGTCCAGCTCGATGACCACCTCGCCCAGCGGGACGGGCCCCGCGAGCTCGTGGACCCAGCCCCGATCGCCATCGGACAGCACCGAGAGCACGGGAAGGCCCGCCAGGGTGGCCCCGTCGGCGGGCTGACCGCCGCCCCCCGGAAATACGATGGTGTCGGGGGTGATGGCGATGGTGGTGTCGCCGTGGGTGCGGCAGGCCAGCACCCGGGTCTGCAGTCTTCGACGGTAGGGATCGCGGAGTGTCGTGGGAGGGCGCATGATGTGCTCGCGGCGGGATCACAGTGCCCCTAATCCACTCGCTGACCGGGCACCGACGCCGTGCTACCTTCCCTGGAACCAGACAAACCCGCCCTCGGGGGGCGGGACGCGCAGCAGGAGAGCTCATGAGCCAACAGGGCACCCGCATCGGCCCGTACGCTCTTCAGGTCCAGGTGGGCCGCTCCGCCGGCTGCACCGTGTGGCACGCGGTGCGCGCCGATGGCAAGGCCCGCGGCCCCAGCAAGGTGGCGGTGCGCCTGCTGGACGACCCGGGCGACAACACCGCCCAGGCGAGGCTCGAGCTCGAGTACCACCGGCTCAAGGCCATGGACGGCGTGGGCGCGCCGCTGCCGGTGGCCCACTACGCCGGCTTCGGCGCGCTGGTCATGCAGCAGCGCCCCGGCTCCACCCTGCGAGCCTTGCTGGACGCCAGCATGGCCGCCACCCTCGACCTCGACCACGCCACGTCCCTCGAGATCGCCCTGGGCGCCGCCCGCACCCTGCGCCACGCCCACCAGCTCCCCGAGGGCATCGTCCATGGCCGCCTGGCCCCCGGCGACATCCTGCTGGGCCGCGACAGCAGCGTCACCCTGATGGGTTGGGGCGGCTGGAGCCCCCAGGCGTGGTCCCCGGGTATCGCCCCCGAGGTCATGCGCGGCCAAGCCCCCAGCGCCTACGCCGACATGTACGCACTGGGCGCGGTGCTCTGCACCATGTTCGAGCCCCGCCTCACCCACAGCCACGGGCTGCAGGCCGCGGTGCACCGGGTCGAGCGCAGCTGGCCCGCCGCCGGACGCCTGTTCCAGAACCTGCTCGCCTCGGATCCCGCCGGGCGCTACCCCGATCTGGGCCCCATCATCCACGAGCTGCTCTCCCTGGCCCGCCACCACGGAGGCGTGGCCCGGGTGGGCGAGCTCGCCGACCGCTGCGGCTCCTTCCGTCGCGGTGGCGGCACCGCTATGGCCAACCTCAACGCCACCCAGGGCCCCGCCGCCCCCGTGGCCCCCGCCCTGCCGCCTGTCGTGCCCCCGCCCGTGGTGCCGCCCCCAGCGGTGAAGCCCGCTCCCATCACCATGCCGGTCGCCACACCGGTCGCCACACCGGTCGCCACACCCGCACCACGGGTCGAGCCTGCACCCGTCCCCGACCTCCAGCCACCGCCCGAGCCGAGCCCGGTGTCCCCCCGCCCAACCCCCGTGGACCTAGCGCGTGTGCCTGTGCCTGTGCCTGTGCCCAAGCGCTCGCAGACGTCCCTCGACAGCCACCAACCGGATGGGCGCGAAGTAGCCGAAGCCACCGACACCACCCGGCAGCCTCCAATCCCAGATCCGACCCCCGAAGACAAGCCCGACGACGTCGAAAAGACCGAACCGAAGGTGGGTGACACGCCGCTCACCAGCACCGAGCTCTCCCCCACCACAGACGATCCAACGGACACCCTGTCGGACGACGACGTCTACGACGACGACGGCGCCTCCATGCAACTCATGGAACGCGTGGCCCTGGCGGTGGTAGGTCTGTTGGCCATGGGCCTGCTGGCCTGGCTGGGCCGTGCCTGCATCGGCGGCTGATCCTGACCCCGTCGTAGGATACACATGGGGCTCGCCACCAGGAGCAGCACCATGGACACCAGACCTGTCACCCTCACCTACGGCAGCGACACCCTCGACCTGAGCGTGCCTGCGGCGTTTCTCGCCGGGCCCGTCATCCGGCCCCAGGCACTGCCGGCCATGGACGAGACCGAACTGCTCGACGCCATGCGGGGCGCCTTGGCTCAGCCCATCGACCGTCCCCCATTGCGGGAAATGGTCACGGGCAAGCGCGTGGCCGTGGTGGTCTCCGACGAGTTCAGGGCCGGCCAGCAAGAGCGCATCATCCGGGTGCTCTGCGAAGAGATCGCCGCCGGTAGCCCCGCCCACGTCACCTTCCTGTGCGCCACGGGCACCCACGAGCCCACCGTCTACGCCATGGGCATCGGCGAGTGGGTGAAGCGCTGGGCCGCCGCCGTCGGGCTCGAGGTCGACTACGTGCCCCACAGCTGCGACGACCCGGCGCTGGTGGATGTGGGGGCCAGCCCCATGGGCACCCCCGTGCACATCGAGCCGGCCTACCTGAAGGCGGACGTTCGAGTCTACGGCCACGAGTCCAAGCACCACTACATGAATGGCTACTCGCTCATCGACAAGCAGGTCGTGCCTGGCATCTGTGCTCGCGCCACCGTGGCCGCCAACCACAAGCGCTCCCTGTCCCCGGACTCGGGCCCCGGCCGCAACCCCTGGCACAGCGATCCCGCCCGCCAGACCAATCCCTTCAGCCAGGACTCCCAGGCCGTGCGCCGCATGGTGGAGCGCATCGCCCTGAACGACGCCGGCGAGCTGGTGGAGTGTGCCGTCCAGACCTTCGGCCTGGACATGATCTCCGACAAGTCGTCCATCTACTGGGTGGCCGCCGGTGATCCCGATGCCCTGTGCGCCACGGCCACCGCCAAGGCCGATGTCCAGGCCCAGTTCACCGTACCCCGCAGCCGCTACGTGCTGATCTCCCCCGGGGGCCCGCCCGCCAGCCAGGCCATGTACGGCGTGCAGAACTGCTTCGACATGGCCATGAAGGGCGCGGTCCAGAAGGGCGGTGAGGTGCTGGTGTGCGCCCCCTGCGAAGGGCGGCCCGATCTGCCCCCCGAGGTGCGGGGCTTCGCCACGTCGCCCAAGTCCCTCGAGCTGTTCTGGAAGAACCTGGTGCGCCTGCGCCACGAACCGCTGGACGACGCCTACCGGTGGATCGACGAGAACTTCCAGCTCTACCTGTGGAAGACCTGGCGAGTGCTGCGCAACTTCGGCCACGACGAGCTGACCATCCACGTGCACAGCCAGCTCCCCGACGACGCGCTGCGGGAGGCCGGCTTCATCCCCGTGTCCGACCCCCAGACATGGATCGACGAACGGGCAGCCCGCGACGACGGGCAGCTTCGGGTCATCGACAACGGCAACAAGCTGCTGGTGCTGGGCGAGTAGCGGCCCTCAACTCCCCGGAGGCCGGGGCCAGCGCCAGGTGCGGCCGGTGCAGGTCACAGGATCGAGCCGGTGCAGGCCGGTGTTGTTGGTGGCCCACAGGCTGCCATCGAGTGCCATGGTCAGGTCCGTGATGGGGCTCTGGTGTGAGCCATCCGACGGCGGGCGCCAGTCGCCGCAGCGATCCGGGGCCGAGTCCTCGATGGGGACCGCGACCACCCGCGCATCGAAGGCCAGCCAGACCACCCCATCGCCCCGCGACACGGCGTTGCTGATCCCACAGTCCCCAGGGCCCATGGGTGTGCAGGGGCGATGAGCCGCGAACAAAAGGCGCGCGCGCGCGAACCCGAACACCCCCAGGCGGAACGCACCGGCGTCCGAGGAGACCAGCAGGACGTCGCCGTCCAGGTCCAGCCCGTGGGTGACGAAGGGGTCGAAGCGATCCCGGGCCGTGAGCACCTCGCTGTCCAACTCGACCACCCACAGCCCACGGCGGTGCCCAACGTAGAGCGTGTCGCCCACCCGCTCGAGGGCGTCGATGGAGGGCTGGCGCTCAAGCTCGAGGGGGAGCGCCTCGAAGTCGCCACCCACGGGATCGAGCCGCAGCAGCCCCTGCTCCGTGCCCAGCAGCATCCCGCCCTCGCCGTCGGGCACCAGGGCCTTCACCCATCGCGGGGGCACCCGCCCAGGTCGGGGCACGCTGCGGGGGTCGAGGGTCCAGCTACGCCAGGTGCCGTCGGAGTCCCGCCGGTGGACGCTGCCCAGGTCGCCGACCCACAGCGCACCGTCCACAGCCCGCAGGCCCTTCGCATACTCGAAGCGCGCCTCTTCCACCAAGGCGTCCCCGTCGAGCCGCACCATGCCTCCGCTGGGCGATATGGCCCAGACCTCGTCGCCCAGGACCTCCACCCGCGGGGCGACCTGCCCCTGGGCCGACACCACCAGCCCATCCGGGCCGAGGGCTGCCACCACGCCGCTCCGCGCGCGGAAGACACCGCCTGGGGTGAGCACCCAGGTGTGCCCTCCTATGTCCAGGACCTGCAGCGCATCCCCATCACGCGCCCCCACCGCCCCGAGATAGGCCACCCAGGAAGAGCTCGTCGCGGTCACCTGCACCAGCACCCCACCACCCACAGCCAGCACCGAGCCGCCGCGCCCGGTCCCGAGGCGCTCCACCCGGCTCGGGACGGGCGGCCACAGGACCTGCGAGGTCCCGCTCGGCTCCACTTGCAGCAGCCGCTGGCCGTACCTGAGCCAGGCCTGCCCGTCCCTGGCTTGCAGCCAGTCGGGGTCCAAATCGACGGGCAGCTCGGCGGTGGTCCAGGCGGACAGATCGGTGCTGGAGCGCAGACGCCCGGTGGTGTCCAGCGCCCAGACGCGCCCATCGGGCCCGACGTCCAGCGACTCGCAGCGCAGCTCCGGCGCCCCCAGATCCCGCACACCTCGCCGCTTCGGATCCAGCAGCCGCAGGTGGGCACCCTGACAGTCGAACCAGCGCCCGTCGGGCAGGGCGTGGACGAGGTCGGGCAGCTCGCCCTCCAGCCCCTCCCAGGCCGGCTCCCAAGCCGCGCCGGTCCAAGCCGACAGCGCCCCGGACCGAGCCTCTGCCAGCACCGTCCCGTCGGGTAGAGCCAGCCGAGGCCGGCCCACCGCCGGGTCCGCCAGCACCTCCGAAACCTCACCATCCTCGGTCACCCGCCAGAAGCGGTCCTCGGCCAGCAAGAGCAGCCCCCCGTGGACCGGATCCGGCACCATACGATGGAACGTCAGATCTGCAGGCAGTGCGAGGGGGGGCGCGGAGTGCTCGGCCAGCCGGGGTGCGGAGCGCTCGGCCAGCCGGCCACCCTGCTCATCGCAACCGGCCACCACCGTGACGGCCAGCGTACAGCTGGTCCCCAGGGAGAGCGCACGCAGGAACATGTTCCTTGGCTAACGGATGCGGGGCGGGGGGGGCAGGGGCCCGGGTTCTTGATAGGGACTCTTCCTGCGATCAGAGGAAGGCATGGACCACCGCTACCCGTTCGGGCCCCACCGCTACATCGTCGTGGAAGGTCCCATCGGTGTGGGCAAGACCACCCTGGTCCACCGCCTGGCCGAACACGCCCGCACCCGCCTGATCCTCGAGATCTTCGAGGAGAACCCCTTCCTGGCCGACTTCTACCAGGACCGCGACAAGTACGCGTTCCAGACCGAGCTGTTCTTCCTGCTGTCGCGCTTCCGCCAGCAGCAGAATGTCACCCAGCAGGACCTCTTCACCGAAGCCACCCTGTCGGACTACCTGTTCCACAAGAACCTCATCTTCTCCGGGCTCACCCTGATGGACGCCGAGTGGCAGCTGTACCTCGACGTCTTCGAGGCCCTGTCGCCCCGGGTGCTCACCCCGGATCTGGTGGTGGTGCTCGACGCCCCCCTCGACAGCCTCCTGGCCCGCATCAAGAAGCGCAGTCGTTCCTACGAAAAGGACTTCGACGCCGGCTACCTCGAAGAGCTGGTCGTGCGCTACCGCCGCGAGTTCCAGCTCTACGACAAGGCCCCGGTGCTGGTGGTCAAGACCGGCGAGATCGACTTCTCCCAAGACGAAGAAGCCGTGCAGTGGCTGGTGGACGAGATCGCCATCCACACCACGGGCCGCAACGTCGTGGGGGGGTAGCGGGTCAGCCCGCCGTCAGCCCACCCACCCCAGGGCGTAGGCCAGCGCGATCCCCACCCCCACCAGGCTCTCACCGGCGATGAAGCCCGAGGCCACGGGGATGGTGTAGTTCTCGCCGATCTTGGGCTTGTATTTGGTCAGCACCGTGGCGATGACCGCGCCGATGAACATGTTGAAGGCGTAGAAGAAGTGAAAGGTGAACGCCATGCCCAGTCCCATGGGCGAGGGCACCATCCAACGTTTCTTTTCGGGGAGCGCGTTCGAGATCAGGGGTAGAGCGATGCCGAGCAGGCCCCCGATGAGCAGTGCCCACTGAGCCGACGGGTGGATGGAGTGCAGCCCGGTGGAGAGCAGCTCTGCCACACCCCGCCAGGTCTGGGCCGCGGGTGCGGGGAACTTATCGGTGCCCAGGTGGCTGGCGTCGGGGATGATGATCTGAAAAGCACCCACCGCGAAGATGGTGCCGAAGAAGATGCCCGAGAACTGGGCGATGAACTGCTTGCGGGCGTTGGCCCCCAGCAGGTAGCCGCTCTTGAGATCGATGAGCAGATCGGCTGAGCTGTCCGCGACCCCCGCGGTGATGCAGGCGGCCATCAGGTTGACGTTCTTGCGCACAGGGCCGGCGAAGCTGCGGGGGGTGATGCCCCCGTAGAACAGCTGGGTGACCTTGCCCATGGCGCCCACCGGAGTGGTGTCGGTCTCGCCGGTGGCACGGCAGGCCACCAGGGCCAGGAAGAAGGACATGAACACGGCCAGCAGGCCCATCCAGATGGGCATGTCGAAGGCGATGTAGGCGATGGTCACCACGCCGATGGTGCCGAAGGTGGTCCCGGCCAAGAACCACGACGCCGGCACCTCGATGCGGGCCAGGGGGTCTTCCTCGGCGTCCGGAAGCGCCTTCGAGAAGATGGTCTTGAGGCCCGAGAACGCGCGCAGGGCCGTGCGCCACTGCATGCCGAAGTTCAGCAGCCCGCTGGTGACCATGCAGCTCACCCCGCCCCACAGGGTCCACTGCACCATGTCCTTGTACTCGAGCACCTCGATGATCCCGTAGCCGTGCATGATGGGCACCAGGATGGCCCAGCACAGCACCGCGCCGATGAGCATCGAGCTGGCGGTGTGCAGGCCCATGATGGCGCCGGCGGCGATCATCAGTGCCGAAGGCTCGAAGGCCACGGTCCACTTGGCAGCCCGCGCGCCAAAGACCGGGACGATGGCCGGAATCCAGCCGAAGATGTCGCGCACCACCGCGATCAGCCCGCCCAGGGCCGCCGCGATTCCCAGCGACGCCGCGCTCTTGGTGGCGCCCTCCCCAGTGCCATGAAGGCTCTTGAGGGTCTCGGCCGCGGCGATGCCCGAGGGGAACTTGAGCTGCTCGATGTTGATCATCTGGCGCTTCATGGGGATGGCCAGGGTCACACCCAGCACCGCCAAGAAGAACACCCAGATCATCAGCAGCCCCGTGCCCATGCTCTCGTCGTTGATCAACATCCACGCAGCGATGGCGCTGACCATCGTGCCGCCTGTGGAGTAGCCGGCCGACGAGGCCGTGCTCTGCATGCAGTTGTTCTCGAGGATGGTCATGTCCGACGTGGCGAAGCCCAGCCGTGCCACCCAGGCGGGCAGGCGGGCACGGCGGCACATGCTCATCCAGGCTTCGGAGAAGACCCGCAGCACCTTCCAGATGGAGAAGCTCAGGATGCAGGCTGTGATGGCAACGCCGAGGCCCCAGCCGGTCTTGAGCCCCACGTAGATGTTCACCAAGGACATCAGGCAGCCCAGGAAGCCGCCCATGACCACCGCACGCAGGGTGAGCTGCTTCATGTCGTCGCCCCGGTACACTTCCCGGAACCACTTCATCTCGATCTCGAGGGGGGTCGGCGCTCCAGCGGTGATGGGCTTCTGCACGAGCTCGGACATGGTGCTTCCCGGGTTGCTCGGGGGAGGCCGGGAGTCTACCGCGGCGCCCCCACGGACACGAGATGCACAACCTTTTTCGCAGCCCGGGTCATTTTCTTTTTCAACCGGCGACGCCCGTGGGTCCAAGTGTGCGAACCACGAGACACACACCCCGCGGAGAACGACATGACGCGCACCAGCCTTCCCATCCTCATCGCCACCGCCACCCTGGCCTCCGGCTGCTTCCTGCTGCCCGGTAACGATCTGGCCGAGGTCCTGCCCGACGAGCGCATCTCCATCAACATGCCGACGGCGTCGGACCTGGCCAAGGACGACACACGGGAGTGGTCCACGTTCTACCTGTGGACCGCCGAGGTGACCGAGGACGTCAACTGGATGACCGGCACGGTGCTGTACTGGGTCGACACCATCACCACCCAGTACCCCCCGGGCTACGTCAACGCCGAGCAGAACGAGGCGGTCTGGGGCCCCTGGGACGATGGCCCCCTGGACCCCACCGAGACCCAGCTGCGGGTATTCCAAGATCTCGAGACCGACGGCTACACCTGGGGCTTCGAGCAGTGGCCCAAGGACGCTGGCCTCGAAGACGCCACGGCGGTCATCGACGGTGAGGTGGACCCCGGCGCCACCCGGGACGTCAGCACGGGACGCTTCGTGGTGGACTTCACCGCCATCAACACCCTGGACCCCACCGAGGGCACCACGGGCGAGTTCGCGGTGGAGTACGACATCGGCCTCGAGGGGGTCTCAGGCACCGCCATGTTCACCGACTTCGGGCCCACCCACTTCGACGCGGCCTACCGCTACGACCAGAGCTTCGGCGGTCAGGGCTCCATGGACCTGATGCTCAATGCCGACCTGGACCCGACCACCGGCGCAGGCCTGGACGAACAGCTCATCATGCACAGCCGCTGGATGCCCGACGGCTCCGGTCGGGCCGACGTGCTGGTCAGCGGCGGCGACCTGGGTGATGCGGTCGGCTACGCCACCGAGTGCTGGAGCAGCAGCTTCGAGTTGGTCTACGCCCAGGAAGCCCACACCGGCTTCGAGGACGGAGACGCCAGCCTCTGCGCCTTCGAGCTCCCCGAGTACCCTGACGAGGACACCGAAGAAGTGCTGACCAAGTACAACAACCACTAGAACGTCCCCCGACCCGATGACCCCGCGCACGGTCTGTGCGTGGGGTCGCCGCGTGTGGAACACTGGGGTGGCGAGCCGCGACACGCATGCTACAACGCGGGCCCTCGGAGGCACCCATGCGCCACTTCACGCTCATCACCGTCCTGCTCGCCCTGGGCTGTGAGCCCAAGAACACCCTGGACACCGACGACGCTGAGCCCGACAGCCCCGTCGACACCCAGCCGGACGACACCGCGCCCCCGGTGGACAGCGACGACACCTCCACCCACCCCGGCCACATCGACGCCGACGGCGACGGCTACACCCCCAACGCCGGCGACTGCGACGACAGCGATCCGGAGGTCTACCCGGGAGCCGAAGAGATCTGCGACGGCAAAGACAACGACTGCGACGGTGTGAGCGACGCCGACTTCGACGCCGACGGCGACGGCGTGGCGGACTGTGAGGACTACTGCCCCATCCAGGTGGACCTCACCGCGGCGGCGGGCGGCGACGGCAGCTTCGAGCGACCCTTCCAGGTCATCCAGCACGGTATCGACGAAGCCCCGGTGGTGGGTTGCTGGGAAGTGGACGTCCACCCCGGCGCGTACGTCGAGACCGTGGACTTCCTGGGCTACCCCGTGGACGTGCGCTCCACCGACGGCCCCGAGCTCACCACCATCGACGCCGATGGCATGGGCCCCGCCGTCAGCTTCGTCACCGACGAGCCCCCCGAGGCACGCCTGTACGGCTTCACCGTCACCGGCGGGGCCAACGATCTGGGCGCAGGCATCGTGGTGAAGTCCACCGGCGAGACCACCAGATCGAGCCCCACCATCGAAGGCAACGTCATCACCGGCAACACCACGTCGAACGGCGGCATCGGTGGCGGCGTGCTGCTGTACCGCAGCGAAGCCGAGCTGACCGACAACCTCATCCAGGGCAACGACGCCTGCATGGGCGGGCCCGAGGACGGCTGCGACGGCGGCGGCGTGGACATCCTGTACGGCGCCCCCACCGTGTCCCTGAACACCATCGTGGACAACACCGCCGGCGACGGCGGCGGCCTGTGGGTGGCCTATTCAGACGCGGTCATCGTGCAGAACCTCGTGGCCGGCAACCAGGCCAACGATGCGGGCGAGAGCGACGACGCCGACATCTTCACCGCCGGCCAGGGCGGCGGGGTGGACCTGCACACCGGCACCGACGGCGTGGTGCTGGCCTCGAACATCATCGTGGACAACACCGCCAGCACCCACGGCGGTGGCCTGAGCGTCTACGGCTACTACGACCAGGGCACCAGCCCCACCGTCACCAACAACACCATCGCCTACAACACCGTGACCGACAGCGAGTACGGCGCGGGCGTGGTGCTGTGGGGGGTGGGCAGCCCCAGCCTGGTCAACAACATCGTGTACGCCAACCACGGCGTCGGCGTGTACGTCCAGTTCGAGCACGCCCTGGTGTCCTACGGTGACATCTTCGACAACGACAGCGCCTGGGCCGGCGCCTTGGCGGACCCCCGTGGTCCGCGAAAACCTCATCTGCCGAGTCCGCGGCGCCCGCATGACTACCTGCCCGTTTCCTCGACCCGCACCGAAGCCGTACTCATACCGCGCCGGACCAGGTCGACCTGGGCTACGTCGTCTGCGACGGTGAGTTCGAGGCACACGCGTCCCACGTCCATCAGGGCTTGGTCAGATCGGACCAACTACGCTGCGAGCGAATAGTCGTGGTGCAGGCCGCCAAGGATGGGCCGAGAGATCAAGTGATCGCATCGGCCGCCAAGAGCTGTAGGGTCCGCCCGCCCAGGCGGCTCCTGGGATACCGGGATGCCCATCAACCCCTGGTGAGGCCGAAATCCGTTGTAGTAGGCGATGAACTCCGCCAACGTACGTCGAAGATGATCATCCGACAGGAAGATGAAGTGTTCCAGGCACTCTCGACGGAGAGTCCCGATGAAGCGTTCAACGTGAGCCTGGGCGTTCGGTGCACCGTACGGGATTGGAATCCCCTGGATGCCGAGTACGCGATGGAGCCAGGCATCGAGCGCACAACGGTACCTACCTGGGCGCTCGGCACCAGTTCGTGGGTACTGCCCGAAGATGCCGTCGTTGTCATGAAGCAGGAACCGTGGCACCTCGCTCCATGGAGTGGCCTCCCGAAGCTGTTGTTCAACCCAGCCCAACGTCGGCGACCCCGTCACGGCGAAGTGAACGACCTCACGGGTGTCCAGAGCCATGACGATCAGGATGTAGCGGGTCGAGAAGTCCCACATCACCTGCGTGGCGAAGTCCATCGTGAAGAACTCGTGGGCGTGAGAGGCCAGAAAACGGCGCCATGTCGACTTTGGTGGCCTGCCCGACTCCACCATGTACCGCCTGATCGTGCTGGTGCTGTGGTCCACTCCCAGCTTGATCTTCATCTCGAGCGCGATCCGGTCCTCTCCCCATTCTGGGTGGTCAGTGGAGATGCGTCTGATGAAGGCAATATGCTGGTGAGGGATCCTCGGGCGTCCAGGAGAACCACCTGAACGGCGTCTCCAGTAGCGACGGTAGCCTTCGCGGTGCCACCGAAGGACGGTCTCGGGCTTCACGATAATCAGCGCCTCCTTCCAGCGCGGCCACTGGCGACAAAGCCAGATCCAGACCATGCGATCCCGTCTTCGGAATCGCGGCCGAGCAACCTGGGCGTTGAGCACTTCGACCTGGTGTCGTAGCGCAGCGATCTCGATGAGCAGATCTGCACGCCGTCCGAGAACGGTTCGCAGCGTGGAAACGATGAGAAGAAGGTGCGAGAGCATGATCGATCAGAGCTTCAGGGCCGGTCGATAGTCAACCACGAACTGGGCGATCCTAATATTCGCGGACGACGCCACATCCAGGTGGTTCAGGGCCACCAGCTACCAGCAAGGGCAAGAAGGCATCGCAGTCCGACGAGAGACCGTCATCCCAGGCTTTCGAGCAGCACAGATTCCGGCCCGGGGCTTCGGGGCCACCTGATGGCATTCGACCGGTCCTGAAGCCTACTCGTGGAGGTGTGCTGGTCGAAAGGCCCTAATGGCTTCGCGTCCACAGCCTGGACCGCTGGCAACTACACGGCGGCCGCTGCGGCCCTGAACCACCTCCTTGACGGCTAGCCGGCACCACCGCCGGTCGGTGAGCCCGTTCATGTCCTCTGAGGGTGAGGACGTGAACAGGCTTCGATTCAGGCTGACAGCGAGCACGACAGGGAACCGAGATGACCTCGGGAGAGTCGCGGCATATCCAATCCTCCAAGTGCCCGTTCCACTTGAAGAACGGGTGGTTTGAATTTTGGCACACCACGGGGCTGGCGTAGCGTTCTGCGGCGGCTCAGGGACGCCCTCGCTGCGCCATGTGATTGGGGGCGAAGACACGCCGCTGCTCCACAGCGGGTAGGGATCCCGTTCTTCCTGGGCGGCGGGATCGTTCGAGCAGGCAGCCCGGAAGCTCACCACGTAGACATGATGAAGTCATCAGGGCCGAAGGGCTCGAGCTTGTTGGCGTCGTCGAACCTGTCGAACCACTGCAGGGGAACGGGGCCCCAGGGCACCCAGCCGAGATCGTCCACGTCGTCCTCGCCGACCTCGCAGGGACCGTCGGTCGAAGTGGTTCTCTGCATAGCGATGTAGGTCGGATTGGCCGACATCACCTCGTCCCTAATACCCAGGTTGTCGAGTTCGCTCAGAAGACCTTGGTGTTCTTGAATGATATTGGACGCAAGGGTCCGCTGCAGTGCCTCGTCATCTGTGTCATAGCCAAAGAGAAACCTGTCCGACCGCCGCTCTATCATGCTGAAAATGATACTCTGGACCTCTTCGATCTCACCCGGGATGCCCGAGACATCGAACCAGATGTTCTCATAGTCCAACGCGAGCGACTCGAGCGCGGCCCCGTACTCACCCGAAGTCACCGCGTCCAGCTGCGATGGATTTCCCAGCTGCGAACCATCGCAGGGATCGTCCGACCAGCCTCCTGGTCCGGCCCCGCAGTGCGCGAGGATGAAGATGGTCTCTGGGTTGGCCTCAATGACAGCGATCAGCTCCGCAAGGTTCTCTTGCCTCCGAATCCTCGCGTAGTCCAGGAAGCTCTCCTCATCGCAGTCACAGCTCTCATCGCTTCCGCAGAAGTCCTCGTCGTACTCGACTCCACCGATGTCCCAGTGGACGAGAACCGGGACCCCGTACTGCGCTGCGGCCTGATAGACCTGCTGCAGAATGTCGTTCGTCCCGTCCGTGTTGCCCGTGTGCCCGTGGACAATCAGCTCTCCGATACCCGCGAAGCCCTCAGCCAACCGGTCGCACACGTACTCGGGCGTCCTCTCCGACTCCAAGAAGAACCCGGCCACGAATGGCACCAGTCGAGGCTCGTCCTGTCCGTCCGGGATCGACATCCGGCTTGCCTCGAGTATGAGCGTGTCCCTCATATGTTCGAGTTCTTCCTTGCCTCCGTACTTCGCGACGAGCGCTTCGACGTCAGACTGGTATTCCTCACTGTTGAAGGTCTCCCCCATCATACCGGAGACCCACATCTGGTCCAGCCCGGCATCGTCCATGAAGCCCAAGAGCCGGTCGACATCATCGGGGTCGACATTCTGGCTAGTCTCATCGTACCCGGCGATCTCGTCGTACGAAAACCGCATGTGCCCGTGAGTGTCGATGTCGACAGCCTCCATTCCAGGAGGTTGGTGGTTCAGCCTATGCGTGGAGTTGATGCGGAGGGGATTCGGGCCGTCGCTGTTCATCCTCCCAAAGCTTCGCCAGGCGCGCTGGCCGATGTGGCTCGCCGTCGCCCTCATTACAGCCGCTTGGCGCACAGCCTTCGCGGCCTGCGCCCTGCACTCCTCATGGACATCGCAGCGGATGTCTCTCTCAGGCGCAATTTGCTGACAGTGTCCATCGTCTCCCATCAGAAGATCCTCCTGTCGGCATCTGCGCTCAGCACGAATCGAATTCCCAACTCCCCGCTGCTTGGGGCCGTGCCGCGCCCTGCGGACCGCAAATAGCACGGGTACTGAGAGATCGAGACCTGGAATCCGCCCCGGCTGTAAAAGTAGTAACTGTAGTCGGTGTGGTTGAACCACTCTCCATCGGTCCACTCCCCCAAGTTGCCATGCACATCGAAGAGCCCCCAGGGATTCGGAGAACGGGTCCCCGGCGGGAGCGGAATGGCGGCGTCACTCCCGCAGTAGGCTCCAATGTCGTCCAGGAGCACACCGTTGTCCAGCACGACATCGAGTTCGCAGGATTCTTCGTCGCCCGCGAGCAGGTTGCCTCCGTTCGAGAACGCCGAACGTGTTCCCGCCCGCGCGGCCTTCTCCCATTCTTGCTCCGACGGGAGACGGAAGCCCTGGCAATCGAGGGGATCGGCGTGGAGCGACTCGCACCAGCCCGGGTATCCATCCGAACCCAGCGAGCAGCTGTAGCACTCAGGCAGCCCCACGGCGGTGGAGAGCTGGTTGGCGAGGTATTCCGCCACTTCATGGCCAACGGGTACCGCACAGTCGCCTTCGCAGGACGGATACGGGTCGGGGTCAAAGCCCACGGCCGCCACGAATTGCGAGAGCGTCACCTCGAACAGCCCAACATAGAATGCCTGATCGAGGATCTGCTCGGACTGAGGATCCTCGTTGTGCTCGTAGCGCCCCACCTCGTCCTCCGGGCTCCCGTAGGGGAAACCCCCTGCCCCGACGCAGGTCATGGCGTAGCCCGCGTACTCATGCACCACGCCTGGATACTCCGCTGGGTCGCCATCGTCGCAGTCGCCGCTGCTGGGAGCGTGGCCCCCCAGCGCCTCGCAGGAGCGCGGACCGGCCATGGAGCCGCCCACGCCGTCACCATCGGCGTCAACGTACCAGTAGCCGGCATCGGTGGCGTCCTCACCGTCCACGGTGCCATCGCAGTCGTCGTCAACCCCGTTGCAGACCTCCTCGGCGTCGGGGTGCACGAAGGGGTCGGCGTCGTCGCAGTCGGGGCCACTGCCGGAGGGCCCTTGATGGCCGTCGCCATCCGTGTCGTAGTCGTCAGCGCCGTCGCAGTCGCCGTCGATGCCGTCGTACCAGGTCTCCGTACCACCAGGATGCGCCGTGGGCTCCGCATCGTCGCAGTCGTCGCCGCCGTGGGCCTCGGCACGATGACCGTCGCCGTCGGCGTCGTAGTCGTCCCCTCCGTCGCAGTCCTGGTCTACACCGTCGTACCAGATCTCGTCTGCGTCGGGATGCACAGCGGCGTCCTCATCGTCACAGTCCGATGGTGTGGTGTAGCCGTCGCCGTCGCGATCGGTGCCACGACCCGTGTCTCCCACCTTCGAGTCACATCCCGACGCGAGGAGCAAAAGGAGTGCGACCGAAGCCCAGGCTGCGCGGGATGACCCCCGACACCTCCACCCATGACGTGGCCGAACGCTGCATCGCCCAACTCGGGGTGGCAGGAGCGCCATTCCGCACCCCCGGCTACTTCTTGATGGATACCGATGCCGTGACGACACCCTGCCCGTTCGAGCCGCTGACGTGGTTGGTGTACTTGAGCCCCAGCCGGACCCACGCCTCCGGGGGCGTGCCTCCGTAGGTCAAGGTCTGATCTCCAGTGTTGTGCTCACCAGAGGCGTACAGGCTACCCGCTGCGACCCAGCTTGCCGTGATCTCTGGGGAGGTGCTCGCGATCTGGTAGGCGAGCCCGACCTTGAAGTTCCCTGTGGCGTTCGTGACTACCAGCGCGGCCTTGGCCTTCGTCACCATCAGCGAGGGCATCCACCCGGTCAAGGGGACGTAGTAGGAGTTCGTGTCCGGTGCGACCAGCTGCAGCGTCTCCGTCGCGACGATTTTACCGTAGACCTCCGTGAAGGTCTGCAGGGAGACCATCCCAGCAGCGTCTCCGCTAGATGATGCCTTGTAGGCCACCCCGAACCGCACGAACTGCTTCGCGGCTGTCGTGGCGGAGACATTGAGCCGCACGGAGGGCGTCTCCCCGTTCCCGGTTTGGGACACGTCACCAAGCAGCGAGGGGCTGTCGGGATCGTTCGTTCGAACCTTGGCGACCTGGATGACAGGCTGCACTACGAGGTTCTGCGCGCCACTCGAAGCCTTCACCTTCAGGACGAACTTCACGAAGTCGACACCCGCCGCTGGCATCCATCCGGCGAACCATTCATATCGGTTGGCGGTAACCGTCGTGGAGAGCTGCTTGGTGATTTCTCTTGTGGCGTTGATGCAGGACACGGGAAACCTCATGCATGGATAGAAGTGAAGGAGCAGGCGAATCGCATCGCGCTGGCTGGCATCGCTTTCGACTCAAGCCTCCCAGGACGCGCTCGACGAGCGTAGCATGGGCCGCCGTCGGGGAGCAATCCTTTCGAGGTGGGAAGTGGAGCTACGCCTCTTTGCCCTGGCACGGGGATCAGAAGGACCGACAACCGGTGAGCCGTACAGATGGGATGAGGAGGCCGGCCCCTCTGGAGCGGGATGCCTGTAGGCTCCCAATGCAATCACGGGCTCGTAGCCCAAAGAACCAGGAGAGCCGGCCATGCGTACAGATAACCAGGTGACGA
>Ga0307987_1000183_pt1 | contig 39256 bp, 39 predicted proteins | sample EllFjometagen181_FD_203157 | JGI IMG/M metagenome (GOLD analysis project Ga0307987, IMG submission 203157) | Marine microbial communities from Ellis Fjord, Antarctic Ocean - #181 | ecosystem: Environmental > Aquatic > Marine > Unclassified | place: Southern Ocean | collected 2014-10-08 | reverse complement strand
TGTGTTCAATGCCATAAAAGGAGATACCATGACGGGAAAAAAATCCACTCTGTTCACATCAGAATCTGTCACCGAGGGACATCCAGATAAAGTGGCAGACGCCATTTCTGACAGTATTCTTGATGCCATCATGACAGAGGACACAAAATGCCGAGTGGCCTGTGAAACCCTTGTCACCACAGGCCTTGCCATGATTGCCGGAGAGATCACCACCAACTGTTATGTAGACATGCCCGAAATTGTCAGGCAGACCATCAGAGATATCGGTTACCACTCGTCGGACATGGGGTTTGACTGGCGCACCTGCTCGGTGCTCACCAGCATTGACCACCAGTCTCCAGATATTGCCCAGGGCGTGGACGAAGGGGAAGGCCTTTTTAAAGAACAGGGTGCAGGCGACCAGGGCATCATGTTCGGTTTTGCCACCAACGAAACCCCGGAACTGATGCCCATGCCCATCAGCTATGCCCACAAACTGACCCAACGTCTGGCCCAGGTGAGGAAAAACGGAGCGCTGGACTTTTTAAGACCCGATGGCAAATCCCAGGTCACCATTGAATATGTGGATGGGAAACCTGCACGCGTAGACACAATTGTGGTCTCTTCCCAGCACAAACCCGACGTGGCCCATGAAGACCTTAAAGAGGCCATCATCAAAGAGGTGATCCGCAAAGTGATCCCGGCGGAAATGATAGACGGTGATACCCGTTTTTTCATCAATCCCACTGGAAATTTTGTCATTGGTGGCCCCATGGGTGACTGTGGCCTCACCGGACGAAAGATCATTGTGGACACCTATGGGGGCCAGGGAAGCCATGGGGGCGGCTGCTTTTCCGGAAAAGATCCCTCCAAGGTGGATCGAAGCGCCTCTTACATGGGGCGATACATTGCCAAAAATATAGTGGCCGCAGGGGTGGCAGACAAGTGTGAAATCCAGGTAGCTTATGCCATTGGCGTGGCAGAACCCGTTTCTTTGCTGGTGGACTTCAAGGGCACCGGTAAAATTTCAGAAGAAAAGGCTGTGGAAATTGTTAAAGAGGTGTTTGACCTGAGACCCGCCGCTATCATCCAGACCCTGAATCTGCTGCGTCCCATATACAGAAAAACCTCGGCCTATGGTCATTTTGGACGTCATGATCCTGATTTCACCTGGGAACACACCGACAAAGCCGCTGAGATCAAGGTAAAGGCTGGGCTGTAGTCAGCTATTTACCCACGCCGGCAATCAAATAATCAAACTTTAAATCAAATTTTTAACTGAGGAATCCCCCTCTGAATCTGTGATTCAGGAAGAGATCATTCAGGTTAAATAACTGGATTATCAATCCATAAACAAAAACGGCCATGGCAGGGAAACCTGCCATGGCCGTTATGTAAGATAAGGAATCAAATCATGTTAGAGACAGCAGAAAAAATTATCACGGCCCTGGACCCGGGCCTGGAATATAAAGTTAAGGATATTTCCCTTGCGGACCATGGGCACAAAGACATGCAATTGTCAGAAAAAGAGATGCCCGGACTCATGGCCCTGCGGAAAAAATACGGTTCAGAAAAACCCCTTAAGGGATTTAAAATCATGGGCAGCCTGCACATGACCATCCAGACCGCCATGCTCATTGATACCCTGTACGAACTGGGAGCTGATCTTCGCTGGGCCACCTGCAATATTTTTTCCACCCAGGACCATGCAGCTGCAGCCATTGCCGACAAAGGCTCCGCCGCCGTATTTGCCTGGAAGGGAGAAAATCTGGATGAGTTCTGGTGGTGCACAGAGCAGGCCCTGACATGGCCTGATGGTTCCGGTCCAGATCTCATTGTAGATGACGGCGGAGATGCCACATTGTTTATCCATCAAGGCGCCCTGGTTGAAAACAACCCATCTTTACTGGAAAACATCAGTGGCAGTGCCGATGAGATCTGTCTCATGGAGCGGTTAAAAGAAAGCGTTGCAAAGAATCCCAACAAATGGACAAAAATAGCTGAAAACATCCGGGGCGTGTCCGAAGAAACCACCACCGGCGTGCATCGTCTTTATCATCTGGCTGCCAGAAAGGAGCTGTTGTTTCCGGCCATCAATGTCAACGATTCCGTGACCAAATCCAAGTTTGACAACCTCTATGGCTGCCGGGAATCCTTGGCCGATGGCATTAAGCGGGCCACTGACATCATGCTGGCCGGTAAAGTGGTTGTGGTGGCAGGATATGGCGACGTGGGAAAAGGCTGTGCCGATTCCATGAAGGGCTATGGCGCCCGGGTGATCATCACGGAAATTGACCCCATTTGCGCACTCCAGGCATCCATGGAAGGCTTCCAGGTCATGACCATGGAAGAAGCAGCCTCCCAGGGAGATATTTTTGTCACAGCCACGGGGAACTACCATGTAATCCGGGCAGAACACATTGATCAAATGAAAGACGAGGCCATCATCTGCAACATTGGCCACTTTGACAATGAAATCGAAATGGCACACCTGGAAGACAATAAAGACAACGTAAAAATCACCATCAAACCCCAGGTGGACAAATGGACCATGACATCGGGTAAATCCGTGCTGGTGCTGGCCGAAGGGCGACTGGTAAATCTGGGGTGTGCCACAGGTCACCCCAGCTTTGTCATGAGCAACAGCTTCACTAATCAGACTCTGGCCCAGATCAAGCTGGCCAAGGAAGACCTTGAGAAAAAAGTATATACCCTTCCCAAGGAACTGGATGAAGAGGTGGCACGGCTGCACCTGGAGACACTGGGGGTAAAACTGACAAAGCTGACCCAACAGCAGGCGGAATACATCGGGGTTTCCGTGGAAGGACCTTACAAACCGGGTCATTATCGGTATTAAACGATATTTAAGGACCACAGATGAAATAAGTTGGACAGAAATAGCGCAAACCAATCTATAAAATTTGGTGGTTCATCGACAAGGCGCATTAAAGTTTTAGTAGCTCGGCCAGTTATAAAATTTGTGGTCCTAATGGTGGATGGCATCCTTCATATGAAGGATGCCTTAATCTATCTGCCTCACACATGTTTATGGGGAAATTTCCCCAGTTTATGCATGTGCTCATGCCGGTGGATATGCACCTCATCATCCTTTAAGATTCGACCTTTTTCCATGGAAAAAATCCGATGGGTCACAGCGAAGATGAAATCAAACTCATGGGAAATAACAATATAGGGAATGTTTAAGGAAAGCAGGCTGTCAACAAGGGTGGTTTTCACACCGGCATCAAGGCCAGCGGTGGGTTCATCCAGGAGCAGCAGCTCCGGCTTCATGGCCATCACCGCCGCCAGGGCCACCAGTCGCTTCTGTCCCCCAGACAATTTATGGGTAATACAATTTTCCAGGGCCAAAATTCCCAGTCCATCCAGAATATCCCTGGCCTGTTCCAGGGCATCCTTCGGAGAAAATCCCAGATTTAAAGGGCCAAAACAAACATCATCAATCACCGTGGGGCTGAACAACTGATCATCGGCGTCCTGGAAAAGCAGGCCCACCCGGGACCGAATCTGTTCAAAATCCTTTTCCGTCTTCATGGGTTTTCCCAGCACTTCAATGGTGCCAGCATCGGGGATGCATAAGCCCATGATGGTGTGAAACAAGGTGGTTTTCCCACTGCCGTTGGGGGCCATGATACCGATACGATCGGTGTTTTCAACGCTTAAACTCACGTCATCAAGGGTGGGCTCAACAGCACCGGGCCAAGTAAAGGAGACATTTTTCAGTTGGATTACAGGAAAATCATGGGTCACAGTCTATTCGCTTTCACATCAACAGGGTTTCGGTTACAACCAGCCCCAGGGCGGTCATGGATACCAGGGTAAGGAACAGATGATTTACCACGCCCGGGGAGAAGGTGTCAAGGGTATGGAATTTACCGTTAAATCCCCGGCAGCGCATGGCATCATACACCCTTGAGGCCCGGCGAGAAGCCCTGACAAACAGCATGCCAGCAAGGTAGGCATAGGTACGGTAGGAATGGATATTGGTGCCGGGCACAAATCCCCGAAACTTTGCGGCCCTGAGCAGTCGGTGGTACTCCGCCTGGATCACGGCAATATACCGATAGGTCATGAGCAACAGAAATACCATTTTATCAGGCACATGGAGAGTGTGCAGACTCTGCCCCAATGTGGCCACAGTCATGGTGGCCACTAGGGCCATGAAATAAAAAAGAATGATCACAGACTTAAGGGTAATGTTCACGCACAGCATCACCCCGGGACGGGTGAGGGTCAAGGGTCCCATTACAACCAAGGGCTCCCCCTCATAGGTAAAGGGCATCAGCACCCAGATCATTACCAGAAACCAGAACAACGGCTTTAAACGTTTAAGGACAGCCCGGGGGGGAAGCTTTGCCATACCCACAAGGAGCAAGGCCAGAATCAGATGGACCCCCAGAATCTTCACGTCATGGCACAGGGCCGCGCAAAAGGAGACAATCACCGCCGTTATAACCCTCACACCGGGGTCCATGCGGTGCATCCAAGAATCGTATTGCGCAAGGGTTTCATCCATTGTGTTTTTTCCTCTTTTTATTTATGAAGGCGGCAATGCCGCAGATGAAAAAGATAACGGCAATGCCAGTGGCCACCGCCGATATGGAAGGCTTGGCTTCCAGGGCCGCCTTTTTTGTCATGGCTTTCTTCAGGCCTTGCTCTGCCTCTTCTCCGTCTGCGGTGAGTTCTAACTGGGTCAGGGTCCACCGGGCCTGATGTCCCATGGTGGCGTCAAGCTTAATCAAGAGATCCGAGGTCACCGCGGAGGGAACGGGGAAGTTAAATTTTCCCTGGTCATCGGTTTTGCCCCAGAGCACCACCTGCTCCTTCTTATCCAGCACCTCAATGGCACCGCCATGCACTGGCTGGTCTCCAAAACTGCTCTCGGTGTAGACCACGCCCTCTTCCACCCAGGCAAACACATATACCTTGTGTGCCCATGCCGGGGGGGTGATCATCAGAATAAACATAAACGCCAGCAGGATCAGTCTTATGCGCCGCCCCGGCAGGGGTGGATGGGGGCAAGGGGCATGGAAGAAAAAATAGGATGCTTTATATCCAGCTTTTCCCAACACCTGGGGCCTGACTTTGGTGACAGCATTGGGGAAAAAATCAACATCTCTCCCCATCCCTGTTTTTTGATTCATTGGGCGATTTTTCATTTTCCAGACCCTCTTTTGGGAAATATTTCAGGGTATACCTTTAAAAGAAAGGTCACGCAAAACCCAGTGACAATGCCTTCAATGATCATCACCGGCAAATTGGCAGTCATCACCAGAATGGAGACTTCCAGAAAGTTTTTTTCCGTGAAATACAGGGCTGATCCCAACCCCAGAGCCGCCAGCCCCACACTCCCGGCACCAGCCATAAAGGCTGCCACAAAAGTATATCGAGGGCTCCTGTTTGTGAGTGGCCCCACCAGATAGTAACAGATCACCGCTGGCAGGGCCATAATCACCGTGTTTACCCCCAAGGCCGTTATCCCCCCATATTGAAACAAAATAGCCTGGAGCAGCAGGGCCGTCAAAATGGCGGGAAAGGCGGCCCATCCCAGCAGCAATCCCACAATGCCATTGAGGATAAGATGGACGCTGGAAGGCCCCAGATTCACATGGATAAGGGAGGCCACAAAAAAAGCCGATGAAAGAATGGCCACATGGACCATACGGTCATAATCAATTTTTTTCAACCCCACTGCGGTTCCGGCAAATGCCAGGGCCGCCCCTGCCATCATCACCGGTCCGGAGAGCACTCCTTCGGAAATATGCATGTTATTCCCCTGCCTGCCAGGACATGAATTGAACCCAGATCACGGCACCCAGCTCAATGTCCTTTTCCACTCCGTCATGCATCTTTTTTTCATCGGCAGTGGTCAAGGCTGCAAATCCCCACCAGCCTGCAACTGGGGGGGCATAGCTGAAAATACCGTTGCCATCTGCCTTAAGGGTTTGGGTCACCATGTAATCTGTGGGGGCTGTGGCCTTTTTATTTTCATTGTAGTACTCCACCTCCACCTCGGCAAAGGGCACGGCTTGTCCATCTTTTTTAACAATCCCCTGGAAGATATTGCCCGCATAGAGGCCATAGGGTTTTGACAGGGGAACAATTTCTGTTTTCAACCCGATTTCACTGTCCCATCCCTCTTCACCCCCATAGGCTGCCACGACGGTCTTGGTATAATGAACAATAAAGCAGTCTTCGGCAGGTTCCCAATAAGGAACAGGCTCCATACAAAAGGCATAGGCCCCGGGTCGTTTTATGGGAAAATCAAGGGTCCATGCCCCATGCCCCATGACGGTTGTTTTTTTAAGGGAGGGCAAAAGATCGGTTTTCTTTCCCTCCCTTAGCACATTAAAAATATGGGGTTTGACAAGTTCCATACCATGTCCCTCAAAGGGATGGGAGAATGACAGATTCAGGGTCAATGTTCGATCATCCCCCTGCATGACCATGCTGTCCGAGGGAGTAATCATGCCAAAATGCGCTGAGGCAAAGGGAACCAGAATCAAACTAAAAAAAACGGTGAGGCAGATGGATTTCATTAAACGGACTGTCATTTGTATTCTCCTTAATCTTAAATTTTACGATCATGCCACTCTGTGGACAAAACAAAAAAACCACGAAAGTATACCACTGTCTATCCATAATGGATCCACAGCCATGGTAACCTTCGTGGTTAAATTTAATTATACGCCCGGAAAGATTTAGATCCTCCGGTTTTTTTATCCAACTTAATATTTAAGGCAGTTTTTCTCAAACCTTAAAAAGGGCTTCTGCCCCCTGTGTTAGCAGATAGATACACAGAGAATTAAAAACATGTCAATCATTTTTTATACCAGGTGCCGTTGGGTTTCTGGAGAAAGTCCCCAGGATTGGTTTTTTTCACAATCTGAGCCGCTCTCAGAGTTTCCACCTTTCCAAGGGTCACCCCCTGCTGTTTGGCAATGTGACTATACACGGCTTTACGATCTTTGTTCTCGGCATCTATGATACTCTGCCCCACTTTTTTTGTGGTGACATAGGCAAGATACCCCCTTGAATCTTCTCCCACAAGTCCCTGGGATTTTAATTTAACAATGCCCGGAAGTCGATGTTTCATACGCGTTTTAACATCATCAGCCAAGGCTCCCCCGGTGAAAACCACCAGGGAAAAGATCACCAGCATTCCCACACAAATTAACCGTCTTCTATCCATATTTTCCTCCTTTTCTAACAGACTTAATATCGTATAAAAAGTACATTCAACGTCATTGTCCCACCTGCGAATAAAGGCGTACCCCATTTTTCTAAGATTTTATTCTTTGATTTTTTCTTCAGCAGAATCAATATCATCAAAGAAATTATCCAGGGCTCGGTCCACTTTGACATTTACATCAATGGTGATGTGGATAGGTTTGATCTCCACCGGAGCCATGGCCACCTCATGCCGCGTACTGCATCCCAGAGCCAGGCAAAGTGCCATCCCGATAACCAGAATCCATGTAAATCTTTTTTGTCCCATAAAACACATCTCCCGTTACTCGATGATTATTTTTTTTATATTACTTATTTCGGCAGCCTTCATATGACCTCAAAAATACTTTACAGTCTTTTGAGAAAAGTCCCTACAAATGGGGAATGATCAAAAAAAGTGTAATGTACTTTTGAAGGATGCCCTTATTTCTCACTGTTTAAATTCTGCCACAAGCTGGCCGACATTATGATCAAACCCTATTATTCATTGTGGAAAATTTATACAATGCCCCCTCACGGCCTGTGAACGGTGATCTGGGGAAAGGGAATACACCAATCATTCAAGGTACACACATCAACGCACCAGCGCTGGATGGCCCGGTTCAGACGATTGTACAAGGGAGCCACCTCGCCGTTAAAATCGGCAATAACAATGAAATCCAATGAAGAGGCACCGGCCTGACAAAATTCCACCTTTAAATTTAGAAGATTGGCACTATAGCCCTCTTTTTCAAGGGCCTGCTCAAGGTAATCTCGGGTCACGTCCAGAACGGTTCCAGTGGCCTGTTTCTGGTGCTCATACCCAATACCAAAGAGCACTTTAAGCCTGAAATTAACGGAAATATTAAGGGGGGTCTGCCCCAGAAAATTCCCGGTCTGATATACTTTATGGGCTCCCCCCCGCTGGACCAGTTCCACCATTTCGTGGGAAAGACTCACCACTTTTCCCCGGGTACCATCGGCCAGAATCACCCAATCCCCCCTTCGACAGGGAAACCAGGACTCTTCGGCCCCAAAGGCGCGTGAGGCTTTGCCCATAAATGATTCAATGGGAACTCTGAGCTTTATGCCAAGATCCGGATTTTCAATCTCACTGAACATATTGATTCGTTTCACCAGCCAGGGCACCCCGTCCAGCACCAGGCGCTCTCCCTCCCGCACCGCACCGATGTTAAGCATGAGTCGGCTCTGTTGCCACATGCCGGGCAGGGTACTTTTAACCCCCCAACCAAGGACCAGTAGCACAATGATGGTGAGACTGAGCAGCACCCAGTCCTCGGCCAGATAAAAGACCAGAATCAGGGCAAACAGGGTGAGCACCACCGCCATCGCCTTAAAAAGTAAATCCATCAACCGGGCATAAAAGGGACGATAGCCAGATTTAAATCCCGGTACCGTGCGGATGGTGATCCGATAGACAAAACGCAACAAAAGCAGCACCATAGCACATGCACCCACGGCCAAAAGAAGATAAAGCCCCCGGGTCCGGAAAAAATCCCGCACAGAGGTTTGGGAAAGCTCTAAGAAGGATTTTTCCTCCTGCTCCATTGTGTCCAATTGGAGACGGGCCACCTTCATGCGGTTGTCCAGCTGTTCCACAATCCCCTGCCACTCGGGCAAAAGCATCTTCAATCGTTTTTTGACAACCTCGTCTGTTGATTCCGCCACCTGTACATTAACATTTTTAAAGGCCTCATCGGCAATGGGCAGGAGTCTTTGATAACGCTGGATGTCTTCCTTGAGATTTGCCTTTTGCCGGGCCTTTAAGGTAAATCGTTTTAACTCCTTGATACCTGGTTCCACCAGGGAGACCAGCTCCTCCTGCCAGTTAAACGCCCTCTTTTTTTTTCCAGAGAACAGATCAATATCAATACCCGTGGCAATACGTTCAAAATCGGCCATGGTATCATCCAGTTGATGATCCAGTGTGGCCAGTTCCTGCTTGAGGTTTTCCTTTTCCATTTCAGAACTACTGGCCTTGAGCTGACTGTTTTTATCGTCAATTTGACTGAGCAGCGTTTTTTTCAACTCAATGATGGAGGCCAACATCTCTCTGGAACGATCCGTCCTTTGCTCATTTACGGACACAGCCATGGCTTCCTGATCAACTGTTTCATCGGCCCCCTGCACCGGAGAAATCAGACAAGACCACACCATCAATAATATCAAAACAAATCGAAACACATTTACCTCTCTTTTTCAGTTTTAATTTTTTAATAACTGCCACGGGCGGACCGGATTGGGGATCTGGCCTGCCCACAAAAAATATCGAAACTCCAGTTATTACAAATCCTCGGACGGAGTTTCTCATAAAAGAGAATAGTGCTTGAACTACTGGCAGCAGAGCCTCCGGGGGCTGGTCTGGTCGGAACAGTGGAAACCTTACCCCCCCAACGTTTCCGTTCCGGTCAGGGCAATCCTCGGAAGCGGTGTGATACCAGTTCCTATCTTCATTATGACAGGCACCTCTGCTAAAATAGCTGGTTCAACCGATTACCCAGTTTCATGACGCGGTTAAAGGGCAAGGTCAGGTTTACATCCAGCTTGATTCCCTGGAAGCGCGATCCTGGGTTTGTGGCATCCACCCGGACAAAGGTGCCCAGCTTCTTTTGATACTCAAAGGGCAAAGTTGTCCCTGGACTGCCCTCAAATTGCAACTTTACCATAAGATCTTCCCCCTGGGAATTAAATCCCACCCGGGCCCACTTATATTTGTAATTCTTCAATGCCTCCCGAGCCAGGTCCATTTGACCAAACTGGGGGGTATTAACGGGAATCCCGGCGGTGAGGACCTCGGTGTTGGAAACCTGGATGATCCCCCCCAGTCCCGGGGTGGAGTAAAGAAATCCATTGTCAAAGGAGAGCGCTCCCTTAACCCAGGAGATGGGAATCTGACCATTGAGGCTGCCCTCCCCCTCTGCCTTGAAAGATCCCACCTGCTGCAATACATCGGCAAACCGCAGCCGGTCACAGAAAAGGTTTATATGATATGCATCAATACCGCTGGAAAAACGGGTGGCCCCTGTGGTGACCTCACCATTACACCATTTGAAAGAGGCCTTTTCCAATAGAAAGGACGTCATGGACTCCATGGTGTATCGAAAATGTGCATCGGTGGCCACCATCTTATTGAATCGCAAAGAATCCACTGTTATATCCATCCCCGGTGCGCTGCGAATCAGGGGCAGTTCATCAAAAATAAGGGTGGCATTGATGCCTTTGATCTCAAGTTCCCTGTCCAACATGCTCAGTTCACCCCGGGTAAGTTCCAACTGCAGATGGTTTTTCAGTTCTTTTTTTTCAAAGCTTATACGCCCCCGGGCTGCCAGGGTGGTGTTAAATTGGGGTAATACCACATCCGGGGAGAGTAGATCCATTTTTCTAACCATATGATGGGTCAAGAGAAAGGGATACATATCCCATGTCAATTCCATGGCCGATGGCAATGGAGGTAAAAACGATGTTTTTAAATCAAACTTGACCTGGGGGACAGAAGGATCAAACGGGACTGTATTTTTTCCCTTGGTTGAGGCCGTCATCCAAAAGGGGAAATGCACCTTTCCGGAAAAATTCATGCCCTGATGGGTGGGGATCACCTTTCCCCCAAACGAACACATGGGATGGCCGTTAAAGGATAGAGTTTCCCCGGAAAAAGTACCCCCGGAACCAGGGGTTCCCCGGGGCCAGGAAAAGGGAATATTCAAATTAATGCCCGAAGCCACCAGGGAGTCGCTCCCAAGATGGGAAAGCCAGCCGTTTTTGAGCTTTATGGCACCGGAAACAGACGTTTCCCCTCGGGGATTTACCCGGATGTTAAAGGGAAGTGTGACCCCGGGAAAACGGATCTGAAAGCGGTTGTTCTCCCCTTTAATGTCATTCAATGTGGTGGTTACGTCCACGGCAAGGCCAGCCCCCCGGGATGAAAAGTCAAAGATCCCAGTGCCACTGATATCCACATGGGATACTGTTACCGGTAGGGGAATATTCTGGGCCATGAGATCATTGGCCACCACATGGGCCCGGAGCTGTCCCTTTGTCCCCTGGCCGTTCATATCCAATTGAAACCGGGAGCCACGGCCCAGGCTGAGCTCAACGTCTCCAGCTCTGAGAAACTGTTCTGTGGTCTCTTTATGCTGATCCATGAGAGTCAATTCCCAGCCGCCCCCCTGGGAAAGGTCAAGCCTCCCGGACATTAAAAAGGGGGGCATGGTACCACGATCCAACTGGAAATCAAAAAGGGCGTGGAGGGGAAAGGTTAGTGGAAGCCCCGGCACCACCGGGGTATCTCCGGGAACCAGTGTTATCACAAGATTACGCAGAGCAATGGGATGGGGGCCCCCCAGGGAAAGGCGGGAAAGGCGAAGTCCCACGCTGCCATCCCCTTCACAGATAAGGGTCAAATCTCCTTTTCCCTGGAAGGTAACACCGGGAAACCACAGATGGAGAAGATCATTGAACCGGGCATACTCTATGCCCCGGGAAGCCAGCTCAAAATGCTGGACACCACCGGAGGGGTTTATCAACACCGCTCCATACACGGGCTGTCCCAGGGGAAACAGATGGAATCCCACTGAAATCGCCTGTCTATCCGATGGAATGAGAGCTGACAGATCAAAGGGGATATTCATTTCCCTGCCATTTAAGGTTATGGCAAAACGAGAGTGGGTGATGTCCACCCGGGAAGGCAGATGGCCCAGCAAACCTTCCATGGGCACCACGGCATGGGGCATTGGGGGGGGTAACGGCGGGGAATTATTATTGGAAAGGAGAAAGGGAAAATCAATAAAATTGAAACCATCCGCTGTCAGGGAGGTTCGAATGTCCAGACCTGAAATATTTATTTGCCGAGGCCTTTGCCGGATCAGGGATGCCAGGGAATAGTTTATCGTCACCCCATCTGCCACTATGTGGTTTCCCATACGGATGGGACCCATGGTGGCACCGCCAAGGCCAATATGCCGAACCTTTACCTCCAGGGCATCCAGGCCCGGCCGGGAGGAAAGGGTGGCATTGATACTCCATTGAACCACATGGGGGATAATCACCAGTGCCACAAGGACAATGACGACTCCGGTCAGCAGACATGTCTTAAAAACAGATTTAAACGTCATGGATGATCTCAATTGGGAAAGACGGTTTTGTAATCTGGCATGCACCCATAGATACAAAGCACCAGATAAACTTCATGGGACCACTCGCAGCACATAATCCCGCTCCAGGGAGGCTTTCAGGGCTTTTAAAATCACCATGGCCGCATCCTCCGGTGTGATACGCTTTACACCAGCTACCTTAGCGCAATGGGCCAGTAATGTTGTATTGCCATGGTCCAGACCCATTTTCACCTTAATGGTATCGGCCAGGGGAAAATAAACGGTGCCAATGGCCCGTTGATTCAGATTGGCAAGCATGCACCGGGTCCGCAGGTTCAGATCTTTCCCCATAAATTTTGCGGCCCCTTCCACGGTGGTACACCGGGACTGGGCCCGGCGCTCCATTAAAAGGGTGTCTTCGATGGGAAGGCCGTCCGGGGTCTGGGTCATCATCTCCATGAAAATAAGGGTTTCAAGTATCCCCTTCACCGACCAGTAAATCCCCACATCCTGGCTGGCCCTGGGGCCAGCCACATTAAGCACTTGGATATGCCAGCCCCTAAGAAAATCCTGAAGCATCACTGCGGCCCCAAACTCATCCATATCATTGAGATCAACATGGCAACATGGTTTTTTAAGGGTATGGGCAAGCTCCCAGGTCAGCAGAGATCCCCCTTTTAAATGCCCCCTTGAAATAATAAGGGTGCCCTGGGCCTCCCTGATATTTTGTTCCGTGCGCCGGGCGTAATCCTCCGTGTCCATCTCATCCAGATGGTACAAGGAAGGAATTACCCCATCTTCAGCCTTTCTCCCCGCCGGAACCCACCCGCCGTGATCAATGTTGAATTTAATGGCCGTGTCCAGGGCCGCCCGATCTACGCCGGTCTGGCCCCCGGAAATAATTTTTTCTATCATCTCTTTCAGGTATTCCGAACGATCATAACAGAGCAGGTGGCTTTGTGGGCAATGCGTTTGGCTACACTGCCAAAAAGAACCAGCTCCACCCCGGAAAGCCCATAGGCCCCCACGATAACCAAATCAATAGTTTCTGATTCAATGTAATGCAGTATTTCCGATGAGACATGGCCCTCCAGGACCCGGATGACATGGTCCGTTGGCGAAAAAATTCGCTGGGCATAGGTTTGAATCATCTGATCTGCCAATTTTTCCACCAGGGCGGTGGAAGATTCCGGTGGCACTACCAGATCAATGTCGGTGATCAAAGGGCTGATCACCGGTGGCAGAACATGCACCAGATGGAGTTGTGCATCATACCTTTGGGCCAAGTCCAGGGCCGTCTGAAAGGCATTGTCGGCATTGGATGAAAAATCCACACAGCAGAGAATACGTTTAACGTTCATTTGTGCCTCCTTTATGTTTGGATAAGTGTCACGGGTGGGACCTTGTATTGCCAGCCGCCTTACCCACAACAAAACATGAAAATAAAACACCGGATGACCAAAATCAGAACTATCCCATAATACCATCACAATATTTTAAAATCAAACCAAGCACTCTAAAATAATTGCTTTTAGCCCATCAATGATAAATATTCGGGTTGGCAATGTAAATATTTGGACAGTACTGGGCTGCTGGCCGAATAGTTACCATCAATGGGGATAGTCAATGTGAAGGGCATCCATCTCTTTACTCATCTGCCCATGGCTTTGAATCATGGCATCAAGGCAATGGTGACGCTGGACTTTTTCTGTGTAATCCGCTGCCACCAGGGCTTCAATTTTGGCCATTTCAAGGTCACACCCCTCAAATTCCACCACCATTCTTTCCTGAAAATCCCGGGACACGGCATGGACTAATTTTGAAAGATACTCGGTCTCCAATATCTCCTGATAATTTTTAAAATGGAGTTCCATGCATCGAAGAGCCTCTTTTCGCATGCGTCGTTCCCCATTGGCAAAGGCCATGGCAAAGGGGGATACAAAGGGTTTTTTCAAAATTCTGGACAAAAGTGCCACCAGGGAATGCACCCCCAGGCCGGCCATGACATCCATGCGAATCCGGGCACTGTAAGCAGTGGCCAGTCTGGCCCGGGGAATGTTGAGCCCCAGAATCCCTTTAACCACGGAGATATCCACCGGAGACACCGACTTTTTTTCTTCAATATCAGTGTCATGATCCCGGAGCCCGGGATCATCCACCATCAGGCGGGCCAGAAGCGTCCGGGTATCCATGTGACAGGTATCATACAACGCCGTGAAGTCCACTTCCATGTGCCGTTCCTGTTCCCGGATAAAGGCGGCCACCCGGGGGGTGAACTGGCGGGTCATGAAATAGTCTACATCGGTACGAAATTCCTGGAACATGGCGTAAATGACCTGGTTAAATCCCGATTCTGCCAACCGATCTTCCTGTTGGGGATACGCCATGGGGTAATTTTTTATGAAGGTCCTGATTTCCCGGGCAAGTTCTCCTTTCCGGGGATGGAAAAAACGGTGAATCCGGGCCTGAATATCCGTTTCCAGGGCCTCCACAGCAGACAGGGTGGTTTTACGGATCATGCCCCTGATATTTTCCCCTTGGACTTTCATACGCTTAAGTTCCCTCACCGCATGGTCAACACGGCCCTGGTCCCGGGACAACAGGTCATAAAACAGCTGAATCCGTCTCCCTGCAAAGTCACAGGCAACCCCCATACGCTGGATATGATTTTCCACAACCAGGGAAAAACGGTCCTGTTGAATTTTCTGTTCCAGGTGGGCTATAAAGGCCTTCCCCCCCCCAAGGGTATGGGGAATCAACGCTTTATTTTCTTCCCAAAGGCTGATACGTTTTTTTTCCCCCGGGGAAAGTTCCTCTCCCAGGGAACAATAAAGGGTATGGAGGCAGGAAACCCTGTGAAGAACTGTCTGGGAATGGATACAGGACAGCTCATCCTTTACCCGGTCTTCCAGTAACTTGAGTTCTTCAAGGCTGTCGTGTTCTCCAATGTCCACATTGAGAAGGAACAATAGATTATCCATCAGCCCCATCTCCTGGATCATCTGAAGAAAAACAACATCGGCTTCGCGCACCCCCATGCGACTGCTGATGACATAAACAATCATGTTGGCAGACACAAGATAATCCTGGATCTGGGCCAGGTGGGCGGGGTCCGTGGAGTCACTGCCCTGGCAGTCCGCCATCTCCACCCCCGGAGCCAGAACAGCCCCGGGCAACTCCAAAAGCACATCATTGGCAAAAAAAGCAGCAGCCCCATCACCGGTGAACATCTGGTGGCCATGGAAATCCTCTCCCTCAAAGGTGAGAACCACCGCATCGGCCTGCACCAGATGTCGAACCCGGTCATAGGCCTCCAGGGCCTGGCGGATACGAATAAATTCCGGCTGCAATCCCCGGGGGGTAAGGCCGTTCCCTCCCCCCAGCTGGCTGGAAACGGCCCGGAGAAATCCCCGGTCTTTTTTCCGTCTCAGATCAAAGGTATCTCCTGTGACACCGCCAACAGAGATCAGGTTTTCCGGAAACAGCACCAAGGCCCGGCGTAACTCCCCATTCACCTCATCCCAGGATTTAAGAAACACCCGGGCCTTTTGGGTCTTTCCCGGACGTATCCGGGTCACCATGGCCGTAACCACCCCGGCCCCTCTTTTTAAAATTTCAGCACCGGCAATGGCATTGATGCAGGTACTTTTTCCTGATTTAATGGCCCCCACAACGGCAATGCGGATAAGACCCGATGTGATCTGGCCGGGAAGTTGGGCGCATATATGATGCTGGGAAGCCGCCTGGTCATCGTACATACCGGGAATGGCTTTCATCTCTTCAAAGGCCGTTGATAATTTTTCTGCCATGTGAATGATGGCATCCACAATACCATGGGTCATGGGGTCCCCTGTGTCGCCCATGGAAAGATGCGGGATGTTTCCAGAATCCACTCCTGTGTCATATTCCCTTTTCACGTGCCCCATTCCATATCCATGTGCATCATGGCCTGTTCCCATCGTGCCTCCAGCCGGGTTTCAAATAACATATCCATGGTAAGGGTGCCCACAAGCCATGAATTTTCCGCCATTTCCGCATCCAGCTGCATGGGGGCCCACCCCGCACACCCCAGAATGATCATGGCCTTTTCAGGTCCCTGGGAATGCCCCATGGCCACAAGGATATCCCGGGTATTACTCAAGCCAACGTCCGGTGTAACCCGTATGCACCCCTCCCAGTCAAAGGGAGGGCCATGGAGGATAAACACGGCCCCTGGCTGCACCGGTCCCCCAAGGTAAACGGGCATTTTATCCATGGCATCCACCATGGACATCTTTAAATCGGAAAACAGTTCCCGGATGGTCAGCAGGGGATGCTCTCGGTTAATAACAAACCCAAGGGCACCGGAATCATTGTGTTCACAAACACAGGTAACGGTCTGGGCAAAGTTGGGGTCAGGCAACCCCGGCATGGCCATGAGCAACCGTCCCTTTAACGAACCTGGAATCTGGGACATGCATTACCCCCTTTTCTTTTCCCGGCCATAAATATCATCAAAACGCACAATATCATCCTCCCCCAGATAACTGCCGGACTGAACTTCAATGAGCTCCAGAGGAATCTTGCCGGGATTTTCCATGCGGTGAACAAATCCCAAGGGAATATACACAGACTCATTTTCCCGGAGAAGAATCTCCTCCTCTCCCTTGGTGATGATGGCGGTTCCCGACACCACTGTCCAGTGTTCCGCCCTATGGAAATGCTTTTGCAAGGAAAGTTTGGCACCGGGTTTCACAGTGATACGCTTCACCTGGAACCGGAGGCCCAGATCAATGGTCTCGTAGGACCCCCAGGGCCGGAACACCTCCCGGTGGGTGGTCACCTCGGGCCGGCGTTTCTTTTTCAGGGCCTCCACCAGTTTTTTTACCTCCTGGACCCGGTCCCGGGGGGCCACCAGCACGGCATCCTTGGTCTCTACCACCACATGGTCTTCAAGTCCCACCGCTGCAATGAGGCGACTTTCTGCATTGAGGTAACAGTTTTTAACATCACTGACCAGGACATCCCCTTTAAGTACATTGTGGTTTTCATCCTTTTCACCGGTGTGCCACAGGGCATCCCAGGACCCCACATCGTTCCAGCCAGCATCCAGGGGAATGACCACACCGTGATCTGTCTTTTCCATAACCGCATAATCAATGGAGTCCGATGGTGACTGTGCAAAGGCCCCTCCGTCCAGTCTGAAAAAATCAAGATCTTCTCCCCCCTTTTCCAGGGCAGCCCGGCAGGCAGTGACCATGTCCGGGGCATGGCGGGTCAACTCTTCCAGCACCGTATCTGCCCGGAACATGAACATCCCTGAATTCCAGAGATACTGCCCCGAATCCACATATCCCTTTGCTGTCTCCAGATCTGGTTTTTCCACAAACCGTTTAATGGTGCATCCAGTGGCATCTTTTTCCATGCCCAGCGATACAGGATTTCCTTTTTTAATATATCCATATCCGGTTTCAGGTCCGGTGGGGACAATGCCAAAGGTAACAAGGGAGCCTGCAGCAGCGTGTGCCTCCCCGGCCGCCACGGCCCCATGAAAGGCTGATATGTCCTCCATGACGTGGTCTGCTGGCAAAATCAGCAGGGTGGCTTGGGGATGTTCAAGGGCCACCTGCAGGGCCGCTGCGGCAATGGCCGGGGCCGTGTTTCTGCCCACGGGCTCCAGGAGAATAGTGCCGTTGCAATTCACCCGTCGCATCTGTTCTGCGGCCATAAAACGATGATCTTCGTTGCAGATCACTACCGGAGGGGCCATATCCGGAATACCAAAAGGGCGCAACAGGGTGTTTTGAAGCATTGAATGGTCATCAATGAGATTGATGAGCTGTTTGGGAAAAAGTCCCCGGGACAAAGGCCAGAGTCGGGTTCCAGAACCACCGGCAAGAATGACAGGTACGATCATAAAACGCTCCTTTTAAATCCATACATTTGATTTCAAAGCTGATTCATGTTTAATATACATTATGCTTTTATTCAAGACGCATTGGTCATAAGTTTTCCGGGCATTTTGAGTAAATAGTGTTTAATCAATGGGAATCACTAAACCTGAGTATTAAAGCCTCATCTTTTCAATGCTAATCATTTCAACAAGTTATTAAAGATTGTGCCTCTGGAGCCACGACACCATGACTAAGCATCGCACTTCCAATCCCTTGGTATCAAGGCGGATCCACGCTCTGTTTTTTTTTATCGGTTGCCTTTTTTTCTTGGAACCGCACACCATGGCCCGGGAAATGACACCGTCCATTGGCATACTCCTGGCAGATCCCCAGGGGCACATCATCCTTGAAGAAAATGCAAACACCCAGTTTATTCCCGCATCAACCCTAAAGGTGTTCACGGCACTCATCGCCCTGGAATATCTGGGGCCGGACTTTCATTTCAAAACGGATTTTTTCCTGGATGGGTATTTAAACCTCAAAATTAAAGGCCAAGGAGATCCCCTGTTAACCTCCCGGGAAATTGGTACCATCTCCTCACACATGGGGGAAATGCTTAAAAAAAAACAAATTTCAGATATCCATGGATTGATGGTTGATGGATCTGCCTTTGAAAGTGGTATCACCATCCCGGGAACCAGTCGAACCCTGAACCCCTATGACGCATCCGTAGGTGCGCTTTCAGCAAACTTCAATACTGTGTCCTTTAAAACACGCCGCCACGAAAAAGGGAAGGTCAAAAAACCAGCACCCAACACCCAACACCCAACATCCACCACCCAAAATCCAACGAAATGGATCAGTGCAGAGCCTGAAACCCCCCTGATCCCCTTTGCCCGGAAACTGGTTGCCATGGCGGGTATGAAAGAGGGAAGAATTCCGCTCCCCCGGGGAATGGAAGGTCTTTATGCCGGACATCTTTTTGAGTGGTTTCTTAAGGGGGAAGGAATAAAAACAAAACAGGGGGTGACATCGGAAAAGGTCAATGGCAAGGATCGTCTAATTTTCACCTGGTATTCGCCATATAATTTGACCCAGGTGGTGGCAAAACTACTTTACTACTCCAATAATTTCATGGCCAACCAGGTTTTTTTAACCCTGGGTCTTAAGGAAGGAGGGGCACCTGCCACCCTAGACAAGGGCATTAAAGTGGCCATGGCCCATGCCGCATCCCTTGGGATCAATGATCTTTTTATTGAAGAAGGATCTGGACTTTCCCGGCAGAACAGGATCTCCCCCCGGTCCATGTTAAAGATTCTACAGGCCTTTAAACCCCACCATGCCCTGATGAAATACAAAAACAATGAGTATTATAAAACAGGAACACTACAGGGGGTTCGAACCCGATGCGGCTATTTCAAGGGTAGACAGGGACAACTTTACCCCTTTGTCATCATGGTCAACAATGGGAATAAAGGTTATGGTCAGATCAAAAAAAAGCTGCAAAAAAAAGTGGCTGCATGGGATTCCAACTTCTGAACACAATGGCATTGGATTTTGTCCGGGTCAGGTTGATATTGCTGGCAAACCCAGAGTCAACCCCAGGTCTGCCCTATACATTTTCGCAAATTAACGGCCTTGTCAGTCTGAAGTGCCCCCCCCATTGACTCCTGAATCCCCATGCTCAATAAAGGCATAGGCACTGTGGTTATGGATGGATTCAAAGTTTTCAGCACTCACTGAAAACCAGGTGATGTTTTGATCTTCCAAGAGTACCTTACCCACATCCCGCACCAAATCTTCAACAAATTTAGGGTTGTTGTAAGCAAACTCGGTGACGTATTTTTCATCCGCTCTTTTCAGAACAGAATACACCTCACAGGAGGCGGCCTTCTCCACTAGTTCAATGATCTCTTCAATCCACACAAACTTTTTAAACCGGGTGCTGACCCACACCTCCCCCCGCTGGTTGTGGGCTCCAAAATCACTAATCTCCTTGGAACAAGGACACACAGAGGTGATGGGAACAGCCACCTTGAGTACCATATCTCGGTCTTCATTGGAATGGGAAGAGCCGATGATGGAGCAGGTATAGTCCATGAGCCCTTTGGAAGCGGTTACAGGGGATTTTTTTTCAATAAAGTAGGGAAAGGTGATCTCAATATGGGAAGAGGTCGCTTCCAGGGTGGTCTTCATGGTCTCCAGAATGGTCATGATGGACTCCAAAGACACCTGGGATCGGAAGGTGTGAAGCATCTGCACAAACCGGCTCATGTGGGTTCCCTTGCACTCGTGGGGAAGATCCACATACATGCTTATTTCGGCAATGGTGGACTGGAGCCCGCTGCTTTTTTTATCCCTGACCTTAATGGGATAACGAAGTCCTTTGATACCGACTTTGTCGATGGGGATATTGCGGTAATCCCGCATTTTTTGCATATCAATCATAAACTCTTCTTTAACAGATAGTCTGCTTCAATATTTCCCATGGCCCTGAAAATATTGCCTTTAATATGGTGATTATCCCGATAGATCTCCTGGAGCATATCTCTTACAACACTGCGCTTGGATTGACCATCACTGGGACAGGGGTTAATAAAATCAGGAAACCTCAGCCGTTTTGCCAGTCGGGTAATATCTTTTTTTTCAACATAGGCCAAGGGACGAATAATGGTGATATTGCCGTTAAAAAAAGACTGACTGGGCACCATGGTTCCCATACGACCGGAATAAAACATGTTAATAAAAAGGGTTTCAATGATGTCATCCTTGTTATGTCCCAATGCAATCCGTGTACAGCCTTGGTCCCTTGCCATTTCAAAGAGAGACTTACGTCTCTGCCTGGAACATAAGAAACAGGGATTTTTTCGATTGTCTGGGCCATGAGCCCGCAGGCCGTGGTCGGTGTATTTGACCATCATGCTACCGGAAAATCGAGACACCACCGATTCAAGATCCGGGGCAAATCCGTTGTCAAACCCCGGGTCCACATACACCGGCACCAGATCAAAGGAAATGGGTGCCTTTTTTTTAAAGCTCTCCAGGGCATTGAGCATGAACAGGCTGTCTTTGCCCCCGGACACGGCCACCATCAGGCGGTCACCATGGCGAATCATCTCATAATCCTTCAACGCCTTACCCATGAGATGGTTGACTTTCCGATTCATCTGGGGTCTGAATGGTTGAATGGGGTTTACCTTTTTTTCGTGGATTTTTTAAGGATCACCCGTCCGGCTGCAATTTCGCGCAGTGCCATTACCGCATCTCCATTTCTGGCCGGTTTAATAAGGGTTTCAGCCCCTTCACTCACTTGTCTCACACGTTTTGCCGCCATATGAACCAGGGCAAATCGGGTGGGCACATTTTTCAGGCAGTCTTCAATGGTTACTCTTGCCATGAATATTCCTCTCTAATTAACGTATACATACATGGCAGGAGTCCCCCACAACAAATTATGGAAAATGGTACCATGCAATAAAGGGTGTTATAAAATCTCGATGATCTCATAACTTCTTTTGCCGCCGGGAGCCTGGAGAACCACTTCATCACCGGGCTTTTTACCAATTAAGGCCTTTCCCAGGGGAGATGAGATGGAGATTCGCCCCTTGTCGATGTCCGACTCCTCCTGACCCACCAGCATATATTCAACCTCTTCTTCCGAATCAAGGTTTTCAAGCAACACCCGGGATGCAAACCGGGCACAATCTTTGGCCACTGTATCAGGATCAATCACCTTGGCGCTGGCAAGTTTATAGCCCAACTCGCCAATTCTACCCTCAATAAAAGACTGCCGATCCTTAGCCGCATCAAACTCCGCATTTTCTGAAAGATCACCATGTGCCCGGGCCGTTTCTATGGACTTAATATTTTCCGGTCGTTCAATGGTTTTTAATCTTTCAAGTTCCGCTTTCAAGGTTTTATACCCCTCAACGGTGATTGGTATTTGCTCCAACGTTTATTATCTCCATTTTTTCATCAAAAAACAACGCCTTACCGCACATACCACGATAAGGCAAAAAAATCCAAATTATAGGGATCAAAGACACAAAATTTTTATCCAACTACTTAAGTACCCAAGCAGATATTCTTCAAGATAAAGCCCAGAGATATCAAGGGTGTATATTCATAGAACACTAAAAAATATATGAGGGTACTTATTCCCCCTGGGCCTGATTGAGGTACCCCACAATGGATGTCCCGGCACTGACTTTCTGTCCCAGGGTCACGGCAATATCCATATCCAGGGGCAGATGAAGGTCGAGACGGGAACCAAAGCGTATCATACCATATCGCCGCCCCCGCTCCAGACTGTCCCCGGGCTGTACCCGGCACACAATACGTCTGGCAATAAGCCCTGCAATCTGCACAACCCCATAAACCGCCCCCTGGGGGGTTCGAATGACCAGGGCATTGCGCTCATTATGCTCCGAGGCCTTATCCAGAGAGGCATTAAAAAATTTCCCGGGGTAATAGGTTACCTTTTCCACCACCCCCTCCATGGGTACCCGATTTACATGGACATTAAACACATTCATGAAAATACACACCCGAATACAGGATCCACTGACAACAGTGGAGCCTGGAATGGTTTCTATGCTGATAACCTTGCCGTCGGCCGGGGAGACAAGGGCATGGGATTCCGGGGGAATTTCCCGATCAGGATCACGGAAAAACCAGCAGACAAAGGCAAATACAGCCAAGGCAAGCCCCCCGGGAATGATTCCGCCAACCCCCAAGGCAAGGGCGGCGACCACACCGGTGATACCAATATATTTAAAGCCGGGGGCAGCAATAATAAAACCTGCTCTATCCGGCCATTCCCTCTTTTTCATATTCATTTCCTCTATTTACAATGGATTTTACAATATCCCCTGTCTGAATACTTTTAAAATCTAAGCGCTCAAATTTCCAGGGTGATTTCACATTCCTTATGTATGGGGGATATTTGCCCATTTTAAATCAAAAAAACATGATATTAACAGACGTCACAAGGGTTGTCAACAATCCCGGGGCTGAACCGGCAATTGCACTTATCACCCGAAATCCCAGAGGGGGCCGGGATGGTCATTTCCCTTTGCCATAATTAATCTCAGCGTCGGAACGTCGAAGATAGACCGGCACCAGGGCTGCGGGGTCTCTAAGATACCCAGGGGGATCATGGAAAAAAACATGGGCCAGGGCCGGGGCACTGACATAATTTTGGAATCCCGGGGCAAAAACAGCCCCATCCCCCAGCTCCCGGGTAATGTGCCGGGCGTGGGCCAGGGCCCCGGACCCCACAAACAAAGCGGCCTCACCGGCCAGGGCCAGGGCCCCTTCCGGGGGTACCACCACCTCTTCACCTTTGGAAATCAACACACCGTTCTTAAATTGATACAAGGCACAATACACCTCTCCCCGCCGGGCATCCAGCATGGCACACACCGGTAAGGTTGAATGACTCATGCGCCAGGCAAGGCCATCCAGACTGGAAATACCTGCCACGGGTTTGCCAGTGGCCAGGGCCAGAGCCTTTACCATGCTCAAACCAATGCGAAGGCCGGTAAAACTGCCCGGCCCCCGGGAGACCACAAACCCATCAAGTTCATCGAGGGTCTGTTCAGCATCTTCTACCAGCATTTTTTCCACCAGGGGCAAAAAGGTGACGGCATGGTTTTTCAACCCGGCCCCATACCGCTCACACACCGGAATACCATCATCCACAAGGGCGATGCTACAGCCCTGTTCCGCCGTATCAACGGCAAGAATTTTCATAAAACAGTCTCCTCCCTATGATTCATCATCGGAATCAATAAAGGCAACTTCCAGCACCTGATCCAGGTCCCGCACCGGAATAAACTTGATTTTTCTTTTCACCCCGGCCGGAAGGTCCTGGAGATCCTTTTTATTTTTTTCGGGAATTACAATGGTTTTAATACCCGCCCGAAGAGCACCCAGGGCCTTTTCCTTAAGACCCCCAATGGGCAGCACCCGGCCCCTTAGGGTAATTTCCCCGGTCATGGCCACTTTATTGTTCACAACCTTTCCGGTGAAGGCCGAGATAAGGGCTGTGGCCATGGCAATGCCAGCAGAGGGGCCGTCCTTGGGAATGGCCCCGGCCGGAACATGGATATGGATGTCTTTGGTCTCAAAGGCTTCTTTATCGATGCCAAGGGTGTCCATATCCGACTTGATACAGGTAAAGGCGGCCCGGGCAGATTCCTGCATGACATCACCGATCTGTCCTGTCACCGTGAGTTCCCCCTTGCCATGGCACAGGGAGACTTCGATGTAAAGGGGTTCTCCCCCCACTTCGGTCCAGGCAAGGCCTGTGACCAGTCCCACCTGGCTCTCCTCCTGGTCCAGCTCCGGTTGAAACATCGGGGGGCCCAGATATTTCTGCAATGTGGCCTTGGTCACCGGGAATTTCCCCTTTTGTCCTTCGGCAATCTTTCTTGCAATTTTCCTGCAGATGGCCCCCAGTTTTCGCTCCAGATTCCGAAGTCCTGCCTCCATGGTATACTGGGAAATAAGGGTGTCCATGGCACCGGAAGTGATGGTGATGGAACGACGGATCAAACCGTTTTCCCGGAGTTGACGGGGGAAAAGGTGCCGCTCTGCAATCACTGCCTTTTCCTCCCGGGTATATCCGGAAATTTCAATAACCTCCATGCGGTCCAGCAGGGCCGATGGAATGGTATCAGTGGCATTGGCCGTAAGCACAAAGAGTACCTTGGAAAGATCAAAGGGCATGTTAAGATAATGATCACTAAACTCGGTATTCTGTTCTGGATCCAATGCCTCCAGCAGGGCAGATGAGGGATCTCCCCTGAAATCATTACCCAATTTATCAATTTCATCCAGCATAAACACCGGGTTATTGGTGCCACACTGGCGAAGCCCCTGGAGAATTCTGCCAGGCATGGCACCGATGTAGGTTCTTCGATGGCCCCTTATTTCAGCCTCATCCCTTATCCCCCCCAGAGAAATCCGCACAAATTTTCGTTTCATGGCCTTGGCAATGGCCTGTCCAAGGGAGGTTTTCCCCACCCCGGGAGGGCCTGAAAAACAGATAATCTGCCCCTTCATGGAGGGATTGAGTTTCCGGACGCTCAGGTATTCCAGGATACGCTCCTTCACCTTTTCCAGACCATGGTGATCCCCTTCCAGTACCTGGGCCGCCTTTTGGATATCAAGAAAATCCTTGGTGGACTTATTCCAGGGCATTTCCACAATGCAGTCAAGGTAGGTCCGGATAATGGAGGCCTCAGAGGAATCAGAGTGCATCTGATCAAGGCGCTTAAGCTGCTTTAATGCCTCTTTATGACATTTTTCCGGCATCTTTGCTTTTTTGATCTTCAGGCTGTACTCTTTTACCTCGGCAATCTTCTCATCGTTGTCACCCAGTTCCCGATGGATGGCCTTGACCTGCTCCCTGAGATAATAATCCCGCTGGCTTTTGGAAATTTCATCTTTGACATTGGTCTGAATCTTGGCCTGCACGGCGGAAAGTTCCACCTCCCGGGCCAGCAGGTCGTTCACCTTTAAAAGGCGCTGGGCAGGATCGGTGGTTTCCAGCAGTTTCTGGGCATCCTCAACCTTTAGCCTCAAATTTGACGCCACCAGATCCGCAAGCTTTCCCGGGGATTCAATCTGCTCAAGAATCATCCCCACATCCCCGGACACCTCCCCGCGCAATGCCAGAATTTTTTCACTGCTGTCCCGAACATTTCGCATAAGGGCTTCAATTTCAATGTCAACGGTATCAAGATCCTCGTCTTCCACCATCTCCACCTGCACCTGGAACCAGGGTTTCTGCTTTTTAAATTTCACCACCCGGGCCTTGGTGATTCCCTGGATCAGTGCTTTAATCCGCCCATCGGGAAGCTTTAACATTTTCTGTATCCGCCCTACGGTTCCCAGCTGATACACATCATCCTTGCCGGGATTTTCATCATCAGACACCTTTTGGGCACACATGAAAAGATAACGATCACTGTCGGCAGCTGCCTCCACCGCCTTGATGGATTTATCCCTTCCCACAAACAAAGGAATCAACATATCAGTAAACACCACCACATCCCTTACAGGCATCATGGGAAGGGTGGTGGGTATTTCACTAATATCTGTCTCTTTTTCTATTATTTCAATAAGATCGTCCATATCGGTTTCCGCCATTTGAACTCCTTTCTATTACATATATAAGATCAATCAGACCTTAACAATAAAACATTTTTTCCCCTTTACAACGGTGGAAGCACACTTTTTTAATGGTAGAGACCTATTGACACCGGCTGTTTTTTTTTCTAAATGAAAGAATGATGTCCACTTGATGATCACGTTTTCCAAGCTTATTTTATAAAATCACTCCCAACCCAAGGACTGTTGTCATGATCCCAGAAGCCCTGCCCCCGTACGTAACTCCTTTCATCGCCTTTATTTTCGGTACGTGTGTGGGAAGTTTTCTCAATGTATGTATTTATCGGATTCCCAGGCAAAAATCCATCCTCTTTCCCGGATCATCCTGTCCGGCCTGCAACCATAGCATCCCTTTTTATCTCAACATCCCCATTTTAAGTTATATAATCCTCCGGGGACGCTGCCGACACTGCCAGGCACCCTTTTCCATGAGATACCCCGCAGTGGAGGCAATGACGGCTGTGTCTGCCATAGTCACAGCGGCCCATTTCGGCATCACGGCCCAGGGGGGTGTCTGGTTCCTATTCTTTTCCACTCTCACGGTGATATCCTTCATTGATTATGATTTCCAAATCATCCCCGACATCATCTCACTTCCCGGCATTCCCATTTTTGCCCTGGCATCCATTTTCATGGGATATCACCCGTGGAAAGATTCCCTTGCAGGCATCCTCGTGGGTGGCGGCTCTCTCTATGGGGTGGCCATGATTTACTATTTTGTCCGAAAAGAGGAGGGCATGGGGGGGGGAGACATCAAACTTCTGGCCATGATCGGTGCAGCCACGGGCTGGCAGGGAGTAATCTTTACCCTGTTTGCCGGATCACTTTGTGGCACCATTGCCGGATGCGCTGCCATGGCCATAAAAAGAAGTATCACCCCCCGGTTAAGAATCCCCTTTGGACCGTACCTCTCCATGGGTGCCATTATCTATATTTTAAAAGGGGAAGAACTCATCCGATGGTACTTTGGCCTGATTCATTAAAAAATCAGTACTCAGTTTTTCCCTTGGCAGGATACTTTTGTTTAGCCCTTGGTTTTCCCGGGGAGGGGACTGCGATATTTTCTCGAAAGAAACAATAAGTGCTTGACACAAAGACCGTAACCACGGTACTTACAAGGCACTTAGGACAGTTTATGACCCGCCCTTCCACTGTTCAACGTCACAAAAAGACCATTAATATGTATTTTTTACATAGGACCAACCGCACGACCTATTATCATTGACCGCAAATTGCTGATCCCCCATGTACCATGGTGTCAATTTGCAAAACAAGGAGTGAAGAAATATGAATAAAGGCGACCTCATTAACAAAGTAGCTGAAGTACTCAGTAGCAAAAAAGAAGCCCAAGCAGCCGTGGACTGTGCACTTACCACCATCACAGATGCCCTTGCGGAAAAAGAGACGGTTACCCTTGTGGGATTTGGCACTTTCAAGGCAACCGAAAGAAAGGCCAGAAAGGGAAGAAATCCCCAGACTGGAGCCGAGATTGACATTCCTGCCCGTAATGTGCCCAAGTTCATCCCCGGAAAAGCATTAAAAGACGCTGTAAAATAGATCGGATTTATCCAGGCTGTATTCAGGTTTTGCCCACCTGAGTACAGCCTGACCCACTTCATCCCCGTAAAGCCACATAGCACAGGGTAGTTCCTGGTATCTTCTATTCTTTCTTACTTTACATGGCCATAGGCACATACTACAACGAGCCTTAAGATCCTAATTATTGCAATCGTCTATACGCGGTTTTATATAAAACTGGCAGTAAGGAATAGAAACTAAAGAACCTGAACATTATTTAATGCAAACTCAAAGGAACAGTCACTATTATTCGTGTGATGCATCTTGCTCTTACACCAAAATCAATTGTTATCTTTGCTCAGGTTAATAAATTTGCGTTCCTAAGTAACAGCGGACAGATCATGTTCACAAAACCAAGGTCGAAAATTTGACTCGCTCACATGGTCTGGATGTGACGCTCAATTTCCTTTAGCAGGGAAATTTGCTCATCATCAAATTTTTCTATAGTCCCATCCGCCAGCATATCTTCAATCTCATCCAAGGCCTGCGCCACCCCATAACGGGTATCATTCCTGAACCCTTTTATGGGACTATCAAGCTCCTGCCCACGGCGAATACGTTCCATGTAATATTTCTCGTCAAATCCGAGCTCCCCAAAAGCGTCTTCTAAGGGGGTTGCATCAAAAGAATTTCGAAACAATATCCGGGCGGCAAGGCACTTTACCCGGGGGGTTGTCATCTTCTTTGCACAGGCCATTCCATGGGCAGGAAAAGAGGTGTGAAACCCCGCCATCTCTTTTTTTTCTGTTGATGAAAAAAAACCATCCTGGTACAGGGCCGCATCCACATCCAGATCGGGCACAATGGGGTAGACATACCCTTGGTGATATGCAATGAATTCAGCGAACCATTGATCGTGCTTGGAAAGGGCTTCCATGTGCTTAGGGACAAGATCTTGTTGTTCAGGAGATAGCCGCCTCCAAAAGCGATCGAGGGGGGGCAGGAGGAGTGGGGGTTCCCCCTTTTTTTTCCGAATGACAAAAATTTTATCAGGATCCTCCAGCTCACCCTTCTCCCCCGGCAATCCAGAAGAATCCAGGCGCAACCACAAGGTCTGATTACCATACACACGGGAGGGGCCAATACCCAGTACCGGTGCCATGTAGTTATGTTTTGCACCAAAGGCCACCGAAACCATTATTCCCAGATAAAAGGTGCCCGCCTTTCCTATTTTTCGCTGTTCCAGGCGCCCCATGTGCGACGATTCCTCATCCTTATGGAAAAATGTTCGGCAATAATCCCACATTTCCCGCCGGGCAAACAGCTTTCTGGCCAGGGCCAGGGTGGCCTCCACATCAACCATGGCATCGTGGGCTCGGCCCGATGTGACCAAGGCATTATCCCTGCTGATCAGCTCCAGCTTCATGCTGGGTTTACCATCATGGTCAGGCCAATGGATATCCATGGGGGCAAATAGTCTATATAGAACCGCCAAGGGAAGAATATCCATGCGGGAACACCCATTGGCGTACTGATGACTGTATGGATCCAGAAGGTTACGGTAAAAGGTAAACCGTAAGAATTCGTCATCAAATCCCAGGGTATTATATCCCAGACTGATGGTACCGGGTTGATTCACCAAAGCATGTATACGTCGGGTCGCATCATACTCACAATCCCCCGTGATCAATGATGCCAGGGAGAGGCGATGGGTAATGAATGCACCAGGGGATGGCACCACGTCCAGACGCAATTGAACCACCACTGAGACCCTTTCAATTTCCCTGAGAGCAAGATCCGTGCGGATGGCGGCAAAGGTTAGCACCTGATCAAAGGTACTGTTCAAGCCGCTGGTCTCAATATCGTAAAAAAGAAATGTTTTCATAAAAGTGAGATTTTAAAAACCGTTGGAATGAATGGGTCAGGCTTGGCTTATGGACATTATTCACCCTGACCCATTCGGGGTGAAAACGTCCAGGAGTCATGACCCAGCCCTAAAGGGCTGGGCTTGAATAGTTTCGGCCTTATAGCCCAAGACTAAAGGCATAGATTTTACAGCCGAGCTTATAATTCCTGGGTCCTCCCCCATATTAACGGGGAGACGGAGTCCTTTAATTTTCATCAAAAAAAAAGGAGCCGACAGTAAATACCTGCCTGCTCCTGGAAAACCATTTGAACCAACGCCTATCTTTTAGAGAACTGATAGTTCGCCCTGGCGCCTTTCTGACCATATTTTTTACGCTCTTTGATCCGGGAATCCCGGGTGAGATACCCGGCTTTTTTCAACATGTCCCTCAGATCAGGATCTATCATGACAAGGGCTTTTGTAATACTGTGTCTCACAGCACCGGCCTGTCCCATGATGCCACCACCCAGCACCTTGATATTAATATCAAAGGCTTCGGTGTTTTGCGTCATGACCAAGGGAGATTCCAGAATTTTCCTTGCGTCAAGGTGAATAAAATAATCTTCAAGACTTCGATTGTTCACGGTTATTTTACCGCTACCCGGTGTTACCCATGTTTTGGCAATGGCGCTCTTACGTTTGCCAGTTGCGTAATATATATTTTCATTTTCCATAAATGACTACCGTTCCTTATTTTTCCTTAAATTATAGTTCAACGACCTCGGGTTTCTGTGCAGTATGGGGATGCTCTTCACCGGCATAAACATAAAGTTTGCCATTGAGCTTTCGCCCCAATCTGTTTTTGGGAAGCATGCCCCGCACCGCTTTTCGAAGAATATCTTCAGGGTTTTTTTCCAGAAGTTCTTTGGCGCTGGTGGCCTTGATCCCACCGGTGTAACCGGTGTGACGATAGTAGACCTTCTGATCCCATTTCTTACCAGTAAGGCGTATTTTATCGGCATTAATAACAATCACCCAATCTCCCATATCTACATGGGGGGTAAAAAGAGGATTATGTTTCCCCCTGATCCGGGCGGCAACCTCCGAGGCGATGCGCCCCAGCACCTTGTCATTGGCGTCAATGACACACCAATTTTCTGGGTTATCCGATCGTTTTGCGCTATATGTATATTTTTTCAATTCTCTACACTCCTGTTATATATAAAATAATTTGAACTAATTAAACCATTTCCCGAAAAATGTCAAGTCCTATTTTGGTTAGAACAGCTCCCGCTGAAAGGGCATACCCAGATGCTCATGGGCCTTTGCCGATGCCTTCCGTCCGGCGGAAGTTCGAAGTAGTAAACCGGTTTTTAAAAGATAGGGTTCCACAACATCCACCAGGGTATCGGTCTCTTCCTGAAGGGTTGCCGCCACGGCCTCAATGCCCACTGGGCCGCCCCGGTAAAATTTAATAATGGTATTCAGATAATTGCGATCCAGGGGGGTAAGTCCCATTTCATCCACACCCTCGAGCTTCAATGCCGCCTTAACCGTTTCTGGAGTCACCTCCCCCCGAGCCTTGACCTGGGCATAATCCCTCACCCTTTTCAGCAGTCGATTGGCAATGCGCGGGGTTCCCCGGGAACGGGTGGCCAGCTCCACGGCTCCTTCATGAATCATCCCCACATTGAGCAAATCTGCGGATCGTTTGACAATGGTCACCAGGTCTTCCAGGTCATAAAAATCAAAGTTCCGAAACAGCCCGAAACGATCTCGCAGGGGGGACGAGAGCAACCCCACCCGGGTGGTGGCCCCCACCAGGGTAAATTGTTTGAGCTGGTACCTGTGACTTCTGGCATGGACCCCCTTGTCAAAAACAAAATCAACGGCAAAATCCTCCATGGCCGGATAGAGGAATTCCTCCACGGTCTTGGGAATTCGATGGATCTCATCAATGAAAAGAAAATCACCATCCCCAAGGTTGGTGAGCATTCCCAAAAGATCCCCCCCCTTTTCCAGAGCTGGCCCCGATGTAATAGTCACCCCAGCCCCCATTTCCGTGGCAATGATATGAGCCATGGAGGTTTTTCCAAGACCCGGTGGCCCATGGAGCAGTACATGGTCCAGGGATTCTCCCCGGATTCTGGCGGCGGCAATGGCAATTTTAAGGGTTTCAACGGTTTCTGCCTGGCCCACATAGTCAGCGAACCGCCGGGGCCGTAACACATTGACGTCAATCTCCCTGTCCACGGGGTGGGCATCCGAGGAGACAAGGGAATTTTCCGTGGAGCTGAAGGCTATAATATCATCTTCCGATGTCATGATCCTGCCCTCCTTATTACGGCGTCAAACAGCTCTTCCGGGGTTGACATATCTGGGGTTTCGGCAATGGCAAGCGCCACCATCTTCCGGGCAATAGGGGCCACATACCCCAATTGCTGGACCAGCACATCCACCACCTGGGCCGACACCTGGTCGGAAATCCCCCCCCCTTCCTGGACAGAAATTCCCAGGGCGTCCCCGCCCGTTCCGGGGGTGCCCATCACAAACATTGAAACCTTACCATGGAGGGCCGCAATAATTTTCTGGGCCGTGCGCTTGCCAATGCCTTTCAGGGTGGCCAACATTTTTTCATCCCGGTTTTCAATGGCCTGGGCAATGTCTGACACAGGGCGATCCATGGCTTTCACTGCTTTTAAGGGGCCAATGGCATCCACAGAAATGAAAAGCTGGAAAAAAGCCTTTTCCACTTCAGACTCAAAACCGATGAGTACCGGCCGGGGCTGTCTTTCGGTCTGGTTATAGTAGATAAACAAAGACACCGTGTCTTCGGGGGGGTGTTTTTTAATATTTTCAAGCACAAAAAGGGGCAGTATAATCTCATACCCCACCCCCCCCACTAGCATCAAAATCCCCTCTTCGGCGGTTCTTAAAATCCGTCCTTCCATGTATCCGATCATATTTTCTTTCTTTATATCCTTTTACGGGGAGCAGGCACGTTTAATCTGGAATTAATTTTAATTTTGACCCTCCCTCCCCCGTTCTCAGTAAATCAGCTGGCAACACTTGATCATCGGAAATTACAACGAGCCCCAGTTTTTTCTAAAAAAACCGGCCAGGGCCAAAGCCAGGGCATCCGAAGCATGAAAAGGTCTGATAACGCCTTCATGGGACAACAAATTGCGCACCGATCGTTCCACCTGGTGTTTATCCGCCGCACCGCTGCCAGTAACCAATTTTTTGGCCTCCCGCACCTGCATCTCCTTCACCTGGGACCCAGCCCGACCTGCGGCCAGTAACAGCACGCCGGTGACCTTTCCCAGGGTAATCCCAGATGCCGGATACTTCCCCACGGAAAAAATATCTTCAATCACGACAAGATCCGGCTTCTGACGACACAGGTAGGCAAGGGTCCGGGCATAAATAGTCTCCAAGCGTTCCACAAGACACTGCTCCGGTGTGGTTTTAATGCTGCCGAATTCATACCCCGACAGGGTGGTGCCCCTTCCCTGCACCATACCAATACCAGTGCCAGCAAGCCCAGGATCTATTCCCACCACCTTGATCATGTTGTCATTCCCATTGAGCCTGATCCATCCCCCTATTTCAAAACGTCCAGTTTTTCCCCTGCAATTTTTGACTCACTGGTTCCAGGATATTTGCGAATCAGCTCCTTTAAAATCAAGCGGGCATTGCCCTTTTCCCCGAGGTTTGCAAAGGCATACCCCTGCTTTAACAACGCAGCAGGCACCTTATTTCCGGAGGAATAATCTTCAATAACCTTTTGATATTCCAGAATTGCCTTTTCATACCAGTTCTCACGGTAATAACTGTCAGCGATCCAGAATCGGGAATTGTCAGCATTGGCAGAATCGGGAAAGTTTTTGAGAAATGCCTCAAATCCTTTTCTGGCGCCCTCATTATCGCCATTATCCAGAAGAGTTTTGGCCGCCGTATACATCCCTGCCTCACTGGTATCTGATTTATCAGTTACCGGATCACCGGAACCACCATCCGTGGGTTCCATCCCAAGATGGGTCTCCAGGGCCATCACCCGCTGATAATTTCGGCTAATGGCGGCATCCAGACGTTTGAGTTCCTTGGAGGCTGTGGCTGTTGCCCCTCCCCCGTCCCGGGCAATGAGAAACTCAAGGGTTTCCATGCGCCCTGTCAAGGCCCTGATTTCATCCCGGAACCCGTCCATTAAGGCTTTAATCTCAGCATTATTTTCCCGGGTCATCCGATCAGTGGTACCCACACGGCCCGTTATTTCAACAAACTCTTTGTTCAGCTTCTGATCGTAGTATTTCTGCTTTTCCAAATGCCGGGCATTGTCCATTTCCAGAGAATGTATCTGATTTTTAAGGGTAACCATATCCTGATCTGACACACACCCTGACAACAATGCCAGAAATCCCAACAAAAGAATCTGAAAAACACACTTGGCCATCATACCCCTCTCCTTACAAAATCACAAAATGAGCGCGTCGATTTCTGCTCCAGGCTGCTTTTCCCTGTCCCAGATCAAAGGGTTTTTCCTCACCATAACTAATGGTGACAATTCGACTCCCAAAAATCCCGATATTCATAAGAAAAGACTTTACGGCAATGGCACGTTGATCACCCAATGCCAAGTTGTACTCAGTTGTACCCCGCTCGTCACAATGGCCCTGAACCACAATATTGCGGGCAGCGTTGATCTCAAGCCACCGGGCCTTCTCCTTCAAAAACTCCCGAGCCTCGGCAGAGAGCACTGCACTGTCGTAACCAAACAAAATATCCTGATTTTCAAACTGTTCCTGGGCTGCCATCTTTTTCACCTGGGCTGAATTTTCCTGCATGTTCTGTTCCTGGATTCGCTGTTGCGCCATGGCCTTTCCTTCTTCCAAAGCCGCCAAGCGGGCTGCCTCTTCTGCGGAGACCTCACTTGTATTCTGTGTCAAATCCACCGTGTCTCCCACAATACTTTTTTTAGCACAGGATACCGTCAACGCAAGACCCGTAACCATCATCACCACCACCAGATTCCGCATCACTCGTTTTCTCATACCATCTCCTTTACAATTATAAGGGCTTATATACAACAAGAGATCTATCCTCTTAGCCGCTTGTAGAAATAAAATCACTTTGGCTTTTATCATAAATATAAGTATTTTGTAATCACACTAATATATTGTCTATTGCATGAGCGCTTGCAAAAATGATATTTCTGCAAGGGACTTGGACGAAAATAAGCTACCAATTTAAATTTTTTTATCATGCAATATCAACATATTAAACCGGGCATAGTGGTAGTCTATTCTCGGGTAAGTCCCTAAAAGCTCATTTAACGCTATAATTTACGTTCAATCGCCTCCGCCCCCGGGGGACCATTGGGGATCCGTCTGGGCACCGGGCAAATCGATAAGACGCTTGGGTTCACTTCCCCGGGCTGTCATCACATAAATTTTTGATACCCCCTCCCGGGTGGAAGAAAAAACAATAAACCCACCATCCGGGGACCAGGAAGGATCTTCATTATCCCCCTGATCACGGGTCAACTGCATGGGAGGTGCCCCATCAAAACCCGTGACGTAAATATCAATCTTATTTTTCACAATGCCCACATAGACAAGCTTATCCCCCAAGGGGGACCACACAGGCGAGGTATTGTATTTTCCCTGGAAACTCACCCGCATCACTTCACCGGAATCAAGGGTTTTAACATAAATCTGGGGAGTCCCCCCCCGCCGGGAAACAAAGGCAACCTTCCGGCCATTGGGAGAAACCTGGGGGGAGACATCAATCCCCCAACTGCGGGTCAGGCGTTTGAGCACCTCTCCCTTTCCGGAGAGCAAATAAATTTCCTGGTCACCGTCAAGGCTCAAGGTGGCAACCAGTTCAAATTTGCCCGGAACCCAACTCGGTGTGATATTCATCCCCTTGAACGCAACGGTGGTATCCCCACGGGTTTTTAGATTCCGGATAAAAATGTCCGGTTTCCCATTTACATAGGAAGTGTACGCCAGCCACTGTCCATCCGAGGAAAGGGAGGGGGAGAGGGTAATATTTTCATGGTAGGTCTCCTGTCGGGGTCCATATCCGTCAAAATCGCTGATAAAGATCTCCTTATTTTTGCCCACCCGGGAAACAAAGGCAATACGACTGCCAAAGACCCCCTTTTTTCCGGTGAGATAAAGGCTGATTTCCCCACAAAAACGATGGACCATGGTCCGAAGATCTGATGCCTTTCCCGTATAGACCTTCCCCACTATCAATTTCCCCTTAAAGGGATCAAAAAGCCGCATCTCCAGACGAATGTTCCCCTGCTGCTCCACAATACCACCTGTAACAAGAAGCTCTGCGCCAATGGTGGTCCATTTTTTAAAATGAAGTTTTGCAGCAGTAATGCCAGTAATGGAAGGCTTTTCCAGGAATGTGGCAGAATCCATCACATCAATATAGCCAGTAAAGGCCATTCCTTCCACCAGAATCGTCCGGGCCATTTCACCATGGAGGGATTCCGCATCGGTCCCAACAAGTTGTTTAAATGGCGGAACGGCCAGGGGTACCTTTCGGATAAAGGGATCCTTTATATTGATATAGGTATGCTGCGCACAAAGCGGCGTGGGCACAAAGAGCCACACAGCGATAATTCCGGATACAAAAAACCGTTTGAAATATTTCAGGGTTTCCCCTGCACTGCTGTTTACCATGGGTTTTCTCCTTTTTCAGCCATTACCGGGAAACCATATATCACGGCAGTCACCTTGTAAAAGTGTATAGCAGGAACGAAATATCCCGAATTTTTTACAAAAAGAACTTGATCCTCAAGTACCAGGGAGTCCTGGCGCTACATTAACCCGGTCGGTGTAAAAATCAATCCCACATCATAGGAGTCATATCCTCCAGGAAGGGGTGACAGGGGGGTAGATTTTTTCACTGCCTTCAGGGCCGATTCATCCAGCAGACGATTCCCGGACCGGGTTTCAAACCAGACATCCCGGATATGACCTGATTTCAATATTTTAATAAGAATCCGCACCTCTTGAGTGTCATTAACCCCGGCAAGCTGACGGTTAAATGCCCAATTTTGCTGTATCCGGTACATCAGTTCAAGGTTGTAAAGATCAATGGCCCGGGTTTTGTTACCATTCCCTGTGACCTGGCCCCCATCTGCCCCAAACATCCCTCCTCGTTTACTGCCCTGGGCTGCTACTTTTTTCCGCAATCGCTTCAATGCGGTATCAAGTGAACTTTTGTCCTGTTTTTTCACCGATTGTGCGATCTGTTCTTTGGCACTGGCAAGGACCTTTTCTGGACTATAGGTTCTTTTCTTTAAAGAGACTTTCTTTTGTGGCACCACCAGCTTTGTAGAAACTGATTTTGGTGGGGGAGCAGCCTTCTTTTTCACAACGATTTTTTTCTCAACCAAAGGTGCTTTAACAGGAATGTCCACCACTGGCTCGGGGGGGGGCACCGTGGCTATTGACTGGGGGGTATCACTTGCTTCTGGCGCAACGATTTCAAGGGATTCCGGCACCACGGCTTCCGCCGGGATTTTATCCGGCAACGGGGTACCCCCCCCTTCATCTGGAGATTCAACCGGTATCTCAGGAGATGCCTCCTCCACCAGATCAAGGTCCCCCAGGGACACCAAATTTACCTTTACCATGGGAAGCTCCACAGGCTGGGGGGGCGTAAGAGTCTGGATGAGAAAAAAAACAGAGAATAAAACAATATGAAATATCAGAGAAACCCCGAACAGCAAGGGGTTAAACTGGCTATGTGTTTCTCTGGTATTCCGGGAGGGGGGCTTACTTGAGCCACCTGTGGGGTAAGATAATTTCATGGCGTCAAATCAGGACGCTTCATCGACTTCTGGAAGCGTGACCATGCCAAGGGAGGTGACCCCGGCCTTTTTGATCCGGGCCATAATGTCCACCACCCGGCCATAGGGAACCGATTTATCGGCCCGTAAGTAAACATCCCGGGCACCCATATCAATCAAAATCAACTCCAGTTTACGGGTGAGATAGTCCACTCCCACAGCTTGCTCATTGAGATAGACCTGTCCATCCCGCCTGACAGAAACCACCAGGTGGTCAGCCTTCTCCTCCAGAGGGGCAGCAGCGGTCCTGGGAAGATTCACATCCACCCCCTGGACCATCATGGGGGCTGACACCATGAAAATAATCAACAACACCAACATCACATCCACAAAAGGGGTAACATTAATTTCTGAAAGCAATTCATCTCGACTGAAACCAGACTGCATCATGCCCCCTTATTGCGTTGAAGATCACGCTCAATCAAATTTAAAAAATCCGCTGCAAACCCCTGGAGTTCAGAATCCAGCACACGAATGCGTGCAATGAAATAATTATAGGCAATCACGGCTGGAATGGCCACAGCAAGACCCGCCGCCGTGGCAATAAGGGCTTCGGAAATACCCGGTGCCACCACCGCAAGACTTGCCGACTGGCTCAGACCAATGCCCCGGAAGGTGTTCATGATCCCCCATACAGTGCCAAACAACCCGATAAAAGGGGCCGTGTTTCCCGCCGTGGCCAGAAAAGGGACCAGTTGCCCCAGTCGACGGAGCTCCACATCAATGGAACGCCGCAGGGCCCGTTTCACACTTCCCATCAATTGAAATCCAGGCATAGAATCCGTTCCTGGCTTGAGACTGGCAGGGTCAAGATCTCCTTCACCCGTTTTCTTAATTTCCATATAACCTGCCATGAACAAGCGGGCCACAGGACTTGCCTTAAGAGATCTTGCCCGGGCAAAGGCATCTCCCAGATTTCGACATTGCCAGAACAGGTCAATAAAGGCCACCGAAGAGTGGTGAGCCTTGCGAATATATCGATATTTAATAAACATAATGGCCCAGGACGTAATGGAAAAAAAGAGCAGCAGCAACAGCACCAGTTTAACCACCAGACCTGCACTGGTCAACATATGAAATATACCAGCGGATTCAGGACTCATATCATACTCCATGTTAAAAATTACACTGTGGAGGCAATCAGGATAACAAACACCAGAAAACCCAAGTTCATTTCCCAGCCGTTAAGCCGTCCATGTGGCACAGATGGTAAATATTCGGGTTGCTAATGTAAATGTTTGGCCAGTGCCCCATCTTCGCCTATTTGGCAACTGCGTAGCAGACTATAGTACCGGTCAATTAAAATGACACTAGTTTTAACCCGTAAGTTACTATTCTTTAAGATATAAACTCCAAACGTTAGCATCAAGTCATGTGACCGGCACTATAATACTATGTGAGCAGGCCCAAATTAGGTAAAGATGGGGTGCTGGCTGAATATTTACCACAGATGAGGTTCAAACCATTGCCAATGCTATATTAGACACATTGCCATGTCAAGCAGAGCTTGGACTTATAAAACAAAAAAACCCCTGTGCAGGACTGCACAGGGGTTTTTATTATATAAGAAGGCTCACACAACACCTTTGGCAGTTTTATTTTAAGTTAAAGTTCACTCCATATGGTGAATTAAAATCATATTAAAGACACT
>Ga0307987_1000182_pt1 | contig 39299 bp, 26 predicted proteins | sample EllFjometagen181_FD_203157 | JGI IMG/M metagenome (GOLD analysis project Ga0307987, IMG submission 203157) | Marine microbial communities from Ellis Fjord, Antarctic Ocean - #181 | ecosystem: Environmental > Aquatic > Marine > Unclassified | place: Southern Ocean | collected 2014-10-08 | reverse complement strand
GGCAGGTGGCCGAACCAGCGGGTGGCTTCCCCGGCCACCGGGTCGATCTCCACCACGGTTTCGCTCGAGTAGAAGCTGATGAGGAAGCGCTCGGAGGGCTCGTGCCAGACCAGGGAGTTCGAGGTGCAGTATTGGTCCACCCCCAGCCCCTCCTGAAAGGGCTGGCAGGCCCAGAGGGTCTCGTGTTCGCCGCTGGGGTGCAGCTGCACGATGCTGTCGTAGGTGTCGGTGGTGGCCGCGTAGACGATGCTTCCGTCGGGCAGCTCCGTGAACGGGTGGTGCAGGCCCGGGGTGTCGTACAGGGCCAGCTCGGTGCCGTCGATCTTCAGGCGCGCCACCTGGGACTCGGCGCCGCCGTCGAACAGGGCGTAGAAGCTGTTGTGGTCGATGAGCAGGTCGGTGCCGTCGTGGCTTGGGCGCGCGTGGATGGTGGCGCGGCCTTGGGGCGACTGGAGGGCCCAGACCACCCGGCCCATGCGGTCGAAGATGAAGGTCCAGGATCCCACGCCGATGCCGAAGCTGTTGACCTCTTCGATGCAGGCCAGCAGGAAGTGGGTGTCCGGGTCGAGCTGGGCCTCGTCGACCCCCAGCAGCTCCATGTCGGGCACGCCGTGGGGCTGCTCGCCGGTGGTGATGTTCAGATCAGCGCTTCGCCAGTCGTCGTCGTCCACTTGGGCCACCACCCGCACCCCGATCTCGAGCTCGAAGGGGATGCCCAGCAGGAGCTGCTCCTGGGCCCCGGCGACCACGGACCGCTCCGGGCTCTGCTGCCATCCCAGCGTGTCCGAGCCGTACTCCACCCGAACGACGCCAGGCTCGAGCTGCGTCCAGCTGGCGTACACCAGGCTCTCGATCTCATCGTGCAGGCGCAGCTGCACGCCTTCCAGGGGTGGGCCCGGCGGCTGGGTGTCGTCGGCCGGCTGGGTGTCGTCGGCTGGCACGCTGTCGCCGGTCTCGGGCTTGTCCGGCGGATCGATGACCACGGCCGGGTCGCACAGGGCGCCCATGGTCAGCAGGGGCAGGAGCAGGGGCAGGATGCGGCGCATGGTGCCGCAGTCTATCCGGAGATCAGGGCGCGAACGCGTAGAGATCATCGATGGGTGTGGTGCGGCCCAGGTAGGTGCCCGAGCTGAAGGTCAGGTCCCACACCACCTCGCCCTCGTGGGTGATCTCCCGCACCCGGGCCCCGGAGCCGTAGTTGTGCAGGGTGTTGCCGTTGCCCAGGCGGTGGGCCTCGCCCATCTCGGGACCGAACACGCCCTCGCCGTCGCCGAAGGACCAGATCTGCACCAGGGTCTTGTTCTCTTCGTCCAGCTCGTACTCCCGCACCACGGTCTCGTCCCCGGCTCGCTCTATCTTGGCCGAGACCAGCAGGGTGCCGTCGGCGGTGTAGTGCACGCCGTGCTGCCACCAGAAGGCGGAGTCTTCGGGGTCGAAGGCCCAAGCTTCCGGGATGTTGCCGAACCAGCGCAGGCTCTCGCCGGTGGCGGGATCGATCTCCACCACCGAGTCGCTCGAGTACAGGCTGAACAGGACATGCCCGCTGGCATCGTCCCAGGTGACGGTGTTGGACGAGCAGTTGTACTTGTTCTGTTCCTCGATCTCCTCATAGAACGCCGCGCAGCTCCAGATGTCCTCGGTGTCGCCTTCGGGGTCCATGCGCCGCAGGGTGTTCCAGCCGCCGTTGTGTGCACCCCAGATGAGCGAACCATCGGGGGTGTCGGTGAAGGGATGGTGCAGTCCGGGGGTGTCGTACAGGGCCACCTCGGTCCCATCGATCTTCAGGCGCGCGATCTGGCTGGCCTCGCCCCCGTCGAAGACGGCGTAGAAGCTCGAGTAGTCCAGCAACAACTCTGTGCCGGTGCGGGCCACGCGGGCGTGGATGGTGGCGCGCTGAAATGGGGTCTCCCAAGCCCAGACCACCCGGCCATTACGATCGAAGATGAAGCTCCACGTGGCCACCTCGACGCCGAGCTCACCGAGCTCGTCGATGCTCCCCAGGATGTAGTTCGTGTCGGGGTCCAGGGCGTCGGTGTCCACGGCCATGACCTCGAGGGTGGGCACGCCGGTGGGCTGGGGGCCGGTGGTGATGGTGGTGGTCTCGCCGACGATGGTGTCGTCCACCACGATGCGGATCTGTGCCTCGCTGTCGTAGGGGATGCCCAGCAGCAGCTCGTCGTGGGCGCCGGTCTCACGCTGCTCCCGGGGGCTCTCGAGCCAGGTCTCCCCGTCGGCGCTGAACTCGATCCAGGTCTCCCCTGGGGCGTCCTGGGTCCAGGTGACCACCACGATGGACGCGATGGTGTCGTGCAGGGTGGTCTCGACGTCGCGGATGTCCAGCCCCGACGAGCTGTCGGCGCTGTCGTCCTTGGGGGGGCAGGCCATCAGGCCGGCGAGCAGCAGGGGAATGCAGGCGGTGCGTGGGTTCACGGGTACTCCAGTGTCCGATGTGCCGAGAGTGAGACACGCGGGCCAGGAGAACCGCTAACGCTTTGTCGCAACTCGGCCTTGTCCACGGGGGCCGGGGGCTCGAACCGCCGCTCGGCCAGGGCCAATGGCCTGATAGAGGCTTGGCTGTCCCCCGCCTCGAAGGTCAGTTCAGCGTCAGAGTGTCGGTTGCGAAGATGGTCTCCCCACAGCCCGGTCCGTTGGGCTCTGTGATCTCGTAGCTGGGCTCGAAGGTCCCGGCGGCGATCTCCGCCCCGTCCAGCAGCACTGTGACGTGCAGGTATTCGGGAAGGGGCTCGTAGACGAAGATGGAGTCGATGGTGTGGGCATCATACTGGAAATCCACGTCATCCGAGCCGCAGTCTTCCCCCGGGCCGCTGGTATCATCGGCTGGGAGTGTGACCGCGCAGCTGTGCTCCACGTCCCCCGACAGCACGATCTCGTAGTCGCCAGAGGCCCAGCTCGACGCCTCGAAGATCAGCTCGAACCCGCTGGGTACCCACATCTCGGTGCAGGTGAGGCCGCAGCCGGTGGCGAACAGGGCGAACAGGGCGGGTAGCATCATCCTCATGGGACCTCCGGACCTGGCTCTATCCCGCGGGTATGATGATGGTGCATGGACACCCTCCGCCTCCTCGTACTCGTTGTCTTGCCGGTGCTCGCGTGTACCCGCGAGCCACCTCCCGATCCCGATGACAGCCAGGCTGACCCGGACGCCGACACCGACACGGTCCCGCCTCCCACCCCTCGCCTGCTGGTGACCGACCTGCGCAACAACGGCTGGTTCCTGGGGGACGCCACCACCGGCGAGCGCCTGTCGGCCTTCGACCTGGCCACGGTGGAGCCCGAGTTCTGCCTGCCCGACTACGAGACCACCTACTGCCTGGTCTACCGCTCCATCTTCCGCCAGGCCTTGGACGGTCGCCCCGAGGTGGTCTTCACCTACAGCCGGCTGGACGCCACCGATGGCTCCGACGCGGAGATCGGCGATCTGTATGGTCTGTACCTGGGGGTCGACGCCGAGACCCAGGACATCCGCTGGGCCTTCGATCAGCTGGACTTCTCCGAGCTGGACACCTACGACCGCTGCCCCTACCAGCCCGACGACCCCTGCACTCCCGCCGATGGGCTGGCCCCCAGCGCCTACCGCGCCTGCACCTTGCGTATGCCCCACGACCAGCAGGTGTTGACCGAGAGCGCCGACGGGCTCGAGCTGTGGGTGGCCGACACGCGCAACTTTCGTATGCTGCGGCTGGAGCTGGACAAAGCCAGCACTTGTGCGGTGGTGCGCGAGGTCATCAGCGAGCACACCCACAGCGACTGGGACATCTACCAGTCGGTCAATTCCTTCCAGCGTTGGGACGATGACGTCGGTGAGCACCTGCTCATGAGCGTCAAGGGCAGCATCTCCTGGGGGGCGGGTGTCGAGCAACACGGCGGGGACAGCCACGGCAAGATCCTGATGTGGCGCCGTCCCTACGGTGGGGACTGGGCCCAGGTCTGGGAGTGGCCCCCGGAGTCCACCGACGAGCCCAGCTTCGTGAACACGCCCCATGGGGTGGACCACCTCACGGGTCCCGACGGCCGGGAGTGGGTGCTGTTCGCCCATTCGTTGGGCCTGTCCGAGCGCTGGGGCAACGGCACCGGCGGTACGGTGGGGGTCATCGCCATCGAGGACGACATCCCCAGCTACGTGGCCGACCTGGTGCCTGCCGGGCGGGTGGGCTTCCACTGGACCCGGGATGTCAGCGCCCTGGACGATGGCACGATCCTGGTCACCGACTCGGGTTGCATGAGCGGCAACGACTGCGAGGACGCGCCCGGGGTGTGGACCCTGTCCCTCGAGGGCATCGAGCCTGCCAGCAACGGCCAGGACGGGGTGTGGACCCAGGATCGTAGCCGCCTGTGGCTGCAGGAGGCGGCGGTGATCCGGGGCCCCTTCTTCGAGGATGGACGCATCCTGTACTCGGCCAACCCTGTGGACTGACCTGTGGGGAGTATGATGTCCGGAGCCGCCGCTCCGGGAGTCTCCATGTCCGCTCGCCTGCTCGCTGTCGCACCCTTGCTCTTCGCCCTCGGCTGCCCGCCCCCCGAAGACAAGCCCGACGACACCGGCCCTGGTACCACCGACTGCGTCGACGACGACGGCGATGGCTTCTGCCTCGAGGACGACTGCGACGATCTCGATGCCGGGGTCAACTCGGGCATGGACGAAGAGTCCCTCGGACCGGACTCGGTGGACAACGACTGCGACGGCGTCATCGACGAGTGCAGCGAAGACGACCCCGAGCTGACCTGGCACGCCGAGGAGGTCTGCGACGGGGTGGACAACGACTGCGACGGCGAGGTGGACGAGAACCTGGGGGGCACCTGGTACCCGGACAACGACGGTGACGGCTTCGGCGACAGGCACACCCCCATCGAGAGCTGCGACCCCGACGCGGGCCTGGTGCAAGACGGCAGCGACTGCGATGACGACGACGCTGCTGTGCACCCTGGGGCCCAGGAGCAGTGCAACGGGGTGAACGACGACTGCGACACCTCCACCGTCGAGGACGGCCTGGTGAGCGTCCTGGGCCTGGGCAACCAGGTCGGTCTGCAGGAAGCCCTGAGTGACACCGACGAGGGCGGCACGGTCTATGTGTGCCCCGGCGTCTGGGAAGGCGCCTTCATCATCTCCCGGGGGCTGACCCTCGAGGCCCCCTGGGGCGCCGAGACGACCGAGCTGGTGGGTGATGGCAGCGCCTCGGTGCTCCACGTGCATGCCGGCGAGGTCATCGTCCGAGGCTTCACCATCAGCGGGGGCATGGGCACCGACATCTCCAGCGACAGTGAGAACCTCGGCGGCGGCGGCGTGCTGGGCTGGGCCGCCGACGAGTTGGTCATCGAAGACTGCGTCATCACCGGCAACCAGGCCGACTTCGGCGGTGGGATTCTCGGTCCTTCGGAGGGCATGCTGACGGTGCTGCGCAGCACCATCTCCAGCAACCACGCCGACCAGGCCGGAGGTGGGATCTATCTGCTCGACGGCAACATCGAGCAGGTGGAGCTGTACGACAACAGCTGCACGGTCAGCGGCGGTGGCCTGTACCACTACCAGAACGCCTTGACCCTCACCGACGTCTCCATCACCGACAACGCGGCGGAATGGGGCGGGGGAATCCGGGCCTGGGAAGACAGCATCGAGGCCACGGGCACCGTGATCGAAGGCAATGAGGCTGTGTACGGGGGTGGGATCTACATGCGCAACGACGTGGTGATCTCCGGGCTCGAGATCCGCGACAACACAGCGGATCGGGGCGGGGGCGTGTACAGCCTCGAAGATGGCACCCTGATGGACAGCGTGATCGAGGCCAACACGGCCACCAGCTACGGCGGCGGCCTGATGTGCCGCGATGGCGTGACCATTCTGCAGCGGGTCACCATCACCGACAGCGTGGCCAGTGGCGGTGCGGGTGCCCTGCTGGACGGCTGCGAGCTTCAGCTGGACACCGTGACCATCTCCGGCGGGGCTGCGGGCTACGGCGGCGGGCTGTACCTGGTGGACTCGGAGCTCGAGGCGGGCTCGGACGTGCTCATCAGCGGCAACATCGCCGAGACCGCCGGCGGCGGGGCCTACATCTACTCGAACAGCAGCTGGGATGGCGGCGTCGTGCAGGGCAACACCGCCGACTCCGGGGCCGGGATGTACCTGTACGGCATCGGCGTGATCGACGATGTGACCATCTCGGGCAACACCGCGGGGGAGTGGGGCGGCGGCATGATGGTGGTCAGCGAGTCCGACCTGCAGGACGTGGTGCTGGACGGCAACGACGCCACCTACGGCGGCGGGCTGTACGTCTATGGCACCGGCTCCATCCGCATGGACGGTGCTACGGTCACCAACAACATCGCCGTGGAGCGCGGCGGCGGCGTGCGGGTCTCGGCGGGCCTGCTGGACATCACCGCGTCGGACTTCGGCGGCGCCAAGGCCGACAACGATCCCGACGATATCTACGCCGGCGGCGAGGCCTACACCGATCTCGAGACGGTGAAGAGCTTGAGCTGCTCGGGGTCGGACGGGTGCGCTTACTGAGATGGACTGGCCGTGCCGCGCCGCAGGAAATCGGCGTTCGCTCGGGGGTCGCCCGGGGGTCACGGTGCGAGAAATGACAGGCGCTTCCAGTGGGCACCCGCTATCAACGGCCCGATCCATTCACTCGAAAGGGAGAACCATGCGTTTCCTCGTCTTCTCGTCCGCTCTGCTCCTGGCTGGCTGCGCCACCGACCTCTCCGGCCTCGAGGTGCTCGAGGGCACCGGCAGCGATGTCGAAGGCAAGATCTTCGGCGGCTCTCCCCCCAACGCAGAGATGCACGACGCCGTGGTGGGTCTGCACACCCTGTCCCGCGGTGGCCGCTACGTCAGTGGCTCCCCCTTCTGCAGCGGTACGCTCATCGCCGATGACATCGTCCTCACCGCGGGCCACTGCCTCGAGGGCACCTCTGCCAGCAAGGTCGCCATCTACGTGGGCGATGACCCCTCGGTGGATCTGACCAGCAACCTGTACGCCGTGTCCGAGGTCGAGGTCCATCCCTCCTACAACAGCCGGACCATCCGAAACGACATCGCGCTGATGCGGTTGGCCACGCCGGTCATCGGGGTCACCCCGGTGCCCAACCTTCCCACCTCCGAAGGCCTCACCATTGCTGACATCGGCGTCACCGTCAACTTCGCCGGCTTCGGCGTGGACGAGCACGACAACAGCGGCGTGAAGCTGCAGGTGGACGGCACCATCGACGCTGCGGGCTGCGGCGTCGAGGGCTGCCCCTCGGCGGGCGACACCGCCACCCAGTTCTCCTACTCCCAGCCCCACGCGGGTCCCTGCTTCGGTGACTCCGGTGGCCCAGCTTTCATCGCCCGCGACGACGTCAGCTACGTGGCTGGCATCACCTCCTACGGCGACTCCGACTGCGCGGTTTACGGCGTGAGCACCCGCGTGGATGCCTTCGACAGCTACATCAGCGCCTTCATGGGTACCAGCTCCGTGGACACCGGCGAGCCCCCCGTCACCGGCGACTGCGGCAACAACATCTGCGACGAGGGTGAGAGCTGCGACGGCCGCGACAGCACCACCTCCTGCTCCGACGACTGCGCTGGCAAGACCGGCGGAAAGCCCAGCAAGCGCTACTGTGAGGTCGGCAGCAGCTGCGTGGGCCCCGCCTGCTAGGCTTCGTTGGTTCCCGCTACCACATCCCCTCGAAGTCACAGCTGCCGTCAGCTGTGACTTCGCTGCACCCTACGGGGTGTTCGATGCTGGACTCGCCGGCTCTTGCGCTGGTCATGAAGCCCAGGATCTGCTCCAGGGCTGCGTCCCCCGCTAGGGTGCTTCGGGCGGCGAAGCCGTGGACGTCGTAGGCGCCGGTGTCGGGCACTCGGAACTGCTCGAGGGCGGTGGCCCCGATGACCGGGCCCGCGCTGTGCTCGAGCTCCACGATGTCCTCGAGGCTGGGGTCGATCTGAACCGCGCCCAGTGACGCCGCGAGGATCTCGGTGCAGATGTTGAGCAGGATGGGGTCTCCCACGCTCTCCTGCAGCAGGAACACAGCGCCCTTGGCCTGGGCCAGCTCGATCCAGGCGGTGCCGTCCACGTCGTCCCAGGCGCCCTGGCCCATGACCATGGCCAGCTGCTCGTCCACCTCGTCGTCGTAGCTCGCTCCCAGAATGAGTCGGAGGAACTCCTCCCAGGTGTGGGAGTCGGGGATCATGTGGGTCCAGCCGGCGCCCGGTACGTTCAGCACGCCGTGGCGGATGTCGGGGTGGGCGGCCGAGTAGACGATGCCCATGGTGCCCCCAAGGGAACCGCCTACCCAGATGGGCTCGTCGTTGGCGGGGCGCCGGCCCGCGGCGGGGTTGGGCTCGCCCCCCAGGCTCTCCGCCGCCAGGGCGTCCCCGAGGCTGGAGTCCAGCGCGGCGCTCACGGCGATGCCGTCGCTCAAGGCCTGGAGCAGGCCCGCGGTGCTCTGGGCGGAGCCCTGCAGGAAGTGGCCCAGGCCGGTGAAGGTCTCCAGCACCTCGTCGCCGGTCCAGCCGGTGAAGCGCAGGTTGACCTTGCCGAAGCCTTCGGCTGCGAGCTGCTCGTCGAAGGCGTCGTCCTCGAGCTGGCCACCGGTGCCGTGGCCGTACATGGCCACCGGCCAGTCGCCGCTGCCCACCGGGATGCACACGCGGAAGGGCACGTCGTGGACGCCCTGCTGCACGGGCATGCCTTGCTCGTCCAGGGCCAGCTTGCCTTCGGTCGTGCGGAAGTAGGGTAGTCCCTGCAGGGTGCCCAGCACCACCGCCAGCAAGGTGTCGTCCCGCTGCTCCACGCTGTCGATGACCACCGTGGGACCCGCTGCCCCCGCGGCCCGGGCGATCTGCACCATGGCCTGACCCCGCTTGGTGCTGTCTTCGAGGGAGCGGGTGGTGAAGTCCCACACCCGAAGCACGTCGGCCGCATCGATGCCCTGCTCTGCCAGCAGCGCGCGGGTGGGGGCGTGGTAGGCGACCAGGGCGGCCTCGTCTTCGTTGCGGGGGGCCTCGAGGCCCGTGGCCAGCAGGGTGTCCCGCTCCACGGGCAGGGGCTCGCCCGCGGCATCGGTCAGGCTGTCCAGCACCACCGCCACGTGGTCGGCGTCGGCGGGTAGGGCGCTGAGGGGCCGGCCGATCAAAAGGGTCTCGGGGGACATGGAGCCGCCCCCCTGGCGCAGCTCGAGGCGCAGGGGCCAGCTCTCGCCATACCGGGCGTGGTCGGGCTGGGCCACGAACAGCTTCATGGAGCCGGCGAGGCTGGCGTCGTCGATGGCGCCGTCGAAGCCCGTGGCCAGGCCGGTGATGCGGGAGAACCCGTCGGCCAGGTTCAGGAAGGTGGGGTCGTCATCGATGGGCAGCTCGCGCTCGTCCACCGATACCCGCAGGCCCGTGGCGTTGTCGGAGTCCTCCACCGTGAAACGACTGGAGGGCCAGGGCAGGTGGCAGCGCAGGGGGTCCTGGTCGTCGCAGGAGGCGTACAGGGGCGCGCGCTCCCCCGGGGCGCGGTCGGCGGGGTGCTCGAGGCTCGAGTCGTCGCCTGGATTGCAGGCCAGCAGGAACAGGGCGAGGAACAGGGCGGGACCCGATGCGCGAGGAGATCCGATGATACCCCCAAGCGCCAAGCTGCTGTGGATCGTGCTCTCGGGGGTCCGGCCAGCGCGGTGGGCCACAGGCGGCTAGAGGGGAGTGAATCGAGCTGCGCCTATGTGCGTAGATCCAGCGAAAGCCCCGGAGATGAACCATGAGTTGTGAGCACAAGCCCTGGCAAGCGTCGATGCCCGAGGACCAGTTCGAGCGTATGCGCGCCATCTCGAACGCCCCCAGCCCGGTGGGTCTCGAGGCAGCCATGACCACCGGCGTGCTCGCGCCCTACGTCGAAGGCTTCATGCCCAAGGGTTGGTCCATCCGGAAGTTCCGTGGCAACGCTGGCATCGTCATCGACACCGCTCCCGACAAGACGGACGCGTTCACGGTGATGGTCATCGGTCACGCCGACAAGATCCGCCTGCAGGTGCGCAGCATCGGCAAGGACGGCAAGATCTGGGTGAACAGCGACTCGTTCCTGCCCACTACGCTCATTGGCCACGAGGTGCGGCTGTTCAGCGAAGACCCCGACCAGCCCGGTCGTTACCGGGTCATCGACGGTGGCACCATCGAAGCCCTGGGCGCCATCCACTTCGCCCCCGCTGGCGTGCGCGATGGCAGCAAGGGCATCGGCGCAAAGAAGCTCTACCTCGAATTGCAGCTGCACGGCGAAGACCGCAAGAAGCAGGTCGAAGCCCTGGGCATCCGCGCGGGTGACTCCCTGCTGCTCAACCGCCCCATCCGTGCCGGTTTCGCCCCCGACACCTTCCAGGGCGCCTACCTGGACAATGGCTTGGGCTGCTTCGTGGTGGTGGAGATCGCCCGCCTGCTGGCCGAAGCCGGCGGCCTGAAGAACGTACGCTATCTGGGCGCTGCGGCCACCCACGAAGAGATCGGCCGCCAGGGCAGCCGGGTGCTCGCTGGCGAGCTGCGCCCCGATGTGGTCATCGCCTGCGATGTGAACCACGACTACGATGCCGCTCCCGGCATCGCCGACCGCCGCTTCGAGCCTTTGGCCATGGGCAAGGGCTTCACCCTCAGCGTGGGCGCCGTAGCCAGCGCGGGGCTCAACGCCATCATCCAGCAGGTCGCCAAAGAGCACGACATCCCCGTGCAGATCTCACTGGTGGGGCGCGACATGGGCACCGACGCCATGGCCGGTGTGTTCGCCAGCATCGACGCGGCGGCCACGTCCATCGGTTTCCCCATCCGCAACATGCACACCATCTCCGAGAGCGGTCACACCGGCGACGTCCTGGCAGCACTGCACGGCCTCGTGGAGACCCTGCGCCACATGGACGCCATGAACGACGGCGCTGGTATCGGCTCCGATGATCTCATCGCCTCGCACCCGCGGCTCGATCTCGCCGAGGGCTTGGGCCATCTCCCCGTCGTGGACGAGTGATCCGCTGAACCCGGGGCTGCTGCGCAGCATCCGGGTTCGGTATGCGCTGCCTCCCTTCGGGCGGCACGGCCTTGGCCACTGGGCCCGGGTGCTCGAAAACGGTGAACGCCTGGCCGCCCTGACGGGCGCTCGGCTGGACGTGGTGCGGCTGTTCGCGGTGTTCCACGATGCCTGTCGCATCAACGAGGGCTTCGATCGTGGCCACGGTCAGCGGGGCGCGGCCTTGGCCCGCAGTATGCGCGGCCGGGAGTTCCACATCGATGACGCCGGCATGGCCCAGCTCGAGCGAGCCTGCGGCCTGCACACCCGCCGCCCCACCGATAGCGACATCACGGTGGCCACCTGCTTCGACGCGGACAGGCTCGATCTGCCTCGGGTGAACATCACGGTGGACCCCAGGCGCTTGGCCACCGCCGAAGCCCGGGACCTCGCCCTCATCGCCTGGGGGCGGAAGCGGGCCATCGGGGGGCTGGTGGAGCCCGAGACCTGGAAGCGGCTGGGGGTCGAGGCGCCCTGATCCGCGCGACTCAACCCCGAGGGACCCGTGAACTCGAACGTTCCTGACGGGCCTGCCGTGCGTCCAGGGCCCTGCGGGAGAGCCCGGCCAGTTCTGCGGCGTTGGGTACCAGCGCCCGATCGATGAGCTGGACGATGTCGGGGTGCTCGTGGGCGGGAGCTTGCGCCAGGCGGTGGCCCAGTGCGGCCATGCGGGGGTCTTGTAGGCCTTCCGGAAGCCAGACCTCGCGTAGGTGGGCGGCCTCGAGCTTCAGCGCGCCGCCGCCCATGGGGGTGCCCGCTTGTTCGAAGGCTGCCCAGGCCGGGGTGCTGGACAGTAAGGCCAGCAACGCGTGGGGGTCGACCCCTGGCTCGATCTCGAGGGTGGAAAAGTTGGCGTCGATGAGTCGGCCCTCGAGGTTCAGCGCGGGTCGGGGCCGCTGATGCACCAGGCGACCCAGCAGCAGGGGGGCGTGGTGCCGAGTCGCGATGGGCAGGCGGTAGAAACCCCGGGGGGGCGCGGGGGCCGGCCCGCAGGGTTGCTGGGGGATGGGGGGGGTCTTGGTGTTGGGGGCCACGGCGGACATGGCCGGCACCGGAACGGCGACGCCATGGCGCATGACGCTGTGGGCGCGGCCCAGGGCGATCCAGCGCTGGACCCCTGGCGGTAGCAGCCGCACGCCCGTGGTCCGCCAGTGCTCCACCCACGCGGCCGGGTAGGCGGCCACGTCCAGGGGGTGGACTGCGGTGCCGGTGGCCAGCAGCAGCCAGCGCACCGGAAGCGCCGCCAGGGACGACCCCAGCAGCTCGCGCTGGTAGCGCAGGGCAGGGCGCAGCCAGGTGTCAGGGATGTTCAGCTCTTCGGACCCGAGCTCGGGGGACAAGCGCACCCGGCCGGGGGCCACACGCTCGGCGTAGAAGAAGGGATTGAAGCCCGTGCGCAGGCCCTGGCGGGGTTGGACACCGAGCTGGGTCAGCCGTCGCCAGCGGACGGAGGGGGTGGCCGCCACCAGCCCCGGGTTCTGCACCACCCGGACCCGTTGCCTGCCTTCGAGGGCGGCCAAGGCGTCGGGCTCGGTGCGCTGGAGCTCGGCCAGCAGGCTTTGCGCGAGCTGACCGTGGCTGATCTCTCGGGACCGCCAGGGGCCGTTGTCGGTCCACAGACGCCCGAGCGCCCGCGCAGCTTGGTCTCGTGGTGCCCCATCGCCCCCTGCCAGGGCCGCCAGGCCGGCGTCGCTGTGGAGCTGGACGCTGGGCTCGAGCGTGACCACCCGCAGCGTGTCGGTGTGGTCACGCTGACTGATGGGCCCACAGTCTTGGGGGTCGCGTCTGCGCATCACCCGCAGGGACACGGGCACCTGGGCATCGGGGAACCAGCCGGCGTTGCCGGGGAGCACCACGAGCTCCGGCTTGGCCCAGCGCAGCCAGGCGTAGCGCAACCACAGCCCGTAGCTGCGGCTGAGGGGGCTGTCCGCAGCCACGAAGGCCAGCCGTCCCCCCGGTCGCAGCGCCTGTATTGCCAGCAGCCACACGGGGACACTCAGGTCTGACCGGGCACCGAGGCTGGCGATGAGCTGGACCCAGGGGCGGTGGGAGGTGGGGGCTGCATCGGGCTGTTCCAGCCAGGCCAGGGCTCGCTTGGGATCGCCCCCGACCAGGCAGGCACGCAGGGCCCGCTGGGCGAGCTGGGTGGGGGACAGCCGGGGCTTGGCGGCCCGCACGGCCTCGAACACGGGGCCTCCGGCGGCTGCGATGCTGCGGGCGGCCACGCTGTAGCGGACGTAGGGTGGGTTCCCGATCACCGCGTCGAAGTCACCCTTCCACCCAGGGGCGGCGGTGGCTTCGAAGGCGCTGGCGGTGACGACGTTCGCTCGTGGCTGGCGTCGGCGGGCCGCATCGGCCACCGCTGGGTCGATCTCGATGCCGTGCACCGCGCCCTGGGGTCCCAGCCGTTCCGCAGCGGCTTGGAGCATGCGCCCGTCACCGCAGGATGGGTCCAGCACCCGCTGGCCCGGCTCGATGCCCGCGGCCGCCGCCGCCAGCCGACACAGGGGCAGGGGCGTGAAGAACTGCCCCTGGTCGCGGCGGGGATCGCTCATGAGCTGGGGCCGCCGTGGCCGATGCCGTGGCGGGATGCGAGCCCCTCGAAGAACGCGGCGGCGTCCATGGGGGGACGCTGGCCCTGGGCCAGGTAGCGGGTGATCAGCCAGGCCCAGAGGTGGTCTCGGGAACGCTGGGGATCTTCGGGTGCCAGCGCATCGAGGCGGGCCTGGAGCTCGGCCCAGGGATCGAGCACGACCGTGGCCGTGGCGCTGGGGACGGCCCCCGCTGCGGGCTTGCGCAGCAGCACGATGGGATCCTTGGCCACGGCGCCGCGGGTAGTGGTCTGCTTGAAGGCCCGCTGCTGCTTGTCGAGCACCGATGAGGTCTCGAAGGAAAAGCCAGCGTCTGTCCAGGCCCGGCGCAGGGCTTCCCACACGGCGCTGTGGGCCGAGTGGAACACCACGGTGGCGTATCCACCGGGCCGCAGCACCCGGAACAGCTCGGCGAAGGCGCCGGTGAGCAGCTGGCGGTAGTCGTCTACACCCTTGCCCTGGAAGCGGCTGACCACGGCTTCTTGGGTGGGGTCGGTGGCCAGGCCCAGCCAGGCTTCGGAGATGAAGTTGACCTCGCTGTACTGGATGTTGTCGCCAAAGGGCGGGTCGGTGAAGACGTAGTCGATGCTCTCGCTGGGCAGGGGCAGGGCCAGGGCCGAGGCCTGATGGGCCCGCACCCGGGAGCGGTGCCCATGGAGGGCCGAGAAGGCCTTTTCGAAAGAACGAATTTTGGACTTCAGGCCCGCGAATACGTTCTTCTCCACCGGTAGGCTGCTGACGTACAGGGCGCCGGGCTGGGCCGATGTGAGCACGAGGTCCTTGGCGCCCTTCTTGACTACGATGCGGGTCATGAGGGTGGAGTGGGCGGCGTCGTAGCTGGAGACCCACAGCTGCAGGGCGTCCCGCAGGGCGGGTACCGCGCCCCGGGCGGCGCGGCGGGCCGCGGCCACTGCCAACAGATTGCGGCGGCTGTAGAACTGGTGCAGGTGGGTGAGGCCTCGGTGGTAGCCACCCCGGTGCATCTCACCCCAGGGGCCTTCCGCCACGCCGCACATGGGGGCCAGGGGGATGTCGCTGGGTAGTGGCGTGGCGTGGATGCGCTGGATGAGCTCGAGATCCGAGGCTGCGATGGGCCGTCGCCACAGGGTGGTACCGCTGCGCCCCCAGGTGTACGCCGGGCTGCGCACCCGGGCGGTGACCGGTCGTCCCAGCAGGGGGTCGTGGGCTTCGCACAGCACACGCTCGAGCTTGCCGATGGCGGTGGGGCCGGCTGCGGTGGCGATCTTGGCGGCCAGGCTGGGGGGAGCCAAGCGCACGGCCAGATCCCAGATGCTGTGCTGCTGGCCGTCGACCACGGCGTGTTCGGTCCACACCATGTGGCGCAGGGCCCCCACGGAGCCGTCGGGGGCGGTGGCGGCGTACATCCAGCCCCACTCGTCTTTGAGTTGGGCCAGCATGGCGCGGGCGGCCCGGCCAAAGGCTTTTGGGTCCACCCCCGACACCAGGGTGCCGGCGAGGAAGGCGGGCAGGGCGCCCAGGTCCACCAGTTCTGCGTCCCGGGGACCCCAGGCGATGTCCGAACCCAGGCGCTCCTGTGCGGCGGAGCGCAGGGCGGGGGGGGGGTGTTCGCACAGCACGGCGGCGATGCCGGCGCTGCCGCTGCCCGAGAAGCAGTCGAGCACACGATCTCCCGGCTGGGTGTGGGCCAGCAGGCAGATGGCGATGGCCGCGGGGTCGACCTTGGTGGGGTAGGCGTGGGCCGCGAAGGTGGCCCCGGTGCGGGTGCTGGGCAGGGGCTGCCGGTACAGCGCTGCGATGGCGGGGGGGAGATCGTTCATGTCAGCAGAGCCCCCACGGCGGCCTCGAGGGCTTCCAGCTGGGGTGCGATGCGGGCTTGCAGGCGGCTGCGGCGGGCGCCCAGGGAGCTGGTGGTGTCCATCAGCTTGGGGTCCAGGGCTGCGGCGGCGGCCTGTTCGCAGGCGGCGGAGAGCCGGGACACGGCTCGGTGCTGGGGGTCTGTGGGGTTCCAGGGGGGGATCTCGTACAGGGGCAGCTTGTGTACGTGGCGGGCGCCGAAGGCCCCCCGGGCCTGGAAGTCACGGATGCGGACGATCATGGCTGTGCTGTTGATGACCCCCACCACGTAGTGGGCTTCCGCTTCGTCCCGTGGGCGCATGACGTAGGTGGTCTGGTCGGCCACGAAGGGCATGGGGTGGTCGGCAACGCCACGCTGGATGGCGGCGCAGGGCTTCGAGCCGCCGGCGCCCATGTGGACGAGCAGAGGTGCGCTGGCCCAGCGCTGCTTTTGCAGCTTGCCACGGAAGTCCAGGCGAGCGCGGAGGGCCTTGCCCTTGGGCTGCTCGTCGCGGATGGCCGCGTCGATGGCGGCGAAGAAGCGCCGGGAGGAGGCTTCGCCCTGGTCGAGCATGTCGCCGTCGCCCACCACCGTGGGACGTCCCGCCACCCGCTCGAAGGGTATGGCCACCACGGGCAGCACCGCCGAGGTGACCACGAAGGGCAGCAGGGTGGAGGAGGTGACGGTGCGCCACAGGAAGCGGCGGGCCACCCGCCCCTCGAAGCGGCGCCCCCGCAGCACCTTGGCGTTGCGGTTGGAGACTTCGCGGGGGTCGGTGGCCACGGGGATCTCGGCGCCGGCGGCGTCGAGGCTGGGCGCCACGAACACTGCGGTGCGGGGCATGAGGTCGGCGCCCTGTTCGAAGCGGTGCGGGTAGGCGTGATGGCTGGCGTCGGCGAACTTCTGGTCGGGTGGGGCGCCCCAGCGGCTGCGCTTGGCGCGGGTGTGCAGCTCGAGGGGCTCTCCTGCGCCCGGGGGCTGGTCCAGGGTTGTCCAGCGGCGGTAGCGTGGCTGGGGAGCGCCCCCCCGCTGACCCACCAACACGCAGGGCAACACGGCGAAGAGATCGGGCACGCCCCGCAGATCCCACAGCTCGTGCAGCCGGGGTGTGAGCTGGCCGTGGTGCAGTGCGTCGCGGAAGGGCTGGTGGTGGCCGGCGTCGGCCACGGACCAGGGCATCACGAAGGCGAAACGGCCCCCTGGCTGCAGGAAGTGCTGCACCGTGTGCACCAGGAAGGGGGTGGCGACTTCTTGGTGGTGGGCGGACTCGGCCTGGGGATGGATGTGGTGGTGGTGCAGCAGGCGCTCGAGCTCTTGGCGGTAGGGCGCTTCCGGCAGGCGGGAAACGGTGAGCCATGGCGGGTTGGCCACCAGGCCCGCGAAGCGCCCGGCCAACAGGGTGGGCCCGTAGCGGTTGCGCAGCACGAAGGCCCACACACCATCGCGGCCGTCCAGCATGGCCTGGGCCAGTGCGCCGACCAGGACCTGGGCGGCGGTGGTGAGGGCTGGGGCTTGTGCTGTCAGGGCATCGTCGAAGCTGTGACCCAGGATGCGGGCCCATGCGGGGTGGATGTCGCTGGCGTCGGCGCTGCCGGTGGCGGCCAAGAGCTCTGCGCGCTGCCGCGCCCACTCCACGAAGCGGTCGAAGGCGGTGCGCTGGCGCAGCAGGGCGGAGGGCACCGCCACCTGGACCCGGTCGTTGTCGAAGGACAACACCTGACGCTGGTGGTCGTGGCTGCGGGCCACGAACAGGGCGTCGGCTTGGAACACGGGCACCCGCAGCGGGCCTGTGGCGTGGGCCAGCAGGTCGCGCAGGGTGAGCACCCAGTTGGCCTTGGCCAGGGCCACGGCGACGGGATCCACGTCCATGCCCACCACGGTGGTGGCCAGCAGCTCGGCCACCCGATCCGGTGGCAGGCCCTGGGCTTCGAGGGCGGCGCGGCGATGGCGGAGCAGGGCCACCAGGATGCTGCCACTGCCTACGGCCGCCTCGAGCACGGGGGCTTCGGGGTCGAGGCCGTCGAGCAGGGCTTGGGCCAGGCGCTCGGCCAGGGGGCGTGGGGTGCGGGCCTGGCCCAGCATCAGCCGGGCTTCGGCGGGCATGAGCTCGGCGAACAGCAGGCCCAGGACGTCTTCGGCGGGGGTGTCGTCCAGGTCGAAGCGGGCCAAGGCCTCGAGCAGCTCGACCATCACCGGGAGCAGTGGCTCGGTGAAGGGGGGCTGGGCGGTCCAGCCGAACAGGTCGTGCTCGACGAACTGCTCTATGCAGGGCAGCCGGCGGTCGAAGAATGCCCCGGAGAGCACCGCGCGGGCTTGGTCGTGGTCCAGCCGACCCCGGGTGAGGGTGGCGGCTACCAGGCCACGGGAGAGCAGGATGAGCCAGGCGTGGGCGGCGTAGGATGCGTGGTCGTTGCCGTCGGCCAGGCCGTAGCGGGCGCGGTCGGTCCACAGCTCTCGGGCCAAGGTCAGAGAGGCATGCTCACCATCCACCAGGGCCAGCAGCGCCTCCACGCCATGTTGGTGGACGCGGCTCGAGGCGCCGAACATGCGGCGGACGTTTTCTGCGCTCAGGGGCAGGCGGGGTTCCTGCACCACGATGCGGCGCAGCAGTGTGATGAGGGCTGCCGCGGCTGTGTCGTCGGCCGCGCGGGCGTCGAGCTCTCCATCGAGCACCAGCTCGACGTCGGCTTCGGACCAGGGGCCCTGGGGCTTCATGGGGCGCGGGCGCCAGACCTTCCAGCGCAGCACGTCGGTGGCCACCGCCAGCCGCGCGCCCCCCAGGCCTTGGCTGGACCAGCGGGCCGCCACGTAGCGACGCAGCTCGAGGGTGGCGACCGCCAGGCCTCCGGGTAGGTCGCGCTTGAACTCGACGATGACGTCGCCGTGCAGGGTGTCGGCCCGGCCGTGGGTGCTGGCGCTGGCGGCGGTGGGTGCGGTGTGCAGTGCGACTTCGGTGCCCGCGGCGAAGGCGTCGACCATGGGGCCGTCGGTTTGCAGGGGGAGCATCTGTCGCAGCCGCGCCGTGAGCTGGCGGATCCGGGCGGCTTCGTTCTGGCCGGGGCTGTCCGCCAAGGAGCGCAGGAGATCGATAGCAGCGCTGTGGGCTTCGCGGCTGGGCATGAGCGCCTTGGGGGTTCGAGGCCGTGTTCTCTCCTATGCTCCCAGGGCGCGCTGTGACAGCCGAAGGGCGGACAGACTCTGTCCTGCGCTGGTGGTGAGCACGGTGGCTGCGCCTACCCGCGTGGGGCGCTATCCTGGGTCATTCTCCGGAGGCATCGTCGTGACCGGCACCGCCCAGACCTGCAGCCGCTGCATCATGGACAGCACCGTGCCCGGCCTGAAGCTGGATCAGCACGGCGCCTGCCAGATGTGCCATTCCCACGATCGTCTGGATCGGACCTACTACAGCGAGCAGGACCCGGACAAGAAGGCGGCGTTCCTGGCCACCATCGAGCAGATCAAGCGCGAAGGCCGCGGCAAACCCCATGACTGCATCCTGCCTCTCAGCGGTGGCGGCGATAGTTCTTGGGCCCTGGTCCAGGCGGTGGAGCTGGGCTTGCGCCCGGTGGCCTACCACTTCGACAACGGCTGGGTCAGCGACATCGGACGCCAGAACCTCGAGACCATGACCTCCAAGCTGGGGGTGCCGCTCAAGACCCTGAGGGTTCCCTGGGAGCAGCTGGGTGATGCGTTCCGCGCCTGCCTCGAGGCGTCCATCCCCGAGCCCTGCCTGCCCTGCCTGGTGGCGGTGTTCTCCCTGGCCTACCGGGCGTCGGAGATCGAGGGGCTGCGCTCTGTGATCTTCAGTTCGTCTCCCCTCACCGAGGGCATCGCTCCCTTGGGCTGGTCCTATGTGGATGGCCGCTACCTCGAGTCGGTGGTGCGGGCCCACGGCAAACCAGACACCCTCGGCGCGGTGCGGGACTTCAACCGCCTGCGGGCCCGTCACCTGATGGCCGGTGCGCTGCTGCGGCGAACCCGGGTGATCATGCTGCCCCTGTACCTCGAGTGGGACGAGCCCCGCTTCAAGGTTCGCCTGCGGGATGAGTACGGCTGGATCGACGGCGGCAAGCATGCCGACTGTGTGTACACGCCTTTCCGCACCCACTTGATCTACAAGAAGTTCGGCTACGACTTGCGGCGGCTGGCCCCGGCGGCCCAGGTGCGCGCTGGGCGCATCAGTCGGGCACGGGCGCTGCAGTACTTCGAAGACAACCCCATGGTCGAAGACGTGGACAACCGGGCCATGGTGCTCGAGCGCCTAGGACTCACGGCGACCGACTATCAGCGCATCCTGGACGCGCCCCACCGCAGCTTCCGGGACTTCCGCACCTACTACCCGCTCATTCGGCGCATGCGGCCCCTGATCCGCCAGGCCTGTAAGCGCGGTCTGCTGGCCGAGCATGTGATCGACAAGTTCGAGGACTAGCCTAAGGCGTGCCCGGGTAGCTCCGCAGGATGTCCTTCACGGTCCAGCAGAAGAACTCCACCTCTTCGGGGCTGTTGTAGAAGGCGAAGCTGGCCCGCACCGCGGGGGCTTCGTCCCGGGCGTTGTACCAAGCGTGGACACAGTGCTTGCCGGCGCGGGTCATGATGTTGGCGCCGGTGGACAGCAGCCAGGCCACGTCCGACGAGGCGATACCCCGCAGCCTGAAGGTGAACAGGCCGCTGCGCAGGGCCGGATCCGCTGGGCCGAGGATCTCCACCCGATCCAGCTTGGCGAGCTGTTCAGTGGCCATGGTGTTCAGCTCGCGTACCCGCTTGGCGATGCGGGCCTGGCCCACGCTGTCGATGTAGCTGCAGGCCGCGCCCAGTCCGATGATGCCGGCGTAGTTCTGCAGCCCGGCCTCGTAGCGATAGGGCGCTGGACCCAGGGTGTGGCCGGTGTAGGTGGTGTCGGTGACCGTCTCACCTCCCAGCAGTCGGCTGCTCAGCCGGTCCTGCACGTCCTTGCGGGCGTACAGCACGCCCGTGCCGGTGGGCCCCAAGGCCTTGTGCCCGGAAAACGCCAGCAGATCGACCCCCAGCTTGCGGACGTCGATGTCGTGGCCCACCATGCCTTGGGCGGCGTCCACCAGCACCAGGGCGCCGACCTTGTGGGCTTCGTGCACGATGTCGGCGATGGGGAAGCTCACCCCGGTGAGGTTGGAGGTGTGCAGCACCGAGACCAGCTTGACCCGGGAGTCCAGCCGCTGCCGGAACGCGGCCATGTCGAAGCGCGTATCGGGCCGGGTGGGCACGATGCGGTGCTCCACGCCGTGGTTGGCGGCCAGGCCCTGCCAGGGCAGCAGGTTGGAGTTGTGCTCGAGGTCGGAGCTGATCACCGCGTCGCCGGGCTTCCAGGCCAAGCCGCTGGCCACCATGTTGATGGCCTCGGTGGTGTTGCGGGTGAACAGGATCTCGCTGGCGTCCGCGGCGCCCAGGAAGTCGCGCACCGTGCGGCGGGCATCGTCGAAGGCGGCGGTGGTGGCGGCGCCGAAGGCGTGCTGGGCCCGGCCGTGGCAGCCGGAGTACTCGCGGTAGTAGCCGTTGATGGCATCGATCACGCCTGCAGGGCGCAGGGCCATGCAGGCGTTGTCCAGGTAGACCGCAGGCTTGCCGCCGACGGTGCGTTCCAGGATGGGGAAGTCGTCGCGCAGCTTGCGCATGGCGCGCTGCTTGGGGGGCGCCAGGATGCGCACGGGCAGGTGGACCTCGCCCTTTGCGCGCAGGGTGCCGATGTCACCCTCTTCTTCTGGGATCTCGACCGAACAACACACGTCATCACCTCCTCGAACGAGGCTCCTGAGCTTCTCGGCGATGCGGCGCCGAATGGGCATCGCGCAACCTGGGCCGGGGGTGGTCCCAGCGCAGCGCCGGGAGGGCCGAACTGTAACACCGCGTTTCAGGGCCAGGTGTGGGCCTGCGTTGCCTCTATTCCACGAAGAACAGCCCCCACACGCTCATCAGGAGGGCCAGCACGGCGCCGGCTCCGATGATCTTGAGCCAGAAGTCCAGGTTGTTGGACGGAGGGGGAGCAGGCAGCGGACGGGGCGCCGTGGGCACGAAGGGCGTGTGGAACGCCGAGGGATCGTCGTCGCCCTCGAGGGTGAGGTCCTCGGGCGGGTCGATCTCGTCGAGCACCTCGGCCAGGCCCAGCTCGGCGCGGGCCACGCCCTCGCCCTCTTCCTCCGCGAAGAAGTCCTGGTCGGCCTCGTCACCGGCCGGCAGCTCGGCCTCGTCCAGCCAGATGAACCAGCGGTGCACGGTCTCTACCGGGTGCATGCGCAGCCAGAGATCGTCGGGCAGGTAGTTGCTGGCGTCGCAGTACTTGCAGGTGATGACACGCTCGGTGCCGTCGACCTCGAGGGCGCCGCCGCAGCCCATGCAGGCGAAGAGGATGGGCTTGCCGCCGTTGGGTGCGGTCGCCTCGGCCTCGACGCCGGGGATCTGCCCGGGGTGTTCGGCCACGATGTGCACCAGGCCCGGCATGGCCTCTCGGGCTTCTGGGGGGGCGGACCGGTGGTGCCAAGGCTCGCCGCAGCCCGGGCAGGCGTAGGGGCTGGGGGAGGCCAGCACCAGCGCCATGTCGAAGTCGTGCTTGCAGGCGTAGCAGTAGGGGTCGAAGCGGGCGTACATCAGGTGCCAGTTGGCGCCCAGCACGGTGGTGTTGCCGCCGTGGCCCGTGTCGGTTTGGGGGCGGAGAGCCCAGGCGCTGTCCAACAGATCCGCCCACTCGCTGTAGGGGTAGGGGCGATCCTGCAGACAGGCGGGGCAGTGGATGCGCTCGGTCAGGGCGTTGACCATCACGGGGTTGCCGCAGTGGGGGCACTCCCCGCGGAGCTCGATGGCGATACCGAACATGGTGCTCCTATCGGTCGTCGGACAGCTCGAAGTCCAGGCCCTGGTGGGCGCGGATGGTGTCGAGGTCGCCCTCGAGGATGGTCTGGTACAGCTCGAAGACAGCCGGGTCCCAGAAGCCGGCGAAGTGCTGGCGGTACATGGGGATCATGGCCTGGCCCAGGGCGTGATCGACATCGGGGGATTCGCGTTGCTTGGCCCGCTGGGTCACCCCATCGTCGCAGATGGCGATGTTGATGGCGCCGCCGTAGGCCGAGGTGGTGTGGGGCTTCATCACCTCGTCTTGGCAGAAGCTGATGCTGACCGCGGTGGTCTCGCTCGAGCGAGGAAGACGGCTGTGGGCCATCTCCCAGACCATGGCGCTGTCGGGCTGGATGTCGCGCAGTGCCGGGAAGAACGTGATGGGGAAGCCGGTGGTGCCGCCGTGGGCCGAGACGAAGGTGATGAAGCGGTCCACCCGGGGGTGGGCCCCCAGCTTCTCGAGGGCGTAGCGGGTGGCGATGCCGCCGTCGCACTCGGCGATGATGTGGATGCGGTCCTGACCCGAGCCCTGGGCCACCGCTTCGATGGCCAGAGCCATGCCTGGCGCCGCGTCGCGGATGGGGCCGGCGATGAGGTCGGGCGCCGTGTACACCACGGGGTGGTAGCCCTGGGTCTCGAGCCAGGGGGCCAGCTCGTCGTAGAAGTCCCCGACGATCATGGAGCCGGGGATCAGCAGTACCACCGGGCGCTCGCCGGCCATGGCGGCCCGCTCGGCGAGCGCCGGCGGCTCGATGTAGCGGTCGGCGTTGGAGCGCACGGCGTAGCGAACGCAGCCGGACAGGGCCAGGGTGATCAGGAGTGCGGCCGTGCGCATGGATCAGGTCCTTCGGGTGGGGCCGGGGCGTTTGCGACGCAGGGGCACGTCACCGCACAGGGGGATCTCTTCGAGGGCGTGGTCGTGGAACTGGCAGGCGCCCGGAGCGTTGGTGTCCAGATCCCAGTTGTGGAAGCTGTTGCCCTGGCAGTGGCGCCATTCTTTGCAGCCATCGCAGCGCCCGGTCTTCATCCAGCGGCGGTCCCGGAAGACCTCGAAGCGGTTCTCCCAGGCGTCCACGAAGCTGTCATCGAAGACATTGCCCTGGGCGAAGCGGCGGTCGATGCTGGCGCAGGCCAGGATGTCTCCGTTGACCATGACCCCGCCAAACGTGATGCCCGCGCGGCAGAAGTAGTGGTGGTCCCGCACCCGGAGGTCGAGATCGGCGCCCATGTAGTTGGACTCCGACAGGTACACCGGCATGTCCGAGCGCTGTCGCAGGTCCATGATGGTGCTGAGCAGTAGCTGGAACTGCTCGGTGTCCAGCAGCATGCTGGGTTGGGTCTTGGCGCGGCCGATGGGGGAGATGGGGATGAGCCGCCAGCCCGGGGCGCCGATGCTGCGCATGATCTCCCAGGTCTCCACCAGCCGGTGCACGTTGTTGGGGTGCACCACGGTGATGACGTCCATGACCTCCAGCCACTCGGCGGCGATGAGGCGCTTCACGGTGGCCAGCACCGTGTCGAAGTCGCCGTCAGCGCCCCGCAGCCACTCGTGGGCGTCCTTGGGGCCGTCCAGGCTGACGCTGATGCTGCGGGCGCCAGCCTTGCGGGCACGCTCGAGGGTGGCTTCGTCCCACAGGGAGCCGTTGGTGACCATGCCCCAGGGGAAGCCCAGCTTGCGGATGCTGCGGCCCAGGTCCCACAGCCTCTCGTAGAGCAGGGGCTCGCCGCCGCCGATCATCACGGTGATGCGCTCAGCGTCGTAGGCGTTGGCCACCTCGGCGAGCACGTCGAGGATCTTCTCGGCGGGGAGGTCGGGCACATCGGCGGTGCTGGTGCACTCCGAGCCGCAGTGGCGGCAGGTCAGGTTGCAGCGCTGGGTGACCTCGAAGACCAGCATGCGCAGGTCGTGGAGCTGCCGCTGTGCGTGCTGGTAGGGGGGCACAACGGTCCGTCGGGCGCGGTGGATGAGCTCTTTGGTGCGGGAGGGGGACATGGATTCTCGGAATCCGGCAGCACTTCGGGTCTGGGGGCTGATACGATAACCGCAGCCTCGACCTCGAACCCTCTGCGGAGTTCGCATGAAGCGCCGTATGCTCCTGATGACGTCCGCCCTGCTCGGCACTCTGGGCGGCTGCTTCCAGTCCACTTCCGACTACATGGCCTGGGACTCTGGCGAGTACGACGACCACTACGATGTCGACAATGACGGTTTCTACGACATCGAGGACTGCGACGACTCGGACCCCGACGTCCACCCCGATGCCGACGAGATCTGCGACGACACCATCGACAACGACTGTGACGGCCTGATCGACGCCGATGACACTGAAGAGTGCGGCTAGACCCCTCGCCGTGAACGCCCCAGATGACCGCACCTGGCGCTGGGGTGTGGGCCTGATCCTGGGGTTGGTGGCCATCGCCCACCTGCGCTTCATGGCGCTGGACCCGCGGCTGCCCTGGGACGCCAACCTCTGCTACGACCAGCTCCCCTTGATGCTCGGGGCCCTGAACAAGCTGCCCCAGCCGGGGCTCGGGCGCATCGCCCGCCTGGTCTTCACCGAGACCACCGGGGGCTACGACCTGCTGCTGGCGCTGCCCATGGTCCTGGGGGCGCCACGGGCGCTGGTGTTCGAGCTCTTCGGGCTGTTCTGGGTGCTCAGCAGCCTACTCTGTGTCGCGTTTTTGGCTCGGCGCCTCTTCGGCGGCCCCGCGGCGGTGATGGCTCCGGCGCTGTTGGCCGGCGGCTGGGCCGTGGTGGTGCTGGGGCGGGGCACCTGGATCCATGTGCCCGAGCTGGCGCTGGTGTTGGTGGTCTTGTGCGGGCTGGTCCTCGATCCGCCTCTCCGGCGCTGGGGCGTGGTGGTGCTGGTGGCCCTGGCGGGCGGGGCGGCCATGGGGATTCGGCCCTCGGGGGCGCTCTGGATGTTCAGCCTGTTGCCCCTGCTGGGCTTCGGCCTGCTGCGCCAGCGTCCTCGCCGGGGGGGCTGGGTGCGGCTATCGGCCGTGCTGTCCTGCTGGCTGGTGGGGGCGATCCCCACCATGATGGAGCTGTGGCCCTACGTGCAGGGCAAGCTCCAGCGGCGCCAGGCCTACGGTCATTTGCTGCAGTACGACACCCTACTGCGGCAGCTGTGGGCCATGGTCGGCGTGCTGCCGGTCATCTTGGGGGCCTTGGGGCTGGTGGTCCTGGGGGTGCGCTTCCGGAGCACCGTCCTGGCCGCGGTGCGCGGACCTGTGCTGGTGCTGGTGGTCTGGCTGGTGCTCGGCCCCGTGCTGGTGCTGGTGTTCCGCGCGGGCTTGGACAACTTCCCCGCATTTGGCGTGGCGCTGGCGGTGCTGGGGGCGGGGGGCCTGGCTCGGCTGCCCCGCCCCGTGTGGTTGTTGCCCTTGGTGGCCTTCGGGGTGAACTGGTTGCCCCAGTGGTTGCCGGAGCGGCCCCGGGAAACCACCCAGCCCCTGCTGAGGACCTACCTGCAGGCCCTGCCCGGGCTGAGCTACCGGGTGGATGACCGGCTGGATCCCGCGCTGGTGTCCAGGCTGCTGGACGCCACCTGCCCTCGAGGTCAGAGCGATCGCTGCGTGGTGGTGGTGGACCATGGGCTGTTCTCGCCCTCGCCCGAGGAACCCGGCCGCTTGGAGCTCTTCCTGCTGAACCGCCCTTGGGTGGCCCTGCTTCCGGTGTACGTCCCCAGGGTCCCCCACTGGGGCCACCAGCCCCACGCTTTCGCCAGCTACAGCTGCCGCTTCTTCGAGTCGAGATGGAGCACTCGGCGGCCGGGCTGGGAAGAGGCTGGGCGGCGGGTGCGTGTGCAGCGTGGCATGGAGCTGGCCTGGGAGCTCGATCTGGGTCGTGGCTGCACCTACCGCTGGTACACCCCCGGAGGTGCGCTGCTCTTCCCCGAGCGGCTGCTCGAATGAGATAGGTCTCGCCCATGCGCATCCCCGACAAGCTGGTCAACGTCCATGCCCACCTGCACTCCACCATGGACGTCCCCGCTCGCGTGGCCGAGTGGCGCCGCCACAACTGCGCCAAGGTCGTAGTGCTGGCCGACAGCGCCTATTGGCAGCCCCCCAACTCGGTCTACCTGGGCAACGAAGGCGTCTTGCGCTGGATGCGGGAGTATCCCGACCTGTTGGTAGGTATGGGCAATGTGGAGCTGGGCGCGGCCATGGGCAGCCCCGATGACGTCAGCCGCCTGCGGGATCGGGGCTTCACCGGGCTGAAGCTCGAGATGCCAAGCCATCCCTACGATCACGATCGCTACATGCCCATCTACGCTCGGGCCGAGCAGCTGGGCATGCCCATCATGTTCCACACCGGCTGGGTCTACCGGCTGGGTGAGCAGGACCGGGTCCGCCGGCTGAGCTCCGCGTCGATGCACCCCTACACCCTGGACCGCATCGCTCGCAGCTTCCCCGACCTGAAGATCATCGGGGCCCACCTGGGCATGCCCCACTGCGCCGAGGCCATCACCCTGCTGCTGGGGCACCCCAACGTCTGGTTCGATATCAGCTGGGATGTGGCCGACAAGCCCTTCTTCGCCCGGTTGCGTAAGGCTCTGGCCCCGGCCCCCGGCGCGGACTGGGACCGCCGAGACGACAACTTCGCGCTGCACTGCTTCGAGAAGATCCCGTTCGGCACCGACGATCCCCTGGTGGGGGACTGGCTGCCGGTGGCCCACGACCTGCTGGACTGGCTGCACGTGCCCGAGGCCACCCGTGACGACTTCTTCTGGCGCACGGCGGATCGCATCTTCGGGTGGGGGTTGTAGGGCCGGAGATGGAACCATCGAAGCCGGATCGGCCACCCATGTGGGGGGCGGCCATCCCTGCGGCTTCGCCAACGACCCACAGCCCTCCGATGACCTGGCCATCCTCGTTGAGCACGCGTCCGTGCGCGTTTACGGCGATACCGCCGAAGGTCTTGGAGGCCTTCTGGCCTATGGTGAACGCGCAGACCTCGGCCCCGTCGAAGTCCGGGGACGGCAGCAGGTCTGACTTTTGTTTTACAATTGCCAAGGAGAACTTTGTCCGTCGTCCCCTGTCCCGGAGTGCGCTGTCTTCGCACCCTTTTGGATTCAGCGGCTACCCTGCCAGGAGCCCGTAGAGGTCCTGGATGGGGGTGCCGCGGCCCAACAGGCTGCCGTCCTCGATTCGGAGATCCCACACCGTCGTGCCTGGGGGGGTGACCTCGCGGATGTGGGTGCCCGAGCCGTAATTGAGCAGAGTGTTGCCACCCGGTAGGCGCGTCGCTTCACCCAGCTCCGGCGCGTACAGACCCTGGCCCTGGCCGTAGCTCCAGATTTCGTGCAGGGTCAGGTTCTGCTCGTCGAGGGTGTACTCCCTGGCCACGGTCTCATCGGCGCCGTCGGGGGCGCGCATGGACACCAGCAGAGTTCCCTCGTCGGTCAGGTAGCCCCCATGCTGCCAGACGAAGCCGCTGTCGGACGGGTCGAAGTCCCACGCGCCGGGCATCTGGCCGAACCAGCGGGTGGTCGCGCCGCTGTTGCCGTCGATCTCCACCATGGTGTGGGTGGTGTAGAAGCTGAACAGGAAGCGCTCGCTGCCCGGGTCCCAGCTCAGGGTGTTGGATGAGCAGGGTGTGCCGTCCAGGCCCTGGGCGGCGTGGTAGTCCCCACAGTCCCACAGGGTGCGCTGGACGCCGGTGGGGTCCAGGATCTCCAGGGTCTCGAGGCCGTCGCCCCATGCGCCCCAGGCCAGCGAGCCATCGGGTAGGTCGGTGTAGGGATGGTGCAGGCCTGGGGTGTCCCAGGTGGCCTGCACCACGCCGTCGATGCCCACCCGCTGGACTTGGCTGGCGGCGCCTCGATCGAAGGCGCCCAGGTGGCTGTTGAGGTCCATCAGGATGGCGCCTTCATCGGCGCTGATTCTGGGGTGAAGGGTGAGCCGGAATGCCGGGGTCTCGAGCGCCCAGACGATGCGACCCTGGCGATCGAGGATGATCACCCAGGTGGCCTCGGGGGTGCCGATGTCGGTGGTCTTGTCGATGCTGGTGAGCAACCAGGGGGTGTCGAGGTCGTACAGGGCCGGATCGCTGGCCAGCAGGGTGGTGGTGGGCAGGCCTGCGGGCAGGGGGGCGGTCCGGATGGAGCCCTGGGTGAGGGTCTCGCCGTCGAGCTTCAGCTCGTAGTCCACGGCGGCGCCGTAGGGCAGGCCCAGGAGGGGGAGTTCCTGCGCGCCAGCCTCGCGCATGTCCACCAGCGTGGGGCGCCAGTCTTCGTCCTCCACCCGGTAGTGAAGGTTGATGGTGCCCTCTGTGGGTAGTTCAGCACAGACCCACACGATGGAGCCGACGGTCTCGTCCACCCGGGTGCAGTCTTCGGCGCTGGCGCTGTCGTGGGGGTTGGGACAGCCCGCTGAGATGAGGGCTGCGATGGCGAGAGCAGGGCGCATAGTCCTTGCATGGTAGCCCGCCGGGATAGGGCTCGGGCATGAACGCTCTGCTGCTCATCGCCTTGCTGGCACTGGCCTCCTGGGCCCAAGACGACCCCTGTGCCGACAACTGCGTCTTCGACGCGCGCTGTGCTTGGGTCGAGGGCGAGTGTCGCATCACCGAGTCCGCGCACTGCAGGAACTCCGGCCTGTGCGCGGTGGACGGCCTGTGCACCCTGTTGGACGGCGCCTGCGTAGCGGGCGGCCCCGACGACTGCGCGCAGTCCCAGGCCTGCCAGTTCGGCGGGCAGTGCTCCTATGCTGATGGAGCCTGCGTCCACAGCCAGGCGGCCTGTGCCGAAAACGATCTTTGTCGCGAGGACGGCCGCTGTCACGAACAGGGCGACGCCTGTGTGGCCCTCGGTGATGCGGACTGCCAGCAAGCGGACAGCTGTCGCAGCCATGGCGCCTGCTTCGAGGTGGACGGCCGCTGCAGTGCCACGGCCACCAGCTGCGTCAGCTCCCAGGCCTGCATGGAGCGTGGGCGCTGTGAGCGAGCCGGCGAGTGGTGCGCGACCCCGGCCGAGATCGCCGAGTCCAAGGCCCGCGAAGCCGAGCTCGACGCGGCTGCGCAGAGCCTCATCGCGTCAGTGGTGGTGCCCGCTGAGGGCCTCGCAGGCTTCCACGATGTGTACTTTGGCGGTGGCTCGCTGGCGGGTGGTGTTGGCGGTGGCCTGCCGTCGGGGGTGACCTCCCTGGATGAAGCCTACGCCGCCGGCGGGCTCGACACTCGGCACACCAACTCCCGTCCCCATCGCCGCCTGGAGCCCAGCACCATCGCTTGCCCGCCGGAGGCCCGGCGCTTCGTGGAGACCTCTTCCGAGCGCGACCAGCTTGTCTGGTGCGCCCTACCGGACGGTCGCAAGAAGGGCCCCGAGCTGCGGGTTTACGCCGGCGGTGGCCAGCGCGTGTACACCGAGTACCTGCTGGACCAGGAACATGGCGAGCACGTCATCACCGAAGCCGATGGTCGCGTGATGGTCCTGGGTCGCTTCGAGCTGGGCCGGGAAGAGGGCGAGTGGCAGAGCTGGTACATCGGCGGTGACCGGGCCAGCCGCGGCCGGTACCACGCGGGCAAGAAGCAGGGGATCTGGGCCGAGTGGACCCGGGACGGCGAAGAGAGCCAGTGCGACTACCGCGACCCGGCGGTGCCCGATGTTCAGTGCGTGGCGCCCAGGGACTGAGCCCTATTCGACGGGAGCCACCCCGCCCGCGTGCACGCCGGTCTCGCCGTCGCCGTCCACCGCGCCGCCGAACTCGGTCTCGTGGTCGTTCCAGCGGATGCCGAAGCTGGCGTCGTTTTCGGGCGCCGCCCGATCGCCGTCGGGCCAGGTCCAGGTGTCGGTGTCGCCGCCGGAGTCCATGAACAGGCCGATGGTGTCCACCGCCACCCGGGTGGTGTCGATGCACTCGCCGCTGTGGTTGCCCAGGCCGGTGCTGTACTGGCTGGTGGGCTGGTAGGTGTCGGCACCGCCGTTGTCCACGAACAGGCCGATGCCTTCGCAGTTCGAGGCTCCTGCGGCCAGGCCGCCGTAGATCCAGGTGTCGTCACCCCCCTCGTCCACGATCACGCCCACCGAGAAGTCGTGGCCAGCCCCCGCATGCATGTAGTTGGGGACCATGTTGGTGTTGTAGGCGTCGTCGCCCTGCCCATCGTCCAGCAGGGCGCCGGTGGCATAGTGCGCTGCGCCCCCCTGCACGTAGTAGTAGGCGTCGTACTCGTCGTGACCGTCGCCATCCAGCAGCAGGCCCACCGCCTGCCAGTAGCCCGAGCCTTGGGCGAAGGTGCCAGCGGTGTAGGCGTCGTCCCCCTCGGCGTCCCGCAGCACGCCGAGGCCACCGGACAGGAAGGCCCCGTCGGCGTCGCCTCGGCGGCCGAAGCCCGAGCCCTGGGAGAAGCTGGCGTTGCCGCCGCTGGGTAGCTGGGGCGAGTAGTAGACCGTGGTACCGCCGTCTTCCTCCTTGCCGGGATTGGCGTACCAGATGTCGTCGCCGCCGCCGTCCCAGGCCATGCCGACGGCCTGGACATAGGCGAAGCCCTGGCTGGCGTGGAAGCTGTTGTGGGTGTCATCGCCGCTGGCGTCCATGAACAGGCCGATGCCCATGCTGGCGGCGCCCTGGGCGCCCTCTTCGGCCAGGTAGGTGTCGCTGCCACCGTCGTCGTACAGCACGCCCACCCCCAGGTGACCCCAGCCCTGGCTCATGCGCAGGCTCTGGTAGTGGTCCTGGCCGGCCCCCAGGTCGAAGAGCAGGCCAACACCCAGGCGTCCGGAGCCTTGGCGGCCGATCTTGGACAGGGAGAAGGCGCCGTAGTTGGCGTCGCCGGGGTAGCGGCCGTCCTGGTCCTTGGGCAACAGGCCCCCACCGCCCTCGTTGATTTCCTCGTAGGCGTAGCGGTCATCGCCTCCCAGGTCGATGTGCACGGAGACCGGGGTGGTGTCGCTCGAGGCCCCCGCCGGGTGGAGGTAGATGTCGTCGCCCCCCAAGTCCAGGTAGAGCGCCACGTCGCCGATGTCGCCGGGTTCGTCAGCGCCGGGGCCCGCGACGATGACACGGCCGATGTTGGTGTTCACATCCAGGCTGGCGTCGGTGTCGGCGAAGCGACCCAGGTCCGCGTGCTCGATGGCGAAGGCCAGCACCCGGGCCGGGTCGTAGAGCACCCGGGGGCCCTGGGTCGGGTCGAGGACCCAGTCCTGGACGCCGTCGACGGCGAAGTCGGGGTCGCTGTAGTAGTCGATGATGCAGCCGCCGTGACCGTAGTCCGCCAAGAACTCGGGCTCGGTGGGTGGGGCTGTCAGCATGGCTGCGCGTGCCGTGGCCACTTCGGCCATGGCTGCCAGGATGGGGGTGAGGGCGGTGGCGAGGTCCTCGGGCAGCCCGCTGATGTCGGCCAGATCCTGGACCGCGGTGGCCGGGTCGAGGGGCTCGAGGGTGCGGGGTGCCTCGAGCTTGTCCATGGCTTCGCCGATGGCCGTGGCCACCGGATGGGCGGTGGTACCCGCGTGGTCCAGGTCCGCTGCCACCTGGCCGCCGAAGCAGGGCAGGCGTACCGGATCGAAATGCACCTCGTAGAACCAGGGCAGCAGGAAGGCGTCGTCCAGGTAGCGGCCATAGCTGGAGTAGCCCCAGTCGGTCTCGTCGAAGCTCACCTCTGCCAGGATCAGGCCCGCGTCGGCGAGCGCCGCGTCCAGCAGGGGGTGGTCGGCCACGGTGTCGATGGCGCAGGGGATGGCTTCGGCCTGGGCGTCCCAGGTGGGGGGCGTGACATCCGGCGGTGCGGTTTCGGCGGTGTCGTCGGTGTCGTCGGTGGGCTTGGGGCAGCCGGCCAGCAGCAGGGCGAGGGGGAGCGTGAGGCGCATGGGGTTCCTCCGGGACCCAGACAGTGTACAGCGTGCGCTCGAGGATGCAGGCGGGTATCCCAGACCCATGGCACCACGACCCTTCCCACGCAGGCACTACCGCAACCCCTTCACTCCTGTGGCGGACGTTCTCTGGATCGTCGGCAGAGCATCGCGCGCCATCGGCGTGGTCCGGGGGCAGCGTGTGTCGGCCGATCAGCGTGAGCGCCTGATGCTGGCGGTCACCGAGGTCAACGGCTGTCGCTACTGCTCGTGGGCCCACACCCGTGCCGCCCTGGCGGCCGGCGTGTCCGAGGAAGAGGTGCAGCAGCTGGTGGGAGGTGAGATCGGCGCTGCGCCCGAGGCCGAGCGCCCCGCGCTGATCTACGCCCAGCACTGGGCCTCCACTGACGCTCGGCCTGAACCAGAGACCCGTGCCCGCGCTGTAGAGATCTACGGCGAAGAGCGTGTGCAGGACTTCGAGATGGCCATGCGCTTGATCCGGGTGGGCAACCTGTGGGGCAATACGCTGGACTTCTTCTTGTACTGGCTGAGCTGGGGGCGCTTGGGGGCGGCCGGGGTTTCTAGTTGAAGAAGAACCGTGCCACCAACACGGCGTTGCTGGTGAGGCTGAAGCCATCGAGGTCCTCGCCATACTTCACCAGGTTGAACTGGGCTTCTCCACCCAATGTGAAGTAGCTCGACACCCAATACTCGCCGCCGAGCCCCACGCCCAGCATGAGGTCTACATAGGTGCGGTCGTAGCCCATGCCGAACAGGCCGATGCGACCGCCAGCGTAGGCGAGGCCCTTGTCCCCGAGACCCCAAGAGGGAGATAGGCCACATGCCAGCTTCCAGTCGCTGTACTCCGAGCCCGAGGCGTCGAGGATCGTGAAGCCCAGCTCGGGTTCGACGCGCCATCCGCTCGAGGTCTGGATGGGCATGCGAAGCGATGTGGCGGAGAGCAGGGGCTCGAGCCGAAACTGTCCGCCATCCACGAAGATGTCCATGGCCGAACCGCTGCTGCCGAGGGCCAGCCCCAGCCCGACCTTGGTGTCTCGCGGCTCGGACACGTCCTTCTTTTTGGCCAGGCCGTCGGCGGGCGTCAGTAGCGCACAGGCCAGCGAGGCGCAGATGGTGAGGTGAATAGGCAGTGTACGGGTGGTCATCTCGTCCCTCCAAAATGTGCCGCGGCGCCACGTGCCCCGCTTGCATGAACATTGTCCGGCAGCCGCTGTGTGCTGTCAACCTGCCGTCTCGCTGCGGGACCCAATCGCGTGGGGTCCCTGTCGATGCCTCCCCATGGTGTGCAGGGCCAGCGGTCGAAAGCCTCCTGTCGAGCCATCACCGCCGGCCGGAAGACGTCGTGGCGCCATTAATTGGCACAGTGTTCGGATCCAACGGGCATAGATCGGCCACTGTTCGAAAAAGGGAGGCATGGCTCCATCGCCGAGGCTCACCTCGGTCTCCGAACTGGCATACTGCTGTCCGACTATTGGAGGACGCCGATATTGAGCCGGGTGCACGCCCTGAATCTGACGCTGTTGTTGGTCGCTTGCGGCGGCGAGGCCGACGACAGCGGTGCACCGTCCCCAGGGCTCGACCTCGACGCCGACGGGTACACCGCCGTTGAGGGTGACTGCGACGAGGGTGATCCCCGAGTGAACCCCGCGGCCATCGAGCTCTGTGATGGCCTGGACAACGACTGCGACGGCGACACCGACGAGCCGGACGCCCAGGACGCGACCACCTTCTACGCAGACGCGGACGGCGATGGCTTTGGAGATGCCTCGGAGCGCGACACCGCCTGCACTCAGCCCGTAGGCTACCTGCTTGATGCCACCGACTGTGACGACGTCGACCCCGAGGTGAACCCCGCCGCCACTGAGCTGTGCAACGGAGTGGACGACGACTGTGATGGCACCGTCGACGAGCCCGACGCGGTGGGTGTCTCCACCTGGTACCTGGACGATGACGGCGACGGCTGGGGCGACGCTGAGCACAGCCGCGTGTCCTGCGATCAGCCCTTCGGCTACCTGAGTTTTGCGGGGGACTGTGACGACCTGGATGCCTCCATCAACCCCGATGCCGTCGACGACAGCCACGACGGCGTGGACCGGGACTGCGACGGCGCCGACGAGCCCGTGGATCTGCAAGACACCCATCTGGTCCAATTGGTGATCAGCGAGGTGATGCCCTTCCCCTCGGGTGGCCTGGGCGTCGCCGGTCAGTGGCTCGAGTTCACCAATGCCTCCACCTGGGACGTCGATCTCGAGGGCCTCGAGATCCAGCGTGGGGGGCGGACCCTGGCGAGGGTCGAAGAGCCTGCGGTGCTCGTCGCAGGTGGGGCCTACCTGGTGGCCCACGACGATGACAGCAACATCAACGGCGGCGTTGTCCCCGACCTGGCCAGCGAGGCGTTCGAGCTGCAGGACGCGACCACCACCGTGGAGATCTGGGCCTGGGGCACGGCGCTCGACGTGGTGGAGTACTCGTTCCGGTGGTACCTCTCCGAGCGTACGGGCTTTGCCCTGGCGCTGGACCAGGACCATCACCATCCCGACGACAACGACGACGAGGACGCCTGGTGCTTCGCTCTCGAGCCCTACGGCGCCGGGGGCGCTGGCAGCCCCGGTGTGGCCAACGGCCCCTGCGTGGGTAGCCTCGAGGATGCCGACGGTGATGGCTACACTGGGCCCCTCTACGACGGGGACGACTGCGACGATCTCGATCCGGATCGTTACCCCGAGGCTCCTGAGGACTGCGGCGACGGCATCGATCAAGACTGCGACGGTGTGCTCGACTGCCTCGACGATGCCTGCTGGGGGGATGGAGTTTGCGAGGACTGCAGCGACGGGACCGACGACGATGGTGATGGCCTTGTGGACTGCGAAGACGGCGACTGTGTCGGCAATCCATACTGTGAGGAGCTGGACTGCAGCGACGGGCTGGACAGCGACAACGACGGCTTGGTGGACTGCGACGACGATGACTGTTGGCACATCGACTGCCACCCCGGGGGCGTGGCCAGCCGGGTGCACGCTGGCGCCATGACCCAGCGCATCCGCGGCTTCCGCACCGACCTCTGGCGCTGGGCCGGCGCCCTTGGATGGAGCAGCACGACGCTGTCCTACGCCCACAGCGCCACCGTACGTTCCGTGTGGGGAACGGTGCAGGTGCTCCCTCTTGGGGTCACGAGTTGGGATGCCACCAGCGCTCGCAGTACCTGTACCTGGACGGTGGACTCGGCCTCCATGAGCTGGCTGATCCGTGACTCTCACAGCAACCACAGCGAGCACCGCCCCGCCGTGGGGCGGGCCCCGGCCGACGTTCAGGCGGGTTGTCGTGTTGCGGGTTCGTGGTTCCTGCCCAGCGATATCATGCCTGCCAGCGGCGTGGGCTGGGCGGACAATGTCTGGAGCCGATCCGGCTGGGTGAGCGGCACGCTCTGGTACCAGGGCAGCATCGTCGGCGGCAGCACCTGGCACACCACGAGCACGGGCGGTGGCAGCAGCCCCCATGCGGGCTCGAGCTGGACCCTGCGGTCGCGGTCATCGAGCTTCGAGGTGTTGTTGAGCCCACACAGTGGCGCGTGGTTCGTGGGGCCATGATGGAGGAAGGGAAGCTGCTCGTGCATCAGACGATCGCGGCCCCCTTGCTGGGTCTGCTCATCGCGGTGAGCTGCGGCCCGGGGCCTGCCGACAGCGAGCCATGGGACGCTGATCTCGATGGCTGGAGCGTCGCGCAGGGCGACGGCGACGATCACAATCACCGGGTGAACCCCGGGGCCAGGGAACGCTGCATCGGCGCTGCGGACCAGACGGGTCACTCCGCCGCCGGAGTAGGGGCTTCGGTCCGTCGCAGACCCCACGAGCCCACGCAGGTTCGGGCCGCCGAGGGAGCCGGCGGGGGGCCCTCATCAGCACGGCTTGATCACTGCACGCACTCCACCATCCGCACGAACCCTCTGAGCCCACCCGCGTGCCACTCACCCTCGCGCTGGTTGCCTTGCACGTCCGAGGTGAAGCTCAGGTAGACGGTGGGCTTGCCCTCGAGGCCGGGCTCGTACCAGGAGCCGCTGAGGGTGAGCCAGCCGTTGTTCTCCTCTCTCAGGACCTCCAGGGTGACCTGTCGGTCGTCCCCGTAGATGTCGTGCTCGAAGGTGCACACCCAGGGGCCTCGCGAGCCGTCGTCCGTGGGGGCGTCCACCTCTGCTTCGGCGTACTCCGGCTCGGCGTACTCTGCCTCGTCCTGCCTGCTGAACTCTGATCCGGCCTGTTCATCGATCGCGCTTGGCTCGGCGATCGGTGGGGAGCCGATGGTCTGGGTGTAGCCATCAGCCAGGTGCAGCGTGCCGTCTCTGGGCTCTCCTGCAGCGAGGCTGCCCTCGAAGCGGCAGCCCTCTGCCCACACGAAGGTCCCGTCGCCGTTCACGCAGTCACCGCTCGCGCAGTGGGGTGCTGCGATGTAGCTGGTCAGCGAGCGGCTCGGGTCGAGGCGTTTGCCCTCGTTGACAATCTCGAACCAGTCCCTGGGCTCGTCGGTCCAGAAGCGCTCGGCCTCGCGGGCCTGGATGGTGATCTCGCCGGTCCAGCGCTCGGCGCAAGCGGCGGGCCTGTCGGTGGCGAGCCCAGCGCGCGCGGGCCAGCCCTCGGCTCTGTCGACCTCTATTCGGTGGATGAACGACCCCACGTTGAAGGCCAATCCGTGGCCATGCACGACGTTGTAGTCGGAGTTCCAGGCGAAGCCGAAGTGTTCCACCAGGTCGATCCAGTCCCGGATGTTCAGCCCCTCGAGGCTCATCAGCATGGGGAGGGCGCTGGGATCATCGAAGGCGCGCTTCACGGGCTCCCAGCGGCTTTGCTCCACTACGACCGGGGGGTAGGTGACGTCCTGGCAGGCCTCGAACGAGGTGCGGCGACCCCAGTTGGGCTCGAAGCTCACGCTGGCCAGGGTGGTCGGGTCGTCCTCGCGGTAGGTGATCCAGGCCTTCACGCTGTAGCCCTTCAGGGTGGCCAACACCTCGCGCTCGGGGTCCGCGGGCCGATGGTCGGCTTTGGTGGGATCGAAGTGCCACGCATCCCGGGGCGGCTTGCCCCACGCCTTTCGGCTGTCCCTCAGGGTGGGGCCCACCCTGGCCAGATCGAGTAGGTCGCCGATCCAGGGGCGCGCCTGGTCGAGATTCTCGATCGCCAGGTACATCCCTCTGGTGTCCACGTCGAAGGTGACGATGGCGCCAGGCAGGGGGATCTCCCACCAGGTTGGGGACATGGCGGGCGCCATGTCGTAGGGCTCCTGGTCGTAGCTGGAGCGGATGGCGTAGTCCTGGATCAGGGGGTAGACGCCGTGGGCGGTCCTGCCGATCGCCACCCGACACAGCAGCACGGGCGAGAGGGGCGGTGGCGAGCTCTCCTGGGTCTGTGCCGAGGAGGCGGCCAGGAGCAGAGCCAGCAGTACGATGGGCACTAGATGTTCCCACTCCGCCAGGCGAAGTACCCCCACCGGATCAGGGTGGCCGTCCAGATGAGCAGGGGCTTGGCTTCCGGGTAGGGGATCATGTAGTCCGGCGGCGGGGTGGCCCCGATGCGGGCCAGGATCTCGGGGGTGTCCTCGCCGCGCACAGGGGCGGGGGCCACATCGGCCATGGGGGTGTCGCTCAACCGTATGGGATTGCGGATGAAGGACAGCTCCTGATCGATGCCCGAGTACTTTCGGCGATCCACCGGGGGCGGTTCGGAGGGATCGTGCCTGGGGATCTCGCTGAGCATGCGCTTGATGGCGGGTACGGTCAGTACGGCCACGGTGCTGGCCAGGCCTGCGTTGTTGATGTCCTGCTGCCAGTGGGCCACCGAGCGGCTCCAGACCTTCTTGGAGACGCCATCGAGGGGGTTCGAGCCGTCGGCGGGATCGTCGCCCAGGCCACTCCAGCGCAGCCAGGACACCACGTCGCGGCGGGGACCGGCCACGCAGAAGAAGGCGTCCCGGCCCCGCAGGATGCCCTCGACGATCTGGTTGTCGGGGTCGTAGTCGACCTCGATGCCGCGCTCGGCGGCCACCGCCAGGCAGCGGTCGCGCTGGCTGCGGGCCACGGGTAGCACCTGGTACAGCACCGCGGTGCGGGTGAGGTGGGTGGAGCTGACGGTGCTCTCGCCGGTGCGCAGCTGGTGGTAGATGCCCAGTGCGGTGCCGAAGGCCCCCAGCAGGCCCGAGCCGATGTCGATGACCGGCGAGGGCAGCAGCTTGGGCTTGACGCCGCGACCATAGGTCATCTGGATGCCGCTGACGGCCTGGACCACCTGCTCGAAGCCGGGCTGGTCGGCCCAGGCGCCCAGGTTGCCGTAGGCGTTGAGGTGGGTGTAGGCGATGTGCGGGAACTTTGCCCGCAGGTGCTCGGGGCCCACGCCGATCTTCTGCGCCAGCTTCATGTGGCGGTAGTTCTGGATGAACGCGTGGGGCTGGAAGTCTTCCATCACGGCCCACAGCTGGCGCTTGCCTTCGTCGGTGGCGGTGTCGATGGTGGCGTGCTTCTTGCCCGCGTTGAACAGCAGGTGGAAGGTCAGGGCCCAGTCCAGGCGGGTGGGGCGCTGGATGGTCAGCACCTCGGCGCCCATCTCCGCCAGGATGCGGGCGGCGCAGGGGCCGGCGATGACCCGGGCGATGTCCATGACCCGGATGCCCTCGAGGGGGTGCTTCAGGTCGGGCTCGAGCTCGCGGCCGTCCACAGGCCCGTGGCGCTGCTTGCGGCGCTTCCACTTGCGGGCGATGACCTTGGCGTCGCCGCCGATGACGCGGGGCGTGACCAGGGGCGGGAACTCCTCGATGGTGACCGAGGCGCCGGGCACGTGTACAGGGCCGAAGGTTGGGTCGTCCACCACGTCGGCGTCGGCCATTCCGGCGTCCATGGTGGCAGGGATCCACTCGTCCACGGTGCGCACCGCCATGCAGCACAGCTGCTTGCCCAGCAGATCTTCCCACTCCATGGCGGGCTTGGTCAGGAAGATGCGCCGGTAGACTTCCTTGATGGCCTTGGCCTCGGGGATGCTCTTGACCTGGCTGGGGTCCGCCAGGGTCTCCTCGGACATGATCTCCCGGAGCTCGGCCACATCGTCGTGGTAGCCCGCATCGTGGAGCACATCGAGGATCAGCGCGGCGTGGGCCGGCAGGGACATGTGCATGTAGATGTAGCGGTCGTCGCTGCACAGCCAGGAGCCCA
>Ga0307987_1000181_pt1 | contig 39412 bp, 40 predicted proteins | sample EllFjometagen181_FD_203157 | JGI IMG/M metagenome (GOLD analysis project Ga0307987, IMG submission 203157) | Marine microbial communities from Ellis Fjord, Antarctic Ocean - #181 | ecosystem: Environmental > Aquatic > Marine > Unclassified | place: Southern Ocean | collected 2014-10-08 | reverse complement strand
GCCCTTTTGGAACTAAAAAATATTGCCGTTGATAGCGGATTTGGTGTCCTGGCCGGCGGTGCCTTTATCGGAGAACATTCTTTTTCCGACAATGAATTTTTAACCGCCCCCAACAGGCCGGATGAAGCAGACCTTGAAAAGGCATTTTTGTTTGGCCAGCAGATTGCAAGCTTGCTGGAAGGCCTTGAAACTCCGGCTGATATTTCGGGCGTTGAGGTGCCGGGCAATTTTCCTTACAAAAAGGGAATGGGCGATGGGGCCTTTGCCTTTATTGATGTCACTGAAGATTGCGATGATTGCGGGATTTGTGCGGCGGCATGCCCCAAGGATGCCATTGATGAAGCCGACCACTATTCAACCATTGACGCGCGTTGTATATTTTGCTGTGCCTGTATTAAAGCATGCCCCCAGCAGGCCCGTATCATGAAAGTGGGGCCCATGAAGGACAAGGCAAAATGGCTCAGTGAGAATTGTGCCCAGAGAAAAGAACCCCAGACTTATCTGGGTCTTGCGAACACGTAAATATCAAGGCGGGTGTCCCATGAGCAAACACATGCAGTTGACCGGCAGCTTGCCCAGGCGGACAAGCTGCTGTACACCCTGGAGGATATCTTTGATGAAATAGAATCAGACCTGGATTAGGGGGGAGGCAATGGCGTGAGGGCTGTTTAACGATATATCAAGTCAGGCTTATTTCTCATTGCTTTTTTGATTATTATGCAAAGGGTAATATCTTTTTTTTGATATGTGTTATTTTGGTCATACATTTTGTCTATCAGAAAAAAGAATTACACCCATCATAATGATCAAGGAGAAGAAAAATAAGTATAATAATCGGAACCGATCTGGGAACAACCAATTCTTGTGTGTCCATACTTGAGAACGACAAACCCGTCGTCATTACAAATCCGGAAGGAAGCAGGACCACCCCCTCCATTATTGCTGTCGCCAAAAATGGAGAGCGCTTGGCAGGTCAAATTGCCAAAAGACAGGCGGTCACCAATGCCGAAAATACGGTTTTCGGGGTGAAGCGATTGATCGGGCGAAATTATGAAGCCCCTGAAGTACAAAAGGACCTGCCAAACCTGCCCTACAGAATAGAAAAAGCAAACAACGACGGATTTAAAACCTACATTCCGCAGGCCTATAAAGTTTTTTTAAAATATTTCAAGTTAGCCTAGGCAAACATACATTTTATAGTATATCGTGCTTCCAAAACATAATTTGGAGGCCCGCAGATGAAGGAAATCATAAAAGCAGTAACGAAACGAATTGATGTATTGCCAATGGTAAAGAATTATGTCTCAGAGCTGAATTTATTTGAAATATTTAACAAACATATACCAAAAAAATCAAATGAACATATGGAACCTGCACAGATTCTTTGTATGATGGTCATGAATATCATATGCGCTAGCTGGCCTTTGTATAGATTCTCTGATTGGTTGGCAGATTACCTTGATGGTATGGCTGAAGATAAAACCAATGCATCAAAATATAATGATGACCGGCTCGGAAGGAGTCTGGATAAACTTTTTAATACAGACCAGAACAGCATGATGACAGAATTATCTGGCAATGCCATAAAGGTAAATAGCCTTGAAATAATTGATATACCATGATCTCGGAATCACTAAACTGCCCCACCTTATCCACTACCCGAAAGTCGCCTGTGACAAAGTTGGCCCCCAGCGCCAGTTGGGAATGGACAGACTTTCCCTGTTACTGGAATCAAGATTATAGACATCCATTTTAACAAACATGGTTGAGGCCAAGGTAACCTGTACATCATTTTTGCCATCGGATTTGAGGATGTTCAAATCCGATTTTAGCTTGGCTTCCTGAAAACGATGCTGTACTTCAATGGTTTTTAAGAGCACATTGGAAACATTCAAAATGCCGACCTTGCCTTTGGCAAAAAAACTAAGTTTTGTCTAATAAAAAATAACACCTGTTATGATCAGAATTGTCAGCAGGATAATACCCACAGAAGACATATATAATTTTTTTCCAAAACCCATGGATCTCATTTCCTTTTCACACGTTAGATTTACGACTCCGGCACAAGAACAATTTTTGCCGCAGCACTCAAGCCTTTGTCAAGATCTGAAAAAGCCTGGGCTCCCTGGGCGAGGGTGCGAATTTCAACCCAGCTTAGATCGCCTAAAAGGCCTGTGTCAATCGCTTTAACGGCAGCCCTCACATCTGCGGCGGTATAACAATAAACGCCGATCAATGTTACTTCAAAAAGGGTGAGTTTTCGAATATCCAACCCGTCTTGTGAATCCATCAACCCAATATGAACCAGCGTTCCGCCTGTTTTTACGGCTGACATGGCCAGCTCACGGGTTTTACCGCCGCCGACACAATCGATGACCAGGTCAAAGCAATCATTTTGAACAGCAGGATCTGTTATGGGATTAAAAATTCGGCATCCGGTATGCTCTGCCGCAGATTTACCTCTCAGATCATTGGTTTCAGCCAGAAGAATATCGCGACACCCATATCCTTTCAACAGGAGGGCCACAAGCATTCCAATGGCACCGCCACCGATGACCATAACCTTTGATTCGGCAAGCGGGCGGGAAGATTTTATTCTAGCCAGATTCAGCGCATGAAGGGCGGTGGCGGTGGGTTCAGCAAGGCTTGCATGAATAAAACTGAGGGTATCAGGAAGAATGACAAGGTTTCTTTCCGGTATCTTAACATACTCAGCATAGGCACCTTCCAGGCGCATGCCAATGAGTTCTCTTTTGTCGCAAAGGTTGGAAAACCCAGTGTCACAATAAGAGCAGCTGCCGCAGGTAATTAATGGATTAATCACTGCGCGGCTGCCTTTTTTTGGGCCTGATGCAATAGTACCAGCCACTTCGTGACCCAGGATCAGCGGTGGAACCCGTCTTGGATCATGTCCATGGTAAGCATGCATGTCTGATCCGCATATGCCGGTGGCCTCTACTTTCAGCAAAACTTCACCGGAATCTAAAACCGGATCGGGTTCATCCCGGTAAACCACTTCATTGGTATCGGTGTATACAAGCGCTTTCATGATATCCTTTTCTCCATAAAATCTTCAGCCCAAAACAATGCTAAAAATTAAAATAAATTACTATAATTGTGAAACAATAATATTTACCCCTGAAAGAACTGGGAGGAGGCAACTATTATTGTCGATACCTTTTTGACTGTTATTTGGCTGTCCAGCCTCCATCCAGGTAAATGGTTTGTCCGGTGATGTAATCAGAGGCAGGTGACGCTAAAAAGATGCAAACCCCCTTTAGATCATCCAATTCACCATTTCGACCAATGATTGTCTGCCGGGCCAGGGAATCTATCACCTCATCATCCTTATATAAACCCTGGGTCAGGCCTGTTTTGAAAAAACCAGGGCCGATGGCATTACAGGTAATTCCGCTCTCATCTTTTGACCAGGCTTCGGCCATGGCACGTGTTAACTGCATCACCCCACCTTTGGATGCCCCATAGGGAACACTGTTGGGAAATGCACGTTCAGACTGAAGGGATGCAATATTAATAATTTTCCCCCATCCTTTTTCCTGCATACCGGGAATAAGATGCCGGGCCAGGAAAAAAGGCGCTTTCAAATTAATATCAAGTTGTTTGTCCCAGCTGGCCGAACTGATGCCATCCCATGGCTGGCGAAGGTTGATACCGGCGGCATTGATCAGAATATCAGGAGCCCCAAAAAAAGAAGCTGCTTTTTTGGCCATTTTCGATAGGCCATCCATATCAGAAACATCACAGGTCAAAAAAGCGGCTTTTCCCCCGATATTTTCGACATCCACCACTGCGTCTTTTAAAGCTTCCTCTTCGCTGGGTAGTGCCACATGAACAACAGCCGCTCCCGCCTCGGCAAGGCAGAATGCAATGGCTCTGCCGATGCCTGAGCTGCCTCCGGTAACAAGTGCAACATGGTTACTTATACCAAATAGTTGATCCGTTATTTTCATTAAATTTAGACTCCTCTAAGAATGTATTTTTTATCAGATAAATAGTTTTCTATACGGTTTTCTATTACCACATCACAGCAACCACAATGAGATTGCCGGTACCGACATGATCAAGATAACAACGGCCAGCATTGAGAGAACAAAATAGATGACGTGTCGGGAAATGGCCATCACCGGTTCGCCAGAAACACCAGAGACAACGAACAGATTCAATCCCAACGGTGGGGTGATAAATCCAATACCAAGAGCGCTGACCATGAAGATGCAAAAATGAATATCATTCATGCCGATTTCCTGGGCCAGGGGCATTAAGATCGGGGCCAATATAACGATGTTTGGCGTGGTTTCCATGACGCAGCCTGCAACAATCAGGATGGCAATCATGCTGAGCATGATCAGATATCTGTTTTCTGTCATGGAGGTCATGAAATAAACAAAATACTGGGGAACTTCAAGGGCTGCCAATGTCTGGGCAAAGGGTAGCGACATTGCAATGATGGGGACGATGACACCGCTGACCTTGGCTGATGTTTCCAGCATCTTAGGCACATCTGAAAGCCGGATAGTTTTTTGGTAAAACCCAATGATTAAGGTTGCAACGACAGCCACGGATGCGGATTCGGTAGGAGTGAAAATACCTGAATAGATCCCGCCCAATATAATAAAAGGGATCAAAAGGGCATATCGTCCGCCCCATACAGTTCTAAGCCAGTGTTTTACATCGAAATGTCCCCTGGAGTCTTCGTATCCCTTTACCCGGTTGACAAAAAAGTTTGTGACCATTACAGACGTTAATACCAGAACACCAGGAATCGCTGCTGCCAGAAATAAGGTGGAAGCAGAAATGCCTAAGACCAGGCCGATAATAATATATGAAATAGATGGCGGGATCAGAATCCCGGTACATGAGCCGGCAGCCACAAGAGCACAGGCATAGGCTTTGGGATACCCTTTTTCCACCAGGCGATCAATGGTAATCCGACCAATGGCAGCGGCATCCGCGGCATCAGATCCTGAAATACAGGCAAAGAATCCGCATCCAAGGACTGTTGAGGTTCCAAGACCGGCTCTCTGCCATCCCATGGTTGCTTCAGCCACATCCAGCAATTTGTTGGACAAACCGCTTCTGACCAGCACGTCGCCTGTTAAAATAAACAGGGGAACTGCAATCAGGGCAAAAGAGTCAACACCGTCAAAAAGGGCCTCGCCTAAAAGAGTTGCTGGTAAAACGTCTGTGGTCATCAGCATGATGACCGAACCTAATCCCACAACAGCCCAGATTCTTACGCCCAAAAGAATGAATAACACCATTCCCAAAAGCGGTCCGTAAAAGTCCCAACCGAGAGTAAGTTCGGTTGTATTCATAAGATGAGTATACATTTTTAGGTCCTTTTTTCCTTAATCAAACAATTTGTTGCCTTCAAACATGGGCCGGCCGGCTTTCAGATCGCTGAAATCACGCTGCATAGACTGGAACAACCGCCAGATTATCATGGTAAAGCCAAGGGGTACTGCAGCGAGGAACCAGGCATGGCTAATCCTCAATCCATGGGTAACCGAGCCGAAGTGAATAGAATTCAATACCGGTTCCATGGACCAATACAGCGCAATAAAGGCAAGTATCAAGGTAATAATATCACCAAAAATGTGTACGATTATCTTCCATTTGTTGGACAATAAAGGCAAAATAACATCGATCCGGATATGGGCTCGTTCCTTGACGGCAGCAGCGGCACCGATCCAAGTGATGTAAATAAATGCATAACGGGCAATCTCTTCAGACCAGATGGAAGAATAGGAGAGAAAAAATCTTCTAAACACCTCCAAGAAAATTGTTATGACGACCATAGTGTATAACGGCAGGGTTAAATACCGTTCACCATTTCGGTCCATTTCTATTAAAAATTTTTTTATACCCATCAACTTCCTCCTAAAAAACAATTATTCGTTTTGTCAATTATTGCGGTTCTACCCAAAATATAAATTTTTCTTTGATCCGGTTGTGTGTACCTGGCTGATATTTCTAATTTTAAAAAAATCAGAGTATTCAACCGGGCACACCCTCAACCAGATCAGGGTTTATTACGCTTTTACATCATCGATATAGTAACTGCCTTGTGTATTTGCAGCCTCAAAAAGCGTATCGAATTTTGACAAAGAACCAATGAGTTCTTTTTTAATATCGTCCCAGACAGGAAGTTGTGCACCCGAGGCCTTGATCCATAGTTCTTTTTCGCTTGCAGTCGGTACATAGAAATCAACACCAACCTTGGCCAGTTCTGCCATGGCATAGGCACGGGCAGCTGGAACTTTAGCATGGTTTTGTCTCATGGTTACGTCGCTGGCATAATCAATACCTTCCTGAACATCCTGGGGCAGACTTTTAAACCATTTAAGATTACATGAATAAATCTGTGAATCCGGAACAGCACCATTGAAAGTTACACTGGAAAGCACATCTTTAAATCCGAAGACCAGCAATGCTTCAACAGAAGGGTCAAGTGCATCTGCAACGCCCTGTTTGATTGCAGATGCGGTTTCTCCCCATGCAATAGGTGTTGGGTTAGCGCCCAGCAGTCGGTAGAACTGCTGAAGAATTTTTGATCCAGGTACACGGAATTTAATCCCTTTCATTTGATCCGGGGTTTTGATCGGTCCCTTGATACCTTTCCGAAGGGCCACAACCCTGGGGTCAATGTTTACATAAAAAAGGGCCTTAAATCCCTTGGCCTCAATTTTAGGATTAAGTTCATTCTTCCAGGCCTGGGATGTCACAAGATTTACGAATTTTTGGTTTTCACCACACCAATAGGGGATATTGATCAGATCAGCTGCCGGTGCAAAGGGTGCAAAATTAGCAAGGGAATGTTGAGCCGCCTGAATCGTTCCTGTCTGGACTTTCTGAACCAGGGCGCTTCCCGCACCAAGCTGGCCTGCCGGAGCCAGTTTGACATAAACCTTGCCATGGGTGAAGTTCTGGATATTTTCTTTAAAATCCAGTTGCATAATGGGATAGCTTCTGGAGGCACCAAGCATATAACCTGTAGCAACATTCATGGTGTATTTGGCTGCTTTTTTACGATTTTTTTCCTCATGACTGACTTTGGCAGCATGAGCTTCACGGGAGCCTACAATCCCTGTTGTCATGGCAATGGCGGCAGCAGTAAAACCAAATTTGGCTGTTAGCTCCATGAAACGTCTACGATCGATTGTCTTTGTACTCAGTGTTTCATTGTCATTGTGCATTTTTTCAGACATGGTTCTTCTCCGTAATTAAATTGTTATTGGTTTTTAATATTTGCTTTGGCCTCACGATGCAGCGCAACTACAACAAAGGATATCGAGGTAGCCAGAAGCAGCAAAAACTCACTGATACTCCCAAGATAAAAAACATCCCAGCCCCACTGTATCGAGGCTTTTCCCAGGATGACATTTAAAAAATAAAGGGCTAAGGTAATGACAAAGACAAAAAATGCCATGCGTTCTCCGGTTGAATAGGTTTTATTTGTTTGTTTGCTCATTTTTTAACCCCTTGATTTTTTTAAAATTTTTATATTCTTTTATTGGATGTGCATTTTCAGAATGCTAGTATTCCGGGTGCTGATATACATTAAAATCCCATTTTTTACCTGGGTTGTATTTGGTCAGGCGCCAATCACAGGCCCGTGCATGTCCTTCCATTCCTTCTACTCGGGAAAGACGGGAAGAATATTCACTGATCAGGCTGCTTACATCATTGTCCACAGGTTCCTGGTAAGTCAGTATCTTGAGAAACTTGTGTACATTCAGTCCGCCACTGAAATGAGCCGCTTTCTTGGTCGGTAAAACGTGATTTGGCCCAGAACACTTGTCACCATGGGTAACTGTGCTGACTTCGCCCATAAAAAGAGAACCGTAAGAGCCCAAGTTCTCAAGCCACCACTCAGGATTATCAACCAACACTTCAAGGTGCTCAGGAGCATATTTGTCGCTTACTTTCACCACCTCTTCAGGGCTGTCACAAAGAATAATCTCTCCGTAATCTTCCCATGACTGGGCAGGGGTTGCCGGATCCGGCATGTCTGCGATGAGTTTAGGCATAAGTTCCATTACTCGATCACAGAGTTCTCGAGATTCGGTGAAGAGCCATACCGGAGAATTGGTGCCATGTTCGCCCTGGGAAAGCAGGTCAATCGTAACCGTCATCGGATCGGCTTTATCATCTGCAATAACAGCGATTTCAGAGGGACCTGCAAAAAGATCAATACCGCAAGCACCTTCAGCGGCAAGAATGGCTTTGGCTTCAGCAACAAACGCATTTCCTGGACCTGCAATGATATTTGCCGGTTTATCGGTAAATATGCCATATGCCATACAGGCGATTGCCTGGACGCCACCCATTTCAAGAATGATGTCAGCACCGGCTATATCCATCGCGTAGCATACGGATGCATCTATCGCCTCTCCACGTGGGGGAGTTGCTGCCACGACAAAGGGGACACCTGCAACCTTGGCGGTTGCAATGCTCATGAGGGCAGAACAGGTATGTGCAAAACGTCCGCCTGGTATATAACATCCTGCAACATCCATGGGAACAACCCGTTGTCCGGCACGAACACCTGCCGGAGTGACAATATCAAAATCCTGAATACTGTCTCGTTGTGCTTGGGCAAAAGAGGTAATCTGCTTGTATGCAAATTGAATATCTTTCTTCACATTTTCAGGAACGCTGTCAATAAGACGTGCTTTTTTCTCTGGTGAAAGAACGAATTCCTGATCCCAGTTGTCAAATTTTTTTGCAATCGCACGGACCGCATCCTTTCCATTGGTACGGATGTCGGCAAGAATGCCTTCGACTACCTTACGGGCTTCACTGCTGTTCTCTTCAGCTGAAAGTCTCGCTTTTTTAATGTATTCCATTTTTACTATCCTTGTGTGTTTTTGTCAGCTCTACCTTCCTGCTGTTCCAGTGTTTTTACACGAAGATACTGCCGCGATACGAATCCAAATACTGCAAAAGTCATCAAAAAAATAGTGGTTCCTTTTTACAACGTATCACCCTCCGGGAATGAAGAGTGATACGCGCATAGTAAATCGACCAATTTATTTATGCACTCTCATACAGTTTGGTCAGCACAAATTCTTCGTGACCCAGAACTTCCTGGGCAGTGTGTCTACCATTGCAGGTTCGAACCAGCATTTTGATCAGGTTGTCTCCGGACTCGTCAAGGGTCATTTCACCTCTGAGAATAGCGGAACAGTCATAGTCAATATGTTCTGACATGTCACCTGCTGTGCGCGGGTTGGCAGTCAGTTTTATTACAGGCTCAATGGCATTACCAATGATGTTGCCCTGGCCCGTGGGGAATAAATGCGCTACAAAACCGGCTGCTGCCCAAAGAGTGACAGCTTCAGCAGCAGCACTGGAGGAATCCATATACCAAAGACCCGGACCTGTCGGAGTAACCGCTTTATCAAGGGCACCTACATAATTGATTGTTTTACCGATTTTCTGGACATTACCGAATGCTTTTTCTTCGATGGTGGTCAGTCCGCCAGCAATATTACCTTTGGTGGGCTGGCTGCCGGAAAGATCATCTGTTTTATTGTCATCAATCATCTTTGCATAGCGGTCAAAGAGAAACTTAAACTGTTTGGCTGCTTCTGGATTGGCCGCTCTTTTTTCTACGCCATCCTCAGCTCCGGTAATTTCACTGGTTTCACCAAAAGAGCAGGTTCCGCCCATGCCAACCAGTTTTTCAAATACATTACCAACAGTGGGATTGGAGGCCAGACCGGATGTGGTATCAGATTCACCGCATTTGGTGGATACCCAAATTTCACTTAAGTCACATTCTTCTTTTTGGAGTTCAGTTGCCCAGTGAACATACTCTTTTGCTTTCCAAGAAGCCATTTCAGTGGTTTTGATATCCCCATGGCGTTCAATGGAAAAACCGATGACAGGCTTGCCGGTTTTGGCAATACCTTCCACAATGATGTTGGTCCATTCGGGTTCAATACCGACCACAACAACAGCAGCCACATTGGGGTTTGCACCGGTGCCAATCAGGGTTCTAAAAAAAAGATCAAGGTCCTCGCCGAACTGCAGACGTCCATAGGCATGTGGAATGGCCTTGCAACCTTTAATATTGTGTGCCACATTTTCACAAACCGCATTACTTAAGTCATCAAGGGGGAGAATGACAACATGATTTCTAATCCCCACACGTCCGTTTTCTCTTTTATAGGCCATTACTTTGGGATTGCTCATGATTACCATCTCCTTGTTTTCAAATTTTGTGTGTGAACGTGACCGCCTTTTTTGATATCGGCAACCACTTTTCCAATATTTGCTCCGTATTTAATAACCGAGCCGCCCACTTGGTGATCAGCCATGGCAATTTTGTGTCCAAGGGGGATATCTTCCAATATGGTTACTTCTGCTTCTGACTGGGTATCCATGTAGACACCCTTCACAACTTCACCAGCTTTGACGTCAACAGTCGCAACTCCTACGCTGTCGGATTTTTCATGGATCAAAAATTGAATCATCTAAATTTCTCCTTGTTGATAAAAAAAATGTTGTTTAAGTTAATCAGTACGTTTTTTAATTCACATACCAAATGGTTGTTAGTTTAAACCGCCTTGAATTATCATCCTGTTTCAATGAAATAAGTGGTGTTGGCATAGGGGATGACCGCTATCTTTGGCCTTCCCTGGAAACCTTCCACCCATTCCCTGATAATATTTGACGGATCCGCAGCTCTTAAATGGCATTGGCCCATTATGTTAGAATCCAAATCAGAAGAAACCGCCACCTCGTAATCCACAAGCGTTCTTCCGAAAAGATAGGCCTTATGGGCCCCCATGGTAAACCCCAGGTTTTTAAAATCTTTCAACACCTCTTCGGGGGTGGCGAACTGGCACACATAATCGAAATAGATATCATCCCCGATTCCATGCTGGCAGGCCGCCAGCAACAAGATTTTCCCCCCTTTTTTAACGGCATGGGATGAAAGATTAAGTCCCTTCTGGGCCTGGTAAAGAACGATATCTTTTGGCGTGCCGCCACAGGATGCCACCACAATGTCAAACTTGGTCTTGACCTTAACCCCGTAAACCGCAGCACATGTTTTAGCTCCTTGTTCAAGGACGGCATCCGGCTCGCCTGCCAGAACGCGAACCACCTTCTTGTCGGTGTTCAAAACGACATTAACCGCAAAGTCAATCCCCATCATACGACCCGCTTCATTGAGGTCTTCACGCACCGGGTTGCCTTCAAGAAGGCCTACGCGTGAACCTTCCTCAAACATGAGGCTGTGGTTGTGCTTGATGGTTTCAGGTGACGCACATCCGATTGCAGCGGCCTTTGACCCGCCGGTAAAACCGACAAATTGGTGAGGGTCGATCTGGCCGATAACAATTTTAAAGTCTGCCTCTGCAAAAGCTGCGTTGATCCTGACCGGGGTTCCCCGGCTTGTGGTGCCAAAATCGGTCACCATGAAATTGTTTGCATCATGGACAACTATATTGCATCCGTTTACAATATCAGGGGGGAGGAGGCGATTTTGTTTTTTAATGTCAGAAGGGGAATGAAGCCCGCCGCCGATAACAATTGTTATAGATCCCGGTTCCAAACCAGGAATGGATCCATATATATGCGAAAGAACGATCGATACAAGTTCCCCTACAGGAGTTGCCAGGGTTTCATCGGGGATTGCTATGGCGATACGGGGGTGGCCCTTCTTTCTGAGCTGCCTGCCCAATGCATCACCGTTCAGTGGATTTTCCAAAGCATTATTCAATGCCGTGGGAAGTGACTTCAGAATCGGCACGATTTCTGGTTGCAGAACTGTAATATCCGCATCCTCCGGAATCTGGATGACCTTGATGCCGTCTCCATATTTCAGATCAAATTTCATTGCCATTTCTTCAAGTTCACTCCTAATCTAACATTTACTTATAAGCCTTTTATCCCAGATTGAATCAAGAACTATTTATTAGATAGCAAGGATGGTGCCATCTAAATATTTTTTATAACCATCTGTATTTTTTATATATTTTTTTCGACCCTCCTCCAGATATTCTGGCTTAGTGCCCAATACTGGGCACTAAGCCCAATATTGGGCTTGACTTTCTTTTTAAAATCAGATTCAATTCACCCGGAAAGCATGCCTGGGTTAATTTTTTATAAAGGAAGGTCATATGAAATGGAATCTTGCCACCAGACACCAGATTCTTCTGGAAATCACAAATGCCGTAATTTCCAAAACATCAATTCAAGATTTTTTCCAGGCACTTGCAGCAGAACTTAAAAAACATTTTCCATGCGACCGCTTGAGTATTAATCTTTATGAAAAAAAAGGCCAGTCCCTGCAATACTTTACCGAAGCATACGGAATTGATCCCAAGGGTATTTCAAGTTTAGACAAACGCCCATTATTAAAGGGGACCATTGCAAAAATGGCAATCCAATCCAAACAACCCGTTATTATTGATGACCTCTCCCGGTATAAGGATAAATTTTCCATCGGTCAAATGGTCAGGGCCGGATTGATGTCAACCATGGCATTTCCCTTGATCATGCGAAATACTGTTTTTGGCAGCCTTCATTTTTCATTTAAAACGGCCCCGCCCAACCTGTCTGAATTATCAGAATTACTCACGGAAGTGTCTAAACAGGTGGCCATTGCGGTTGACAATCTGGTTGCTTACAAACGGCTTAGAAATAAAAATCAGAACCTGGAAAGGGAAAAACGATATTTGATTGGTGCTACCGAAGATTACAAATCCAAAGACTTTTGTTACACATCTCCTCAAATGACTGAAATCATGGAAGTGGTTAAGAAGGTCGCAGGAATAGACGCGCCGGTCTTCATTACCGGTGAAACAGGAACCGGAAAAGACTTTTTAGCACGGTACCTCCATCATATCAGCCCCCGAAAAGATCATTTGTTTGTGAAAGTCAATTGCCCGGCAATCCCCTCCACCCTGTTTGAGAGCGAATTGTTCGGCCATGCCAAAGGCGCATTTACCGGGGCCGATTCCCGGCGCGTGGGCCGATTCGAAATGGCGGATAAGGGGACTATTTTTCTTGATGAGGTGGGTGAATTATCTGAAAACCAACAGGCGAAGTTATTGCAGGTATTACAAGAAAGACGCTTTGAACGTGTGGGGGACAGTCAACCCATAGAAGCCAATTTTCGTCTGATTGCGGCCACAAACAGAGACCCTGTAAAAAGCATTCAGGAAGGCAAGCTAAGAAATGATCTATACTACCGACTTAATATTATCCAAATTCATGTGCCACCACTCAGAGAACGCGAGGGAGATATCCCCCTGTTAATTGAGCAGGTCACTCTCCATGAATCCCATCAAATGCATCAAGCTGCTCCCCACTATACCCAGCAGGCACTGACACTTTTAAATGCCTATTCCTGGCCCGGGAATGTCAGAGAATTAAAAAATTTTGTCAAACGAATGATAATTCTAAAACCAGGAGAAAAAGTACGCCCCCATGATATCGAAAAAATGATTGAACTTGAAGAGCAAACTTGTGTTGAGCAGAATAGTTACATTCCTACTTTAGCGGAGTCCGAACAGATTTCCATTGAACAGGCCCTGGTTAAATGCAAGGGATTCATTGGCGGTAAAAACGGAGCAGCCCGTCTCTTAGACGTTCCCCGATCTACGCTTCAATATCGGATGAAAAAGTATGGCATAAAACCTGAGATATCAGTCCAACTGAAGGATAGATAAAGGAAACATAATCTCGTACCTAATGTTCGATTTTAGTTAGGCAAAATAATAATTTCGAAACTTTATGCTTTACTTAAACATAATTAAAATAATAGGATTTTGATGTAAAAAGGGTTTTATTATTCTGGAGAATTTTCCTTTTTCAGGGATTCACGGTATTTTTTGGGCGAGAAGCCTGTCTTGCTTTTAAAGAGCCTGGAAAAATAGTAGGGGTCTTCAAAACCCAGGAAACCTGCAATATCAAAAATATTATAAGAAAGATTGGACAGCATGATCTTGGCTGCGTTTATTTTTAGCCCGATAAAGTATTGATGCAAAGACACTTTGGTTTCCCGCTTGAACTTTTTTCTAAGGGTATTCACACAGATTCCATGACCGGCGGCAATATTTTCAAAATTCAGCTCTGCTTCACGCAGGTTTTTGTGCATGGCATCAAGGGTATATTGAACGGAAGATGATTTTTTATTTAGATCCGATGTGACGACCTGCCTGCTTATGCCATAAAGGATATTGTGTAAAAGGCAGAAGGCATGTTCATCGGCGGATTCATTATTTTCAAGGGTACATAGAATCATTTGCTTCCAGTGCTTTTCCAAGGGGCCGAAATCATTTAAACGCGTAATCCCGGGGGCCGGTAAAAGGTTCTTAAATCCATTTTTTACCGCATTGTGCTTGAACAGAACCCAGTAATTTTTCCAGGTTTTGCGGTCCCGGGGATCGTAAAGGTGCTGTTTTCCTTCCGGCACATAAACCATGGATATCTGTTTTATCACGGAACTCAACCCTTTTTCCTTGAATATAAACAGGGCTTCGCCTGAAATGGTAATGGCCAGGAAGTCAGAATCAAAGGTGCGCAGGCCAATGGGTCTCATACAGAGCAGATCCGGGTCAACACTCCCGGCACTGTGAACTCTTTTGTTTATCATTTAATTCACCCTAATTTTCCTATAATTTTGAATCAATCCTGAAGAAAAATAACATAAAAATAAGTATTAGGTCCAGTTTTATCCATCTTTTTTATAATTTTGTCCATTCAATACGTCCTATCTTTGACGTATTCTCAGTATCAGAAAAGGTTGTGTATTCAATTGATTAAAATCAATCAAAGATGAGGAAAATAAAAAGGAGTATAAGGATGAAAATGACAGGAACGTTAATCTTTTTGACGATGGCTATGGGATTGGTTTTTGCTGTTCCAACTTTTGCCGCAGATGATAAAGTCCATACCATTCGGTTTGCCTGGAACGATATGTGGGGGCCGAAATCCCGGGCGTTTCAAATTTATCGCCCCGGCGGTGAGATGGAAAAAATGATTCATGAAAGAAGCAACGGCCGCCTTAAAATGGAAAGTATCTCCCGCAGGTTTCCCGGAACGGATATCATCCAGGATGTTGCCAAGGGAAAGGCCGATGCCGGTGATCTTCACATGGTGTATCATTCAGGCATCTACCCCTTATGGAACTGGGATGAAATCCCCGGAATCGTCAATATGAATCCCATGATCGGGGTCAGCGAAGAACTGGACATCTACAATGACCCCAAAGTCAGGGCCTGTTATGACAAGACCATGGGCAAAATCGGCCTGAAATTCTGGTTTGTCACCCAATGGGATCCCTATAACGGCATCTGGAGTAAAAAAGAAATAAAGGCTTTGGATGATATTAAAGGTCTTAAAATTTGGACCCCCGGGTATCTTTCCGCCAAGGAAATGAAGGCCCTGGGCGCCAGAACGGTCAGTATGCCCGGTACCGAAGCCGCACCGGCCCTGATGACCGGCGCAATTGATGCAGCGCTCATGCCCATGGGGTATGGGTATTCCATCGGTATGGCCAAGATCGCCAGATACTTTACCCGGATACCGATTTCCCCCACCAGGAGTTCAGTGACCGTGGTCAATGAAAAGTTTTTTGCCAAACTTCCCAAAGACCTCCAGAAAATTTTCCAGGAAGTCGGCCTGGAACTTCAGCAGATGCTCAACCGGTCGACCCAGGCTGGATATGCCTTAAGTGACGATGCACTTGATCTGGCTGGCATCAAAAAAAATGAACTGGACCCTGCCTCTAAAACTGAAGCCCAGAAAAAGCTGAAAGTCATTGAAAAGAAATGGTTGACACTTTCCGGCAAAGAAGGTCGGGAACTTTTACCCCTGGTCAAGGACGCTGCAAACAGGCACCGGGCATCGAAAAACGAAAAATCAACTTTTTGCATGACGGTTGATTAATCAATCATCTTCTGCCAAGGGGCCATTTAAGGCCCCTTCCAACAAACGATATTGCACTCCCGGGCCCAAAATGAGCTCAAAGTTGATGTTATTTGCCTTTTATATGCAGGATCTTGCGGCTGGCGGTTGAAAAAAACCGCTGATCTTTTCGATAACAACCAGTATGCAGGCTTCAAAATTTCAGGAAAGAGAAGATGCCGGAGTTATTGTATATTGCACTAGGATGGTTTGTAGGCGGCTTTATCAACGGTGTAGCCGGATTTGGGGCCGCAATGATTGCCATGCCCCTGGTCACCCCTTTCATTGAAATCTCCCTTGCAGTACCGGCCTGCACTATGATCATACTGGCCCTTAACTGCCATGTGGGCTGGACTTTCCGACAATATGTCAGGTGGCAGTACGTGAAAGAAATTTTTATCGGAGCCATACCCGGTGTAATTTTAAGTGTATTTGTCCTTGAATATCTGTCCGAAACTCATCTTAAAGCAGGAATGGGCATATTTATAACTTGCTATGCTCTCTTAAGCCTGTTAATGGACAAGGGAAAAGATCGTGTGATCAGCTCGGCCTGGGGATATCTTGCAGGTTTGCTCTCGTCAATTCTGGGGATGGCCTTTGGATTTAACGGCCCCCCACTGGCTGCATATATCGCCTACAGCGGTTGTGGCTCAAGGGCTGTCAAAGGAATTCTCGGGGCAGGATTAATCATCACCGGTGTGTTTATCGTTACTGCCAAGGCAGTGACCGGCCAGATCAATCAAATGGTTGTACTCACCTTTGTTCTATCCACACCTGCAGTAATCCTCGGCAGTAAGCTCGGAATTATGCTTTCTTCCCGGTTAAATGAAGCCTCCTATCGAAAAATATTGTTTTTGTCCCTTGCCTGTATGGGGTTCCGCATTGCATATACCGCTATGAACGGTTAACAAGGCACCGAAATGAAATAGCAGATTGGGGGAACTATTGAAATAGTTCCCCCAATCACTTCCTTGACCGTCTGGGTTTTGCCATAGGCGATACGCGCACCGGCCGGACAGGCATCAACACAGGCAAGGCAATTGCCACCTGATGAGGTGTTTTGTCATTGTAATTACTACAAAAAACAGTAATAATTAACCCCACTAATATCATCGCACCGCCCACAAGGTGGTAATTTTGGATACCCTCCCTCAAAATCACAACAGACATTATGGAAATAAATATCGGCAATAAGTAAATAAAATTACCGGCTGTCGATGCAGATGTGTTTTTCACCCCGTATATCCAAAAACCATAAGCGAATACAGATGAAAAAAGCGAAATATAGAAAATCGAAAATAAGGCGTTAGTATTGCCTAAAAGATTGCCTATGTTTATGCTAACAAAAAATAATATTGGTGAAAATAAAATTAATCCAAATAGAGAAGTTAAACATAGTAATACAAATGAATCAATTGATGTTATTTCCTTTATTTTTATTGTGTATATCGCCCAAATAAATGTAGATAAAAATAACACAAGATCTCCACGATTTATTTTATTATTGAAAAGAGAATGAAAATCTCCTTTTGCAAAAATATACACACTTCCAACAAAAGCGATGAGAGTACCTATTAGTATAAAACGATTATCTTTTCCAAAAAAGTTCTTCGTTGAAAGGACTATTATAAATACAGGAATCAAAGCTGTGTAGATTCCTCCGTTTAAGGCATTTGAAGAAGAGAGCCCGTAATAAACCATATATGGATACAAAGTAATCCCCATAAAACTTAATGCAATTAGCTTTGGTAGGTTTTTTACAATAGTGTCTTTATTCTTAAAAATACCCTTTAAGCCAAAGGGCAAAGTTATAATTACAACTAAAGCCCATCTATATAAATTTAACTCAATTGGTGATAGAAAACTGTGTGTCGCTCGGCCGATAATGAAGTTTCCAGCCCAAAAGAATGGCGCAAGAATAAGAAAAAATATTGCCTTTTTCATGGCTGTGAATACTTTTCCGCATTGACGGAGGACTGAATGAATGTTCGGATAGGCGCACGGCCAATGCCTAATTCATCTTCAAGTTCAGACAGAACAAGACGTGTTCCAGGAAGCTTCAACCCGTTAAATATTATATCTCGTATTTTTTCATAGGCTTTCAGAGATTTCATGAAAGATTTATTCTTAGCCAAACTAAAAGCTCCTGGATAGAATTAGATTTTAAAATTATTTCATATAATATTTTATAACAAGCCAATCATGAACTTTTTATTTTGTCAACCTGCAAGGAATCGATTTATATTCGTAAGTGCAAACTGATTTCAGAAAAAGACAAACATCTCTGAATGTCTGTGGTATCCAAAAATGTAAAAGTGTTCCAATAAGGTTACCACATGAGAACAAAAGACAAGATCAAAAATTTCTTCAAATGGGCCAAGATCGATCTTATCGGAGCGCTTGAGCAGCTTCGAAAGAAATATCAGGAATTAGAGGAACAAAATAAAGAACAGCGGGAAGAAATAATCCGTCTCAAATCAGGCTTATTTTTTCATTACTTTTTTGATTATTATGTAAAAGGTAATATATTTTTATTGACATGTATGATTTTGGTCATACATTTTGTCTGTCAGAAAAAAGTGTTACACCCATCATAATGATCAAGGAGAAGAAAAATGAGTAAAATTATCGGAATCGATCTGGGAACAACCAATTCTTGTGTGTCCATACTTGAGAACGACAAACCCGTCGTTATTACAAATCCGGAAGGAAGCAGGACTACCCCCTCCATCATTGCCACCGCCAAAAATGGAGAGCGCTTGGCAGGTCAAATAGCAAAAAGACAGGCGGTCACCAATGCCGAGAATACGGTTTTCGGGGTGAAACGCTTGATCGGGCGAAATTATGAGGCCCCGCAAGTACAAAAAGACCTGCCAAATTTGCCTTACAGGATAGAAAAAGCAACCAACGGCGGGGTTAAAATTAAACTGCACAACAATTTTCACAGCCCGGCTGAGATATCCTCTTTTATTTTGGCGGATATTAAAAAAACAGCAGAGGCCTATCTGGGTGAACGAGTGACCGATGCCGTCATCACCGTGCCAGCCTATTTTGATGACAGCCAGCGTCAGGCAACCAAAGATGCCGGTAAAATTGCCGGTCTCAATGTGCTGCGGATCATCAATGAACCCACCGCCGCATCCCTGGCATATGGATTGGATAAAACCAAAGAAGAGACGATTGCCGTTTTTGATCTGGGGGGAGGTACCTTTGATATCTCCATCCTTGAAATCGGGGACGGTATTTTTGAAGTAAAGTCCACCAACGGGGATACCCATCTTGGCGGAGAAGATTTTGACCTGTGCATCCTGGATTTTCTGGCCGATGAATTTAAACGGGATCAGGGCATTGATTTAAGAAAAGATACCATGGCATTGCAGCGCCTGAAAGAAGCAGGAGAGAAAGCAAAGACAGAATTGTCCATCGCCATGGAAACCCAGATTAATTTGCCGTTTATTACGGCCGATGCCGGCGGGCCCAAACATCTGGATATCAAACTCACCCGGGCCAGACTGGAAAACCTGGTGACAGATTTGCTCAACCGGATTGAAACCCCCTGCAGGGAAGCGGTCAAGGATGCGGGAATGACATTTTCCGGTATCGGTCGGGTGCTCCTTGTGGGCGGCATGACCCGAATGCCGGCGGTTCAAAAACTGGTCAGAGAAATATTTGGCCGGGAGCCGGACAAAAGCGTGAACCCGGATGAAGTGGTCTCGCTTGGAGCCGCCGTCCAGGGTGGAATTCTTAAAGGAGACCTCAAGGATGTACTGCTGCTGGATGTAACCCCGCTTTCCCTGGGGATCGAGACAATGGGCGGTGTTATGACCCGGCTGATCGAAAAAAACACCACCATTCCCACCCAGAAGAGTGAAACCTTTTCAACGGCCGTGGATAACCAGCCAGCGGTCTCCATCCATGTACTCCAGGGGGAACGGGAAATGTCCTCGGACAACAAGACCCTGGGGCAGTTTGAACTGCCGGGTATTGCCGCGGCTTCCAGGGGGGTGCCCCAGATCGAGGTGACCTTTGACATTGATGCAAACGGTATTGTCAATGTATCGGCAAAGGACAAGGCAACGGGGAAAGAGCAATCCATACGGATCACCACATCATCGGGTCTTTCCAAACAGGAAATAGATACCCTGGTCAGGGAAGCTGAGCTCCATGCAGATGAAGACCGGAAGAAAAAAGAATGGGTCATGGCCCGCAATGATGCTGACGGGCTGATCTACCGGGCAGAGAAAATGATCATCGATGCCGGTGCCGGGATCGATGCTGATTCAAAAAAACAGGTGGAAGCTGTTCTCCTTAACCTGAAACAGGCCATTGAGACAAATGGCCAGGCTGAAATAAAGAAATTAAGCCAGGACCTGACCCATGCCCTGGCAGCCCTGGGGAAACCCTCTGAAACCGGTCAGGGTCCGGCCGACAAAACCGCTTCCGAAGATGATATTGTGGATGCCGAGTTTGCAGAAGTTGCATAAGGGTCCCTTCATAAACCCATTGCAGGCAAAAAATTGCAGGCAAAAAATTGCAGGCAAAAAGACATTGCCTGCAATGGGTTTATGGTTAAACACTTAAATAATCAAATAATTAAACAACAGGTCTTGGCAATACCTTTGCTCTTTGGGCAATCTCAGGGACTTTGTGCTCCCATTCAATGGCCATCAGATGGACGCCTGCCACGCCCTGCATTTGCTTGAACTCTTCAATCTGTTCAAGGGCAAAGCAGATGCCTTCTTCCGACTGATTTTTTTTGTCCACCCCTTTGAGGCGGTTGATCAAATCGTCGGGGATGTCCATCCCCGGAACAAATTTTTTCATGAAATTTGCCATGCCGGCGTTTTTCATGGGGGTGACCCCGGCCAGGATATGGCAGCGCTTGTCAAGGCCCATGTCTACTACCTTTTTCATGAAGTCCCTGAACCTGTCCATGTTAAATATACACTGGGTCTGGATAAAATCAGCCCCTGCCGTGATTTTGTTGGCCAGCCTGTGCACCCTGAATTCATAGGGGTCTGCAAAGGGGTTGCAGGCAGCTCCCACAAACATTTTCGGGGCAACATCAATGACTTCATCATTTAAAAATTTCCCCTGGTCCCGCATTTTCTTTACCAGGGCGATCAATTGCATGGAATCAATATCATGGACATTTTTTGCCTGGGGGTGGTTGCCAAAACTCTGGTGATCCCCTGAAAGGCAGAGCATATTTCGTATGCCAAGGGCGTGGGCTCCCAGGATATCACTCATCATTGCCAACCGGTTTCGATCCCGGCAGACCATCTGGAAATTGGGTTCAAGTCCCTCTTCTACCATGAGTCTGGATGCGGCAAGGGATGACATTCTGACCACGGCGGTCTGATTGTCTGTCACATTAACGGCATCCACATTGCCCTTGAGATATTGAAATTTTTCCTTGAGAATAGCTACATTGGCTCCCTTTGGCGGGCCGCACTCTCCTGTGAACGCAAAATAACCGGCTTTCAGAACCTTTTCAAGATTGCTTCCTGATTTTAGCTCACTCATTTGGGTTATCTCCTTTGTCTTTATATATTTCCCTGAATCAATTCTTCTCTTATGCTTCTTCTCGGGCCGCCATCCCTTGAGGTTCTCCAGTCTTTAAACCCTTTGACCCCCATAAGATCCTCAATCTCTCCTGCCTCCATCTTTTTTGTGACAATGGCATCCCAGACGCAGATTGTGTCTGGATTTACCTCGCATATCCCCTTGGAGGATCCACCACAGGGACCGTGCAAAAGGCTTTTGGCGCAACGGGCAATGGGGCAGAACCCTCCAAAATCATGGATGCTGCAGGTGCCGCAGCCAGCACACCGTTCTTCCCATATTCCGTGTTGAACGGCGCCCCCGAAAAAGGTGGTATTGACCCCGGGATAGAATTTTTTTCCCCGGTACATCTCAGATAAAAACTGGGGTCCTACACCACAGGCAAGGGAGACCACAGACTCATAGTCATTTACGATATCTTTGATCTGGGCCACATATTCGTTGTCACACTGTCTTTCCAGGACCCTGACATCAATATCAATATCGTTTCCCTGTTGTTTTCTTGCAATCTTAAGGGTTGATGCCAATATCTCAGATTCTTTTACCCCCCCGACATTACAGACGGTAACACATCCCTTACATCCGAGGATGAGAATCTTTTTATCGGCTTTTATCATGGCCAAAATTTCCTGAATAGGTTTGCGGTCTGCTACTATCATGATTCACCTCTATGGTTTTTGGTGGTGTGATCTATGCTGCGTCAACCTTTTTGACCGGTGTCGGCCCTAATTGCCGTATCCGGTCAACCATTTCCCTGGCAATTTCAGCAAATCTTGCTCCCTGGGCGGAAGAGAGGTTGAACATCTCAACCCGTTCCGGTTCAATGCCAAGCTCTGTTAATGTTTTTTTGACATATTCAACCTTTTTGCGCGCCTTTATATTGCCCTGGATGAAATGGCACTCCCCTTCAAGACAGCCGGCAACATATACCCCGTCTGCTCCATTTTCAACGGCATTGAGCAGATGAATGATATCGATTCTTCCTGTGCACGGCAGTTGAATGATCTTGACGTTGGAAGGATAGGAAAGCCTCATGGAACCTGCCAGGTCCCCTGCAGCATAAGCTCAGTACTGACAGCAAAAAGCGATTATCTTAGGTTCAAATATCCTGGGTTCAAATTCTCGGGTCATCATCAACCTCCCTTGATCTAAGCTTTTTATGGTTTATGCCACCTCAAAAAGGGCATTGGTCTTTGTCATGATCTGCTGGTCTGTGAAATGTTTAAGGACAATTGCCTTGCCGGGGCATTCTGCCACACAGGCACCGCAGCCATGGCATTGGGATGCATCAATCAGTGCATATCCGTCCGGGTGTATGCAGGGAATTTCATAGGGACAGGTCCGAACACAGGTAAGGCAGGCAGCACATTTTTCAGCCGTCACCTCTGCAACCACGCCGCCGACCATGAGAGAATCCCTGGATATGATGGTCATGGCTCTTGCAACCGCAGCCCTTGCCTGGGCAATGCTCTCTTCAACGGGTTTTGGATAATGGGCCAGGCCCGCCACAAACAATCCCTCCGATGCAAAATCAACTGGTCGAAGCTTTGCATGGGCCTCTACCAGGAAGCCTTCATCGTTTACAGGCACCTTGAATTTTTCAAAAAGAGCTTTGTTGTCTGCCGGAACAATACCCGATGCCAATACCACCAGATCCGGATGAACCATTAAGGGTATCCCCAGGACATGATCCATCATTGAAAATTCCAGCGCTTTATGGGGATTTTCAATGAGAATCGGCTTTTTTTCAAGGTCATACCGGAAAAACAGAATGCCCAATTGCCTTGCCTTCTGGTACAGTTCTTCTCTGAATCCATAGGATCGGATGTCCCGATACACCACATAGACGCGTTTTTTCGGGTCCATCTCTTTGAGGGCAATGGCGCTTTTCAGGCTGTGGGTACAGCAGACCTTGCTGCAAAAAGGGTTTTCCTCATTTCTCGAGCCAACGCATTGGATAAAAACAATGACCGAGGCAAGCTTGATTCTGTCATCAGCGTCCCGGAAAGCCGCATCCATATCCAGGTGGGTCAGTACATTTGGATGGTCGCCATAGAGATATTCCAAGGGCTTGTACTCCTTTGCCCCTGTGGCAAGTATGGCTGCCCCGTGTTCAATGGCGGTCTGTTTGCCGTTGGATTTAACCTTGGTAAGAAAATTGCCCACAGAGCCTGTAAAAGATTCGACTTGGGTCTCAAGATATAGATGGATGTGTGGATCTGCTTTGGTTCTTGCAACCAGATCCTCAAGATAATCTTGGATGCTTTCTCCCTGCCAGGTGGAGTTAAGTTTGACTGCCACTCCGCCAAGCCCGGATGTTTTTTCAACCAGATGAACATCAATCTTCTGGGCGGCTGCACTGAGGGCGGCTTCCATGCCTGCTACCCCTGCGCCTATCACAAGGAGGGACTTTTTAATATCCAGGCTCACCTGGTGCAGGGGTTCAATAACGCCTGCCTTTGCAACGGCCATTCGAACCAGGTCTTTGGCTTTTTGGGTGGCCTTAATGGGTTCTTTCATATGGACCCAGGTATTTTGATCCCTGATATTGGCCATTTCAAACAGATATTTGTTGAGACCTGCATCCCGTATGGTCTCCTGGAACAATGGTTCATGGGTCCTGGGGGAACAGGATGCCACCACCACCCGATTGATACCCTTTTCAATGATCACCTGTTTAATATGATCCTGGCTGTCCTGGGAACAGCTGAAAAGATTGTCCTCAACATGGACCACATGGGGCAGACCTGCTGCATAATCCCTTATTGCCGGCACATCGGCAATGCCGCCGATATTGATCCCGCAATTGCAGACAAAAACCCCTATTTTCGGGTCCTGGCCGGAAAAATCAATTTCAGGTACAAGTTCCCGGGTTTTGGTCTGGCTCCACCTTCCGTTAGTTAACGCCATGGATGCACTTGCGGCTGCGGCCGATGCCTCCATGACAGAGCCCGGGATATCCTTGGGTTCCTGGAAGGTGCCGCAGACATAAATTCCTTTTTTACTGGTGGACACAGGGGACAAATTCTTTGTTTTGGCAAACCCGTGGCAATTGAGTTCTACCCCCAGTTTTTCTGCAAGAGCCCCGGCATCCTTGTTGGGTGCAAGGCCTATGGACAGAACCACCATATCAAAAATTTCTTCAATGGTATTGCCGGCTTCAGAAGAGTAAACAAGCCTATAGGTATCGTCTGGTTCCGGAAAGACCGAATGAATTCTGGACCTGATGAACCTGACCCCATTGTCATCTTCGGCCCGTATATTATACTTGTCAAATTCCTTGCCATGGGTTCTCATGTCCATGAAAAAGATGGCCGTATCAAGATTTTGGCCACTGTGTTCCTTAGCAATAATGGCCTGTTTGTTGGCATACATGCAGCAGACACCGGAACAATAGGAGTGGTCGCCCTTGTTGATGTCCCGTGATCCCACACACTGGAGCCAGGCAATTTTTTCAGGTTCTCGATTGTCCGAAGGCCGGACCAGGTGTCCGCCATAGGGCCCGGATGCAGAAAGAATTCTTTCAAATTCAAGGCTGGTCAGTACATTGGGGCTGTGGCCATAACAATAGGTGGTCATCACACTTGGCTCAAAGGGCGTAAACCCCAAGGAGAGAATAATGGCCCCCACATTTATGTCATGTTCCTTTTGTACCATGCTGTGATCCACGGCATGGGCAAGGCAGGCATCCACGCATTGCAGGCATTCGGAACAATAGCTGCAGTTAAGGCATCTTTCTGCTTCTTTTGTGCCGTCTGGTTTGCCGTACCCCAGTTCAACCTCATTAAAATTGCCATACCGCTCTGAAGTATCCAGTTCCGGCATTTTATACCTAGTTTTAATTTCATAACCCTGTTCATACTCCTGGGGAATCGGCCTGTATTCGGGATTTTCAACAGGGAAAAGATGCCTTCCCTCCTCCATGTCAAGGCCCGTAAGGTATCGGAAAATGGACTCTGCAGCCTCCATGCCCGCTGCCACGGCAGCAATGGCAACACTGGGACCTGTCTGAAGATCACCTCCGGCAAACACGGCTTTTCTGTCAGTGGCAAGGGTGATGGGGTTCACTTGGGCAGTGTCCCATCGGCTGATCTTTAATCCCCCAAGATCTTCCTGGCCGGCAAGATCTTCCAGGGCGGAAAGGTCGGGTTTCTGACCAATGGCAGGGATGAGCTGGTCAATTTCAACCTCATATTCACTTCCCGCCACAGGAATCGGGCGTCTTCTGCCGGATTTATCCGGTTCACCCAGCTCCATTTGAATCACCCCCAGGGCCTTGACTTTGCCGTTTTCCCTTTTTATCTGCCGGGGGGCTGCAAGATAGACTATTTTAACCCCTTCATCCAGCGCAGCAACGATTTCCTCTTCCCAGGCCGGCATCTCCTGCCGGGTTCTGCGGTAGAAAATCGTGACCTCCTGGGCCCCAAGCCGTATGGCTGACCTTGCAACGTCAATGGCAACATTTCCGCCGCCGATGATCCCCACCTGTCTGCCCAGACTGGTTTTGCCCGTCAGATTTAGGTCCCGCAGAAAATCCACTCCCTGGCAGACGCCCTCAAGATCTTCACCCGGGATGCCAAGCGGTATTCCTTTGTGGGCACCCAGTCCCAGAAAAACGGCATCAAAACCGTCGGCCAGAAGGCTGTCCACGGTAAAATCCCTGCCAAGACGGGTGTTGAGTCTTATCTGAACCCCCAGGTTGGTGATGATTTCTATGTCCTGATCAAGAACCTTTCTGGGCAGGCGATGGTCAGGTATCCCCACCCGGAGCATTCCGCCGGCCTCGGGCAGGGCTTCAAAAATGATGGCGTCAACCCCTTTTCTGGCCAGATGATAGGCCGTTGACAGGCCGGCCGGACCAGACCCGATGACTGCTACTTTCTTGCCAATGCTTGGGGCACATTTTATGGTCACATCTCTCGGGTCAAAGCTGTCTGCAGCAAGCCGTTTTAAATCCCTTATGGCAATAGGTTCATCCACATCGCACCTTCTGCAGGCATCCTCGCATTCATGGGGGCAGATTCTGCCGAGCACACCGGGCAAAGGCAGCTGTTCCATGATGATTTCCAGGGCCTGTTCGTATTTGCCCTGCTTGACCATCTGGACATAGCCCTGGACATTGAGTCCGGCAGGACAGGTCAGGCTGCAGGGGGCCTTGTCTTTCTTTTCAATGGTAAAACCTGCGGGCATGGCCTGGGGATAGAGCTTGAAGGCAGCTTTTCTGTCCTTTAGATTTTCGTCAAAACCACTGGGCAATTCCACAGGGCAGACGGTTGAACATTCACCACAGGCGGTACATTTTTCGAGATCAATAAATCGGGGGCTTTCTTTTAATTTTACACAAAAATCGCCTTCACCCCCTGTGACCGATTCAATCTGAGTCATGGTCAACAACTTGATATTCAGGTGTCTGCCGGCTTCCACAAGTTTGGGGGAGATGATGCACATGGAGCAGTCATTGGTGGGAAAGGTCTTGTCCAATTGTGCCATTGTTCCGCCAATTGCCGTGTTCTTGTCCACAAGGTATACAAAAAATCCTGAATCCGCCAGGTCCAGAGATGCCTGGATACCTGCAATGCCGGCACCCACGACCATTACCGAACCGTTTTCTTTTTTGGCCATTTGTATCCCTCCTTTTTATAGTCCAGCAGTTTATAGTCCCACAAGGGCCAGGTCCGGTCCAAGATAGGCGCGTTCGTTTTCGCCAAGTATGCCCATGGCAAGACAGATGATGGTCCACAGATGCACCACATGGAAATTTCCGCCATAGAGCCGGCCTATATCTTCAATCTGACTGTGGCAGTTATGACAGGGGGCCACCACATAAGCTGCCCCTGTTTTGGCAAGCTGGTTGAATTTTGTCCTTCCATAGGCCTGTCTCTGGTCGGTAAACCCTGCCTGGAGGGCACCGCCCCCTCCGCCGCAGCAAAAATTATTGTCCCGGTTGGGCACGGTATCAATGAAATTTTCATCCCCCACAATGGTTTTTAAAACAAATCTTAAGTCATCCACAATTTTGTTGGACCCGCTTTTTCTTCCGATATTACAGGGGTCCTGGATCGTAAATTTTACCTTGAGATCTTGATTCCAGTCAGCGTTGACAGGAAGTTTGCCCTCTCGTATCCACTGGGCATAGAGTTCAATAATGGTGACCAACTCAAAATTGTGGGCAATTTTGTATTTGCGCAATCCTTCCAGGATTGCAAAATAGGAGTGTCCTCACTCTGTATTCACCACCAGGGGCGCCTTGATATTATGGTCAATATGATAGACAAATTCCTCAAGAATATATTTCCATCCCTCATCATCTGCCAGAAACATGCAATAATTTTCACCAGCCCACATCACGGAAGGGTATGTCCAGTCAGCTCCCACCGTGTGAAGAATCTTCCACAAAGGGCCCAGTTCATCCGGTTCTGTAACAGGTTCCCTAGAATTTTGGTTAAGGGCCATCATGGCACCCTCTCTGTCCACACTTACCTTTAAATCCTTAAATTCAGGCTGCTCTTCGGCGATCTCTTCGGCAACATCTGTGACGGTGAAAATAAAATCTTTTGTTGGAACCCCCATGGCATTGCCGGATCTGATGTGCTGATCACAAGAGCCCCTGATCCCCTTGGGACGATTTTTCCTTGGCACGCTTTTGCGAAGATTATACACAAGTTTGGGAATGTCAACATTCATGGGGCAGACAAACAGACACCGGCCGCACATGCTGCAGACCCACATCCAATTGCTTTTTTTTATCTGGTCATCCATTCCTAAATTCAGCATCCTGACAAGTTTTCGGGGGTCCATATCAAACTGCTCAGAAGCAGGACATCCGCCGGTGCAGGTTCCGCAGGCCAAACACAGGTCAAAGCATGCGTCGGGAATTTTTTCCAAAACCTGTTCCTTGAACTCGATGTCAAGTTCATCAATCTTAATTGCCTCGGCCATTTTAAATTCTCCCTTTACCTTAATCTCCCTTTACCTTAATTTGGCTGCATTCAGATACTGCACCAGATTATCGACTCCTCCTATGGTAATGATATGGACACCCTGGCAAATATCTTTCAGGCTGTTAACGGTATCGGCAAACAGTTCCATGCTTGCTTTTTTTGTGTCGGTTGCTCGTGCAAGCTTCTGGATTACCCAGTCAGGTACGAGTCCGGATTTGAAATGGCGATTCAAAAATTTGCCCATGCCTGCGGTTCTTAAAATCATTACTTCGGCAATTACAGGGACTTTAAACGGATCAACCTGTTTCATGAATTTGGCAAAATGGTCAACATCAAAAATAGGCGTGGTTAGAAAATATCCTGACCCGATATTTATCATATCTTCCATCTCTTCCATGCCCCGTTTGGGCATGTTTTTCCCCCAGGGGGTTTCAATTCCAGATCCCAGGACAAACTCCATTTTTTGGTCAAGTTCTTTCCCTTCAATATTAACGCCCTGTTTTAAATGGTCCAGAACAGACCCAATCTTGCCTGCGTCAACATGGAAAAACATGGTTTCCTGAAGGCTGTCGCCTGTAATCCTGTAATCTTCTGTAAATACAAGGAGATTTTCAACACCGGTGTCATGGGCCAGGGCCAGATCCTTTTGGAGCTGGAAACGATTCTTATCCCTTGTGGTGGTCTGGTAAATGGCATTCACATTATTCTCCATTAAAAGGCCGCAACTTTTAATGGTATCGGTCACAACCCCTTCCAATTCGATCTCCTGGACAGAGACACCGTCAACCCTGCCTTTTATCCTGTTAAGGCTGTTGACAAGATCTTCCGGCTCATCATTTCCTGTGGGGACCTGTATCTCTGAGGTCACAACAAATCTCTTTTTTTCAAAGGATTCTTTTAATTTCATGATCTACCTCCTTCCTATTTTAATCCAAGCCTATTTTAATCCAAGTAAGGTCGCCACTTCATCCTTGAGCCGGGCCAGGGGAATTGGCTTTGAAAGGCAGATATCAGCACCATACTCCTTCATTGTGGCGAATTTTTCATCGTCCAGGTATGCGGATAATACGAGAATTTTAATATTTTTTGTCGCCGGGTTATCCTTTATCTTTTTACAGACTTCATAGCCTTTGATATCCGGCATCATAATGTCCAGAATCAAAAGATCAGGACGAAAATGGCTCACCTGGAGACCTGCCTCAAAACCATCCGAAGCGGAAATAACCTCATAGTCGAATTTATCTTCCTCCAGGGCTTGTACAATAGACTCGACAATAATCATGTCATCGTCAACCACCAGGATTTTTTTTCTGCCCGGGTCATCACCGGTTTCCGGAATTGGGATTCCCTGGGTCTGCATAAAAGATTCAAGGTTTGATTTTTTTATCCGCCGATGGCCGCCAACGGTCTTATATGCCTTTATATGGCCGGCTTCCACCCAGTTGATAATGGTTTTAGACGAAACATTGCAGTATTTGCTTGCGGTAAATACAGTCAAGGTATCTTCCATGGGACCTCCTTTTTTAGGGAATTGGGGAATATATCTATTATAGTTATTCTATGAATTTCATTCTGTCAAGCGCAAAAAATAAGCTAAATAACTATAAATACTATAATAACCCATTTCGCCGATTCAGATATTTCGCTGTTATAAAGGGTCGCTGTTATCGTAATGAGCAAAAAATATAGACAAAAAAAATCCCGATTTTTTTGAATAATTTTAAAAATCGGGAAAATTTTTTCCATACGATCGGAATAACGATGTTTTTATGGCGTTTTAATCTGTAACAGGAAGGGTGATGGTGAATTTCGTCCACTGCCCTTCCTGGGATTCGACAACAATATCGCCGCCATGGTCCTTGATAAATCCATAGCAGACCGAAAGCCCCAGGCCAACCCCCTGAACACTCTGTGTCTTGGTGGTAAAAAAAGAGTGAAAGACTTTGTGGATATGCTCGGGCTTTATGCCGGTGCCTGTATCCCTGATGGTGATATACAGTTTTGAACTGATAATTTTTGTGGAAATTTCAAGATTGCCACCATCGGGCATGGCATACATGGCATTGGAAAACAGATTTATAAATACCTGGCGCAATTGATCCTTGGACCCAAGAACCAGGCCCGGGTCACAGGTAAGGTTAAAGCGGACCTTTATGCTGTTTTCCCTGAACCTTTTTTTGTACAAAAGCATCAATTCATCAATAACGGTATGAATATCAATTTTTAGCCGATCTCCCTGGTCTGGCTTGGAAAAAGAGAGCATTTTTTTCAGCATTTCCGCCAGTCGTTCAATTTCAGACAAAGACATGTCCAGCAGTCTGCGTCTCTTGTTTTGGGGAGAAATTTCGGTCTTCATCAACTCCAGGGTGTTCATTATCCCAAACAGCGGGTTGTTGAGTTCGTGGGCAATCTGGGAGGTGAGCCTTCCCATGGCAGCCAGTTTTTCAGACTGAAGCAGATGCTGTCTGGCTTCACTTAATTGTCGTTCCGTTGTGAGCAGTTCTTTTAAGTCCACAAATATTGCAACGGATGCAAGTTCTTTACCCTGGTCGTCGTAGAGGATGCTGGCGGAAAGATTGCCTTCAATCAATTTCTTGTCATCTCGTTTAAAGGTTAATGGATAGGAATTGAGCTTGCCCCTGCCGCCGAAATCATCATCTCTCATCATCTCCATGATTTTTTTTGTCTGTTTTTTTGGGAAAATTTCCTGGATGCTCATTTTTCCCACCACCTGATCTGACCTGAATCCGAAAATATTTTCAGCCCCCTGGTTCCACAGCCTGATTCCCCCATTCATGTTCATTACCATGATGGCATTGGTAGAACATGCGATGATCTTGTCCAGAAAATCATGGGCCTCTTTTATCTGATTTTCCTGTTTTTTCCTCCGGGTCTGATCCACGACTACCCCTTCATATCCGAGAATTTCACCATTGGTATCATATCGAACATTACTCGTTAAAAGGATGTGAAGAATGTTGCCGTCCCGTTTTCGCCATTTTAATTCATAATCGATTACCTTGCCTTTTTTTTCTATGATCTGGGTATATTCCCGCCTGTCTTCGGGTCTTAAATAAACTTCCGTGGCAAGGTCAAGGGCAAGAAATTCATCTTTATTCTGGTAGCCGAGGATTTTCAAAAGGGCAGGGTTGACATCCAGAAAACGTCCCTGTTTGCTGCTGATAAACACACCGCATCCAACATGGGTGAAAAGTCTTTGATAGCTTTCCCTGGATGATTTGAGTCTTGCTTCCTGGTGCACGCTGTGGGTGATGTCATTGTAGATGGACAGCTTGGACCTTGTTCCATCCTGGTTGTTAACAGGATGTTCTGACAGGGAAAAAGTCTTGTCAACAGAGGCAATATAAATCTGGCTGTGGCTGTTCTTATTTTGGATAAAGATTTCATCATATTTGCACCAGTCACAGGGTTTCTCCGATTTGATCAACACCTGGTGACATTTTTTACCCACCCCCTCTCCAAACAGGGCCTTCATGAATTTATTCATGTATTCAATGGTATAATCGTCATTGACAATATAAATACCATCTTCAAAAGCATCCAGTGCATCAAGCAGCCTTGAGGTATGATCTGCCATATCAAATCTCCTTTCGAGCAAATAGGGGGTTATTTTTTGATAATTTAAAATTTAACACAAACCCGGTCATGCCGCAATCTGTTATGGAAGATGCCAAGCCATAAAATTGTCAGGGTGTAAATAATCTGGACACCCTGCTTGTTCTCAGGGTGCTTCGGGCAGGCAACCAAGTCCTGGGATCGTCAGGAATATCAAGCGATAAGAGATCCCCCTTATCTTTGTCTTCATTCTGGTATGGCTTTTGCGTTTAAGAGTCGTGTTCCCTGGCCTGGAATAAAACGGGTGTCAAGGGAGGACCCATTATCAAAGGAAGGGAGTCCAAATCAATGAGTACAATGATGATCATACCAATGGCTGTGATGGCAGGACTCGGATTTTTTTTGTCATTGGTGTTGGTTTTTGCCTCACACTATTTTTATGTCGAAGAAGATCCCGTGCTTGAAGCGATTAAGGTTGTATTGCCTGGAATCAATTGCGGCGGATGTGGATTTGCAGGTTGTGAAGGTGCTGCAAAAGCACTTATGGCAGGAAAGGCAGGTATTCATGTCTGCATCAGGGCATGCCCGTTTCATGCCCTTGAAAAGGCAGAGAATGGGATGCCCCAGGTGAATCCTGACCGCTGCAGAGGCTGCGGTATCTGTAGCGATATCTGCCCAAAGGGTGTTTTATCTGTGGTTGGCAATATTTCAAAATTAATTCATTTGGATCTGGCCCATGAATGCCTGGCCCCCTGCCGTCAAAAATGTCCGGCACAAATTAATATTCCTCAATTCATTCGGCAGATTCAACGTCAAGATTACCCGTCAGCCCTGTTGACGATCAAGGAACGAAACCCCCTGGTGATTTCTGCCAGCCGTGTCTGCCACCATCCTACGCTGTTTGAATCCAGAAGCCAATTGAGAGGGATGCTGCGCTATGGTCTTCCTGAATACAGACTTCCCAAACGAGTGGTTGACTGGGAGATTGGGGGCATTTTAAACCTGGGAATCGAGGTCAAGACCAAGTGTGCATTGGGCAGTGATTTTTCCATAGCTGACCTGATGAACAAGGGATTTAAAGCGGTATTTCTGGGGCTTGGCGCATGGATAGTTCCCCCTTTGTGTGTCAGGGGCGAATCGGCCCATGGCGTGACTGGCAGCCTTGATTTCCTTTCCAGGGCCGGATCAGACATCACCACCCTTAACGGGGTCAGGGTGGCTGTTATCGGAGAATCCAATACCGCCATGGATTGTGCACGGACCTGTGTCCGTCTCCAGGCAGATTGTGTCACCCTTATCTGTCCTTGTGACGATAAACATATGTCGGCCCGGAAACGGGATGTGGAAAGAGCCGTGGAAGAAGGGGTTAAAATTCATTTTCTCGCAATTTCCTCCAGGGTATGTTCCGATCTGGATGATCAAGTAACCGCAGTTAAGTACCACTCCATGATGCCTGCAGCCTGTACGCCCGGTGCTCCAATTTTGTCCGCCCCAATTTTGTCCGCTCTGGACAAGGATCTTTCCGGTAGCGTCAAGGCCCTTGAAGTCCAGTTGGTCATTGCCGCATACGAGCGGGAACCAGACCTGGAATATCTTCTCCATGATCCAACGGTTGAAGGTCGATTCCGGGCCTCTCCCAAGGGGACCCTGGCGGTAGATCCTGACGCATCATCTCCCACGGGTGATGGTGCCGGAAATTGGGCCAAAGATCCGGATACAATCGCTGTCCCAGGATATTGTTGGTTCCATAACCGATTCCCAGGCCCAGGAGGAGGTTGTGCGCTGCCTTCAGTGCGGTACAACCTGCTATGACAAATAAGAAAACAAGGAGGAAAAAAAATGTATGAAGATGCATATACAGATTGCAGTTGGATGAAATTTGAGGTTCTGGAACGGTTCATGAAAGATGTTCTGGTGGCCAGCAGAATACCGCTAAAAGATGCGGAAATTATCTCTGATGTGCTGATCACATCAGACAAGCGCGGCATTGATTCCCATGGCATCGGGCGTTTAAAACCCATCTATATTGACAGAATTGATGCGGGTATTTTGAACCCCATCACTAAAATCAGTATTGTAAGAGATAGAAAAACCTCTGCGGGGCTGGACGGCCATAACGGGATGGGACACGTTATCGCTAAAAATGCCATGGAAAGAGCCATTGGAAAGGCCAGGGTCCATGGCATGGGCATGGTGGCGGTGAGGAACTCAACCCACTACGGGATTGCTGGCTATTATGCGATGATGGCGGCTAATGCCGGTATGATCGGCATTACCGGCACCAATGCCAGGCCATCCATTGCCCCTACTTTTGGCGTTGAAAATATGCTCGGGACCAATCCGTTGACGGTGGGGTTCCCCACGGATGAAGCCTTTGATTTTGTTCTGGATTGCGCTACATCGGTTTCCCAGCGGGGAAAAATCGAAGTGTACGGCAGGGCAAAAAAACAACTTCCCCCAGGATGGGTGATCGGCCTTGATGGCAAAACCAGGACCGACACGGACCGGGTTCTCGAGGACCTTACAAAGGGCAGGGCTGCCCTGACGCCCCTTGGCGGCATAGGTGAAAGACACGGGCGGGTATAAAGGATACGGGTATGCTACCATTGTTGAAGTTCTTTGTGCCGCCCTGCAGGGGGGCGGTTTTCTAAAACAGCTCAACGGAATGGATTCCGGCAATAAGGCCCCCATTTTGCTGAGTCATTTTTTTATTGCCATCGATATAGAAGAGTTTACCGAACTTGCCGCCTTTAAAACAATTGCCGGAAACATCATGCGGGAGTTGCGAACATCAAAAAAAGCACCGGGACAGGATCAAATTTTTACGGCCGGTGAAAAAGAATGGATTGCCTGGCAATATCGAAAAATCCATGGATGCCCAATCCCAAAAACCCTTCAGGCACAGATGATAGAATTGAGAGATCGTTTTGACTTGAACTATTCTTTTGATTTTGAACAATAACTCGGTTTTAGAACAAGGGAGGTAAACTATGTTGAGATATCGATCCAACCCATTTTGACAGTCTGGTGACAAGGTTCCATGGAACAGGTGGGCTGCTATATGCAGCAGATTTATCACAAGGATTCAGGAAAATTTTTTAAATCCATAGGGAGTCATGAAATGAATAAAAAAATAAAAAAAATTTTGGCCTGTGTCAATTTTTCTGACTATTCATTGGTGGTATTGGAATATGCCCTTGAACTTTCAGACATGGCCCATACTCAGATTCTTGTTTATAACGTTATTAACCAGCGGGATATTAATATGCTTGAAACCGTCAGCCGGTATGTTCCCAACAAAATACAGGTAGAAACTTATATCAAGGATATGAAAAAAGAAAGAGTAGGAAAGATAAGAACGATGTTGAAAGAGCATTTTTTTGAAGATAAATCTCAGATGAATTTTAAGGTGGATGTGGGTATCCCCTCGGAAGCAATTTTGAGAACCATCGGAACAGAAGCGATCGATTTGGTTGTAATGGCCAACAAGGGCCGTGGCAATATTTCTCGGTTTTTGTTTGGCAGTTCTGCTGAAAAGGTGTTCAGGCATTCCCCGATTCCGGTGGTCAGTGTCAGAGAATCCAAAAATTTCAAACGGGAGAAATAAAATGGAAGAACAAGCCAATAAAATTAATAAAATACTGGTGGCCCTGGACGGATCAAAAAAAGCATTTAAAACCATCGATTATCTTTGTAATTTCAAACCATTTTGTAAAAAGGAACTTGTTTTACACAATGTCATCGCCCGAGTGCTATTATGATTTAAAAAAAGAGCCTTTCACCAATAAGGTAACCTCCCAGGTGCATGCATGGGAAAGGGGATACAAAGCCCAAGTAGATGAGTTTATGGAAAAATCAAGGATGATGCTCATTGCCGCAGGATTTAAACCCGAAGCCATCCATATTATAATAGCCAAAAGAAAAAAAGGGATTGCAAGGGATATCATGGATGAAGCCCGGAAGGGATATGATGCCCTTTTGATACGAAGAAGGAGGGCGGGGGCACAAAAGGTGAATCACTCTCTTTTTATAACGGTTGACGGATCGAAAGGGGCGAAAAGGGCGGTTGAGTTTACCGCTAAAATCATTGAAAATTCCGATTGCAAAATTGTTTTGTGCAGTGTCCTCAGGGATTATGGTGTCTATGATGATGGTGGTGCCCCAATGGGAGAGCCGGATAATTATATCACAACGGCTGCTGGAAAAATGGACATTGCAGTGAAAGAAGCCAGGGATATTTTTGAAAATGCCGGTATTCCGGACCAAAATATTGAGGTTAAGATCATCCAGGGCGCCAAGAGCTGAGCCGGGGCAATTGTTACCGCAGCCAAACAAGAAAATTGCGACACCATTGTATTCGGAAGAAAAGGAAAATCAAATGTGAGCAGCTTTGATATCGGTCGTGTCCCCTGGAAGGTTATCCATGGTGCCCGGGAGATGACCGTGTGGATGGTGCCCTGATAGGGAGTTGTTGGTTCCTTCTAAAGAGGATGACTGACTTTTTATTTGACTGACTTTTTATTTGCAACAGAGGGGAGAAAATTATGAGTACAATGAATTTACAACGGCTTTTTAACCCCAAATCCGTGGCAATCGTTGGGGCCAGTGAAAAACGAGGATCTGTGGGATATTCCTTAATGAAAAATTTTGTGGAAAGCGATTTTAAAGGAGATATTTTCCCGGTGAATCCCAACCATAGGAAGGTTATGGGAATGGCCTGTGCTGCCAATGTTCTGGCCCTGGATTCTGGGGTGGATCTGGCCGTGATTGCAACCCCTGGCAGGGTCACCCGAAATTGTTGAGGCCTGCGGGAAGAAAGGTCTTGCCGGGGCGGTCATCCTCTCTTCCGGCGGAAGGGAAATCGGCGTCAAGGGACATGAAATTGAAGCCAAAATACTTGCAAAAGCGCGGATAAACGGCATCAGAATCATCGGACCCAATTGTCTTGGCATCATGAATACCGGCATCTCTTTAAATGCCAGCTTTGCCTATTTGTCTCCCAAACCCGGCAGCATTGCCTTTCTTTCCCAGAGCGGAGCTGTCTGTACATCGGTGCTGGACATTGCCAACCGTGAAAATGTGGGGTTTAGTCATTTTGTAAGTCTCGGGTCCATGGTGGATATTGATTTTGCGGATATGATTGATTATCTGGGGTCCTTGAGCTCTGTGAAAAGTATTGTGATGTATATGGAGAATATCACCAACATTCGAAATTTCATGAGTGCAGCCCGGTCGGTTTTCCGGCTCAAACCCATTATTGCCCTGAAATCGGGAAGATCAACAGCCGGTGCCAGGGCAGCGGCCTCCCATACCGGTGCCATGGCGGGTGTCGATGCGGTGTATGATGCTGCCTTTGAGCGGGCAGGTATTTTAAGGGTCGCTGAATTTGAAGAATTATTTGACTGTTCGGAATTTTTGGCCAAACAGCCCCGTCCTTCCGGCCCCGTCCTCTCCATTATCACCAACGCGGGCGGCCTGGGTGTCATGGCAGCGGATGCCCTGGCATCCCATGGAATGGAACCTGCATTGCTCAGTCGGGAAACCCTTGGAAAACTGGACCGGATACTTCCTGGTAACTGGAGCAAGGGCAATCCCATAGACATACTGGGGGACACAGATTCCACCCTATATATGGAAACGGTAAAAATCTGCGCACAGGCGCCTGAAACAGACGGGCTGCTGCTCATCTGCTCACCGGCCGGGACAATGGATACCTTAGGGCTGGCCCAAGCCCTCGTCCCTTTGTTACAAACCATTCGCTGTCCTGTCTTTACGGCCTGGATCGGCGGGGACAATGTTAACAAGGCCCGGCAGGTCTTCAACCAGGCCGGCATTGTCACCTATGATTCAGCGGAGCAGGCGGTTCGCGCCTTTAAAAATTTGTATGACTATGGCTAAAATATTAAACGGCTCCATGAAATTCCTGTCCGGAAAGATGTCCGGTTGCTCATCGACAGAAAAAAGGCCCAGAAAATCGTCTGGGATGCGCTTGCCGCAGGAGAGAAATCCCTTTTGGAACCGAGCGCAAAAGAGTTGCTCGCTGCCTATGGAATTCCCGTAAATGAGACCCAAATTGCCGATTCGCCGGAGATGGCCCTGACGATATCGGAAAAACTGGGCTACCCGGTGGTGTTAAAGATCTGTTCACCCCAGATTTCCCACAAATCAGACTGCAGCGGGGTGGCCCTTAATCTTGAGACACCCGAAGCGGTTAAAACAGCCTATGCCCGTATCATGGAAGCTGCTATCGCCTTTGCCCCCAGTGCCGGGATACAAGGGGTGACGGTCCAGGCAATGCTTACGGACCCGGACTATGAGCTGATCATCGGTGCCAAAAAGGATGTCGATTTCGGGCCGGTGATTGTTTTCGGTATGGGGGGTGTCATGACCGAGGTGTTTGAAGATATCGCCATGGGCCTGCCGCCTTTGAACCATTCCCTTGCCCGGCAGATGATCCGGGGAACAAAAATTTCAAGGGTATTAAACGGGTTTCGACATATTGCCCGGGTAAGTGAAACACAACTGGAGGAACTTTTGATACGGACAGGACGTCTGGTGACCGATTTCCCTGAAATTACCGACCTGGATATTAATCCTTTCATGGTCAAAGACGGGAAGATTCTCGCTGTGGACGCAAGGGTTCATATTGCACCTTGCAAAGAAATTTGCCCCCCGTCACCTGATTATTAGCTCATACCCTTGGAAATATGATTCAAGTGGAAGAACTATGGATGGGCATGATTTTTTTGTTCGCCCCATTCGACCAGATGATGCAGATATGATGATCGATCATTTTAATGCCCTGTCCAAAAGAAGCGTTTACATGCGGTTTTTTCCCCCTTTAAAACAGTTGTCTCAGCAGATGCTGATCCGATTGACACAAATTGATTATGATCGCCAGGTTGCACTGGTGGCATTAATGGGAGAGGACCAGGAAGAAAAAATAATCGGGGTCTCCAGAATCATTGGGTATTTTGACGGCAGTCAGGCCGAATTTGCCGTGACCATCTGCGATGACTGGCAGGGACAAGGGATTGGTGCGGCTTTGCTCGCCCAATGTCTTGCGGCGGATAGGAACCAGGGCATGAAACAGATAATGGGGTTTGTGCTGGCAGAAAATATCCAGATGCTGAAACTGGGAAAAAAACTGGGGTTTAAGATCAAACGGGTTGAGGAAAGTTCCGAATTTGAATTGACCATTGATCTTTGATCATTGATTTGGGACCCTTGGTAATTAAAGAATTGATCTTTAAGCTTTCAAGATTGTATTGGGGGGATTAAGGTGGTATAGGGGTTTCTTCCGACAATTTTAAACCAAAGGTTTTTGTGGAGAAATTTAAGGTAAAATATTGTTTTTTTGATCGCCGGGACCATGAACTGAT
>Ga0307987_1000180_pt1 | contig 39435 bp, 30 predicted proteins | sample EllFjometagen181_FD_203157 | JGI IMG/M metagenome (GOLD analysis project Ga0307987, IMG submission 203157) | Marine microbial communities from Ellis Fjord, Antarctic Ocean - #181 | ecosystem: Environmental > Aquatic > Marine > Unclassified | place: Southern Ocean | collected 2014-10-08 | reverse complement strand
TGGTGGATCGTCACCCCCGACGGCCACCCCACCTGGTCCACCGGGGTCAACACCATCAACCCCAACGGGGACACCGACGCGATCACCGGCGAGCGGCTGTACGGCGAAGCGGTGGACGCCATCTACGACAGCGACGAAGCCTGGGCCGAAGCCACCGCCCAGCGCCTGCGCAGCTGGGGCTTCAACACCACCGGCGCCTGGTCGTCCCACGAGCTCACCCTGCCGCACATCGCGGCGGCCCCTATCCTCTACATCGCCGGCTACGACTGGCTGGACGGCACCCGCAGCGACTGGTTCGACCCCGCCTGGCCCGCCAGCGTCGAGGCCAAAGCCGCCGACCTTGCCACCCTGGCCGATGAGCCCAACATCCTGGGCTGGTTCCTGGACAACGAGATCAGCTGGGGACCGGACTGGCGAGGCCTGGACACCCTGCTGCAGGCCTACCTGGACATGGACGCCGAGGCCCCGGGCAAAGCCATGGCCGTGGACTTTCTCATCCAACAGCTCGGGGACGTCGCCGCGGTGAACAGCGCTACTGGCAGCGACTTCGCCGACCGAGACGCCATGCTGGCGGCCACCGGCACCTGGGACACCCTGGATCAAGACAGCTCCGACACCGAGCGCGCCCTGACCTCGGCCTTCTTGACCATGGCCGCCGAGCACTACTTCAGCACCGTGGCCACGGCGATCCGGGCACAGGACCCCAACCACATGCTCATGGGCAACCGGGAGGTCAGCGTGTTGACCCGCACCGAGGTCTACCAGGCAGCCGCCCAGCACATGGACGTGCTGTCCATCAACAACTACCGCTTCGTGGACGGCGTGGCCGAGGGCACCCTGGACCTGAGCGGTGGGCTGGATCCCGCCGATGCCTTCGCGGCCCTCACCGCCCAGGTGGACATGCCCATCCTCATCAGCGAGTTCGGCTTCCGCGCCGACGACTCGGGCCTGCCCAACTCCTGGCCCCCCATCTACCCGACCTACGACACCCAGACCGAACGCGCCGACGCCTTCGAGGCCTACGCCCGGGAGCACCACACATCACCCTGGGTGGTGGGCTACCACTGGTTCGAGTGGGTGGACCAGCCCCAAGGTGGCCGTTCCATGGACGGCGAGGACAACAACTGGGGCGTGGTGAACGAACAGGACCAGGTCTACACCGAGCTCACCGAGCGCATGACCATCCTGAACGCCGAGATCTACGACCTACTCAGGATCGAAGGGGACTAGCCCCCGCCCACGTACACCATCGCCGCCAAGGCTACCGACAGCAGGTAGGCTGCCAACCCCAGGGCCACGAACACCCCGGCCACGCCCAGCCGCCCCTGCTGGCGATCGCGGTGGACGATGACCCGAGCTGCGGTGACGGCGAGCTCGTCGGCCAGGTCCTGACTGACCCAGCGCACCCGCAGCAGCACCCGCAGCACCGCCACGGCCCCCACCAGGATCAAGGCGATGCCCACCACCATGGAGCCCGCGGAGAGGGGTCCGGCCTTGATCATGTGGGTGCCCGAGAAGCCGGTGACGGTGATGGCCAGGCCGCACAGACCCATGAGCAGCTGTGCCTGATTCTTCACCACCCCGAGCTGATCCGCCAGGAAGCGCAGCATGTCGGGCCCGGACAAGGCTCGGGCCAGGCGCTGGGCTTCGTCCTGCTGAGCGGTGGTGGCTGAGTTCGCGGTCATGGCCCCAAGCCTAGCGCCCAGGGGCGCGGAGGCCAGGTGGGGGGCTCACACAGCGGACACTCCTGACACCAGAGTCGGGCCAGAAGCGCATGGGCATCCACCTGACTGAGGGCTGGTCCCCGCGCTCAGTCACACCAGCCGCGTCCCAGATAGCCATCGTCACCACCGACGACGAAGCCCTCGCTCCCGACCTCCACCACCCCCAGGGGCGGCACGTCCACGTCCAGGCTTCTCCACGACCGACCCTGGTCCTCGGTGACGATCACGAAGCCACCGGGTTCCTCGGCGCTGCGCTCCCCCACGCCCACGCCACAGCGGCCGTCGTCCGAAAACGCCAGCCGCCGCAGCCAGCCCAGCTCGGCGGGCAGCGGCAGGGCACGCCAGGTCAGGCCCCCGTCGGGAGAGCGATAGATCACAGCCTGACTGTAGGGCTCGTCGCCCAGGTCGCGTCCACCCACCAGCCAGGTCTGCCCTTGGTCGGGGCTGGCCATGGTCCACAGCTCGCCCACCAGCTCGGCGTCCACCGTCACCGGCTCGAGAGGAAAGCAGCGAGAGCCGGAGCTGGGCCGTAGGAACACGGGGGGTGAGGTCAGGTCCGCGCCCAGTGCGTGCCAGCAAGGAGCGTCGCCAGAGACGGCGTAGAGCCGCGGGGCAATGGTGGGAAGCCCCATCCAGGAGACCGGCGGCTGCAGCCAATCAGCCCCTCCCACCGCGCGCAGTCCGAGGCCGCCACCGTCGCCCCCCAACACGGCCAGGCCTCCCCGCGCATCGACGGCCACGCGACCACAGCTCGACGGGCCGTCGTCCCCAGTTCGAAGCAGGGGCGTCCAGCCCTCGCCTTCGGACCAACGCGTCAGCAGGACATCGGGGCCAGGGCTGGCGTAGTCGCGACCGCAGAGCAACATGCGCCCCCGATGGTCCCAGCCCAGCTGGTTCACCTCCAGCCGAAGGGAGCTGTGCATAGGCCGATAGGCCCCGCCGGCGTCCTGGGTCCGGAACAGCGCGCCCGATCCCTCACAACCCACCCAGCCCGCACCGTCGGCATCCAGGGCCAGGGCCACCACGGCCCCTTGGTCGCAGGGGCCAGCCAGGGGCTCCAGCAGGCTGGTCGACCAGGAGTCGCCAAGGTCGTGGCTGGGTACGGCGCAGCCGGCCAGCAGGGAGAGAACAGGGATGATCACGCGAGACATGGGGACTCCGGGTCGAGGTTTCCCCAGGCACCATCGCAAGGGCGATGCCAGGAATTTCTCGTCGAAAGCTGGCGTTCTACCGTAGGCGACCCTGGACGATCGTCGAAGTTCCGACGGTGCCTTCGTCAGATGTCGTCCCGCCGACGCCTATGTCCTGCAAAACGCACCACCGGCAAGACGATCAGGCCCAGCAAGCCCAGCAAACCCAGCCACAGCCCCAACACCCAGCCCCGGGGTCGGTAGCTGAGGACCACCGCGTGCTCCCCCGGCGTCAGGGCCACCCCTCGGAAGCTCCCCGCCACCCGCAGCAGCGGCGCATCCATCCCGTCCACTGCCGCCCGCCACCCCGGGGCCCAGGCGTCGGTCACCACCAGCAAGCCTGGCCTGGACAGGTTCACGGCCAGCTCCTGGCGCTCGGCCCAAGGCTCCTGGAGCTGGACAGCCTGGATGGCACGATCACCCGCACCCGCCATGAGCTGAGCGAGCAGCGGGCTGGGCTGGCCCTCCACGAGCACCGGGGGGCGACGCCGAGCCCGATCTGCATCCTCGATGGCCCGCAGGGCCTGCTCCTGGCCCTGGGCTCGCTGCACTGCGAAGGCCACCCAGGCCCTCGGCGCGTCAGGATCGAGCTCGAAGAGGCGCAGGGGCGCGTCGAGTCCCTCGATCTCCACCAGGCCCTGCACCGAAGCCATAGCGGCATCGTCGGCGTCCACCACCCCCAGGTAGCGCACCGCCGAGAACTCCAACAGCGCTCGGTTGGGCGGCCTCAGGGTGGCGATGGGGAACCAGGGCCGCATCAGCGCCGGGTCCAACGCCGCCATCAGGCGCTCGGTCTCGAGAGAGACAGGTAGCTCGTAGCCGCGGACGTCCCGCAGCCCAGCGAGCATCCCCGTGTTGGGCTGAATAGCCCAACCCAGCCCGCTGATGCGTCCGTCACCCTGCAACACAGCGAGCTCGTGGGTCCACGACGACAGCTCGGCCCGGTAGGCTTCCGGCGGCAGCGTGCCCTGGTCCGAGCGACGGGCCCACAGCAGCTCCCCCAGCAACAGCGCCGCCAGCACCCAGGCCCAGCGCCGACGGGGCAGGGCCAGGCCCGCCGCCACCGCGATGGCCAAGCCGGCCATCCCTCCCAGGCGCGCGTGGTTGGCCGGGACGAAGAACAGCAGGGGCAGGCCGAAGGCCACCGCCAAGGCCAGCGCGGCCCCCGCCAGCCACCAGCGCCCCACCCGGCGACGCAGGCCATACAGGGCCAGCCCCGTCGCCACAGCGCCCACATGGATGTTGGACTCGAGGTGGGCACCCGCCCCCGCCCAGTCCCCCCGCCCCGGATGCCCGAAGGGATCGGGCCACACCAGGGTGAGCAGCGACTCCAGGGGCAGGGTGTTGCCCGAGCGGACGTGGATGGTCACCGATCGCGCGAGCTGCTCGGCGAAAGGCACCAGGGCCGGCGCGGCCAGCAGGCTGCCCACGACCACACCCGCAGCCGCCCAAGCCCAAGCCCGCCAGCCCCGCAGGGTGGCCGCCCCCACAAGCCCTGCGAACAGCGCACCGTGCACCGCGGTCTGGGGATGCCCCGCCAGCAGCATCGCCGCCCAGGGCAGGGCCACCGCCAGGGGTCCCCCGCGGCCCCGAGCCAGCCGCACCAGACCCCAAGCGAGCCACGGGGTCCAGGCGTAGACCCAGGCGTGGGGATGAAGCAGCCGGCAGACCGGGAACGCGCTGAGCATGGCCACCGCTCCAGCCACCAGCCCTCCGGCCGTCGAGGCGCCCAGCAACCAGGCCAGCAGCGCGGTGCCCACCCCCGCCAGGGCCAGGTGCAGCCACACCCGCAGGTCCTGAGCGGTGGCGTCGGGGAGCACCAGCTCGAAGAGCACCGGCGGATAGCAGGCGGCGCTCAACCCGTCGGCCAGCAGGGGCACGCCCGCCATCACGTCGGGATTCCACAGGGGGGGGCGCCCGTGAGCCCAGGCGCTGCGGATCCGGTCGCGGAGGGGCCGGAACTGCACCGCCGGATCGGAGAGCTGGTGGTTGTAAACCCAGCCACCGTCGCCCGAGGCCGGGCGCTGCACGTGGTGTACGCTCAGGTGTTCGTCGGAGGCCACGACCCGCGGACCCGGCAACGCGCCGAAGTAGAGCAGGCAGGGCACCAGCATCAGCAGCGCCAGGACCGCACAATGGGCCCATCCGAGACCGCCTGGGGGATGGGAATCGACTGGACTCAGACGCCACCTGCCTCGCTCGAGGCTAAGAGCTAATGGCTCAGAGAGGTCCGCGGCGAGCATCTGCGGGCACGGAGGTTCCAATGCGCGTGCTCATGGCACAGGTCTCCCCCGTTGTGGGCGATCTCGAAGGGAACGAAGCCCTGGTGCTCGAGGCCCTCGCCGCCGGCCGGTGCCACGGCGTGGACGTCGTGCTGCTGCCGGAGATGGTGGTCTCCGGCTATCCCCCAAGAGACCTGCTGGACTACGCCGGCTTCCTCGACGCCTGCGAGGCCTGCTGTCAGCGGCTGGCCGCGGCCACCCGGGATGGCGATCCGGTGCTGATCTTCGGCTCACCCCACCGGGACGAACAGGGCCTACGCAACGCAGCGGTGGTGGCTCACGGCGGCCGCATCCACGCCCTGCGCTTCAAGACCCTGTTGCCGACCTACGATGTCTTCGATGAGTCCCGCTACTTCGAGGCCGAAGATCGCACGAGCCCCGTGCAGGTGGCTGGGATGAAGCTGGGGATCACCATCTGCGAAGACCTGTGGATCGACACCGAACTACTGCCTCGCTACCGCTACCACCGCGACCCGCTGGACCACCTCGAAGGCTGCGACGCCATCCTCAACCTCAGCGCTTCCCCCTTCCACGCCGGCAAGGAAGGCTTGCGCACCGAACTGTTCTCCCGACGCGCTCAGCACGCGGACGCGCCCCTGGTCTTCGTCAACCAGGTGGGCGGCAACGACGAGCTGCTCTTCGACGGCCGCTCCTTGGCGGTCAGCGCGGGTGGCGAGCCCGTGGCCATCGGTGCGGCCTTCACCCCTGACAGCGTGGTGGTGGACCTCGCTCGAGCCACCCCCACCCGCCCACCCGCCATTGACTTCGAGGCCGAGCTCGACGCCGCGCTCACCATGGGCCTGCGGGACTATGCACACCGCTGCGGCTTCCGCTCCGCAGTGCTGGGCCTGTCCGGTGGCATCGACTCCGCGGTGGTCTGCGTGCTCGCGGCCCGGGCCCTGGGCCCGGAGAACGTGACCGCCGTGGCCATGCCGGGGCCCTTCTCATCCGATGCATCCCTGGCCGACGCGCGCCAGCTCGCTGAGAACCTCGGGGTCAACTTCGACATCCTCGAGATCGCACCAGCCTACCAGGCCTACCGCGGCATCCTCGCCGAGCGCTTCGCGGGTCGCCCCTTCGACGTCACCGAAGAAAACCTCCAGGCCCGCGTGCGCGGCAATCTCATCATGGCCATCTCCAACAAGGAAGGCCACCTGGTGCTCACCACCGGCAACAAGAGTGAAGTAGCGGTGGGCTACTGCACCCTGTACGGTGACATGGCGGGCGGGCTGGCGGCCATCTCGGATGTGTTCAAGACCGACGTCTTCCGCCTAGCGCGCTGGTACAACCGCCACAACGAGCTGATCCCGTCCAACATCATCGAGCGGCCGCCCTCGGCCGAGCTGGCCCCGGATCAGACCGACGAAGCCTCGCTGATGCCCTACGATCAGCTCGACCCCATCCTCAAGCTCTACCTGGAAGAGCGCTGGGACCCCACGGCCATCGTCCAGCAGGGCCACGACCCCGCCGCCGTGCGCCGAGCGGTGCACCTGGTCATCCGCAGCGAGTACAAACGCTGGCAGGCCGCGCCGGGGCTGCGGGTAACCATGCATGCCTTCGGCACCGGCCGCCGGCACCCACTGGCGCAGGGGTGGAAGTGGTAGCCGGCTAGTTCCTGCGGCGACGCCCGGTCAAAGCGGCGATAGCGCCGAAGATCAACAGGGTCCAGGGCGCCTTCGCTGGGGAGCTGCTGCAGTCGCAGCCGCCGTCGGTGATCTCCACGGTGTCGTCAGGATCATCGGGTTCGTCCGGGTCGTCGGGATCACCTGTGTCGTCGGTGGGGTCGTCGGGATCGCCGGTGTCGTCGGGGTCCGGGTCGTCACAACCGCCGTCCACCCCGTCGCAGTTCTCGTCCACGCCGTCGCAGTCGTCGTCCACCGCGTCGGGGTTGATCTCGGCGTCGGCGTCGTTGCAGTCGTTCTCGCGCTCGGTGAAGCCGTCACCGTCGTCGTCCACCGCGTCGCCGTTGTAGGTGCCGATGGTCCATTGGTCCAACAGATCGCCATCGATAGTGTAGACGTTGCCCTCGATGTAGTCTCCGGCCACATGGACCTCGACGAAGTGCTTGGCCACCTCGGCCTCGGCACGCCACCAGCCGTTCTCGTACTCGTCAGGGCCATCCATGAACCAGCCGATCACCTCGAGCAACCAGTCGTTCTCCTCGAGCCACTCGCCCACGGTCTCGCCAGGGTCCATGCCCAGGTAGCCGACCACATCGCCGATGCCGTCGACGAAGTCCTCGGGATCGCCAGGGGCGCCGCCACCGCCGGCGACGATGTACATCACGCCGCCGGTCTGGGTGACGTCGGTGCGCTCGTAGTGGTGGTCGTGGCCGTTGAAGACCAGCTCTACCCCATAGGTCTCGAACAGGGGGACCAGGTAGGTGCGCGGCGGCTCCCAGTCGTCGGGGTCGAACACCCCGTGTGCGCCCGAGGTGTACGGCGGATCGTGGAACGCCACCACGGTGTTGCGCAGCACCGGATCAGCGTTGACCCCGGCCAGCTCGCCCTCGAGCCAGGTGTACTGCTCGGAGCCGGTCACGAAGTCTTCGTTGGTGTCCACCACGATGAAGCGGGTGTTGCCATAGGTGAAGGCGTACCAGTTCTCGGTAGCCGAGCTGGACTCGGGCAGGTTGAAGTACTGCACATAGTAGGAGTCGTTCTCGACGTCGTCGTGGTTGCCCGCCACGGGGAACAACGGAGCCTCGGCCAGCAGGCTGGCCTCGATGTCGAAGAAGGTGCTCCACTGCTCGTAGTCGCCGCCGTCTTCCACCAGGTCACCGGTGTTGATGTAGATGTCCGGGGTGGCCACGGTTGCGCGCACGCGATCGATCACTGCCTGGTGTTCGTCGCCGTCGGTGCGGGTGTCGCCCACCACCACGAAGGTGAAGGGCTGCTCGTCCTGGGGGGCCGTGACGAAGCTGGACAGGCGCGAGGTCTCGCCGTCGGTGGTGACCTGGTAGTGGTAGACCAGACCGGGCCGCAGGCCGGTGAGTTCCACTTCGTGGAAGGTGGACGCCGCCCCGCTGTTGACGGTGCTGCCCATGGACGAGCTGGGCCCGTAGCTCACCTCGCCCGTGGAGCTCCCATCACTCTGCCATGAGACCACGATGGAGGTCTTGGTGGGATGCTGCAGGTAGGGGCCCTTGTCGAACCCCGCCTGAACGGCGCTGGTCATACTGGCGAGCAGGACGATGGATGGAGCGATGATCACGGGTGGCACTCGATCGAAAGAAGGCCACCCAACCTACCACGAGGCCGGGCCACCCGGCAGCAGCGGAGCCTACACGTCGGACAGAGCCGAGCGCCCGGGATGGTGTATACGCCACCAGTGGCGCAGCCAGCGGCGGCGCCAGGCGGACACGGCCGCCGGTGCGGCGAGCTGGCACTCCACCGGTCCTCCGAGATCCGCAGCCATGCGATCCAGGAGCACCCCAGGCAGCGGCCGGGCCACCGCGATCACGAATCCGCCGCCAACGCGCTCGAGGGGCACCAGGTCGAAGTGCTCCACCCAACCCATGGGGAAGCCCACCAGCACCGACCGCACGATGTCCCCGGGCTCGTCGGCGATCTCGAGATCCGCGAAGCGCGCCAGCTGTGCGACATAGCGGGCCTCGTCCAGCAGGCCCTGCTCGAGGGCCACCTGGAAGATGGGCCAGCCCAGCTCGACGCTCCTTTCGTGCAGCGCCTCGAGCTGCTCGGGACCGAGCACCGCCTGGGAGACCAGCCAGTGGCAGAACGGCAGCCCCTGGTTCACCGGAGGGAGCCACGGCTCCGCCCGGATCAGCATCGCCATCTGGGCCGCAGAGACGCCCGCTTCCATCAATGCCTGCCAGTCCCGATCACAGCCCAGCTCGGTGGCTCGCTCCGCGTCCATCAAGCCCAGGAACGCCGCACGTCCCGCCAAGCGGACAGCCGCCGAGCCCGCCAGCACCAGTACGACCTGCTCGGGGCGGATGGGCTCGAGTTCGGTGAAGAGATCGTCGAGCATCAGCAAGTGCTCGGGCCCCTCACCCACGGCGGGGGCATCGATTGTCGGCGCCGGCCCTTCGGTGGCCGCGAGCGGCTTCGAGACTGTTTCTGTCAGCAGGACAAAGCCATCGTTGGCGCGGTCGGTGCTCTGGGGGTGCTGCATGAGGTGCTCCGGCCCCCCCGGAGGTACTCATTGATCATAGAGCCAGACAACGCGCAGTGGTATCCGTCTTTCTCCGGACTTCTCCCCGGAATACCCCCCATGCGCCGGTGCTCGAGGCCACCGACGAGTGAACTAGCCATCGACGGAGGTCAGGCCTTCGCGGATGGCGTACTTGGTGAGCTCGGCGACGCTACGCAGGCCGAGCTTGTCAGTGATCTGCCGGCGGTGGCTTTCCACGGTCTTGGCGCTGATGTGGAGCTGGGCGGCGATGAGCTTGGAGGTTTTGCCTTCGGACAGCAGCTGCAGCACCTCGCGCTCGCGAGCCGTGAGCACGGACCACACCGAGGCGTTCTCGGCTTTGGGGCGCCGCACGTGGTGCTCGACGACGATGCTCGCGATGCGCGGGTTGAGGTAGACCTGACCGGCCAGCACGGCCCGGATGGCCCGCACCAGCTCGTCGAAGGCACCGTCCTTGAGCAGGTAGCCGCTGGCGCCCACCTTGAGCATCTCCCCCACGAAGCGGCGATCGCTGTGCATGGACAAAGCGATGATGCGGACTGAGGGGGCCTGCTTGAGGATCTGCCGGGTGGCCTCGATTCCGTTGAGGTGCGGCATGGCCACGTCCATGATCACCACATCGGGAAGCAGCTCCAGCGCCAGGCTCACCGCGCTGCGGCCGTCTTCGGCCTCGCCAACCACCTCGAGATCGGACTCTCCCGAGATGAGGGTCTTGAGACCCTCACGCATCAAGCGGTGGTCATCGGCGAGCACGATTCTGTAGCTCATGGGAGGTCTCCGGGGCCGGGTAGCACAGCCGCGAGGGGCACAGACTGGTGGACGCGAGCGCCGCCACCAGGGCGTCTGTCGATACGAAAGCTGCCCCCCTGCGCCGTAACGCGCTCACGGATGGCAAACAGGCCGAAGCCCGCGCCGGAGCTCACGTCAGGCATGGGATCGGGGAATCCCACGCCGTCGTCCTGGACGGTGAGGTGGATCCACCCTCGGCGCAGCTTGATGTCGATCCACACCGTGCGGGCGTCGGCGTGCTTGACCATGTTGTGCAGGAGCTCCTTCACCGCGCGGAACAACAACACCCGCATGTCGGTGTCGAGATCCAGGGGACGGGACGGCGCCTGGAGCTGGAAGCGGATCCCGTGCTGCTGCTCCACCAGCTCGCAAGCCCACTCCACCGCCGCCACGAAGCCCAGATCGTAGAGGATGGGCGTGGACAGCTCGAAGGTCAGGGTGCGGGTGTTGTGGATGGAGCTGTCGAGCAGCTCGGCGATCTCACCGAGCATCCCGGCGTGCTCGGGCGCGCGGGCGCTGACGGCGCTGAGCTTCATGCGACACAACGCCAGGCACTGCCCGATGTCGTCATGGACTGCGGTGGCGATACGGCGACGCTCCCGTTCTTCGGCCAGGGACAGCTGGGAGGACATGGACCGTAGCTGGGCCTGGTGGCGAATGAGCGTACGCTCGGCCCGACGGCGCTCGGCGACCTCACGCACCATCCGATCGTTGGCCCGAGACAGCTCGGCGGTGCGCTCCACGACCCGAGCCTCGAGCTCTTCGCGGGCCCTCTGCAGACCTTGCTCGGCCAGGCGCTGCTCGGTGATGTCGCGGCCCACGGCCTGATACTCGATGACATCCCCCCCCTCGTCGAAGACCGCACGGTCGGTCCACTGCTGCCAGCGAATCTGACCATCGGGCAGCACCACCCGGTGCTCCACCCGGGCTACGGGCTGATCGGCCCCCAGCGCGGCGATCTGCGCGTCCATCTTCAGGCGGTCCTCATCGGGGATGTCCGGTGAGAAGTCCCAGCCGAGCAGATCCTCGCGCTCCATGCCGAAGTAGCGGCAGTAGGCGTCGTTGACGAAGGTGAGGGTGCCGTCGGGCTCGTACCGGCAGATCAGCTCGGTCTGATCTTCGACGATGGCACGGTAGCGACGCTCGCTGGCCCGGAGTTCCTGCTCGGTGTGCCAGCGCTCGCTGATGTCGCGGACGACGCCGACCACCAGCTGGCCCGCCTCGCCGTCCACCGCTGTGACAGAGATCTCCACCGGGATCTCGGCGCCGTCCTTGCGTCGCGCGATCATCTCTACGATGGTGCCGATCTTCACCCCTTCGCCGGTCTCGCGGAAGTGCCGCATGCCCTCGACGAAGGACTCGAAGTAGTCGTCGGGCGCCAACAGGCGGTGCAGGTCCTGCCCGAGCACCTCGCCCTGCAGGTAGCCGAAGAGGTTCTCGGCCGCCCAGTTCCAGAACGTCACCCGGCCCCGGCCATCGGCCAAGATGATGGCATCGGTGGCGGAGCAAGTGATGGAGTGCAGCTCGATCTCCAGGCGCCGCAGCTCCTTGAGGTCCAGCTGATGCTGAAGGGTGGAGCCCACCAGGTTGCCCAAGTGCTCGAGCCAAGGACGCAGATCGGCCCCCAGCACCCCCACCGAGCTCAGGCCGAGATCCATCACACCAACGGCCTGGGCCTGGTGTACCAGGGGCACCAGCCAGCGCACGCGACAGGGCCGGCGGGCGCGCTGCCGGGGAGAGCCTTCGGGCTCCAGCAAGCGCACAGCGGTGCGGTCCAGCATCGCGCGCAGCAGCGCAGGTTCGGCTTCACCCCGCAGGGCCGCGACGCGCTCGGCGCGGGCAAAGCCCTGGGAGGTCGAGAGCCGTATCCCATCCCGCCCGGGCCCCGGCGTGAACAGCCCGAAGCGCACCACCCCCGGCACCGCACTGATCTCGTCGGCCAGCCGACGCACCAGCTCTCGGGACTCCTGGGCCACGGCCACGCGCTGCAGCAGCTCGCGGCACAGGGCGCGAATGGGGGTGGGGTCGTTCATGGCTCCAAGCCTAGGTGACGGATGATCGTCAGCTCCCACCCTGGCCGAGCAGGGCGAGCTGCTCGCGAGCGGCAGCCAGCTCGGCCTCGGTGCGTTCGAGCCGCTCCTGCAGTTCGGCCAGATCACTCCGCAGCTCCGACTCGGCCAGTCGCCGAGCGGCGATGTGCTGCGCCAGGAGTTGCTGCTGCTGCTGACGCTCGGTGACGTCCCGCGCGACCACCTGGTATTCGGCGCCGCCCACCACGACGTTCTGGGCTTGATCGTCGTTGCGAGTCCGGATGAGCCGGAGGGTCCATTCGTGGTAGCGGGGCTTTCCGTCTGCCCCGAGCACGCGGGTCTGCAGCTCGACCACGGGCTCGGCCCTGGTGAGCTTGCGCGCCGTGCGCAGCAGGCGCTTCCACCCGTCCTGAGGCAGCAGGCTCTGTACTGGACGACCCAACAGCTCCACCCGCTCGCGCCGCCAGTAGCGACAACAGGCGGGGTTGACGAAGGTGACCCGCCCACCCGCGTGGAAGCGGAACACCAGCTCGGCCTGGTCGTGGACCACGGCCCTGAGACGTGCGGATCTACGCTCGAAGTGCTGCAGCAGGGTCAGCGCCCGGGCCGGGGTGCGCTCACCAGGGAGCCGCTGGATGAGCTCGTAGAGTTCCTGGAGCTCTTGGACCTCCGCAGGGGTGAGCCCATCGGTGGATGACGCGCTGGGGGATTCGACGGCCATGTTCACACTCCGCGACGCAGCCTACCACGTTGTAGAAAGGGCTCATGCGGAAGTGGATATGATCCGATGGGAAGCACGGAACCCATGACCACGACCACGCGCTGTCCCCCTTCGAACGGAGCCCGAGGCTCCGACCCCAGGGCTGGGCCTTGAACCGTGCCACTGTCGTACCGATACGCTAGACAGTGATGCGCGTATTCCTCCACCATCCTCGGCGGTCGCCGAGCCGTTCGACGTTCGTGGCCGGGGTCCGGCTCAGCGCCATGGTGGAACCGAGTCGAGCGGGAGGGTGAACATGAGCCGTGCACGCGACATGGTCCTGGATCTGGAAGCCATCGCACGCGCCCTGCTCAGGGCGCAGGACCGGGGGGCCCTGGGCCAGTCCCTGTTCCGCGCCCTCGAGCCGCTGGTGGCCTTCGATGCCTGCTACCTGATGCTGCGGGAGACCAAGAGCAACGCGCACCACATCATCCACGCCCGCGGGCTCGAGACCAGCGCGTGGCCCGGCGTGGAAGCCGCCGCCGCCGGGCGCCTGCTGGCCGCCGTGCTGGAAGAAGGCGCCACCACGCTGGTCCCCCCGGAGCCGGTGACCCCCGAAGAGCTCGCAGCCATCGGCCTGCCTCGGGCCCGGGCCCTGGTGCTCCAGCCCGCGCTGGTGGACGGGAACGTTGTGGGACTGATCGCGCTGTCTTCCCATCGTGCCCAGGCCTTCGACGAGCTGGACCTGGCGGTCTCGGCCTTCGTGGCCAAGCTGGTGGGCGTAGCCTGGGAGCGCCTGCGCCAAGAAGCTGAGCTTCGCCACCGCAACGCCATCCTGTCCACCCTGGTGCAGGTCACCGACAGGCTGCTGCAGGACGACACCTGGGAGGGCGCCGTGGACGAGGTCCTCGAACGCCTGGGCACGGTGAGCGAGGCGTCGCGTGCCTACGTCTTCGAGGTGCACAGGGACAAGTCAGCGGTGCTGATGTGCAGCCAGCGCTTCGAGTGGGCCGCCCATGGCATCGACGCGCAGATCGACAATCCGGACCTCCAGAACCTGCCGATGATCAAGGGCGGCTTCAGCCGCTGGGCACGCCTGCTCCCCCACGGCGAGCGGGTGGTGGGCCTGGTGCGAGAGTTCCCACACAGCGAACAGGTGGTGCTGGCCGAGCAGGGCATCCGCTCCATGTTGGTGGTCCCCATCGAAGACAAGGGTCGCTGGTGGGGCTTCATGGGCTTCGACGACTGTACCCGGGAACGCGAGTGGACCCGAATGGAGATCGACACCCTCCAGACCGCCGCCCACGCCCTGGGCTCCGCCATCCGCGCCGCCAGAATCCGCCGTCGCCTGGAGCGAGCCCAGCGCCGCGCCCTGGACAACGCAGCGAAACTCGAGCGGGCCCTCGAAGGCACAGTGGGCGCACTGCTGACCATCATGGAGACCCGGGACCAGCGCCTGGCGAACCACCAGCAGAGGGTCGCCGAGCTGGCCCTGGCCATGGCTCAAATCATGGGCCTGGACCGCGACGATCAGCAGGCCACCTGGATGTCCGCGCTGCTGCACGACCTGGGCAAGCTGAGCCTGCCCTTCTGGCTGGTGGCCGAGGGCGAGCCCGAGGACGCGGGAGCGCGCCGCCGCTTCAGGGCGCATGTGCGCCTGGGCCAGCAGGTGCTGGCCCCTCTAGACCTGCCCTGGCCCGTCGCCGACATCGTGGGGCAGCACCACGAGCGACCCGACGGACGTGGCTACCCCCTGGGTCTCACCGCGCCACACATCCTCCGCGAGGCCATGATCATCCGGGTAGCGGACTACATCGAGACCCGGGTCACCCGGCTGGAATACCGGGATGGCAACAGCCTCGCCGACGTACTGCACCGCCTGCATCAGGGCGCCGGGACCCGCTTTGACGCCGAGGCCGTGGAAGCGTGCTCGGCCTTGTTCCAGGATAACGGCTTCTTCTTCACCACCCCGGCCAAGCCGCTGGACGAGAAGGACATGCCGGAGATGAGCAGCATCCCACCAGGGTGACCCGCGCGCTGGTTATCATTCGCCTATGCTCAGCCTCCCCTTGCTGTTGCTCGCCTGTCACAGCGAACCGCCCCCACCGCCCCCGCCACCCGACGTGGTCCTGGTGGTGGTGGACACCCTGCGGGCGGATCACCTGTCCCTATACGGCCACGCCCGACCCACCTCCCCAACCCTCGACGCCCTGGCCCCCGAGGCCATGGTCTTCGAGCGCGCCCTGGCCCACGCGGGCTGGACCCTACCGTCCATGGCATCGATCCTCACCGGACGCATGCCCAGCGAGCACCACGCCACCCGGGACCCCGAGGACGTGCTGCGCTTCAACCGGCTGGACGAACAGCTCCCCACCCTGGCCAGCCTGCTCTCCGAGCGCGGCTACCGCACGGCAGCCTGGGTGAACAACACCTACATGGCGCCGGAGTTCGCCTTGGACAAGGGCTTCGAGGTCTACGACTACGAAGGCTCGGGGGCCTGGGACGGGCGCAGCGCTCAGGAGACCGTCCAGGCCGCCTCACGCTGGCTGGCGAGCAGCGATCAACCAGCCTTCGCCTTCGTCCACATCATGGAGCCCCACTACCCCTACCTGCCGCCCGCACACCTGCAGCGGCGCTTCACCGGCGCTGAGGAACCCCCGGTGGACCTGCTCTTCTTCTCGCCCGCCGAGCTCGCCACCCAGGCCCGCTGGACCAAGCGCTTCACCCCCGAGCAGCGAGCGTGGATCGAGAAGCTGTACGACGAGGAGGTCCTGGCCGCAGACGAGGCCATCGGCGAGCTCGTGGCGGGACTGAAGGCGCGAGACCGCTGGGACCACACCGTGCTGGCGGTCACCGCCGACCACGGCGAGGAGCTGTGGGATCACGGCGCCTTCGAGCACGGCCACGCCCTGTACGGCGAGCTGATCCGCGTGCCCTTGCTGCTGCGGGTCCCTGGGCTACCTGGGATCCGGGAGTCGCGCCTGGTCCAACACGCGGACCTGTTCCAGACCCTGCTGGCCCTGGCTGGCGTCCCCGCCCCCCCCGAAGCCCACGGCGATGATCTGCGAGCGCTCCCAGCCGGGCCCCGGGCCGTGCTGTCCGAGGACTGCCTCTACGGGCCGCCGCGCATCGCGCTGACCCAGGGGCGACAGCGCTTGATCGTCAACCTCAGCAGCCGGGTCGCCAACGTGTTCCGCCTGGACAGCACGGCACAGTCCGACCAGCGTGTGGAAGACGACGCCACGGCACAGCAGCTGGCGCCCGCCCTGATCGAGCGCATGGCGGGTATCCGAGGCGACCTCGAGCCGCGCACGCTACCGCAACGCACCGCCCCCCTCACCCCCGAGGCCATGGAGCAGCTGCGTTCCTTGGGCTACCTCTCCGACGAGTGATCAGACCGCGCCGACCGGCAGGCTCATGCCCTGCTCCGCGCGGAATGCGTCGATGCGGGCCTGCTCTCGCCCGAACTTGGCCAGGTTGGCCTCGATGAGCTCGTCGGGATCGAAGCCCCGATCAGCCAGACGATCCCGGACGAGCTTCTCCATGATGGGGAACTTGTCCTCGAGGAAGCGGGCGATCGAGGTCGGATCGTAGGTGGTGTGCACGTCGGCCACCACGTCCAAGCTGTGCTGGAAGCCCAGCAGGCAGATGGGCTGATGCCCGTTGTGGCTGCGGCGCCGGCCCCATCCGGGCAGGAGTTCGGACTCATTGGCCACCTCGTGCTCTTCGGCTTTTCGCACGCCCAGATCCAGCAGTGGCGAGTTGTAACGAATGCCGAAGCGGGCGTAGAACGACGCCTTGCAGATGCGGGTCATGGGCATGGACATCACCGCGTACTCTCCACCCACGCTCGAGCAGATGAAGGTGTTGGTGATGTTCCGCTCGATGCTGTAGGCGATGGTCTCGGTCATCATCGCGCTCTGGCAGCCCAGGCAGCACACGAAGTGGCCCCGATACTTCACGGCATCCCGCACCATGCGCGACGCCGAGATGGCCTTCCAGGTGAGAGAGTGATCGATGAGTTGGTGGTAGACCCTGGGACCCAGCGCCCGCCGCAGCGGCTCGATCTGGTGCCGTGACCACTCGTTGAAGAGAGACCCGTAGCGGTGCTTGTAGGTGAGCAGGTGGATGTCGCCGCGGGTGTGCGGACCGATCATCAGTGGAACAGCGGTGCTGTCCAGCCCTCCCGAGAAGAGAACCGAGAAGTCTTCGAGAAGGCCGTATTCCTCGATGGTGAGCGCCACGGAATCTCCGTCGCCAGGGGTTGTGGATTCATACGCGCACCCAGGCGGTCCTGCAAGCACCATGACCGAGACCTGTGCGCCTCCCGTACACATTCACCTCGGTCACCCCCATCGGTCGTGGCCCTACCCGGGAGTTCCCCCAGCCTATAGACTCAGGCGATGCCCGCCAGCGCACGAACCCTGCTCGACCGACTCCCTGCGGCGCGCACCCTCGGGCGCAAAGAGCGGCGGCGAGCGCTGCGGATCCTGGACGTCGAGCGGCTCGAGCCGGGCGCAGTGCTGTACCACCAGGCCGACCCCCCAGAACAGATGGCCCTGCTGCTCTCAGGACGGTTGCTGGCGAGCACGCTGGCATCCGACGACACGTCCATCCCCCTTGGACGCATTCGAGCCGGGGAGGTCATCGGCGAGATGGGCCTGCTCGACGGTGCGCCCCGATCCGCCACCGTCACCTGCGAATACAGCACCGTGCTGCTGGTTCTCCACCGCCATCGCTTCCACGAGCTCGAGGCCAGCGCGGACCCCATCCTGGCTTGGCTGCTGAACATCGCGGCCAAGGGCATGGCGCTGCGCATCGGCGCCATGTCCCAGCGCATCGCCCAGGCTGCGGTGGAGCCCGACGTCCTGCACGCCCTGCCCAGGCCCTCGGTCCAGCAACCCCAGACCCTGTGGACCTGGCTCGAAGCTCTGTGGGGGCAGCGATGAGCCTGGAGCCCGGACCGGTGCTGCACGAGCTGCTGGGGCCCCTCGCCCCCCCCATGCTGCAGCTGCTCGAGAAGCAGGTGACGGTGCGTCGATATCCCCCGGGATTCGCTGTGTTCCACGAGGGCATGGCCCCTCGCGATCTCGTGCTGCTCACCCAGGGGCGCATCAGGCTCAACAAGCTCCGCCCGGACAAACGGCAAGAGACCATCGCCAATGTGCATCCTGTGTCGATGCTCGGACTTGCCGCCGCCGTGGGGGGCATCCCCCACCCCGCCACCGCCATGGCCCTCGAGCCCAGCGAGTGCCTGCTCATCCCTGCGCACCTGCTCGAGCCGGGCCAGGATCCCATCCGCCGCGGCCTGGCCATCAAGCTTTCCAAGGCCTGCCTGCGAGGCATGAACGCCCAACTTCGCGCCGCCAACGCCAGACTCTTCAGCCTCGTGGGAGACCGAGAGTTGGTGGAAGCCCTGAGCCTCGACCTGGGAACCTGGAGCCTGCCCCTACATCCCTGACTTCGAGGTCACGACCGAAACCAGCACGGGCGCATCTGCTCCTATCCCGTGGTAGGCCGCGCTTTTTGGGGATTCTACCGCCGCCTCTCCGCCGTAGACCATGGCACCCATGTCGCGATGGCCTCCACCGGCGTAGATGCCGCTATTCTACAGGTTGTTTGCACTTTTCCACCACAATCCCGGGCGCCGATGGTCAGAAGGCGCGGAAAAGGCATGACATGAATGTCACGATTTGCAGGGTCAAGAGCGAAGGTGGATAGTTCACCTCACTGCTGTATTCAGCTATTTCAGACACTTACCGACCGACCCCGGCCATGGCACGCATCCTGCAGTTAGACGGGGTGGAGTAGACGCAAGAGGATGCCAGGGAATCGGCGGAGGTTATCCCCGCGACCCCTGCAGGGACGCCCGGCTCGATAGCGAGCCGGGCGTTTTCGATCCTGCCCCTGCCAGCGCATGCAGTAACGGCGAAGTGGGGTAGAACATAGGCATGAGCAAGCTGCTGGATGCCGTTCGCCGTCACGTCCCTCTGGCCTCCGAGGATCCGCTGGATCTGCTCGCTGCAGGCCGAGATCTGTGGCCCCGTGACACCCTCGCGCTGGCCTTGGGCCAGGCACCGCCCACCCCCGAGCTGGTGTGCTGGCCCGAGCGGCACGACCAGGTTCAGGCGCTGCTGGCCTGGGCCACCGAGGCGGGGGTACCCGTGGTGCCCTACGGCGCGGGCTCGGGCGTCTGCGGCGGTGCTGTGGGACGCCCGGGTTCCGTGGTGGTCGACCTCAAGCGGATGCGTCACATCGTGGATCTGGACCAGGACCAACATGTGGTCACCGCCGAGCCTGGGCTGCTGGGCCAGCACCTCGAGGACTGGTTGAAGGATCGAGGCCTGGCCACGCGCCACAGCCCCTCTTCCATCTGGTGCTCGTCGGTGGGCGGCTGGGCGGCGGCTCGCTCGGCGGGTCAGTTCTCGAGCCTCTACGGCAAGTTCGAGGACATGGTCCTGGGGATGCGGGTGGCCACGCCCGGGGGCACCCGCACCACCGGTGTGCACACCCCCAGGGGCGAAGAGGACCTCGGGCCCCTGTTCATGGGCAGCGAAGGCACCCTGGGCATCATCACCAGCGTGGACATCCGGGTGGTTCCCATCGCCGGCCATCGCTGGCTCCGCGGCTACGCCTACCCCAACCTCGAGTCCGCCTGGGACGCCATGCGGTCCATCATGCAGGGGGAGCTCCACCCCGCGGTGATGCGCCTGTACTGCCCCGTAGACACCCAGATCGGCGGACGCCTGGGCAACAAGAGCGAGCCAAAGACCCCCGGTCTGGTGTCGAGCCTGCTGTCACGGGTCGGCTCCCGGATGGTCACCGCCATCGAAGGGCTCGACGCCATCCGGCATCGAGAGCTCTCCACCGCCCTGGTGGCTCCCCGGTTGCTCAATCGCGTGGCCGATGGTCTGGGCCAGGAAGTCATGCTGATCCTGGGCTGGGAAGGCGAGCGCCCGCTCATCGAAGCCCAGGTCCAGGCTGCCCTGCCCATGCTCTCCCAGGGCCGCGATCTCGGCGCCGAAGCCGGCGAGCACTGGTACGACCATCGCCACGCCGTGTCCTACAAGCTGGCCCCCATCTTCGAACGCGGCGGATTCGCAGACACCATGGAAGTCGCCACCACCTGGAGCCGGCTTCCTGGACTGTACCAGGCGGTTCGCGAAGCGCTGGGCCGCCACACGGTGGTCATGGCTCACTTCAGCCACGCGTACCCCGAGGGCTGCTCCATCTACTTCTCCTTCGCTGGAAGCGGTGAGCTCGAGCGCTACGACGCCACCTGGACCGACGCCCTCGAGGCCGCCCGCCGTGCGGGTGGGACGGTCACGCACCACCACGGTGTCGGGCAGCTCAAGGCCAAAGCGGCGGCGAGAGAGCTGGGGAACGCGCTGCGGGTGTACCACAGCCGCAAGGCAACCCTGGATCCAGGCGGCATCATGAACCCCGGGCGTCTGTTCGACAGCCCGCCGGCCACCACCCAGGGCCCGCCCCCACCCACCGGAGACGGCCCCCTGTACGCGGTTCATGGCAGAGACCTGCTGGCCGAGGTGGACCCTTGGGCTTCCCCCGAGGGCATCCGGGCGGCCCTCGCCGCACGGGGCCTCGCCCTCCGCCTGCCCCCCGACCGCCCCCTCGCCCCCTGGCTCACGGCCTTCCGCCCCGAGGCCTTCGATCGCCACGAGGTCCCCTTCTTCGGCCTGCAAGCCCGCTACGCCGACGGCCGCGCTGCCCGGCTGGGGGTCGCCCCTCGATCGGCGGCCGGGCCGGATCTTCGCTGGGGCCTGCTGCGCGACGCCAAGGCCGAGATGGTCGAGGTCCCCCTCATTCAGCTCGACCAACCCACCGCCAGCCTGAGCCTCGCGGGCGGCCAGAGCTGGAGCCGTGCGCGATCGCTGCTGCGCGGTGGCCTGCGCCCCACATCCATGACCACCGACCACGAGGGCACCCTGCGGGTGGTCCTGGCCGGCGCCGCAGCTACGGCACAGGCCGAGCACCTCATCCAGACCCAGGGTGCCCGGGAAGCCGAACCCAGCGAGCCCAGCCCCCGCGCCCCGGATCTGCGCGCCAGCGCCCGAGGCCGGTCCGGCGCTACAGCGCACCACCGCCTCGCGGCGAGCAAGAAGGAGGCCCGCTGATGTCCGCTTCCTATGAAAGCTGCAGCTTCTGCCCCCAGCTCTGCCGGCACCTGTGCCCCGTGGCCGTAGCCACGGGCCACGAAGCCGCCACCCCACCCAAGATGATGGCGGCGGTGCTGCTGGCCCAGCGCGGCCGCATTCCACCCGAAGACGCCGCGCGTGCGGCCACCCTTTGCACCGACTGTGGAGCCTGCGAGCGCCACTGCAAGTACGGGATCGAGGTCCCAGCGCTGCTAGCCCAGGCCCGCGCCCGGTACGCCAGCCCCGCCACTGTGCAGCCCGTCCCGGCCATCCAGGGCAACGCCACCCTGGTGGCGCTGTACTGCGACGAGCGCCGCTGGGGGCCCGCCCTGGCCGACGCGCTGGGCCAGCCCGTAGCCACCATGGCCACTTCGGACCACCTCGGCCAAGCGCTGCTCGAGCACCGCGACCGTGCGGCCGCCCACCTCGCGAGCCTCAACGCGGCCTGCAGCGGTCACAAGGTGGTCTGCTGCTGCAGCCGTTGCGGCGAATCACTCGACGCCGCCAAGATCTCCTGGGTCCGCCTCGAGACCCTGCTGCCTCCCACCTGGGACGGCCCGGTCTACCTCTGCCACGGCAAGCTGGACTTCCCCGGCCAGCCCCTCGAGCGGCCGCCGACCTGCTGCGGCGCCCACGGTCCTCTCGAGGCCAGCCATCCGGCGCTTGCCGCCGATGTGGCCCGCGATGCCGCTGCAATGTTGCCCAGCACCTCGGTCGCGACCCCCGACTCCGCCTGTCGAAATGCACTGCGCGGTGTGGGTGCCGACGTCCGAGACCCCATCGATCTCCTCCTGGCCCCGAACACGCCCCCCGCCACCTGACCCGGAGCGCGACCATGTCCGACGCCCCTCATCCTCGCCACGACGACCGCCCGGACGGCGGAGCATGCAACGGCAGCGACAGCATCTGTCTGGTGGTCAACCCCCGCGCAGGAGCCGGCCGGGCGGGACGCGAGCTGGACAAGCTCGAGCAACTCGTGAAGCGCAGCTTCGAGACCTGGGCCATCCGGCCCACCCAGGGTCCCGGACACGGCACCGAGCTCGCCCGCCAAGCCATGAAGGATGGCTTCGATATCGTGGCGGCCGTTGGCGGAGACGGGACCTGCCACGAAGTGGTCAACGGCTTGATGGACGACGACGGCGACGCCGAGTCTCGCCCGGTGTTCACCGTGATCCCCTTCGGCACCGGCAGCGACCTCATTCGGGCCCTCGAGATCCCCAGGGACACCGCCAAGGCCCTGTGGCTCGCCAGCACCGGCATCACGCTCCGTGCGGACGTGGGCAAGGTCCGGGCCACCTCCACCACCGGAGAAGCGCGGGAGCGCTTCTTCATCAACGTGGTGGGCATCGGCATGGCCGGCGAAGTGGTAGCCAGGGTCAATCGCTCCAACAAGCGCATGGGGGGCTTCGCCACCTTCTTCGGCGCCACCATGAGCAGCCTGATGAGCTACCAGCCACAGCGCGTGCACATCCGCTGGCAAGGCGAGGACGGCCCGGGAGAGTGGGAAGGCGATCTGCTCAACGCCTTTGTGGCCAACGGGCACTACTGCGGTGGCGGCATGCTCGTCGGGCGCGGCGGCTCGATGTTCGACGGCCTGCTGGACCTCACCGTGCTGCCCCCCATGAGCCTGGCGTCGTCGGCCGCCAACCTGCCCAGGCTGTACCGGGGTAGCTCCCACCACGCCCCAGGGGCCTTCCGGGTCGCCGTGCGCAGCCTCGAGGCGCGCTGCACATCGCCGTCGGGAGGCACCCTGCTGGCCGACGCCGATGGTGAACAACCAGGGCAACTTCCGTTGAAAGCGAGCGTCGTTCCCGGCGCGCTGCAGGTCCGAGGCGGCTGGCTGGCGAGCCCTCTGCCCCGGGAGTGACATCCCTCACGATTTCGTGGCTTTGCGAGTATGACATCGCGAAAATCGCGCAGAACGTGAGAGACCGCACAGGGGACCGAAGCACCAGTGTAACCACTGGTGACTCACAGGTTCGCGTCCAGGACGCGCTCCCGGACCTGTTTACGATAATACCCCTAATTACTACAATTCTCGCATCCCGCAAACAGCAGGTTTGCCGGAAACGAAAAAAATCGCAAATCCTGTTTTCACCTAGCGAACCTGGTGATATATACCTTTTGAAACGGTCAGAACGTCGCTCCATTTCGCGATCAGCACCTGAACCGATCTTTTTGACCCACTCTTAGATATCTTAGACTATTATCGATTTCCCCAAGAAATGACTCTCACGAGTCGCAGTTCCCAACCACCACACCCGGAGTCATCATGAACAAGGCCCAGCTCACCGAAAAGCTCGCCGAGCAGTGCAGCATCCCCAAGGTCCGCGCTGCCCTCTACATCAACACCCTGGTCGACATCATCAGCGAAGCCCTGGTCAGTGGCGAGCAGAAGGTCACCATCTCCGACTTCGGCACCTTCACCGTGTCCCAGCGTCGTGAGTTCACCGGCCACAACCCCAAGACCCGCAGCCAGATCCGCGTCCCCGCGCGCCGCATCCCCGTGTTCCGCGCTGGCAAGGGCCTCAAGGAGTCCTTGAACAAGGACCTCCAGTAGCCTCGAGCACCGCACGCTCCGGGTTCGCCCGGGGCGACGTTCGGGCGCGTCCTCTTTGGGCGCGCCCGATTTGCGTCAAGGGTGGGCCAAGTAGGCGTCAAAAGCTCGTAGATTGGCACCGTCGGCGCCACGCAACCCATCCCCCCGTCCCCCCGAGCTCGGCGCGGGTGGTATCCTCTGCACGAGATTCAAGAGGATGACCACGATGAACCCACGCTCCCTGTCCCTCCCCGTCTTGCTGTCCCTCGGCCTGCTGGCCTGCAAGCCAGGCAACCTGACCACCTCCGCCGGCGACCTCGGCGTGGCGTTCGATATGAAACCGGACTGCGTCGAGATCGACGTCTCCGACTTGGCCATCGAAGCCCCTTTCACGGTGGACATGTTCATCAAGACCGGCTCCGAGGCAGCCTTCGACATCTACCCGCTGCTGGTGTGGCCTGGCGCGTTCGCCCTGTTCCAGGATGAGTATCAGTACCTCATCTTCGGGCCCTCCACCGACACCAGCGCCAACGCTGGGGCCTCGTCGCCCACCGACATCATGGACGGCGGCTACCACCACATGGCCGCCACCTTCAGCGCCGAAGGCGACGCCGCCTTGTACCTCGATGGCCAGCGGCTCGTGTCCGCCCCCATCGCCCTGCTCGAAGAGCCCGGCACCGCCCTGTACATCGGCTGCTGGCCCGGCCAGAGTGAGGCCACTTTCTCCGGGGTCATCGGTGAGGTCCGGATCCAGAACACCAGGCACTACGACAGCGACTTCGCTCCCACCTGGGAACAGTACGAAGAGAGCGAGACCGTGCTGGCCCTGTGGCACCTCAACGAAGGCCGAGGCACCTCGGTGCTCGACGCCATGGGCATCTCCGATGGCGATCTCACCAACGGCGAGTGGGTCCCCTTCCCCATGCCCGGCTACGACCCCGACGAAGACGCCACCGGTGACACCGGCGAGACAGGGGACTAGCCCCACACCCCGCGGGCCGCCTAGATCACCGTGGTGGTCTCCTTGCAGATGATGCCCATGGTCTCGAGCTCTTCGAGGATGGGTGCGTACATTCCCTTGGTGACCGGAGCCCAGACGCCGCGCTCGGCGATCTCGCCCTGCAGGAGCATGCGCACGGCGATGGCCAGGGGCAGGGACACGGTGCGCGCCATGCTGGAGTCGCCGTGGGGGATGCCGAAGTCCACCATATCCATGACGGTGCGCTCGCGGCTGCCATCGGGGTACACCGCCACCACGTCGTGGTGCATGGCGAGCATGTCGCGCTCGCCCGGACCGTAGGGCATCTTGTCCATCATGGCTTCGGCCACGGCGTCCAGGGGCGCCTCGATCCAGTCGGACAGCGGGATCGCGTCGAACATGCCCAGCCAGCCCAGGTTGACCACGTGGTCGTGGTCGAGGGCCACTCCGAGCAATCCGGCCACGGTGGCGGCGAGGTCCGCATCGGCTTCGACCCCCAGCACGGCACGGAGCATGCCCGCGCGGGTGTGCTCGGGGTGCTCGAGGGGAGCCTGGCTGAACAGGCCCAGGCCGATCCAGTTCGTCCAGCGCGCACAGTGGCCTGGGTAGCGCAGAGTGCCACGGAAGAGGGTCGTCGAGCCATGGAGCCCGTAGACGTCTTCGTAGGCGATGCTGTCGCGGTTGGGGTAGGCCTCGAGCTCGCCCACGCCTTCGATCCGGATGGTGTGGTTGTCGGCGAGCAACCCAGAGCCGGGGGTGGCCACGACCTGGCCGTCCCAGCGGTACAGGCCGCTGTTGCTGGCCGCGGTGAGCACCCCGCGGGGAGCCCAGGAGAACTTGTAGCCCAGCTGGTTGTTGGCTTCGGGGGCAGGCAGTCCACCGCAGTAGGACTTGAAGACCTCGATCGTTCCGTCGCGGGCTCCGACATCGTCGATGATGCGCATGGCGGACATGTGGTCGATGCCCGGATCCACTCCACACTCGTTGATGAACAGCAGGTCGGCGGCGACGACGTCATCGTGCAGAGCCTTCATGGCCGGCGAGATGTAGGACGCCGTGGCCATGTGCTTGCCATGCCCGAGGCAGACCTTGGCGACCTGGGGGTGCATGGGGGCCGGCAACAGGCTGATGGCGATGTCGCAGTCGGCGACCAGGCGCTCGAGCAGGTCGAGATCCTTGACGTCGAAGGTCATAGCCACGCCGTTGGGGTGCCCGTCGATGACCGACTCGGCCTTGGACAACACCAGGTCGCCGCAGCTGACCTGGAAGCCGTGCTGGAGGAGGTAACGAACCAGGGGACGCGCCACCATACCGGCGCCAAGGACGAGGACCTTCTGTGGCAAAGCGGACTCCAGAGAGCGAGGGGGAAGCAAACAACCGCAGCTAACGGAGGAAATCGGCGATGTAGCGATAGTCGGGGGTGAGCTCGCCCTTGTGGAGGATGAGCGCGGCCTTCATGGGAGCCGGCAGCTCGAGCTGCTCGAAGGGCTGGGAGAAGTCGGCGCGCACCAGGGGGGCCACGAAGGGCGCGAGGGCGTCACTGAAAGCCTGTGAGGCTTCGGCGGGAAGCTCGCAGGGCAGGTTGTCCACCGCCATCATGCAGAGACCACGCCCGACGGTTCCGTCGGTGACATCACCCGTGATGGGATCGTAGACGAAGTGGGGTGTGTCGGGTTCGGTGGCCTTGACCAGGCACTCCACCGAGCCGAGGATGTCGCAGCTGACATCGCCCACCACCTGCAGCCGGATCTCGCCCTGTTCTTCGAACCAGCGGCGGAGCTGGGCATTGTTGATGAGTCGAGGGCTGGCTTCAGTCCAGTAGATGGCGTTGATCATCAGGTCGAGGTGGGGAACCCAGCGCTCGAAGATGGTGCGATAGCGCTCGGGATGCTGGAAGTACTCGGTCAGCTCGAAAGGCGCGTCGGGAGCCACGGGCTCGACCGTGTGCTCCTCGCGGAAGATCACACGGAAGATGCGGTCGCCCGGCGGATCGTCCATGGCGGTCAGGGCCGGGAGCTCTTCCGGGGTGATGTCCTGGATGGGCAGCCAGTCCAGCACGTGCTGGGCGCCCTGGGACACGTTGCCGTAGCCGGTGATGCCGATGACGAAGGGCCGCATGGCCTGGGGTAGACCCTGGGTGCGGATGAGATCGCCAACGGCACGCAGGCGGGGCTCGGCCTTGTCCAAGCCGCCGTAGGCGTAGGTCATCTCCACCTGCTCGAAGGGGTTGGGGATGCCGCGGTGGGCGTAGCGTTCCCCAGCGGCCTGCAGGGTGTCGATGGCCCCTGCGGCGCCCGCGAACCAGGAGAAGAAGATCAAACGACGATTACGTTCGTCCACCACCCGCTCGTAGTCCAGCAGGTTGCAGCGCAGCTCCACGAGCCGGCGCAGCATGTCCATGTTGTAGGGCTGACCCTTGATGGTGTGGGAGAAGTAGACGTAGGTCCCGTCTGCCCTAAACAACTCGATGGGGATCTCTTTGACCGCCACGACCACATCGGCACCGAAGGGATCGGCCACCACCTGCGCACCCGCGGCCGCATAGTCGGCATCGGGAAATACGCGGGCGGGTGAAGCCTGGACCAATACGTCGATGTCGGGCTGCTCGGCGAGGGAAGCGACCGCAGCGGGCGTGAGGGGAACACGGCGTTCCCAGACGTTCTTGTCCTCGAGTCGAATACCAAGAGTGTGGGTCATGCTTCACCTCGTCGTAGGAACGTGCAGCGCGTTGGAGGTAAGGAACGCAGCCGAAGGGAGGCGCACACGTAGGAAGCGAGCCAGGGCTGTGCCAGCCGCCCTGACGGAAACATGACGGCCCGCAGAACCGAGGTCCAGCTCGAGGGAAAGGGCTATACTCGGGCCCGCGTTTCGAAGGCAGACCGCCGTCGAGGCCCCTCGGTCCACAGGAGATTCCATGATCCGCGTCGCCCTCGCTTCCCTGCTGCTCACCGCCTGCACCGCAACACACGAAGACCCCCCTGAGACCAGCGTGGTTCCCGCCCCGGCGCCCTCCATCGAGCCCAACGGCGACGGCCACACCCCCGCGGTGATCCCCGACGTCGCCCCTCCGCCGACCGAAGCCGAGACCCCGCCGACCGAAGCACTGGTCCAGGCCGGAGCCTCCCGCTTCCCGACGCCGTCCACCTGGGCCAGCCCCGCCTGCGAAGGCCGGAAGTACGAGCGCCAGATGAACTTCCAAGAAGACCGCTACACCGCCAAGGATCTCGTGGCGCCGTGCCCCCCCGGTACCCAGTGCGTGTGGTCCGGCATCATCGACCGCGCTGGCAGCTGGAGCCTGGACCGCAAGCAGCTTCGCCTGCTCCCAGACACCGACGCCTCCGCCTCCCCCCAGGCCAGCAAGTTCCCCCTCCCCGAGCACCTGTTGCTGGGGCCCGACGGCACCCTGACCGAAGACGAAGGTCGCTGCCCCTACGTCATGGCGCCCACCCAGTAGGGCTCAGGGCTCACGCTCGATGGGCCGGGCCTCGAGCCCGACGCCCTGGAAGTCCGGCAGCAGCAGATCCTCCGCCACTCCGGGGAAGTCCTCGGGCCGCAGCTCCGTCAGCCGCCGCCCGGCCCGGTCGAGGTAGTCGCCGTAGACGGCCAGCTCCCGAGAGCGGCCCACCGCGTGGCGGTAGGCGTCCACCGCCTTCTCCTCGAAGCGCCAGGCCTCATCGTCCAGCCCGAAGCGGTACAGCTCGGCCTGCTCATCGCTCAACCACGGGGGCACCCACGCGTCGCGCAGAGCGACGGCCATGTGTTCGTAGGCGCCACCCAGGCGAACCAAGGCCGCCAGGCCCCAGCCACCGGCGCCCGCGTCCAGCACCGCTGCATGGGCCTGTTCCACCGCGAGCAGGGCCTCGATCTTGGCCGCCACCTGGCGGCTGGCCCACGCCTGCGCGGCCCGCTGGCCGCCGGGAGCGTTGCGACCGTCCAGAGTGATGGACTCGTACTGGGCCAGGCCCAGCTCACCAACCCTGTACAGGGCCTCGGCCACGCTCTCCCGCAGCAGCGGATCGGCGCCCTCGTCCCAGCCCCCGGCGGCCCAGCGTTCGAGCAGCGCGACATAGCTGCGCTGAGCGTCCACGGGCAGCCCCTGGGACTCCGCGGCCCGTCCCTGCCGCAGCACCGCATGGGCACGCTGGGCGTCGGTGACGAGCTCGGCGTCCAGCTCATCCACCATGCCCCAGAGCCGACCCGCCTCGCCCCAGCGCTCCGCCGCTTCGTGGATCTGGGCCAGCTCACCCAGCAGCTCGGCTTGCCGCGGGTGTTCCGGCCAGTGCTGACTGTGGAGCTCGAGATCGGCCTGGGCCAGCGCGGGCTGCTCGAGGGCCAAGCGGAACAACGCCGCTGACCACAGGGCATCCGGGGCTTCGGGGTGCTCGGGCACCTCGTGGACGAAGCGCTCATACCAAGAGGCCGCGCTGTCGAAGTCCGCGATGCTCTCGTGGTCGAAGCCCAGCCCCGCCATGGCCTCTGCGCGGTGCTCACTCTCGGCGTACCGCTCCACCAGCCCCACAGCCGCACGGATGGCGCCGTGGCGTTCGCCGACGACCCGGTAGTGGACCGCCGCGTTGTGCAGGGCGAGATGGGCCACCTCGCTGTCGGGATGGCGCGCGGCGAAGGCCTCGAAGGCCAAGGCGGCAGCGCCCCGATCGCCGTCCAGCTCGAGCACCCGCTCCACCAGTCGGAAGCCAGCCCGCTGGTGTACCCCACGCAGCTGCTCGTGGAAGCCCGGACGACCCAGGCCCTCGAGGGCCAGGAAGGCCTCCGCGGTCTCCACCAGCTTTGCGTAGTCCCCCACCAGGTTCAGGGAGTCCAGGATGAGGTTGGCGGCGATCTCGGCTTCCTCCGAGCCCGGGTCCATGGCGATGACGGCCATGAAGCGGTCCGCCGCAGGGGCGAAGTGGTTGCGGTGGTACAGCAACCAAGCAGCCTTGCTAGCGAAGGCCAGGCTGCGCTCGCCCACGGGTTGGAGCGCGAGATAGCCGTCCACGCCCTCGATGAGGCGCTGCTCCCAGGGCCCCAGCGCCACCGGTTCGACCCCGGGGGGGCCGTCGGCGCCTCGGCGAGCTTCTCCCACCACCTCCACCGCCACGTACACCGCGCTCTCGGCGCAGAACAGGCTGCGAGCGCCGCGCGGGTCACGCTGCACCACCTCACGGTACTGCGTCCAGGCCTGCTCGTTCCGCCCCACGTCGTAGAGCAGTTCGGCGTAAGCGTAGCGCAGCTCGTGGGCCTCGGGCCGTCCCTCGAAGCGCTCCAGCCAGGCCTGGTAGGCCGCCAGCGCCCGACCGGCGGCACCCTCCGCCTCGGGCCCTCGCTTCAGCTTGCGGGCCTGCTGGTGCCAGTCCACCGCCACGCTGCGCAGGGTCTTCTCCAGCTGCACCTCAGCCTGCTGCAGGGCGTCCCGCTCGGTGGCGTTGGCCCTGGCCCAGGCACTGCTGGGGCCGTAGTCCCGCAGCAGCAGCTCGAGGGCATCCAGCGCTCGCTCGGGGCGGCCCTGGCCATGGAGGATCTCCACGATCTCGGCCTGCCAGCCCGGCGCGTCGGGCTCGTGGGGTAGCTCGGTGGTCAGCAAGGTGAGCGCTTTGACCGACAGATCGGTCTTGCCCTGCTCACGGGCGTGGCGGGCCACCTGCAGCATGGCCCGCTTCAACAGGTCGGGTCGCCCCAGGTTCCCGAAGAACACCAGCGCACCGTGCCAGTCGCCAGCGTCGGCGAAGAAACGAGCCAGATCGCGACGGGCCTCGTCTTGCAGCGCCATGGAGCCCTCCCCTGGGTCCAGGGCCAGCACCCGCATCACGTCGATGGCCTGGTCGTACTCCCCGAGGTTGAAGAGGCACCAGGCTTGCTTGTACAGCGCGTAAGGGCGGATCTCCGCCTGGGTGAAGGCCGCGCTCTTGCGGTAGGCGTTCAGGGCTGGCAGCGCCCGGTCGTTGTCGAAGTGGTGGTCGCCGATGAGCACGTAGGCGCTGGGGACGTGCTCGCTGGCCGGGTGGTTCTTCACCAACCAGGTCAGGGAGCGCATCGCCTCGTCGGGACGATCGAGCTCGAGCAGCGCCATGGCGCGACCCCAGGCCGCCTGATCAACGGCGTCCAGCTGCGGGTAGCCGCGGATCACCTGGTCGTACAGCCGCTCCGCGCGGGCGCGCCAGTCGAGCGAGACATGCAGGTCCGCAGGCTCATCGGGGCAGCCGGCCTTCCCGCTGGCCAGGCAGGTGTCCCAGGTCTCGTAGGCGTCGGCCCGCAGATCATCCGCTTCGGCCGCGTAGAACTCGGCCAGGCGCAGGATCATCTGGGCCCGGCGCTCGCCGGTGGCGTCCTTGATGATGGGCCCAAGCATCTCGATGGCCTGGTGACGCCGGGTGCGGGCCAGCGCCCGGGCGGCATCGCTGATGTCCTCCCGCTGTTCCTGCTCCCGCAGCACCCTGCGGGTGGCGCGCTGCCCACGAAGCTCGTCGTCGTCGGAGGACTCCGCCGGGGTGGAGAGGCACAAGCCCAGTCCCAACAGCAAGAGGCGGGACAGGGGACGGCGGACGGACGGGTGGCGCGACATGGGGGCTCCGGTGGCGACGGGTGGAGGAAGCCGCGCCCGCAGCGGGCAGGAAGGTCATCAGGTCCGACGATGGAGCCCAGCGGGCGACGGCTCGCCGGGCATGGACAGCGCCGGGCGGCCGGCGGTTCCCATTCGCTTGACGCTTCCTTGACGTGCGTGGGTCCATTCCCCAGGGATCGACTAAGTTCCGAGCTCCCCCACCCCGGAGCCATCATGAGTAAGTTCGTGGGCAGCGACTTCTACGATGTGGACAGCCTGTTGACCGACGAAGAGCGCTTGGTGCGCGACACGGTCCGGCGCTGGGTGGACGACGAAGTGCTGCCCGTCATCGAGGCCGCCTGGCGCGACGAGCGCCTGCCCATGGATCTGGTCCGAGGCATGGCGGAGCTGGGGCTGCTGGGTGTGAACCTCCGGGGCTACGGCTGCGCAGGCATGTCGTCGGTGGCCTACGGGCTGGTGGCCCAGGAGCTGGAGCGCGGCGACTCGGGCCTGCGAAGCTTCGTCTCGGTACAGAGCTCCCTGGTGATGCACCCCATCCACAGCTTCGGATCGGAACCACAGAAGCAGCGTTTCCTGCCTGGGCTGGCCAGCGCCCAGCTCATCGGCTGTTTCGGGCTCACCGAACCCGACCACGGCTCGGACCCCGGTGGCATGGTCACCAAGGCCGTGGACAGGGGGGATCACTACCAGATCGACGGCGCCAAGATGTGGATCACCAACGGCAGCATCGCCGACCTGGCGGTGGTCTGGGCCAAGCTCGACGGCGTGGTGCGCGGCTTCATCGTGCTGCGGGACGACCCCGGCTTCTCGGCGCCACTGATGAAGGGCAAGCACTCCCTGCGGGCCTCGGTCACCTCGGAGCTTGTCTTCGACGGCTGCCGCATCCCCAAAGACCGCATCCTGCCAGGCGTGACGGGACTCAAAGGTCCCCTCTCCTGCCTCACCTCGGCCCGCTACGGCATCTCCTGGGGCGCCCTGGGCGCCGCCATGGCCTGCTTCCACGCCGCCGCCGACTACGCCAAGGAGCGCACCCAGTTCGCCAAGCCCATCGGCAGCTTCCAGCTGGTGCAGGACAAGCTGGCCTGGATGCTCCGGGAGATCACCAAGGGTCAGCTGCTGTCCCTGCAGCTCGGGCGCCTGAAGGACGCCGGCAAGATGCGCCACGAGCAGGTCAGCCTGGCCAAGATGAACAACGTCGACATCGCCCGGGACATCGCGCGCATGGCTCGTGATATCCATGGTGCCAACGGGATCATGGACGAGTACCCCATCATGCGTCACATGGCGAACCTCGAGTCGGTCTACACCTACGAGGGCACCCACGACATCCACAACCTGGTGCTGGGCCGCTACGTGACGGGGCTGAGCGCGTTCGTCTAGCGGCGCCGACGCGCCACGCCCAGCAGCCCCAGCAGGCCCAGCAGCCCCAGGGCCGACCCGGCGGTGCGGCCGCTCGAGCAGCCACAGCTCTTCGGCTCTTCCTCGATCTCGGCCAGCTCGAAGTCCACAGCGATAGCGAAGCTCATGATGGGGCAGTTCATGCCCGCCAGGTCGAAGTAGTAGGTCTCTCCAGGCACCAGGGGCAGGTCGGGATCGTCCACCTCGAGGCGCACGCTGTCGGGCTGGTCGTCGATCATCAGGTCGTAGTCGAGCACGTCGGTGAGGATGGTGAAGTCCATGCCGATGAGATCGTAGAGGTTGTACTCTTGGAAGGTGATCATCTCGCCGTGGCGCAGGAAGAACGAGTACTCCAGATCGTCATCGTCGATGATGTTGGGGATGGTGGCCTTTTCGAGGCCGAAGTCGATATTGACGGCCTCGAGTTCCACATCCGTAGGCACAGTGAAGCTGAACTGGAAGGGCAGCGGGAACAGCAGTCCCCCGTCGAAGCTGCGGGCCAGGGTGCAGGCCGATGAACCCACGTAGCCAGCCAGCAGGTCGGCACCGAGGAACAGCCCTTGCTCCATGCCGCCATCGGCGATGGGGATGGCGCGGCCCGACTTGTACCAGCCGCGATCTTCGAAGACCGCGGTGATGGCGTCCAGGTCGTCCTGAGTGAGGTCACCGTCCGCCATGGCCACCGCGGCGTGTTCGTCCACCGCCGTGGCGTACTCGAGGAAGGTGGGGGCCGAGCTCAGGGAGCTCAGGGCGCCGTAGATGATGTCGTCGGCGATGGGCACACCGACGACTTCGCGCACCGCCCACAGGGTTCCGCCCACGATCATCCCGTCTTCGTGGGCTTCCCCCAGCAGGTCGTCGGGGGTCTTGCGGTCGTTGTCGAGATCCCGCAGGGCGTCGTAGCCAAAGGCCGAGCCAAAGTACTCCGCGCTCTTGGAGTCGCCCTGGAAGGTGGAAGACCAGTAGTCGGCCATGCCTTCGTTCACGGCGTGGGCGGCGGAGTGCAGACCGTACTGGTCGAAGCTGATGGGGTAGTCCAGCTCGGCGTTGATGTCGCAGAGGTCATCGACGATGCCGTGGCCGAACTCGTGCTGGATGACGTCGGCATCGTAGGCCAAATCGATGGTGCCCTGGCCCAGCACGATGGTGTAGTTACCGGCGAAGTCCTTGCTGAAGTAGGCGTTGTCGTAGCGACCGTTGGCGCTGTCCCGGTAGTTGACGGTGAGCCCCACCGGCCCACCCCAGCTGTGGCCGTGGTCGTCTGCGAACCACCGCTTGATGTCGGTGACATGCCAATAGGCGTTGACCTCGGCGAAGGGGTCGTCGTAGATGTCGGTCTCGTCGTCGGGCTCGTAGAAGAAGTCGCCCTGCTCATCCGCCACGGCGGTCTGCGAGAGCGCGACGTTGGCGCCGTCGTAGACCATGGTGTGCACCACGGCCAGATCGGACATGAGATAGTCGACGCCGTCGAGATCGGGCAGCTCGACGTCCACCAGCCCGGAGTTGATGGGGTTGTGCTCGTAGACCTGGGCCATGGCGGACTGGCGCATGTCCCGCAGGGTGACCAGCTGGCCGCTGTGGGCGTCGACGGTGGCACGCCAGTGGGCGCCGGGCTGGTCGGGCCACAGCTGGACCCGGTAGACCAGGCGGCCGCCGCTGGCGTCGGGCAGCACCCACAGCTGCCCGCGGGCCGGGGCGGCGAGGGGGAGGGCCAGGGCTCGGGTGGCCGTAACGATGGCGCCCTCGAGGGAAATGGCAGGCTGGCTGTCCACCGACAGACCCGGGACCAGCTGCGCGCTGGCCATGACCGCCCGCTGGGCGTCGTCCAGGCTGACCACTGCGCCGGCGCCCGCCACGGGCACGCCGTCATGGAGCTGGCGTAGGTGTACCCGGGTGCGATCCCGCCAGGTGGAGCTACGCGCGGCCTCGAGGGCCACCGGAGGCAAGCCCAGGCCCGCGCCATGCTGGTCCATGAAGGCCAGGGCCGCTTGCTCGGCGGTTCCGGCGTAGGGGCCCACGGCGAACCCGCGGGCCAGCACCGAGCCCTGCTGGGCGCCGGGGCGCGACAGCTCGACGGCCCGGGCGGAGCTGTCCTCGAGGGCGGAAGGAACGACGGGTGTGGCGGCCTGCGCAACGTGGCACAGGACCAGACCCGCCAGCGTCAGCGTAGCCGACGAGGCGATGGACATGGGGCCTCCGAGGGCGGAGAAGGGCCGGCGCTATCCGCGAATGACGGCGCGGGCCGTGGCAGTCTCCCATACCACGATGCTGGTCAGGCCGGGCAGCACGGGCTGGAGCCGATGCCAGATCCACGCGCCGATGCACTCGGCTGTGGGATTGGGCAGCCCGGGGACTTCGTTGAGCATGCGGTGGTCGAGCTGATCGATCACGGGCTGGACCGCCGCCTCGAGGTCGTGGAAGTCCAGCACCCAGCCGGTGACCGGGTCGATGGGACCCAGCACGTGGACCTCGACCCGATACGAGTGGCCGTGAATCCGCTGACAAGGGTGGCCTTCGGGCACTGCGGGAAGGAAGTGCCCGGCCTCGAAGGTAAATTCTTGGATAATCTCGGCATTCATGCCGCCATGCTAACCCCAAAGATCACGACCCACACGTGAACCCGAACCAGCCGCACCCGTTCCCGACGAGGCTGTGATCGGCACCACCACACCTCGCCCTCCGGCCCCAGCCCCTCACTCCCGACCGTGACACCCCACGCAGGCACCGTACACCACCCCCACCGCCCCCTCGAGGCGATCGGCCGGCGCACCCTCGAGCTCCAACAGCGCGGTCCGCAGCCCTTGGGCGCCCACGGCCACAGGGGCCCCCGCTTCGGGAAAGGACACCGCCTCGAGGCCCGCCAGCGCGGCTTCGATCCCCGCCGGTTCACCCTGCTCGAGGGCGTGGAGGGCCTGGTCGAAGCGACGACCGTGTTGTTGGGTGCTGCCCGAGGACGACCCACCGTAGCGCACCCCCTCGGCCTGATGGCAGCCGCCGCAGGACCGGGCCACCGCCGCGAGGCCTTCGCCAGCCTCGCTGTCGTGGAGGATGACCATCAGGAAGCCGGCCGCGCTGTGCAGGTCCAGCTCGGCCTGGTGGCCCGAGGCCGTGACATTCCGCACCGGGTCTCCTCCATCGAGCCGTCGGGCCAGCTCGGCGATGGTGGCCCGATCTCCCTGGACAACCGCGTGGGTCAGCGGGCCGAACTCGGCGTAGTGGGGCTGCGGTCCGGGGTCGGGCCGCGGGCAGCTGCAGGCAGTAGCGATGAGGACCAGAGACGACAGCGCACGCATGGGGTCCTCGGGGTCGAAATCGTCTTCGGGACGGCTTACCCTCGTATGATATGGCGACCATGGGCACCACAGGCCGTCCCAGCAGGTTCACCCGCTGGCTCGCGGGCAAATTCTGGCGCGATCGCACCGGCGTGCGCGCCACGGAAGAACTCGTCCGCCTGGACAGCGCCCTTCGCTTCGGCGCGCTGTACGCCCTGACCATCCTCGGTCCCATCCTGCTACTGGGCTACTTCGGCGTGGCCGACCTGCTCTCCGGTGAAGCCTCCCTCACCGCCGAGGTCACCCAGGAAGCCGAAGGCACCATCGGCTCCGCCGCCGCCGACGTCGAGGAAATCTTCGAGCGCTTCGAGATGTCGGCCCGCAATCGGTTGCTCTCGGGCCGCTCCCTCGTCGAAGCCCCCGGCGAGCTGTCGTCCCACCTGCTGCTCGCCATGCGCCTGGACAACGACGGCCGCATCACCGCCCCCTTCGACGAGCCCACCAACAGCCCGCCCAGCGACCACACCTTTTTCCTCACCGGCACCTTCGCCCAGGGTCGTCGGGTCGAAGGCCAAGACCCCGCCCTCGCCGCAGCCCTGTACCGCATCGCCGGGCAGCTGGCGCCCGGTGTGACCAGCCAAGGCACCGCCGCCATCCAGCAGGCCCGGGCCATGCACAAGGCGGGCTTCACCCGCGAAGCCGAAGCCGCCTACGCCGACATCGTGGCCGACTACCCAAACACCCGCGACGCCTGGGGTTTCCTGCTGGGCGATCTGGCCCGACTCGAGCGCGGCGGGCTGCTGCTCGAGCGCGAACCCGAGATCGGGGTTGGCGCCCTCGAGGCCGTGGTCGACGACATCCTGGGCCGGCGCTGGATCATCGGCCAGGGGGGCGAGGCCGCCGTGGCACGCCGCGCCCTGGTGCTAATGGACGGCCACGCCGACGCCGACTGGCTCGCCAGCCGCCGCAGCCGGGTCGACCAGCGCTCCCACCAGCTGTACTGGGCCGAGCGCCTGCAGCCCGAGCTCGACCCCCTCACCTCCGGCGGACGCCTGCTCCAGGTGGCCCCGGGCCGCTTCCGCTACACCCTGGGCGACGAAGCCCTGTGGGCCACGGCGTGGTTCGACGACGAGCTGTACGCCTTCGCCCTGGACCGCTCGGGCCTGTTCGAGGCCATCCATGCCGCCGCCACCCGTGCCCCCCGCGGGGACTCCCCCGTGGTGGTCGACGTCTCGAGCCCCGACGCCCTGTCCCCCGAAGGCGCCATGGCCCGCCGTTCCTTGGCACCCTGGCTCCCAGGCTGGACCCTGGTGGCCAAGCACATCGACCCGTCCGGCCTGCAGGCCACCATCCGCTGGCAGCGGGCCCGACGCATCGTGCTGGTGCTGGTGGCAATCCTATTGGTGGGGGCCGGCGGTCTCATCACCGGCCGCCTGGTGTCTCGAGAGCTCGACCTCGCTCACCTCAAGACCAGCTTCGCCGCCAACGTCAGCCACGAGCTGCGATCGCCCATCACCCAGATCCGCCTCAAGGGCGAGTCCCTGCAGCTGGACCTATGGGAGGACGAAGACGACCGCCGTCAACACTACGACGCCATCGTCCGCGAGTCCGAGCGCCTGTCGCGGCTGGTCGACAACGTGCTGGACTTCGCCGCCATCGAGCGCGGCACCAAGAACTACACGATCCGGCCCAACGACCTGGGCATGACCCTGCGCAACGCCATGCAGTCCATGCGCGTCTCCATGGAAGCCCGGGGCCTGACCTTCAACGCCGACATCCCCGATGAACTCCCCATGGTCCCCCACGACCCGGATGCCATCGCCCAGGCCCTCACCAACCTGCTGTCCAACGCCGCCAAGTACGGCGCCAAGGGAAAATGGATCGGCTTGTCCACCAACGTCTTGCCCGACGGGGTGGAGATCTACGTGGCTGACAAGGGCATCGGGATCGACCGTGACGAGATCCCTCTGATATTCGACCAGTACTACCGCAGCGAAGATCCGAGAGCCCGCAGCCTCAAGGGCACGGGGATCGGGCTGGCTATCGTGAAGTACATTATGGAAGCCCACGCAGGTCAGGTGACGGTCTCGTCCACACCGGGCCGGGGCAGCGTATTCACGCTGTTCATTCCCTTCTCATAGGCCCTCGGGAGGCATCATGGCACGCATCCTTTTCGTCGAAGACGAGGCAGAGGTCCTCAAGACTCTCAAGGCCTTCTTCACCCGCGAAGGCCACGAGGTGTTGGCCGCTGGCGGGGGCCGCGAAGCCCTCGAGCTGGCAGATCGCCACCTGCCCCACGCCGCCGTGCTCGACGTGATGCTGCACGAAGGCCCCGAAGGGCCCGATGGCATGGATGGCTTCGAGGTCTGCAAGGCCCTGCGAGACCGCGGCTTCGCGGGGCCGGTCATCTTCCTCACCGCCCGCAACGCCGAGCACGACAAGCTGCTGGGCTTCGAGCTAGGCGCCGATGACTTCGTCACCAAGCCCTTCTCGCTGCTCGAGCTCAACGCCCGCATCGCGGCGGTGCTCAAGCGCGCCGGGGGCGCCCGCTCGGTCTACCGCTTCGGTGATGTGGTGGTGGATCTCGACAACTACGTCATCAAGCAGGGTCCGGTCGAAGAGCGCCTGTCCAACCGCGAGCAGGAGCTCCTGCGCTACCTCATCGAGCACCGCGGCATGGTGCTGCCCCGCGAAGAGCTCCTCACGAGCATCTGGAAGTACGCCCCCAACGTCACCACGCGCACGGTGGACACCCACATCCTCAACCTGCGCAAGAAGCTGGGTGACAACGCACAGGACCCCATTTTCATCGAGACCATGCACGGGGTGGGCTACCGCTTCGTAGCGGAAGAAGGCTAGTCCCGAATGCTCCGCGGCGCCCTGCTCCTGCTGGTCGCCACCGCACCGATCCACGCCGCCGAGGGCCCCCTCGAGTGGGGTGAGATGTTCGACGCGCGCCTGCTCGATGTGGCCGACAACGACGCCGAGACCGCGGCGTTCAACCTGCAGTCGCTGCTCAACCGCCTCGAACCCAGCGATGCGATCCACGGCCAGGTGGCCTATTGGCTGGCCCACACCTACATCACCCTCGACCAGCGGCAGCTGGCCCACGAAGCCCTCGACATCGCCATGGAGTCCGTCAGCGCCCGCTCGGCGGCCCTGGCCCTGCACAAGCAGCTCGAGTCCATCGACCGTCAGGTCACCACCCTGCCCCTGTCCAGCCCCTTGGACACGGACTTCGGCCCCTTCGTACACTCCTGGCTCTTCGGTGACCGCGGCTGGCTCGAGCAGGGCACCCCCCAGGGCGAAGAAGACCCGGCCCTGCGCTGGGCCTGCATCGTCCAGGACCGCCAAGACGACCAGATCAGCGCGTCGTTCTCTCCCAACGCAGGGCGCCTCTCCGGGGTGCGGCTGCTGCTCAAGTCCGAGCACTTCCCCGCCCACCTGCGGGTACTGCTGGTGGACGAGCGTGGCCGGGAGTTCGCCACCGACCCCCTGACCGTCCCCACAGAGACCTGGATGAAGCTCGAGCTGGACCGAGGATCGTTCCACCCCACCGATCCCACCACGCCCTACGCCAAGCCAGCGCCTCGCATCGAGGCACTGCACATCCACGACGTCACCACCTACCTGAGCTCCGACCGCGGGCCACGGGTGGTGTGGCT
>Ga0307987_1000179_pt1 | contig 39550 bp, 25 predicted proteins | sample EllFjometagen181_FD_203157 | JGI IMG/M metagenome (GOLD analysis project Ga0307987, IMG submission 203157) | Marine microbial communities from Ellis Fjord, Antarctic Ocean - #181 | ecosystem: Environmental > Aquatic > Marine > Unclassified | place: Southern Ocean | collected 2014-10-08 | reverse complement strand
GGCTGTGTCCGGCCTTAGCCTAACGGGCGAAGGAAAAAACGACACGGCTACAGATGACCAAATGACTCTGGACTAAGGACTAAGTCAATTATAAGATTTTGAACTTATGCATTTCTTAACTCTTACGTGTTCTGCATAGCCTTTAGGCAAAGCATGGATTTCTTAACTCTTTTTCAATTAACCATTAACCACTAACCATTAACCATTATCATTTACAGCTTGCTGGTAATTTTTCTCTAGCAGCCACATTTGCCGGAATAGGTCCTGCATCAAAGCCAGCATCTGCAATAAAGAATTCAAGATTCTTTAAAGCAGTATCCATGCTGTCATATTTGACTTGTACTGTTTTTTCAGCCAGATCAATCGTAATGGTTTCCGGATCGATTCCTACTTTATTTGTAAGAGCTTGTCCGACCCTCTGAGCACATTCAGCATTATGCATTTGTGGAACTTTAATCTTAACAGTTCTATAATCATGTTGTCTACAAGAGACCATGAGCATAGCAACTGTTAAAACCAAAAGAATTGTTTTTACAATCTTCACGCTAGCAACTCGCTTGCGACTTCTTTAATTTTTTCTGGTGTGTAGCCATACTTTTCTTTTAGAAGTTTATATGGTCCGGAAGCACCAAATTCATCCATGCAGATAAATTTAGAATCAAGTCCAGCATATTTTTCCCAGCCCATTCTTGAACCAGCTTCAATAACAACTCTCTTTCTGCATGCAGGAGGGAATACGCTATCTTTATACTGAGGAGTCTGTTTCTCAAATAGTTCCCATGATGGCATGCTGACAACACGAATATTACCATCTGTAATTTTTGCAGCATCAAGAGCATCATTAACTTCTGAACCGGAGGCTATAAAGATTAAATCTGGAGCTTTATATGGATCTTTCTGCCAAAGAATGTATGCACCACGCTCCAAGCTTGAAGCCGCAGGCATCTCTTTCCTATCAATAACTTTAAGATCTTGTCTTGTCAACAGAATAACAGTCGGACCTTTTGTGTTCTTTAGAGCCGCAACCCATGCTGCACCTGTCTCGGTTGGATCACCAGGACGGATAACAGTAACATTTGGTATACATCTCAAAGCTGCAACATGCTCAATTGGCTGATGAGTAGGACCATCTTCTCCAACATAAAAGCTGTCATGTGTAAAAACGTATATTACAGGTAATCCCATTATAGCTGCAAGGCGGATTGTTGGTCTGCAGTAATCTGAGAATACAAAGAATGTACTTCCAAAGATTCTAAAGCCACCATGCAGTGTAATACCGTTCATGACAGAACCCATACCGTGCTCTCTGATACCAAAATGGAAATTTCTACCACCAAATGAACCTGTATTGATGTCGCCACCATTATCAATGAGTGTCTTAGTACTTGGAGCAAGGTCAGCTGAACCACCAACAAGGTTTGGTATAGCTTCTGCCATGCCTTGAATAACCTTACCAGAAGCTACACGTGTTGCTGTGGGCTTGTCAAACTTTGGTATAAAGTCTTCCAAATTCTCAGGTAATTTTGACTCAAAATAAACTTTCCAAAGTTCTGCTTTTTCTGAATTATCCAAAAGATACTCATTATATTTTTTGTACCATTTACGCATACGTGTACGAAGTGTTCTCAATCTAGAATTACAGATTGTATAAACTTCTTCTGGAACATAAAATGATTTGTCAGGAGGAAAACCTAAGTTTTCTTTTGTGAGCTTAAGTTCTTCTTCTCCTAGAGGTGCGCCGTGCACATCATTTGTATCATGCAAGTTAGGACTACCAAAACCAATGTGTGATTTACATATAATTAGTGAAGGCTGTGTCTTTTTGTTTTTGGCTTTTCTGATTGCTGCCTTGATCTGACCATAGTCATGAGCATCAATTTCAATTACCTGGAAATTATAACCTTTAAATCTTTTTACAACATCATCTGTATCTGCAATTGTTCTATTGCCTTCGATTGTAATATTGTTACTATCATAAAATACAATTAATTTTTCCAGAGCAAGATGTCCGCCCATGGAGAAAACTTCATGACTAAGACCTTCCATCATATCACCATCGCCACACATAACATATGTGTAATGGTCAATCACATCTGTAGCCTGAGTATTAAAACGCTCTGCAAGCATCTTTTCAGCAATAGCCATACCAACCGCATTACCACATCCTTGTGCTAGCGGACCTGTTGTTGTCTCAACACCATGAGTGTGACCAAATTCAGGGTGACCAGGAGTCTTACTGTCAAGTTGTCTGAAATTCTTTAAATCTTCAATTGATACATCGTATCCAAAAAGATGAAGCAAACTGTAAAGCAACATTGATCCATGTCCTCCTGACAATACGAAACGATCTCTGTTTGCCCATTTTTCATCTGTTGGATGAAATTCCAATTGTTCTAAAAATAGAGTTGCTGCAACATCTGCCATACCCATTGGCAACCCAGGATGTCCAGAGTTTGCTGCTTGAATACCATCCGCAGATAGGCATCTAATAGTGTTTGCAACTAATTTTAATTGTTCGTCTGTTACCTTTGCCATTTTTATTTACCTTCAAGTTGTTTTAATTGTTTTTGTATTGACTGATATTGAGCTGAATCTTCCTTCTCTTTTTCAAGAGCTGCAGTATAATATTCTACAGCCTCTTTGTAAGCAGCCTTTGCTTGCTCTGTATCGCCCGCTTTTTCCCAAAGTCCTGCAATTCTAACAGCATTAAGCCCTAAAATTGAATAAACTGAAATTTGCTGTCCTGTATAAGGATCCATATATTTTTCGTCTGGTTCCTGCTTAATGACATCCATAAATACTCTGAAGTTTTTAACAGCTTCTGGATAATCTTCGTTTAAAAGTGCTTTGTGAGCCTTGATTTTAGGCAAAAGTTTGTCTTTACGCATTGCCTTATTTTCTTCCGGCCACTCATAATTGTTGACAACTTCAATAGCTCCATCAAAATCATTCAGAAGGAAACATCCATCAAGAGAGATAGAAGCCAAAGGCTCTTTAACCATATCATCATTAGAATTTATCAATAGACCTTTAACACCCGCAACTAATGTCTGCTTCTGGTCAACAGGCAAGCTCTCCATTAAATAATAGAAGAATGAACTGATAATTGATTGCTTAAACTTATCTGTTGAATCAGAGTTAATAATAGCAAGAACTCTAGTCTGAACGTCAGTCGGCTTTGCTTCCAATTTAGCCTGTTTAACCCAGTCTCTAATAAATAGTTTATATGATTGATTGTCAACTGAAATATCTTTTGTAACAAAAGCAATGAGTGCATCTGCTTCTGCAAAATTCTTTTCTTTGTTATATTCTGAAAGTAACATTGAAAAATTGTTGTTTCTTGAACGACTATTTAGTTCTGCAAAATTATCTTCATACATTTTTTTTGCTTCAGCCAACTTATTTTGTTTAATTAATGCATTAAATTCAGCGTCCAAGATAATACCTTTAAGTTCCGGATCATTTTCAGATGACAACTTAAGGCTAGATACAATTTTGTCAACAACAGCATACTGGTTTGCGCCAACAACCTGTCTAAGTGATGCATCAACAAATTTATATTTGATTGGAGCCTCAAGATTATCATTTGCATATATTATAATGTCAGACACTTTTAACCAATTGGCATTCTCAGAATAAGCTTCTTGTAGGTACCATAATGCTTGAGCCTGTAGCTGTGAATTAGCATTTGGGTTCTTAGCTAAACCAAAGCACCATTCGTCAAGCACGTCTATATTACCATTAGACTTTAGAGTGTATTCAATAGAACCAAAAAGAGGAACAGCAATATCAGGAGTATTATTTAATGTATTAAGATACAACTCCTTGGCAGATTCAATATCCTGCTGCTGTAAATAAGTATTCAGCAATGCCCATGTAATACTCTTTGCATAATCTTTATACTCTTCGTTTACATATGCATCCTTCAACAACATAACAGCATCGTTTGTCTTACCTTCTGAATAATAAAGATCAGCCTGCTGCAATAACTGTTGTACCTGAGTTTCCATATCAACAGATTCCTGCTCTGCGGGAACTTCTTTCTTAGAACATCCAACGAATACTGTTCCCATGAACAAAACCAACAATGATAGTTTTAGCAGTCTTTTGCTATATTTTCTAGTAGTCATATAATTATCCTTACTTTTTAATTTTATTAATATTTGTGAATTTTACGCCATTTTCGATTTTTGAGCAAGTATTAAAATCAACGAATTTGCCCTGATCCGTAAATTATATATTTATAGGTGGTTAACTCATCCAGTCCCATAGGACCACGTGCATGCAGTTTGTCGGTGCTGATACCAATCTCAGCACCCATTCCAAACTCACCACCATCAGTGAATCTTGTTGAAGCATTAATGTAAACCGTTGCCGAATCCACATCTCGAGTAAAAAACTCCTGTGACCTCTTGTCACTAGAAATTATTGCATCAGAATGCTTTGATCCATATTTGTTGATATGATCGATAGCCTCCTGAACATCATCAACAATTTTAACCGACAAAACTAAATCCAAATATTCTGCATACCAGTCTTCCTCTGTTGCATCTTCAACCTGCGGACAGACACTTTTAACACGGGCATCACCTTTAACTTTAACACCCTGTTCCACAAGCTCTTTAACAATCTCAGGAACAAATGTTTCAACCAAATCCTTATTAATAAGAAGGCTTTCCATTGCATTGCATACCCCTGGGCGCTGACATTTAGCATTGATAATAATATCTTTTGCCATCTGCAAATCTGCACTTGCATCAATATAAGTATGGCAAACACCTTTGTAATGCTTAATAACAGGCACGTGTGCCATTTCTGTAACCGCCTTAATCAAAGTCTCTCCACCGCGAGGAATCACAAGATCAACCAGACCTGTTAACTGCACCAACTCTTTTACAGCGGCTCTATCTGTTGTGGAAATCAACTGTACTGCATTCTTAGGCATACACTTCTTCTCTCCACCAGCCTGCAAAGCTTTTGCAATTGCCATATTTGAATAAAAAGCCTCTTTTCCACCACGCAGAATAACAGCATTTGCAGTTTTCAAACATAGTGCGGTTGTATCTGCTGTAACATTTGGACGTGATTCATAAATAATACCAATCACACCAATTGGAACACGCTCTTTTACAATTTCCAGACCGTTTGGTCTAAGCCAGCTACTAATCTTTGTACCAATAGGATCTCCAAGACTGGCAACAGCCTGCAGTCCCTTAATCATGCTGTCAATTCGAGCATCAGTCAGCTTCAGTCTGTCCAATAATGAAGAGTTTAATCCGACATTATACCCTTCCTGCATATCTTTGTCATTAGCTTCAATAAGTTGAGCCCTCGAAATCTCCAACTCTTCTGCCATTGACATCAATATCGCATTCTTCTTTCTCGAAGCCAGTTGAGTCATCTTTCTCGATGCTTCAACAGCATTCTGACCTATCAGCAACATTTCTTCGTGTAAATTCATTTTTTTCCTTTTATTTAAGACTATCCGGCAAAATAACCGTGCCGGTATCTTCTCCTGCAATAATTCTTGAGAGAACATTTTGCGAGCGACCATCTGCAATAACCGCTATAGCTCCCGTTTCCACAACTGTTTTTGCGGCTTTAAGCTTTGAAGACATGCCTCCTTTAGAAAGAACACTCTTCTCCTCCGTAACGTGAGATAAAACTTTTCTGTTAATCTTTTCTATATATTTTATTCTTGTCGAAGTACCATCCTCATGGAACTCAAGCACCCCGTCGACTGTGGACAGCATAATCAGCAAATCTGCCCCAATCAAATCGACAACCAATGAAGCAAGCTGATCATTATCTCCAAAAGTCGCAACTTCCTTCATCTCCTCATCAGCAACAACATCATTTTCATTAATAATTGGCAAGACACCATTTTCAAAAAGTTGTTTCAGAGTATGCTCTGCATTATGCAAACGGTTTTTATGGTGAAAGTCATCTCTAGTCAACAAAACCTGCCCAACCAATATTCCAAACTCTGCAAAACATTCCTGATAATGAGCAATCAATCTTGGTTGTCCAACCGCTGCGGCCATCTGAAGTTCAGAAACAGTTTGAGGTCTATCTCTCATGCCCAATGCTTCCATCCCCGCACTAACAGCACCGGACGACACCAACGCAACTTCATAGTCTTCACTAATAAGGTAAGCAACCTCTTCACAAAGATGCTGAATCCTATCCTCGTCAGGTCTACCAGTCTCATCAACCAGAACCCTGCTTCCAATTTTTATAATGATTCTTCTCGAATCCGGTATTGCTTTTCTATAATCTAATGACTGTTTCATAATATTTATAATGCTTTTTTGTGTAGAATTCGATACAATACTAAAAATGAAACAAAACTACAATACAATTTTTTATATCTTTAGCTTGATTTTGCTGTTAAATACAACATGTTGTAATTTAAAAGCAGCGACAACTCAGGTAACAACAAGATCAACAGCAAAAGTGGCTGCATATTTTCAAGAAGATTGCGAAACCGCAATCATAAAGGAAATCAATCTCGCACGCAAAGAGATTCAACTCGCAATGTACACATTCACAAAACCTAGCATATACAAAGCTCTTGCTAAAGCACAGCGTAGACGAGTAAAGGTTGAAGTAAAATACGATGCAGAAGTTGGCGAATGGGAAGGTATGCAGAAGGCTATTGTTTATATGGAAAAAGCTGGCATAATATGCACCGAAATAGTACCTATAAAAGGTGAAACAGGTAAAATGCACAACAAATACATTATCGCAGACCAAAAGGTTGTTATAACCGGCTCATACAACTACACAACAGCCGCAACAATCCTGAACTACGAAAATATAGTAGTCATCTACTCCTCCCAAATCGCAAAAAAATTCTACCAAAATTTCACAGAGATAAAATAACTTCGTTATTTTATGGTTAGATGGTTAGGTTGTTAGACAGTAGAAACGAGAAGGTTTAGCAATAGTTATTAGCTTTTAGTTGTTAGTCATTAGTGCTTGCAACGAAGATTGAAAGAATCTGCAAACGGTAAACGCCTGTGTTGCTCCGCAACCTATATATTAAATTCCTTCGGAGGTCTTCATTCTTAACTCTTAAATCTTATCTCTTAACTCATACTTCTTCTGGGAACGCCGAGCTTGAAGGAAAAACTCGGCAAGAAAACATTCACCAATTATTAATTAAAACAATCTGAGCTTACTCATTAACCATTGACCATTAACTAGTCACCAGTCTGGGCTTTCAACTTAATATATCCACATTCTCCTGTAACGGAATGGGTAGCCTTCCAAGTTACATTACTATCTGTCTGGGAGATTACTGCAAACTCAAAGCCTTCAGCATTCCAGTTGGAAGGAAGTAAACTGTCTGACCATATTGGGAATAGCTCAACACCCTCAACACCCTTGGCTTTTCTATAAACAATAGATACACCATTTGTTTCATCGGCAACAGGCTCCATTAAATCTTGTACCGAGCAAACTTCCATTGGATTCAGGCCTATTGCATACTTAAGCAGATTCTGAATTCTATCCCCTGCCGGACAATTTGTGTATCCACATTCATTTGTCGGGACATTAAAATTCTCTCCCCAAAGTTCATAAATTTCTTGTTCTGTATAAAAGGCTTTTAGCGCTGGATATCCATCCATTAACCAAGTATCAACAAAATCCCAACCGGCAGCAGTAAATGTGGATTCTGTCTGCATCTGAGCTGTTGTCTTACCAACACCACCATCACTTATTGACCAAGTTGACGTCTCGATATCCCAGAAACAAGACGAGATAGATCCATCATTATCAGCGCAAAAACCGCCAGAACCATTAGCTCCATAGACTACTCCTCTTGAATAACAAGATGAGATTGTTCCATCATAATCATTATAACCGCAAAAACCGCCAGAATAACTTCCACTGACTGCTCCTGTTGAATAACAAGATGAGATTGTTCCATCATAATCATTATAACCGCAAAAACCGCCAACACGATTACCATCACTTACTGTTCCCGTTGAATAACAAGATGAGATTGTTCCATAAAAAGTATTATAACCGCAAAGACCACCAACATAATCTTGGCCACCACTTACTGAACCTGTTGAATAACAAGATGAGATTGTTCCATCATCATTCTTACCGCAAAGACCGCCAACATATTGATCTCCACTTACTTCACCCGTTGAATAACAAGATGAGATTGTTACATAATCATTCTCACCGCAAAGACCACCAACATAATGTTCTCCACTTACTTCACCCGTTGAATAACAGAATAATATAGTTCCATAATAAGTATAGCCGCAAAGACCGCCAGCACAATCGTCACCACTTGCAGCTCCTGTCGAGTAACAAGACAAGAACGTTCCTCCTTCAGTAGAACCGCAAAGTCCGCCAACATCATAATCTCCACTAACTGATCCCGTTGAATAACAAGATGAGATTATTCCATAATAATTCTCACCGCAAAGACCGCCAACCACATCATTACCACTCACATTACAATCAACTATTCCTAGATTCTTGACTTCACCCCCTGAACCGATGTGCCCGAACAGACCTAAATTTGAACCTCCGGACATTGATAAATTCAGAACATTGTTGCTATTACCATCAAAGACTCCGGTAAATTTAGTTCCTTGAAAACTAGAGGATGAACTGGTATCTGGTGCAATAACAGCACTTGTAAAATTGGTGATAGATAAATCAATATCAGCAGTCATTTTAAAACACTTATCATAATCATTGGTATTGGCTCCCAACGCCAATAAATCAGCCTTATTTGAAATCAAATATGGGTCAGCCGATGTTCCGGAACCTCCGCTATATCCAAATACAGATACTGATGTAAATACCAATACCAAAAGCCCAGCAACCAATAATTTTATCTTTTCCATATCTTCTCCGGGAAGTCTTTAAACACTAAAAAATAATTATATGACAATCAATTTATTGTAAATCAATTTCATATAGCAGTTTACTCTTCTCCTGTCTACTTGTCAAAAAAAAATTATTTCTATTTTTACCCCTATTTTTCGGTTAAATGCTGTTTTGATCAGCGATGGGAATGTTAAAGAACGTTTAACATCGAAAAAAGTTCTAAGGTCTAAGTTGCACTCCGTGGGGCGGAGAATGTCATGTTTTATGTATGAATATCCAATGATGAAAACAAAATCCACCTCCGTCACGGTTTTTGTGGTTCATGCTTTTTTGTTCGCCCCGTAGGCCATTCACTACATTCATTGCTTCAGCCTACTAAAGTTTATGATTAGGGGCTAAAGCCTCTCTCACTAGTTCGAGTCAGGGTCGTGTTGTTTTTTATAACCAACCCCGCATTGCATACGGGGCTACTAAAGTTTGACTAGTAGGCCATTCGCAAGCTCATTGCTTCAGCCTATTAAGTTTGTTATTAGTGGCTAAAGCCTCTCTCGCAAGCTCGAGTCGTAGTCTTAGAACGGCGACGGTAACCTGCGTAGCTCGCAGAGCGAAGCATGGAAGCTGTTCAACATTAATAACCCCGCCATCACTTTGCTTCCTAAGGAGCAAAGTGGTAGCGGGGTCGAATCTAATTCTTTCAGGTTCACCCACGGAAACCGTGACAGAGCCAAATATATTAAGAAAACAAACAGTTTTGGAGAAGAAACTAAAAACCATGTTGAAGAATGACTTCAACTACAAAGCAAAAAGTATGACTAAAACTGTGTTTTATCCGCAAAAACAAGATTTCCAACAAAAAAACATCATATGACTAAGAAGCTTATTGCAAACACCATAATAATTGGATACATTACATTTGTTGATTAAATTCGTCAAACGTCCGGCAATAGATTATGATTTAACTCCCGACGTACGGTGTATCATGTTTATTATTAATTGTTTTAATAGTTTGACTGATTCACTTCGTTATAAAAAATACTTGGACAGCAAATATCATGATATAACAGATTATTTCATGTCCATATTAACCAGAATGGTATATTAAATGTCTGCTACTTTCAACCGAGCACCGAGCATACCAGAAGAACTGGTTGATGCAGCTGCATCAGGAATGCTTGTAGTTTTTATAGGCGCTGGAATTTCAAGACTGGTTGGTTGCCCTTCTTGGAACGAATTTGCATCAGCTGTGTTGAATCAGTTAACCCCGGACATTATTAACTATCATGAAAAATCATTAATTGACTCCATACCAGATCCTCGAAAAAAGCTCTCAATCGCAAAAATATTGGAACAGAAACATGATATAAAGATCGATTACAAACGTATTTTTAACATCGATGAACCAAAAAGTAACATTTATGAAGACATAAACAGTTTGAAATGTACTTTTGTAACAACAAATTATGACAAATTAATTTCTCCTGAAATATCGAAAACAAGACCTGAAAAAGAATGGCGATTCTATAAACGTGAAGATATTTTGAGAAACAAACTGGATAGTCAAGGCAGTGTAATTCATCTACATGGATGCGTAGATGACTCAAAAAGTATGGTTATTACCACAAAAGACTATCTTTTACATTATGTAAGCGAAGAAATTCATGCCTTTCTTCAATACATGTTTGAGAGTAAAACCGTACTGTTTCTTGGTTATGGATTAGAAGAAATAGAAGTCCTTGAATATATATTAAAGGGAAGTAAACAGTTAGACTCTAAAGAAAGAAAAATGTTTATTTTACAAGGTTTTTTTAATGCAGAAATGTCTTTATTTGAGAAATTAAAAGAATATTATGACCAATCATTTAATGCCACTTTGATAGGATTTCCAAAAGACTATATTGAATATGAACAACAAAAAGATATAATTAAAGACTGGTTAAAAGAACTAAGTTTTAGTCCTTTAGAATTAGTTGACGAACTAAAATTAATGGAGGAAGAATTAAATGACTAATAGTCTTACTCCAAATCAAAAAAGTGCTCTCGGTAGAGCTTTAGAGCACCGTGAACTATTACCTATACTATATAGAAAAGTTGAAAAATTATACTGGTTTGATGTGTTTACTAAGGTTGGTTTGCTTCTTCCTGAAAACAATCCACCACCAAAGCCTGCTAAAGATGAAGGTTTCTTTCAGATACCTGCCTGGCCAATCACTATGTATTTGGTAAAAACATCGCCACTACTTAAAGAACCTGATAATAAAGAATATGCTATTAAGTTTCGTAATCTATTAAGAGATGTCACGGCACACTCAAAAAAAGAAAAGTTTGGAAATTATCGAACGTGGTCGCAGTTTTCAAAGATTATCAGAAATATACCTATTGAATTATTAGAGAATGAAGATATTGAACAGGTACAATACTGGCTAACAGATAGGTTTGGAAATGATATTATTGGAGAAACATTAGGAGAATGGTTATTAGATCTTTTTAAAATACATAGTCTAGAGGCTAATAATATTTCATTAAAATTATTAGATTTTTTATATGAAATTACCTATGTTGAGAAAAGTATTGGGAACAATAATAATATGGAAGCTGTTTTGTTGCTCAATTCATATGGGGCTAATAAATTAACCGAGCGGATATCAAAAAAAGCTGCTGAATCGATTGGCCAACAAGCAATAGATCTCTTTCGCCATAAGATAGAAGATATCTTAAATGTTCAAAAAGATGACACATTGTCTTCAATGTGGAGACCAGCTATTGAGGAACACAATCAAAACTTGGGTAATCATGATGCTGCCGATATAATACTAAAAGCTTTTAGGGAATCCATAATTGGATTATTTGAATACAATAAAGATGTTGCTGAAAAATATATAACCGAATTATTAGATAGTAAATTTCAGACGCTGATCCGAGTAGCAATATTTGCAATTGATAAAATGTTTACTTCGTTAAATGATAAAACAACATCAAAAGTTATAAACCTAATATATTTTAAAGATAACTATAGACATGAATTATGGAATCTGCTTGCAAATCGGTTTGTCCAATTTTCTGATAAATCGAAAACAGAAGTATTAAAAATAATTGATAATTTATCATTGGGAGACGAGAATGGCAATTATTCTGAAGGAATACAGGCATATCAAAAATCCATATGGCTTTCAGCTATTTGCGAAAAGGATGATAGAGCAAAAGCATTATATGACAAATACTTAGAGACAATAAAAGACCCTCCAGAACATCCGGATTTTTCTAGTTATATATCATCAGGGTGGGTTGACCACCATAAATCACCAATAGAATTAGAAACCCTAAGGTCTCTTGAATATGCATCTCTTGTAATAACCTTAAACGAATACAAAGGAGGACAAGGCTACAGAGAGCCTGGAATAGATGGATTGGCTAGTGCCTTTAAAGAATTAGTTAAACTAGATGCTTATAAATTATATAAAGATTTAGATAAATTTATTAATTTGAATATTCCATATGTACATCCTTTAATTGAGGCATTTCTTGAGCTGTGGAAAAACGGAAAAGAAGCACACCTGCCATGGAATAATATTTGGCCAAAATTATTAAGTTATGTTGATAAAGTTATTTCAAAAGTCGAATTTTGGGAACAGACTGAAAGTAGAGAAGACGGTGCATTTGTTGCAAACCGTCACGGGGTTATTGGTACTATAGGTAGACTTATTGAGGCTGGATGCAAATCTGACGATCATTCATTCGATGTACATAATATCGAATTGTCAAAGAACATCTTATACCTATTGCTTGAAAAAGAGACAGGTGCAAAATTTAATCTAGATAGCGATGCTATTTCTATATCAATCAATAGCAGTAGAGGTCATTGTCTAGAAGCAATAATAAATCTAGCTTGGTTTACATGCAAAAATCATGAAAAAATCGGGATAAATCCTTTAGAGGCATGGGAACAGTTTCAAAAGATATTTGATTTAGAGTTAAAGAAGTCAAGTAATGGTGAATATGAATTTGCAACACTAGTAGCTTATTATTTACATAATTTTATGTATTTGTCTGAAGAATGGACAATGAAAAATTTATCAAATATCTTTAATCAGACAGAACAGCAAAGATGGCTATGCGCTATACAAGGATATTCATATGTTAAGAAACTTAATCCTCGTATTTATAATTTTCTAAGAGAAAATGGGAATATAATCAAAACCCTAGATGATAAAAATCTCAGTGATTATGTTCATAAACGTTATATACAGTTTATTACTCTTGCATACCTTAGTGATTCAGAAAGCCTTAGCGATCCAAAGTCCCAGATTTCAATTTTGCTTAAGAGAGCCAAGCAAACAGAATTAACCCAACTGATTTGGTTTCTTTTGAGATTCAGAAAAAATATTGATGATAAACTCAGATCAAAAGTCTATGAATTATGGCCGTTACTATTGAATGTCATTGATAAAAACACAACTGAGGGACAAAACCTAGCCTCACAAATGTGCAATTTATCACTATTTATTGATAAAATTGACGAAGAACGCAAAAGTTGGCTTATGACAGTAGCTCCATATGCAGAAATGGGTAATTGCTCTAATGATCTATTAGAAGCTATATCTAGATTAAGCCTCAATGATCCATTTGATATAAAAGATATATGGTTAGCAATGTTATCTGAAGATTCATTCGCTTATCCAGAAGATGTAATCAAACAGGCATTACGCAACTTTTTGAAGAAAGGGAAAAAAGGTGAAAAAGCCGCTAAAAAGATAGTAGGAGAATACTTAAAACACGGAGAGGAAAGACCTCGTGATTGGCTCAACGAAATATCACCTTGACGAGTACAATATTAATGATATTATTGTTGAAAATTTGATTGCTTGAAAACAGTATACTTTATTGGTATTATTGAATCTTCCACAATTTATAAAAATTTTAATAGAAAACAAATGTTAACATATCGTTTAGCTAAGTTTTCTGCTATTCACAAACGGGTTTAGCTTAATTTTACGTTTGATACAACAAGGAAATAACACTATGCATAAACCACAACTCACTATTCCTTTGATGAAAAGCGAAGCAACTAAGTTTGCAATAAAGGAATCTACACACCCGGAACCATCTCTATTCGGTGTTACTGACGGTAAGGCTGTAGGTACATATTTGGAACACAAACTCCAAGCTTACCTTCATACTAAATATGAATACGTTGAAGGCTCCTCAGCCAAGGGAATAGACTTCCCTGTACTCGGAGTTGATATCAAAGTAACAAGTATTCGGCAACCACAATCCTCATGCCCATTTAAGTCTGCCCGCCAAAAGATTTTCGGTCTAGGTTATAACCTATTAGTCTTTGTGTATGAAAAAACAGATGATGAAACCACTCACACTGGACGTCTGAATATTCACCACACAGTTTATGTTGATAAAACAAGAACAGCGGATTATCAGACCACCTCGGGACTTCTAAAAATAATGGAGAACAATGGTAACATTGATGATATTCTGGCATTTTTCTCAGAAAGAATGCTCCCTCTCGATGAAATTCAAGCTCAATCACTTGCTGAGGAAATTCTTAGAACACCTCCGCAAATTGGATATCTAACTATCTCCAATGCACTTCAATGGCGACTCCAATATAGTCGTGTTATTCAGCAGGCAGGAACAGTACAAGGAATTGATGCTTTATGAGTCGAAAAAAAGAATTTGGTGATTTTCAAACACCTGACTATCTAGCAGATAAGGTTGTAACCTTAGTCAACAGAATATTCGGGAAACCAGAATTAGTGGTGGAACCAACAGCTGGCTTAGGTTCATTTATCAAAGCATCTGTAAATTGCTGGGGGAATGATTGCCTGTATGAAGGTTACGAGATAAACAAAGAGTATGTTGAACAAGCTTCCATAACCTTAAATACAACACCAGCAAAAATTTTACATCGCAATTTTTTCTCAGAAGACTGGAAAAAAAACCTTAATAAAGATGATGCTAAAAAAATTCTAGTTATTGGTAATCCTCCATGGGTCACCAATTCGGAGTTGGGGTCACTAGGAAGTCAAAATCTTCCACAAAAAAGTAATTTTCAGAGATTGCGTGGTTTTGATGCAAAAACAGGAAAAGCCAATTTTGATATTGCAGAGTGGATGCTGATAAAACTCATAGAAGCTTTACCAAAACAAGGGGCTATAGCAATGCTTTGCAAAACAGCAACAGCCAGAAAAGTCCTCAAACATTTCTGGAAAACAGATGGTGGAAGAGAAGGGTCTTGCATGTTTCGTTTTGATGCAAAATCAACTTTTGATGTAGCTGTTGATGCCTGCCTTTTAATGGTAACAGGTCAAGTTAGCCAAAACAAAACAGCAACTATTTATAAAGAGCTTTCGATTTCTGCTGACTCTACCCAATTCGGTTTTGTTGATGGTGATCTTGTTTCTGATATTGAGGCATACAATGGACTCCGCGATTTAGATGGAGGCACTTCAGCGTATCAATGGCGTTCTGGTATCAAGCATGATGCTTCAAAAGTTATGGAATTGACATATAACGGAAGTTGTTACCAAAATGGTCTTGGTGAAGAGGTTGAACTGGAAGATAACTATATTTACCCTCTCTTAAAATCTTCAGATATTGGAAACCACAGAGTAGAACCACGAAAATTTGTTTTGATACCTCAAAAGCATACAGGCGATGAAACATCCACAATTTCAACTATTGCCCCTAAAACATGGGCTTACTTAAACGACCATGCAGAGGCACTTGATAACAGGCGAAGTTCTATCTACCTAAATCGTCCTAGATTTTCTATTTTTGGAATAGGCAGATATTCATTTGCACCATGGAAAGTTGCTGTTTCCGGTATGTACAAATCATTCGCATTTGTAGTCATTCCTCCTTTCCAAAACCGTCCAGTTATGATTGATGACACTTGCTATTCAATTCCGTGTGACACAGAGAGGGAGGCAACCTTACTTTGTCATCTATTATCCTCAAAACCAGCAAAAGAATTTCTCCAATCTCTTGTTTTTATGGATTCTAAGCGACCAATTACAATTGATGTCCTTCGTCGTATTTCCATCAGTTCAATTGCCAAAAAGACTGGCAAAATGAACCAACTTGAATCCTGTATTAATTCGGGAATCACCTACGAAGGTACAAAGAAGCAAATGCTGCTGGCTATGGAAAAACAGAAGAAATATCGAACAAGCAAATTTAATCCTACCTGAAAAGGCGGTATAAGTTTGTTGAAAACAAAGTGATTTCCAAAACTATTATTCTAATTATGAAAACTGAATTTATAACCACATTAAAAAGAAAAAATCAATACAGTATCCGAATTAATCAACAATGGAGGCTTTGTTTTGAATGGAAAAACGATAATGCATACAATGTTTAAATTGTGAATTATCATTAAGGTGAACAGATGAAAAAATACCGATAATACATCCTGGTGAAATATTATTTGAGGAATTCCTCAAACCAATGAATATAAGCCAGAACCAACTGGGACGAGACCTAAGCGTCTCTCCCCGCAGAATAAATGAGATTATTCATGGAAAGAGAAGTATAACAGCAGACACTGCTTTACGTTTGGCTGCCCATTTTGGAAATTCAGCATCTTTCTGGCTTGGTCTTCAGATGGATTATGACTTAGATATTGCAGAAGACACTTTATCTCAAAAAATAAAAAAAGAAGTCAGACAACTAACTACTGTTGTTGTATAAACCTTATAATAATCTTCTACCGATTTGAGATTAAAGAAATGACAACCTTGTTTTGAATCCCGCTGTTACTTTTTAAAAAACAAAAAGTGACGGCGGGAAACACAACAAAAAAGATTCGTGTAGATTAGCTTGATTAGTGATTAACAATTTTTTATTTATTTCTTAATTAGCGTTAATTAGCAGAACAGGCCATTCGCTATGCTCATTGCGTTACCCTAAATAATTGCTACATCTCTTCTTTGCGGACTTAGCGATCTTTGCGAGAGACATCTTCTTCATCTTCATAATAAAACTTGCTAAAGAATTGTACATAGAGACAAATATATCATATAATATTAAGATTATAAATTCTCATTTAGAAAAGTATAATAGCTATGAACATATTAGAAGAATTGAATAGTTTGGCAGAAGAAAACTATAAGGAATTTAATAGCAAAATAATTCCTACAAAGCAAAAAACTCTTGGGGTTAGGATTCCTGCTTTAAGAAAATTAGCAAAGAATATAGCTAAAGCGTGGTTAATTTCTAACTGCATGGCAAAATTTCCAAAAAAAACTACTATTTTCCTTAAAAATAATACTTTTAGATAAAAGAACACATAATAAAGCAATTCAGAAATCTCGAGAAAGTTACCGAGTCTCAAAAGAAGACAAAGAAACAATCAAGCAACTGAAAAAAACATAGCGACTGTTAAAACCTCTTTCTTCAATCTTTTTAATAAAATTTTCAAATAAAATCATATAAAATAAATCCTTAATCTAAACTTAAGGTTCAATTTGATATATTTTCCACAAACAGAAAAATAAGGAAAATAAAAATGAAAAAGAATTACATAATCAGTTTAGGAATAATACAATTATTGATGTCATGGTCATATGTGGCTTTGGCTGACATTATACCAAGTAGTGAAAATAGCTCATCAATCTTAATTAGCGAGTTCATGGCTAAGAATGATAGTACATTAATAGATGGCGATGGAAATTATTCAGATTGGATTGAACTCTACAACATGAGTTCCAACACGGTCGATTTAACAGGATGGTATCTAAGTGATGATACAGACGAACTAAACCAATGGGTTTTTCCTTCCACCAGCATTACGGCTGGCGAATTTTTGATAATTTTTGCTTCAGGTCAAGATACCGTAGGCTATACGGACAGCCTTGGCTATCTCCACACCAACTTTAAACTCAGTGGAAGCGGTGAAAACGTTATACTGACTCAATCCGATGGCGTGACAATTGAAGATTCGTTTATTGATTATCCTGAACAGGCTGACGACATATCCTATGGATTAGCTCAAGATTCAGGTTATTCCTATCTAGTCGTGGAAGAACAGGATGCAACTGCATTCGTCGGAACCTATGAGCCGTCTACAAGTTGGAATACCTCTGGATTTAGTGATTCAGGCTGGACATCCGGACAGACTGGTATCGGATACGACAAAGGATCAACTTACAGTTCAATGATTAATTTAGATTTAGAAAGCTCTATGATGATAGAGACTACTCGCCCACCAACTTTCTATAATTCTGCTTACATTCGAGTTCCATTCACTCTGGATGATGCAACAGGCATCTCACAATTAGCACTTAGAATGAAATATGATGATGGTTTTGTTGCTTACATAAATGGAACGGAAGTGGCATCAGCCAGCGCCCCTACTTCTTTATCGTATACATCGGAAGCCACTGCTGAACATGCGGGTACAGCCTATGAGGATTTTACATTACTGAATGCCGGAAATTATTTACAAACAGGTGACAATGTTTTAGCCATACATGGATTATGTTACCCATTTAATCCGCAAACATCTAGTGGAGAACCAGATTTTTTCATCATGCCACAACTAACCGGCATTACTGTTGGGAGCATCGAAACAAATTCTGCAATGTATTTCAGCACACCAACGCCTGGTGCAGACAATGTATTTGGCGTGCTCGGCTATGTGGATGACACATCTTTTACCGTGGATCGCGGTTTTTTCACCAATTCATTTAATGTGGAAATCAGTTGCAAAACCGAAGGTGCAGAAATTTATTATACCACTGACGGAACGACCCCAGCCACAGACAATGGAACGCTCTACTCCAGTGCCATTGCAATTGATAAAACAACAGTGTTACGTGCTGCCGCCTTTTCAACAGGTTACCAACCAAGCGATACCGATACACAAACTTACCTCTTCCTCGACGACATTATCTCTCAAGGAACAACCGTTAGTTCTCTCGATCCAGCATTCCCATCCAGTTCAGTAAACGGACAGTCATTCGACTACGGAATGGATACTGATATAACACAAAGTGCAACATATTCAACTCAAATTGAAGATGCTATGAAGGCGATTCCTTCCATTTCAATTGTTACCGACCCAGACAATTTATTTGATTCCACAAGTGGTATTTACGTAAATGCATCAGAAGAGGGAGAAGCTTGGGAACGCGAAACCTCAGTCGAATTAATCAATCCTGATGGAACTGATGGATTTCAGATTAATGGTGGCATGCGAATTCGTGGAGAATCCAGCACAGCAGCATCAAATCCAAAACACTCTTTTCGTTTTCTTTTCAGGTCTGAATATGGAACATCACGCCTTAATTACGCTCTATTTGGAGATGACGGAGCTGACAGTTTTAAACGTATGGATTTAAGAACTGGACAGAACTTTTCATGGGCAAATCAGACCCCACAATACGCAACATGGCTCTATGATATTTTCACTCGCGATACCCATCGCGATATGAACCAGCCTTATACCAGAGGCGATTTTTATCACCTCTATATCAATGGAATGTACTGGGGACTTTATCAAACCGAAGAACGTTGTGACTCTCGCTATGCTGAATCCTATTACGGAGATGATAATGATGATTTTGATGCTGTTAAAGCAGATGGCGACACCGGTGACATGTATGCAGTTGATGGTACCCGAGATGCGTATGAAGATCTTTGGACTGGAATGACCGCAGGAGTCAGTGGAGACACTGCCTACTTTGCTCTTCAAGGCATGAATTCTGATGGAACAGAAAACAGTAGCTACACCAAACTACTAGATATCGACAACGTGATTGACTATATGCTACTAATCTATTTTACAGCCAATCGCGATTCACCAATTGGACCTCCAAATCAAAATACCATGCCTCGAAATTTAACATCAGTTTATAACCGAACCAATCCAGACGGATTCAAATTCGTCGCACACGATAACGAACACTCGCTGGAAATTACGGAGGGTGTAAACCATAACCGTTTTAGCCAGACACTTAGTAGTTCATTTGATGGAATAGATAAAATGACACCTTGGTGGATGCATATTAAACTGATGAATCATGAAGAGTATGCATTGCGCTTTGCCGATCATGTACATGAATATTTTTTCAATAATGGAGCTCTCACCACCGCAGAAACCGAAAACCGACTAGAAACACGTAGTAACGAAATTTATGCAGCAGTAGTTGCAGAATCGGCTCGTTGGGGTGACAGTGCCGGCACACTCCGTACTAGAGATGACGACTGGATGGATTCCGTTGATTGGCTTCTTGATAGCTACATGCCATATCGTTCTGCCATTGTGCTTGGACAAATAGAGGCTAAAGGGTGGTATCCTTCAGTAGATGCACCCGAGTTCAATCAACATGGCGGAGTAATTGACTCTAGTGATGTAATTACTCTCACCGGAAACGACGTTATCTATTTTACAAAGGATGGCACTGACCCGAGAGAGGTAGGAGGTAGTGTAGCAGCAACAGCTTACTCGGGTTCAGGTTCACTTACAGGTACAATATCGGAATCTATACAGATAAAAGCTCGTGTACTAAGCGGAGGAGAGTGGAGTGCATTAACAAAGGCAACATTTGTACTAAACGAAGAGTCTCCATTAAGAGTTACCGAAATCATGTATCATCCTGCAGATGCTGGAACAAATGGAGAAATAGGATATGATGCATCCGACTTTGAGTTTATTGAAATTCTTAATACTAGTGATAAAACAGTTGGATTAGCTGGAACAGAATTCACGGATGGTATACTTTTTGATTTTACAGAAGGAGATATAAGCACATTGGATGCCGGTGAATATGCTATTCTAGTTAATAACTATGATGCATTCACAAATCGCTATTCCAACTGGGCATCCATTAAAATTGCTGGAGAATATCATGGAAAATTCTTTATTGCCGAGGGTTCTCTAGATAACAGTGGCGAGAACATCAAACTAATTGACGGACTTGGCAACACCATTTTGGATTTTGAGTATAACGATAGTTGGTATGACATCACCGATGGCGAAGGTTATTCATTAACACTGATTGACCCAACCGCCGAAACAAATACCTGGAGTGATAGCACATCGTGGCGTGCAAGCAAATATACAGGTGGAACACCTGGAGAAGGTGCTGAAGACTTCCTATTAACAGGCGACCTACTCATCAGCGAAGTACTTACCCATCAGGATGATGACACACCGGGCGACTGGGTTGAAATCTACAATACTTCAACCAACACTCTCAACATAAGTGGATGGTTCCTTAGTGATGATGACGATAACCTTACAATGGTTGAACTTGGAGAGCTTTCAGAGATCGCCCCAGGCAGTTATCTGGTACTAACCGAAGCATCTCATTTCGGAACAACCGTAGCAGGAACAAATGGTTTTGCTCTAAGCGAACTTGGCGAGACCGTTTACCTCTCTTCTGGCGATGGTGGAGAATTAACCGGCTACCGGATTGAACAGAAATTTGGTGCAGCCGAGCGCGATGTTACATTTGGACTCTATACAAAGAGCAATGGCACAACTGACTTCACAGCTCAGAGCACACAAACTCCTAATGCTGAAAATGCCTATCCGTTAATCGGAGACGTGGTCTTTACCGAAATCATGTACCACCCTGCTGACAGCAATGCATATGAATTCGTCGAAATATGCAATAGGAGTTCATCAGACATTAAACTTTATCACTCCACCTATACAACCAACACCTGGAAACTTGATGGTGCAGTAGAATTTACCTTTCCCGAAGGACTAACCCTCTCCGCTGGTGAATGCTTGTTGATTACCGAAACAGATGAAGCAACATTCAAAGCGTATTATTCAGTAGATGCTGGTGTCACGGTTCTCGGTCCATATGATGGACATTTGAATAACTCCGGCGAAGATCTCTATTTAACCCGCCCTGGTGATCCAGAAGAACTAACAGGCGAGATTCCTTACATCACCGTTGAGCTAGTTGAATACAACGACAAAACTCCTTGGCCAGTTGATGCCGATGGACTGGGCTCGTCACTCGAACGTGTAGATGCTACATTGTATCCAAATGACTCAACCAACTGGATAGCCAACAACACACCAACTCCTGGAACAGCAGATGTTGAACCAGACAACAAAGACTCTGATGCTGATGGAATGCCAGATAGCTGGGAGATTGACTATTTTGGTACGACAAACGCCGTCAACGGCGAAGCCGATGACGACTGGGACTTTGATGGTGCATCCAACTATGATGAATATATTGCCGGTACAATCCCTACCGACGAAGATTCCGTCTTTGCTTTCGAAAACGTAACAACAAGTTCTGACTGCATTCTCACATGGTCAAGCGAAACAGGAAAAGTGTACTCTATGTGGATATCCACTAATCTAATTTCTGGAAGTTTTCTGCTAACAAATGCATTCATTATGGCAACACCACCAATTAATACTTTAACCACATCTGTTAAAAGTTTAGAATGCGTCTACTACCAACTAACTGTCGAGGATGAATAACGGATATGATGCCCAGATTAAATAATACTAAAACTGAAAAGGCAGACTTCTCCACGGAGATGGATCGTTTCGAGGCAAAATACATTATACCACGCCAACTGGTAGAACCAATCAAGGATTTTATTAAGCTCTACTGTAAGATGGACAAACATTGTGAGGCTGCTGGTGGGCATTACTACGTCAACACACTACAGTTGGATTCACCGGCTTTATCTCTCCACTACGCAAAAGAGTGGGAAGCCTCTCACCGATTTAAGTTGCGCATTCGAACCTATGGCAACCCAGTAGGTAAAGCCCCGGTATTCATGGAAATAAAACGAAAATATTTTGATCGGGTAATAAAATCACGTGCCTGTATTCCGATTGAAGAGTGGCGCCATGGTATTCTATCAAAGAATGTAGAAGAGCTGAACCTCAAATCCGTAAAGGAGCGCGAGGCCTTTCGTGAATTTGTTAGGCTAACGAATGAAATTGATGCTAGACCAATGGTCTACATTCGCTATCGGCGCGAAGCATTCAGTGGCATATTCGACAACTATGCCCGCATTACATTCGACTCACAACTCTGCTACCAACCTGTCTTTGATATGTATAATTGGGGCGGAGACGGACGCTTTATTTCGATGGATAGTGGGCTAGTGCGCAATCGCCGAGAGTCGTCACTTGTGCTGGAAATAAAATGCACAGAGCAAGTACCTCGCTGGATGGTAGAACTCGTGCAGGAATTCGATCTCATCCGTTGCGGAAATTGTAAATATTCAACCGCAATTTGGATGGAAAATCTTTTGACAGGAAGTGGAGACGCTCCATTTTCCGACCAATTTATGTATAACTAAAGGAGTTAATAATGAATGGATGGACAGACCTTTTATCTGCCGCCGGAAGTACACAAAGTTTAAGTTTACAACATGTTATATCAGCTATGCTGCTAAGTTTTGTATTGTGTTCTGTAATCGCAAAGCTATATCAAGTAACATTTCAGTCGCTTTCTTATTCGCGATCTTTTGTGCACACGCTTATTCTTGGCGGAATGATTACCTGCATGGTAATGATGTCTATGGGCGATAGCATTGCCCGCGGAGTGGGAGTGTTGGGTGCACTTTCGCTAATTCGTTTCCGAACAGTGGTTAGAGATCCTAGAGATATGATGTTTTTGTTTGCTTCACTCGGGCTAGGCATTGCCTGTGGTGCAGGTATGTTTGCAGTTGCCGTAACAGGTTGCGTACTAATAAGCTCTGTAATTGTCCTGCTGCACTGGGCACCTTTTGCCACTCATCGTCGCTACGAGGCAATGCTGCGATTTTTGGTGGAAGCAAATGATGATAAAGCACGTACAGATGTAGATGGTGTTCTGGCAGAATGCTGCTCGGCCTACACCATGCTCGCCATGCGCGAGGCCGTTCAGGGCGACCTACTTGAATACTCATATCAGATTCGACTCATTGATCCATCCTATCAGGTGGACATCGTCAAAAAACTTGAAGCTTTGGAATCAATCGCGGAAGTAAATCTGGTAATGCAACGCACAACCGTAGAATTATAGGGGCATAAATCCAAATGAATATCCAATATCCAAGGATGAAGGATTGAACTCACCCACAAGTGGGTTCATGTTATTAAAAACTTGAAGATTCATAGAACATATTAACATATAACAAAGGCTTTTAGGGCTGATAACCCGTAATATAATAAAACAAAGTTTTTCCCTGCCCACGGAGTGTCCTTCCTTGGATATTGGATATTCGTTGACATGACCTAGGTCATTGCTTTAGGCGAGCTAAAGCCTGTCTTCGCTGCGCTACGGCTGTTGGTTATTGGATATTCTCTTGCTCCTGCCCTGTTTAGGGGAGGTGACCTCGCGTGCGAGTGTCGGAGGGGTATTTTTAATTCGACGTTCGATGTTGGACGTTCTTTATGAATATTAACAATTTAAACGTAACACGTACCACTTAACACATAGTACGTATTTCTTAGAACATTTTAAAACAGAGGAAAAAAACATGAATAAAGAATTTCAACGTCCCGCCCTACGCAACCGGCAGCGCCATCTGCTCAAACATTTATTCAGCAGCTGGCCATGGGTTATCTGGATGAGTGCAGCAGTAGCCGCTTTACTTTTGCTACCCGGCGGACTAAACCGTATTCGTTTTCACGGTACTGCCGAACGAACCTATGAATATGTGGCACCAATTCAGGACGGACGCCTAACGACCATATTGGTCAAAATGGGAGACCCTGTTCATGCGGGGCAGTTGCTTGGCAAGCTCGACAATGCCTCGCTTGCTGCAGACCTACTGATGGATCAGGCGTCTCTGATGAAGACACGCGACAAAGTGCATGCCATCCGTTGCGAAGTGGGAGAACTCAAGCTGGATGAAGCCAAAACAACTGCGGAACTCAAGACCTTAGAAAACAGATGGAAGCAGTCGCAGGATCTACTTGCTAAAAACCTATTGCTAGAACAGGACGTTGAAGACCTACGTCCACAAATTGAAGCCACCCGCAATGTGCTAAAGCAATATGTAAGCCTCATCGCCATGCTTAAAACAAGGCTCGAAGCAGCAGAGATTAATATTGAAAAGTTTAACGCAGAGGAATTGCAAAAACTTCAAACGGCACAGTGCCGCTTAGAGGCTACCACCTCCGGGGTTGTGGCAGAAGTACTGCATCAAGTTGGTGACGTTGTTGAAACTGGCGAACCAATTCTACGTATCAGTAACATTTCTACAAGCTGCATAATCGCTTTTGTTCCAGAAAAACGACGCAACAACATTGCCGAAGGAGAAAAGTGCCGGGTCATCAGCTCTGTCAGTCGAGAAACCCTTATTGGTACAGTTAAAACAGTAACTGCAGATATCCGTAAACTCCCAGTCTACACAGGGTTCGGAGATGCAGTTCGACGTGGTCGACGCATTGTTATAGAGCTTGATAACAGTGCTCAGATGACGCCTGGAGAGCGAGTAGTAGTTGTACCTGATGTTTCAATATTCGAGCAATGGATGGGTGGAAAATGATGCGTAATACTTTTATATTAATACTTTTTACCGCGCTTCTTCAATCGACATTCGCTTATGCAGACGATTCAGAAACAATGTTAGATTTCAACACAATTCTGAAAAAATATAGTCTAGGTGACTCCATTCGAAATATGTCAGACAGCACACTCCTTGAGGAATCTATAACGCTAGAGCAGGCCACTGTGCAGGCAAAAAACCGCTCGAATTTCGGAATGGAATTGCGCCCAAGCGTGACCGACAGTGATGTTGGTGTTGGTTTGCGTATCTACCTTCCAAATCGTTGGAGTAATAAAAAGCTGCATGAACAACTAGAACTCGTTGCCGAGTCAGAGCAACTACGTGTTGCAGCTTTGGAGTGGCAGGAATTGCTAACAGTCTGCCGCGACTTCTGCAACTACCGTATGTTTCATAAACAGATTGACCTATATGACGATGAACTCAAAGCTCTCAAACCTTATCTTGCCAAAGCTGACCGACAAGTGCAACAACATCAGCTTTCCGTGATAGACCGGGCAAATCTCTATAGCATTTATCTCAACCTTCTAAACAATCAAAATAAAGCTGGAATTAAACTAATTGGTATAGAACAGCAACTTCATATGGCACTAGGTAGCAAAGCCAAACTTGAATCTTTTTCAAAAATGGCAACTATTATATTGCCGACTGAACTTGAAATCAAGGATCTAATCATTCAAGCTCAGAAACACCGGGCCGACTACCAAAGGCTGGAGGTTAATTCCAGAAGCCTAGATGCTGCAGAAACATTAGCTCGTTCAGAAGATGGATTCCACTTGAAATATATCCAACCGGGATACGAAGTGGATTACAACGATGGCGAGAGCAGCTGGGGAGTCTCGGCAGCATTTGTACTTCCGTGGGGAAACAAAAATCCAGATGTTGCCGTTTATAAGCAGCAAAAGATTCAGACTCTTTCGAGCATGGCGCTACAACGCAAGGTCATTGAGGAACGACTTCAAGTACTGATTGACACATCATACGACTTAGAGAAGCAGATTGAGAAAAGTAACAATGTGACCGCCCCACTAATCTCACAACTTGAAAACGACCTTAAACAAATTACAGGAGGACCGCTCAATCAGGTGTGCTGCAGAATGGACATACGCAAGCGAATTCTTGATGCCAAACTGCAAAACACACAAGCTGAATGCGAACGCGAACACATTGCCGTAGAGCTTGCAGAAGAACTCGGTACCTTCGCCCCATAACTTAGTTAGATCGTTAGATGGTTGGATTGCCACTTCACTACGTTCGTTGCTTTAGGACACACGGCCACGGGGAAGTGAGGCTGGAGGTTAAACCTCTTCTTTGTGTCCTTTGCGTTCGTAGGCCATTCGCTATACTCATTGCTTTATACTATTGTTTATCTTTAATGTATAAAGCCTCTCTCGCGAGCTCGAGTGTGGCTAAAACTCTTTCTTACAACTCACGCACTCGCGCACTTACGCACTTCCCAACTCTCTTCCTCTTCTCTGCGTTCTCCGTGCCTTCGGGCAAAAATTCTTTTGGTTGCGGCTCGGGCACCCTATGCTCTTTGCGCTTCTGTGCGAAAACATTTAAATAAATACCTACGGCTGTGTCCGGCCGTAGCTTGCAAAGCGGCGACTGAAGCTATTTCAAAACTTTCAATTGTCAATTATCAATTATCAATTATTTAATCCTTGCTCAATGTGTAAATATTACTTATAATATATAGTTAATTTTTTAATACGGACGCCGAGGACGGCATCCCTCCCATGTGAACATTGCAGATTAATATTAAATTGCAACTTTAACCGGGAGGGTCATCGTCCCCGATGACCGAAATTAAACAAAATATAGGGTTAGCTTTGCTAGTCCCGCAAGGCGGGAACAAAATAGTATATATCCCAACTTGTCCTGCATAGCCCTGGGCATAGCGGAATTGATTTATAAAGAATTGAGTGCAGGCTCAGCCTGCACTTTTGACAGTACCTGTCCTAAAATAAGGAAGACAACAATGAAACCTTTAATATTGAAGGGTAAAAAAGCCCTATCTGAATTTAGAATAAATGCAATACTTGAGAAGTGTTCAAAAGTTGCACCAAATCTGATTAAATCAATAGACACGCACTATGTCTATCTAATTGAAACTGCAGCTGAACTTCCTAAGCAAATTATGGAAAAAGCATTTTCTCTATTAAGTGCAGAAGAAATTTACAATCCATCCGAAGGCGACCTATTTGTTACACCAAGAAAAGGTACAATTTCTCCATGGTCATCCAAGGCAACAGATATCTTTAAAAACTGCGGAATAAAAGAGATACCAAGAGTTGAACGGGGAATTGTATTCAATATCACAACCTCTGCAGGCAAACATCTGCATATAGACGACACTGAAGCAATATCAGACCTGCTTTATGACAAAATGACTGAAGGTCTATACGCTAACGTGGACGATATTTTTTATCATATACAACCTGCACCATATGTTGAGGTTAATCTTCTTGAACATGGACACAAAGCTCTTGAAAATGCAAATATGCAGATGGGCTTGGCTCTGAGTGAAGATGAAATTGACTACTTGTATCAAGAGTATAGTGCGGCAGGGAAAAATCCAACAGATGTTGAACTAGTTATGTTTGGACAGGTAAACTCTGAACATTGTCGCCATAAAATTTTCAATGCTGAATGGATTGTGGATGGCAAAGAGAAAGATCTTTCTCTTTTCAAGATGATTAAAAACACACACAAAGAACAACCAGAAGGCACACTTGTTGCATACAGCGACAACTCCGGAGTTATTGAGGGCTTTGAAGACACCCGCTTTGAAGTTAAAGGTGAAAATCACATTTATGATTACACAGATGGTCAATATGACATCGTTATAAAAGTTGAAACTCATAACCATCCAACAGCAATATCTCCTTATCCAGGCGCTGCAACAGGTGTTGGTGGAGAAATCAGAGATGAGTGCGCAACAGGTACTGCTGGTAAAACAAAGGCTGGTCTATGCGGATTTATGGTTTCCAACTTGAATATTCCAGGCTTTGAAATGCCATGGGAAAAAGATTACAGTGAATTTCCAGATAGACTTTCATCACCATTAGATATTATGCTTGAAGGACCAATTGGCGGAGCTAACTTTGGCAACGAATTTGGTCGCCCTCAACTACTTGGTTTCTTTAAAACATACGAAGAAGTTTGTGCTGCAAAATATCGTGGTTATCATAAGCCAATTATGCTTGCTGGCGGTATGGGCAACATTAAACGTGAAAACGTTGAGAAAAATGATATTGGCGTTGGAGCATTGGTAATACAGCTTGGCGGACCTGCTATGCGAATTGGCCTTGGTGGCGGTGCGGCATCCTCAATGGACACCGGGAGTAATGCTGCTGAACTTGATTTTAACTCTGTTCAACGTGGTAGCGCCGAGATGGAAAGACGTTGTCAGGAAGTTATAGACACATGTGCAGCTTTTGGAAAAGACAATCCAATACTTAGTATACATGACATCGGAGCTGGTGGACTTTCAAATGGCTGTCCAGAGCTAATTGAAGCAACTGGTGCTGTTTTCAAACTAAGAAATATCAACAACGAAGACCTTTCAATGTCTCCAATGGAAATTTGGTGCTGTGAAGCTCAGGAACGTTACGTTCTTGCAGTTCTTCCCGAGGATGAAAAGCAGTTCATGGACATGTGTGAACGCGAAAGATGCCCAGCAAAGGTAATTGGAATTGCTACAGGCGATGGCAAACTAGTTCTTGAAGATGAACACTTTAACAATAAACCAATTGATATTGATTTAAGCGTAATTCTTGGCAAACCACCAAAGATGCTTAGAGATGTCAAACATTTAAAGACTGAATTACCAGCTATTGATACATCTGAAATGCAAATTAGTGAAGCAATAGAACGCGTACTTCAACTACCAGCTGTTGCAAACAAAACGTTTCTTATATCTATTACTGACAGAAGTATCACAGGTATGGTTGCCCGTGACCAGATGGTTGGACCTTTCCAAACACCAATTGCAGACTCTGCTATAACAACAACATCTCTAACTTCCACAACTGGTGAAGTTATGTCGTGTGGTGAAAGAACAAATTCAGCAATAATATCACAACCTGTTTCAGGACGAATGGCTATTGCAGAAGCAATCACAAACATTGCCGGAACAAATGTTAGAAACATTAAAAACATTAAGCTTTCAGCCAACTGGATGTGTGCCTGCGGTGAAGAAGGCGAAGATGCCGGACTATACGATACTGTAGAAGCTGTTGGCATGGAACTCTGTCCTGAACTTGGACTATCAATTCCGGTTGGTAAAGACTCAATGTCAATGAAAACTGTTTGGGAAACATCAGAAGGTGAAAGCAAAAAACAGATTGCTCCCCTATCATTGGTAATAACTGCATTTTCTCCAGTATACGATGTAAATAAAACAGTTACTCCTGATATGAAGGCAGGCGACTCGTCGCTTATGCTAATTGACCTTGGTAAAGGCAAAAACAGACTTGGTGGTTCTGCACTGGCACGTGTTTACAATCAGATTGGTAACGACGCCCCAGATGTTGATGAATCAAAAGATTTACTAAACTTCTTTAATGCAATGCAGAAACTTGTAGAAGAAGAATTAATACTTGCTTACCATGACCGTTCAGATGGTGGTGCAATCACAACAATGCTTGAAATGGCTTTTGCTGCAAGACGTGGACTTGAAATTGATATATCAGATTTTGCTGGTAATGATTTTGAAATTCTTTTCAACGAAGAAGCTGGTGCTGTAATACAAGTTGCTGAACGGAATATTGAAAAAGTTCAAAACATTCTTACTGAATTCAACCTTGCAGATGCTTCAAGTATCATTGCAAAGCCACAACATGGGTTTGGACCAGGTAGAACTGTTACAATTACTAAAGATGGCGAAACAATCTATAAAGAGAGCCTCACATCATTAAATAGAACATGGTCCGAACTTTCATCGAAGATGCAATCACTTAGAGATAATCCTGAAATTGTAAAACAAGAGTTTGATGAACTCCTTGATGAAAACAATCCGGGAATCTCAATTGATGTCAAATTTGACTATAAAGCTCCAACAATCTTAAAGAATATTAAACCCAAAATGGCAATTCTTAGAGAACAAGGCATTAATGGTCAAATTGAAATGGCAGCGGCATTTGACAAAGCTGGCTTTGAATCAACTGATATACATATGACAGATTTACTATCCGGCAGACAAAATCTTGACCAGTTTGCTGGTTTAGTTGCCTGCGGAGGATTCTCATACGGTGATGTTCTTGGTGCTGGGTCTGGTTGGGGTAAATCAATCCTATTTAATGATAAACTTAAAGATATGTTTGCTGAATTCTTTGCCAAACAAAACACATTTGCTTTAGGTGTATGCAATGGATGTCAGATGCTTTCACAGCTAAAAGATATCATACCTGGTGCAGAAAACTGGCCAGCATTTACAAAGAACAAATGTGAACAATTTGAAGGTCGCTATATTACACTGCAGATTAATGAAACTCCTTCAATTTTCTTCAAAGGAATGGAAGGTTCAAAACTTGCAATTCCAGTTGCTCATGGTGAAGGTTTTGCAAACTTTGATGTGACCGGCAACTTGGATGCTCTAAAGCAAAACAACCAAATTGCGGCAAACTACGTAGACAACTACGGTAAAATCACAGAACGCTACCCATTGAATCCAAATGGATCTCCTGAAGGTATTACATCTGTAACTTCACTTGACGGACGTGCAACAATCATGATGCCTCATCCGGAACGTGTATTCAGAAGCGTGCAGATGTCCTGGGCTCCTGAAAATATCACACAATCAGAAGAAGGTCCATGGTTGCAAATGTTCAAGAATGCGTATAATAATTTCAGTTAGATAGTTAGTTCGTTAGATGGTTAGACAGGACTCTCCCGAGGGGGGAGGAAGAAGAAAAAACGCTTACAACGTGGACAGCGGGGACGCTATCCCTCCCGTTTTTCCAATCTAACGTTAATCTTTGATTCGGGAGGGTTGGCGTCCCCGCCGCCTTAAAAAACATTGAACCGTAAAATCAAGAAAAGCAGAATCGACCCTTGACAACAAAGACGATTAGATATAAAATTAATTTCAAAGATTGATAATAGGAGATAAAATCATGACAATTACAGAACAAGTCTTGCAACTTCCTCGAGAAGAAAAGCTAAAGATCATGGAAAACCTCTGGATTGATCTTTCGTCTCCTGCAAAAGGTTTTGAGACTCCAGAATGGCACGGGCAAGTCTTAAAAGAAACTCAAGCCAAGTTTGATAATGGAGAAATAAAAGCCTTGGATTGGGAAGAAGCCAAAAGGCAACTTAAAAAATGAAAAAGATTAAAATTCTTGATACAGCTCTTGATGATCTCGAAGCAGGAAAGGAATTTTACAATCTTCAGTCTCCGGGAATTGGAGAATATTTCCTTGATACCTTAATTTCAGAAATAGATTCCCTAACTCTTTATGCAGGGATTCACCCAATCAAACATAATTTTTATTAGATGCTAAGTAGGGCTTACTGTTTAATGTGAGATTGCGTATATTTTTGTGCTAAGACGTGTTAGCCTTTAGTTCGCTAAAGGTAACTCGTTGCAGTACAAAAAGATGCGTGATATCGCATTACAAATGAATAAATTATATGAACTTTATATTAAAGGTCATCTGCAAACTTTTTGGGCAAAACATACCAAAAACCTTGCACTTATAGTGTGTTGAGCATAGTATAACATATTGTCAACCCACAGATTATGAATTGAACAGGAAGCCCTAAGTAAATGATTTCCTTACGCCATATATTATGATTTTATAGATGATAAAGTTTTTGTATTTCGAGTGCTTGACTGTAGGGCAAATCCAAGAAAACGAGATAAAAAACTATTCGGATAAGTATCAAAACAACTTAATTTTGTTAATTGGATAGTTGGTTCGTTTATAAATGCGAAAACGACAGGAATAGCCCCATCGGAACGACAGAATGTAGCCACGGGTGTAAACCCGTGGAGATAAACACGAGCATAGCTCGTTCCTGCTCACGGCTGTGTTAGGCGAAGCTTGCAAAGCAAAGACTGGCAGTATTTTTCATTCATTATTGGATGCTAGATCCGTTAGTCCCGCTTGGCGGTGATTGGATGTTCTTTATGTCCTTCCTTGGAAGTTGGATATTCCTCTTCTACTAGTTCCACATGCAGTGATTCGACATTGGACGACCTCTCTATCTTTCATCATCATGGAGACCTGTCAGGAGTAGCTCAATGAGCAAAGACTTATCCAATTTAGAGCATTGCAAGAATGAGTTATTATTTTTTTAAGAGATCCTTTATTTCCTCAAAAACGCTCTCTTTACCCTCAACACTTGACCATCTTTTGACTTCTTGAATATCAATATCGTTTTGTTTAGCAACTAGCACAGCTTGCTCAAGACACTCAGTGTCGTTATTATGATAATACCATGATAGTCTATCTTTAATGCAATCGGTCGGAGAAATAATTCTAAGAGTCCCAACTTTGGTTATCAATTCATCAATTTGCTTAACTGGCTCATCTCCTACACCAAGAGGACCTGGAGAAAATTCTATAAAAAGCTCTGTATCAGGATGCTTAAAATAACGATTTTCTTCTATGAAGTTTAAAGACTTCATAACTTTAATAATATCAATACGTTTTGCAAATCCGGCATTAACAAAATCAAGATCCATAGACACATACCGCTCTTTACTATAAATTGACACACACGACCCTCCTGAAAGAACAACATTGATACTATTTTGCTCAAAAGCAGATGAAACGAAAGCTGCAAGTTCTAATCTGGTCATATCTCCAATAGGTTTCATAAAGGTTTATCCTTTCGCCTTGGACGACGCCTAACAATAAGAAGATTATCCTGTTCTTCTTGGGAATAGAAAGACAATGCTTTATTCAGAAGTGCTTTTAATTCCTTTAAAAATGCATAGCGAGGATTAAAACTATAAACTATAGTTTTCCCTAATGATGTACTAAAAAGGACACCACCTCGCTCTAACCTTACCAATTGTTTATGTATAGAGTCTGCGTCGGAATTCCAAAATCTAGCAATTTCTCTTGTATAACCTTGTTCTCTAGCAAATATATACAACAATACTCTTTCTGCATTTTTAGATCCTACTATTGGTTCAATCATTAATTACCCCCCCTAAATATTACAAGAAAACATCTGACACATGTCAGACAAACACAGACATGATATCAAATTCTATACACTATGCAATAACATTCTTAATAAAAAAATGAATTCCCTATTTTTCTGGTTAAGACTTGTTTGAGTCGTCGATGAACCATCGCCGCTACAGTTTAGCGTCAGTATTGCTCACACTGTACTGTAGCGGCGACCGCTGGTCGCCTGTCTGCCGGCGAGCATCGAACAGGCAGGTCGAAAATATATTTTTCAGCTTTATTACCCAAAAACATAAAAACAAAAAGTAATTCAACATAGCCTCTACTACTGGTAAAACAGATATATTTCTGTCAAAACCATTATTTAAACACAAAAGATAGTAAAATATTTACGAAAAACAAAGTTGTTTTAAGAACTAAAACTCTAAAGACATTTCCTCCTTCGCCTTTCAGGCTACGGCGGACATGAAGGTCGTTAGGGTCCTTAAAGACTTTAAAGTCCTTAAGGTCTTTTGGAAACAAACGCACTTCCTAATTTTTAGACAACAGAATGCAATATCTAAAATTTTCTATACTGCATTTTATACCTTTTCAAAAAAAAATCGCCGGGGGCAAGCCCCCAAACCCCATGAAGACGCCTTTTACACTTCGTTGGCTTAGGCTCCCCCAAAACTTCGCCGGCTCCGCTTCGTCTTGTTTTTGGGTGATCCAAACCCAACTCATAAAAAGTCGATTAAGCTTAAGTAAATAGATGGGATAAACTTTGATTACCTCGGCACCAAGCAGAGGCGGAACCCCAGAGAGTAGGACGTAAAAGGCGGCGAACTGCGGTCACGATAAGCCGAACGACAGAGACTGGCTAGGCTGTACCAACCGCCACCACGATCAACGCGGTCAGAGCCACTACTAGCACCCTTAGGATCCATCATTGAACCACCATCATAATCATCACTATCATACCAATCACTGCACCATTCATAAACATTTCCACTCATATCATATAAACCCAACTCATTTGAAGTTTTCTGACCAACTGGATGTGTTTTCTTATCTGAGTTATCTCTATACCAACCAACTTTATCCAAATCATCTGATCCACTATATTTATACCCCCTACTCTTAGTACCACCTAGGGCTGCAAATTCCCATTGGGCTTCCGTTGGGAGAGTATATCCATAACCTGATGGTAATCTGCCAGAGACATGTTCTTTGTCAGTCAGCTTCTTGCAGAACTCCATTGCATCATTCCAACTGACTTGCTCAACCGGATTATCTGATCCTTTGAACTTTGATGGATTTTTTCCCGTAACAGCCTCATACTGTTTCTGTGTCACCTCATACTTGCCAATCCAAAATGGTTTTGTCAAGGTTACTCGATGTACAGGTTTCTCGTTATCATATGCATCCGAATCATTCGATCCCATATCAAAACTTCCTGATTCAACAGGCAACAGTTCCAACTTCACCCCATTGCCAAGCTCGGCAACCCACGTCTCACTCTCAGACGGACCTCTGACCTTCTGCAAATCAAGTTGTTTATCTTTTAAGCCTTTCCAATTGGCAGTAATTGAGAAATCATCGCATTTGTAACGTTTCTTGCCTACAACATACTCTGCTGAAAAACTGTAATCACCATCTTCCTTAAGATTAACTGTTTTTGGAGTTGTCCACTCATTTGAACCATTCTTCAATGTGGCATTCACCTCTCGACCATCAACATAAGCAGTAAATTTCATTGATGGAATCATGTGCTCATTAGCTGCTGCAAGCAAATTCTTTTTTGCTGTTGTTAAACGACTACTTTCTGAACCAACTTCTGCATAAGAAGTATCAAGGTCTTTAAGCAAATCAAAGACCTTCTGCCAATTGCCTGAATTCTTAAAGGTCTCAGCCTGCCCAAGAATTTTCTCAACTGCCGTAATCCGTGCTTTCAGTTCCTTATCTGCCTGCAAACTCTTTGCCTCTGCAACTGCTGCGGAAAGGCCAACTAAAGCCGACTTATAAGACTTTTCACCCTCTATCGGATCATTAACACTCCGTTCTCCTGTCAAGGCCTGTGCTTTGACCGTTTTCCATTTGATTCCACCATGTGCTTCCAACAATGAATCATTCTTCGCATAATCTGTCTCATATTTACTTTTTTTCTCCCGGTATTCCTGAACAGATTTAGCATGTTTTTTCGAAGCACCATATTTTAAAGATGCTTTCTTCCACAACTCCATCGCATTAACAAAATCATCTTCATTCAACGCCCCTGTAGAAAATGTAGCAGCAGCCTTTTGATAATCACTTTCTGCAACCTTCCACTGCTCCGGTGCATCATTAGAGGCATCAGCCTCTTCCGCATCCTGTTTTGAAGTCTCACAGGCTATTTTCGCACTCTTTGCCTCGCTACGTTCAACATTAAATTTTTGCAATTTTTTACAATTTTCAATAACAGAATCATAAGAACTCAATGCCATCCCCCATTCCTCTCCTGAACGAGCATTCTCAGCTTTTTTCCAGACAATTTCGAGTTCATCAAGTTTCTTAGCAAAACCTTCAGTTGGTGTCAACTGTTGAACTTTGCCATGAGCAACATCAGCTACAGCAGAACGCTCAATCACCTCTCGTTCGTCAGCTTTAGACTCATAACGAGCTCTCAATTTTGCAGCCTCACTTATTCCATCCAAACTCTTAAGCTCGGCAATTTCCGAACCAGCTGTCTCCTGATCTCCAGTACTCAACGCACGCTCTATAGACGCAACAAGCTCATTAACCTTTGCTTGCTTCTCAACATCAAGTTTCTGCTGTTGCTGAACTTGCTTCTGGTTTTCTTTATGAGACTTATAGGACGTATGGGACATATGTGCTCCAAATGAAAGTAAACCAATAACACACGCCACAACAATATATTTTATTATCTTAGCGTTTCTTTGCGTTCTTTGCGGTTTACTTCTCACTCTCCCTCCACTCAATGCCGTAACAAAATCACCACAACTAGCATAACGCTCTTCAGGCTTTTTGTTTAACCCTTTGAGAAGAGCAATATTCTTTTTTTTATCAAGCTCCACAAGAGGTTCTGGAAATTTATTTTCAGCAACATTCAGCATAATTACCGAGTCACCTGTCTCAAATGCACTATGAAAAGGTACCTCGCCTGATACCAGTTCATAAAACATCACTGCAAGTGAATATTGGTCGGTAGCAATTCCCTGTTTACCTCCACTCCACTGTTCTGGTGCCATATAAGGACGCGTGCCGCTAGTATCCCCCTGCTCTTTGGAAACTCGGCTCATTGATGAACGAATTTCAGCTGCAAGACCAAAATCCAAGACCTTGATATCTTTAACATCACCGGTTTCATCAAAAACAACCATTATGTTACTTGGTTTGATATCACGATGGATGATCTTGTGTCCATGTGCATAATCTAATGCGTCTGCAACCTTGGAACAGATAGTGATTGCCTGCTCAAAAGGAATATTACCACCCTGTGCTTTCTTCCAGGACGAAAGAGTGGAACCGGCAACATACTCCATTACCACCAGATAACCACCAGTTGAAACACCAAGTGCCTGACTTGCCTTGGAATCAATTTTTTGAATCTTGTGAAGATATTTCAATCCGGCAATATTTGAATGGGTGAGCTGCGATACTAATGCAAAGTTATCTCGAACCTTTTCCATCTCCTCTGGAATATCCGACATAATACTAGGTAGGATTTTTAACGCAACAAGAATCTTTGCCTCGGTATCTTCAGCAAGATAGACAGAACCAAAACCACCAGCTCCAAGCTTTTCTTTCAGAACATAACGATCTACAATACCAAGACCATCTTTCAGACCTTCAAATGTTGCCCCCATAGAATCAAAACCACTCTCGCTATCTACAAAATCCTTTCCCGCTGAAAAGCCATTATTCTTTATAGTATCATCATTAAAACCCATTATTTGTTTCCCCCTTTTTATTGAATGACGCTATTAAACCAAATAACAACTAAAAAAACAATACCTAATTTTGTAACATTTTCGTTACAAAGCAGGCTGAGCCTGCTCCCATGTTTTTGAGTACCAACTAGAAGCAATGTAACGTACGCTTGCAAAACGGGAGGAACACCGGTTTCAACAGTCAAACATTAAGGTCTCTAAAGTCCTTAATGATCATAAGGCGGACACTCGTGGCGGAGCCTAAGAGAGGCTGGAGCTCGCGACAACAATGAAGTGATCTACCCGCAACCAAAGAAGTTTAACCACCCGCTGCGCTAGAGAACACAGAGGACACAGAGAAAAGGAAGATAGTTATGAAGTGCGTGAGTGCTCGAGTGCGTGAGTTTTAAGAAAGAGTTATAGCCACAAAAAGGCACAAAAAACACAAAAGTTGTAAACGAGCTTTGCTGATTTAAGGCATCTCGGGAGCGAAAACTCGAGCGTGCGAGAGGGGCTTTAACCATTAAAAACAAACAATAGGTTGAAGCAATGAGCATAGCGAATGGCCTACGAACACAGAAAAGAGAAGAATTTCTCGCACGAAGGCGCAGAGGACGCAGAGAAGAGTTTGGGGTACCTAATTTCGCTAATTTTCGCTAATCTTTTATTGCAGAATTTTAACGCTGTTGTTTTTAGCTACGCTAGAAAACTTCAGAATGAAAATTCTGCATTAAGCCTTCATCTTTTCAGTAAAAAGTGTAAGCTAAAATGCGAATAATAATTAGGTAAAAGAATGTTCATGTTATAAAAGGAAAGCAATGGAAGAGAGTTAACAAACTTTTTTGTTTATATTTTCGGCTCTGTCACGGTTTGTGTGGGTGAACCTAAAAAAAATAAATTCGACTGCGTTGCAGTCGTTCATTAATAATGATTAAGTAACCATGCATTTCATACATGGCTATTAACATTGAACAGCTTCGCCGTTCTAAGACTACGAAGTAGTCAAACTTTAGTAGACCCGTATGCAATGCGGGGTTGCTTATAACAAAACAATACGACCCTGAAGGGGTCGAACAAAAAAGCATCACCCACACAAACTATGACAGAACCATATTTTCTAATCTTGAATGTTTAACCATTCTATGATAGCCTACTTTTTTTATTTATATATAGTACTAGAAATTGAAAGCTAAAAAGCTCACGCTTAGAAAAAACATGAAACACAACGCAATACTATTTGATATGGATGGTGTTTTGACCGACACCGAACCAGTAATACTCAAAGCGGCAATCGATGGACTCAAAGACTATGGCGTAAACGCCAAACCGGAAGATTTTATTCCATTTGTCGGACGAGGAGAAGATCTATACATTGGCGGTGTTGCTGAAAAGTATGGCAAGAAATATATTCTTGAGATGAAAAAGCATGTCTACGATGTATATCTGAAAATCTTACCATCTATGATTAAGCCAATTTCTGGCGTTAATGAACTCTTAAAGCAACTTCATGACAACAATATACCTATGGCAGTTGCAACAAGTGCAGACTATATTAAGATGAAAGCAAATCTTGAAGCAATCAAAGTGCCTCTTGAATGGTTTGACGCAATAGTCACAGGTGAAAATGTAAAAAACAAAAAACCAGATCCTGAAATTTATCTTAAAGCAGCCAAAGATATTAATGTGAATCCAGAGGATTGTATTGTCGTTGAAGATGCCATACATGGCGTTGAAGCAGCAAAATCCGCTGGTTGCAAATGCATTGCGGTTGCATCAAGTTTTCCCAAACAAGAGCTTCAAAATGCGGGTGCAGACATTACCCTCGACAATTTTGCACAAATTACTTTAGAAATGCTGATATCAAAGTAACACATACAGTCAAAAAGAAGAATTATCGCACAGAGACACAGAGAACATAGCGCAGCGTAGCCGCAACCAAACTAACTCATCCGCAGATTTCGCAGACTAACGCAGATTAAGAAAATATTCTTCTTCGTGTTCTTTGTGCCTTCGTGCGAGAATTTTAATGAGATAAATATATGTCGCACGAAGGCACAAAGAGCACGAAGAAAGTAATAAAAACATGAAAAGTTGGTAGTTGACTATTTGTTTTGCAAAGTGTTTAATATAAAAGCCTTA
>Ga0307987_1000178_pt1 | contig 39655 bp, 22 predicted proteins | sample EllFjometagen181_FD_203157 | JGI IMG/M metagenome (GOLD analysis project Ga0307987, IMG submission 203157) | Marine microbial communities from Ellis Fjord, Antarctic Ocean - #181 | ecosystem: Environmental > Aquatic > Marine > Unclassified | place: Southern Ocean | collected 2014-10-08 | reverse complement strand
TGGGCAAATGGATATGTTGGGGTTTGGCATCTTAGCGAGCAGTCTGGACTTAGTATGGACTCTTCATTCAACTCTAATAATGCGACAACCAATGGAGTCGTGGATATGGCGGCGCCCGGGAAAATCGGTGGCGCAGATTCTTTTGCAGGGGCAGGGCATATTAATGTTCCGGCCAATGAGGCCGATTTAGGCATGAATACAAACAGTTTCACAGTTAGCGTCTGGTATAAAAAGACAGTGCCAACTGGTAGTGACATGATCATTGCTGGTGAGTCCAACGGGGGCATGTCGGCATACAGGGGATTTTCTCTCTATGTAACTGGAACAGGTCTATATGACTGGTTTGGCGATGCCGTTTTGAGCCGACGTCAGATATCTACTGGCGATGGTGCTGGAACATGGCATCGCGCCTCATCTGTGTGGAACAAGGGTGATGCTACGGTGCAATTGTATCGCGATGGTCTGCTTAAGGGAACCACCGCCGGCAGTGGGCACACTGTTACTGGCACGCAGATTGATATTGGTGCTGCAAATGGTGGTGCTCAGTTTAATGGCTCCATTGATGAGGTACGAATATCACTTACGGCAAGAAATGCCGGTTGGCTTGCAACAGAATATAACAATCAAAATGATCCGGTATCTTTTGCGGTATCTTCTGGCGAAGAGATGTTTACTCCGACTGGCACATTAATTATGGTTCGATAAGGGTTTATTATATGGGCGTGAGTCTTAAAGATGTGGCTGCTATAGCTGGGGTTGCGCCGATAACGGTGTCGCGAGTGCTCAATAACAGTCCGCTTGTAACCGATATTACGCGGACTAAAGTCTTGGCTGCATGTCGCTCTATTGATTATCGTCCCCATGCAGGTGCGCGAGCATTACGTTCAAAACGTTTTAATACGATTGGGTTGCTTTTGCCCGCAGAAGAAGGACACATGTTGTTGCCGCATTCATTGCTGGCAAGTATTGCCGATGAACTAGAGCATCGCAGAATTGCATTACAAATTATACAACTCTCTGACAGGCAACTGACAGATGCTGATTTTATGCCCAGAGTATTGACCGAACGGATGGTAGACGGGCTTCTTATAAATTATTCAGTAGGCATACCAGATAAGCTAACTACCCAGGTAAAGGAACATAATTTACCCTCGGTATGGATCAATATTAAGAGATCTTATGACTGTATTTATCCGGATATGTTTAACGGTGCAAGAAAAGTTGCAGAACACTTAATTAAACTTGGCCATCAACGTATTGGTTTTCTTGACTTTACCAATAATGCTTTTTTTATTAATAAGCCACATTATAGTGTTAAAGATACTTATGATGGTGTATGTGATGCCATTGAAAAAACAAATTTCGGCAGTAAACTTGAAATAATATGCAAAGAAACTATAGAGCGGAAAGATAGATTGAGTTTTATGCAAGGTGTGCTAGGACGGATTGATTATCCACGAGCAATTATAACAGTTAGTTATCGTCATGCTTTAACCTGCCTGCATGCAGCATTATCATTGGGAATTCGAGTGCCGGAAGATCTATCAATAGTAACTTTTTATGAGAAGTCAATTTATGATGAGACCGGGTTAGCATTTGATACAGTGTCTGTGCCGGAAGCAGAAATGGGACGTGCTGCTGTTGATATGTTGTTGAAAAAAATAAATCACCATGAAAACAGAATACCATCTCTTTGTGTTGATATGCCATTTACGATAGGGGATACTTCTGATTATCGGAGAAAAGCAGGCCGATGACAGGCTCTGCAAGATTGGGATCGAGAACTCGAGCTGATAATCGGGGCGGTCACCTCGGGGCTTGCCCCCATGGAGCCATGGTTGGAACAATCGTTGGTTGGTGGTTGAATGTCGGTGGTCGAAAAGTTTTAGTCTTTACTCACTGGGTCACTGAGTCACGAAGTCATTGAGTCATCTGTAGCCGCGTTGCCTCGGCGCGGAAAAGGGCTGACAGCCTGAAAGAATATAGCCAAGGGTGTAAACCCGTGGAAAAATAACACGAGCAACGCTCGCTCCTGCCCACGGCAGTGTCTTAACGATAAACGAACAGCGAATAACGATTAACGTGTCTTAGCCAACAACTATTACTATTACTTAGGGCATCCTGTTTAATTCATAACTAATGTATTAGTAACTATTAATACTTTGTTTTGAATGCTAAAGTGCAAGGTTTTTAGAACATTTAAGCCAAAAAGCTTGCAGATTAACTTTTATATAAAGTTCATATTTTTTATGAATCTTTAATGCGATATCACGCATCTTTTTGCACTGCAATGAGTTACCTTTAGCGAGCTAAAGGCGAAATCATCTTAGCACAAAAATATACGCAATCTCACATTAAACAGTAAGCCCTACTTAGAATTGGGTGCAGGCACAGCCTGCAAACTTTTGACAGGACCCAACTATATAAGCAGAGGATAAGAATGCTGACAAAAGAAAAACTTAAAGAGTACGCTTACGAATCTGGAGCTGATGCCGTTGGCATTGGCTCTATGGATCGTTTTGACGGTTGCCCGAAAGAGATGGATCCAAGATATATTTTCCCAGATGCCAAAAGTATTATCGGGTTAATATTTCGTATTCCCAGGGGCTATATCAGAGGAATAGAAGAGGGTACCAACTTCTTTCAGTATCCCTCTATGGGGTATAGTTCCATCAATGAAGTTGTTGCCCCGACGACAATATATGAAATTGGCAAATTTATTGAAGATCATGGATATGAAGCAGCAGTTTACAGAAACACGGGTGGCAGGGGTGCTGTATCGGATATGACCGGTGGGGATCGGGATGAAGAATCCCCGGAATTATCAGGACGTGCTGTAAGATTTTCCCAATCTGTTGCTTCAGATACGCCGGCACCGGATGTTCAGATGCACTTCAGGTTGGCGGCTTTTATATGCGGACTAGGCGAGATTGGCTATAGCAAAATGCTGTTGACACCTGATTTCGGGCCATTAAACAGACAGGCTTTTATATTTACAGATGCAGAAATAGAACCAGATCCAATTTATGACGGTCCGGAGTTATGTAATAAATGTATGGCTTGTGCTAATACGTGTCCAGGTCAATGTATCGATAAGAACGATACAATTAAAGTAACCGTTGCAGGGCGTGAAATTGAATGGGGCAAGATTGATGAGTGGTCGTGTTATGCCTATTATACAGGAGTTAATAAGGAATCAAATCCTTTTTTACGAAGAGATGCACTTGCGGGTATTCCTAATGGGGATAAGTTTATTTGCGGTCAGAAAGCGATAAATTACGAGGAGCATAAGAGTATTGCTGAAATTATCAGTAATTCATATCCTATGCCGGCGGTTGGCTATAATCCACCGAAATGTGGTGGGTGTTTAAGGGCATGTTATTCTTCAATGGAAAAACGAGGAGTAATTAACAATAAATTTACTAATACATTTAGAAAACACAAGCCGTGGAAACTTTAGTCGAGGTTATTGCCTTTTTGTCCGAGCCGGGGCGACTCGGCTACAGGGTGAAACAGCAATTCAACAGTTAATTTGCAAGACTAACGTTGTAGCTTCGTATGCAGGAAATGGGCGAGGAAGTAAAGTTTTAGAACCAAAGTGCTCCTGCCCTGTTTAGGGGAGGTGGCAGGCGCAGCCTGACGGAGGGGTAATCCTTATGCACGACTGTGATAGGCATACTAGCAGGACAAAAACTAATAGCAACTTGTATCATATAACGTAAAACTTTGTTGGAGGGAGCTAACAAAAAAACATCACCCACACAAACCATGACAGAGCCATTAATATAGAAAAAACAGGAGTTTGAAATGTTGAATAGTGCAGATGTAAAAAAGAGAGCACTTGAATTAGGTGCGGATATTGTAGGCATTGGATCTATAGATAGATTTGAAGGTGTACCCAGAGAAAACGATCCCAGATATATTTTTCCAGATGCAAAAAGTATAATAGGATTAGGCTTCAGGGTACTGCGTGGCAGTTTGAGAGGAATTGAAGAAGGCACACAGTTTTATCAGTTTTCTACTATGGGCGTTACTCACATTGATGAGATTTATGCGCCTACGGTTTTGAGAAGGGTAGCTTGTTTTTTAGAAGATAATGGTTACGAAGGTACTGTGCTTAGAGCCATGGCAGATAGACGGTCAGTTTCTGATAAAGGTACAAATCCTGAGTTGGTGCCACCAATCCATAAAATTGATTTTGCAGAACCTGTATCGGACGATAAGCCTGCACCTGATGTTAACCCTGATTTTCAACTGGCGGCATATGTATGCGGTCTCGGCGAGATTGGATTAGGCGGTTTCTTTTTAACGCCTGAGTTTGGACCATTGCAGAGATTTGCGTTTATATTAACAGATGCTGAGCTAGAGCCGGATGAGATTTGCACCCCTTACCTTTGTGATAAGTGTGGAGAATGTATCAACGCTTGCCCCGGCAATGCTATACTTAAAGATAAGATTGTAGAAAAAGAGATCAATGGAGAGGTAATTAAATATGCCGAATTAGATGAATGGCAGTGTACTGCTCACTATATGGGAATAAATCCTTCGATAAATCCATTTATGTCACCTGAAACGGCGGAAAGTATTCCTGATATGGAAAAAATTATTTCAGGAGAAAAAAGGTTAACAGAAAATGAGGTATGCCTGTTAAAGGATAAATTAATTAATACATATTATGACGTAGGATTTGGTTACAATGCTTCTATTTGCGGTAAAGCATGTTGGAGATCTTGTTTGGCTCATCTGGAAATCAAGGGGGTATTAAGTCGTAAATTTAAAGAGAATTTCCGCAAAAAACCAGTTTGGAAACTAAAATGAAATATTCAGTCGGCTATTCGCTTATAGAACGAGAAAAATTTATATCTGCGATTAGAGCGTATAGTAATTCTATCGTGGAAATATATTTTGCGTGGCCGAATATGGCTAGTGGCAGGCTTGTATATGGTAGTGATAATGGCTGTATTGATCAGCAGGCTCTGGATATTCTTGAGAATGATCTGGAACATTTTAAGCAGATGGGTATAAAATTAAATCTTTTACTGAACGGAAATTGTTATGGCGATCAGGCAATTTCTGTTCAGTTTCAAAATCACATATATTCAATTCTGGAGCATCTGGAAAATAAGATAGGTGGAATTGATTCTGTTACGACTACATCTCCGTTTATTGCACATATTATTAAAGAACATTCAAGCAAAATTGAAATCAGAGCTTCGGTCAATATGCGTATTGGAACTGTTGAGGGTATGAAATATCTATCTGATTTTTTTGATGGTTTTTGCATGCAAAGGGAATATAACAGAAATTTCGAACAAATAAAGACTCTTAAAGAATGGGCAGACCAGAATGGAAAGGGTCTTACTCTTTTAGTTAATAGCGGTTGTCTCAACTTCTGTTCAAATCAGACTTTTCATGACAACCTTGTATCTCATGAAGCAGAGATTTCACGTCAACAGAATCTAAGTACATTTAATCCTGTAATGTGTTGGAGATATTATTCCGATGAAAAAAACAGATTATCTATTCTAAAGGATAGTAATTGGGTTAGACCGGAAGATATGCAGTTTTATAAAGATCAGTTTCCAGTGGCTAAATTGGCCACCAGACTGCATAGCAATCCCGGAAAAGTTATTAGCGCTTATGTTAAAGGTAGGTATGAGGGGAATTTATTAGATCTTCTTGAACCGGGTATGTCGGCATTGTTTGCCCCTGAAATTATTGATAACCCAAGATTTCCAGCCGAATGGGTTGATCAGCTTATCAAATATCGTACCAGCAAAGATCGAGATACTTTTTGCCCACAAGTTCCTTATAGAGTACTTGTGTAATCTGAAAATACCTTTTGAAAGTCAGCATTGCTGATCGGTTACTGATGGGGCTGGCAAATGAATTCAACCTATATTATCCTTTTAGTTAGGGTTTACTGTTTAATACAAGATAGGGCGCTTTGCTACTGTTGCAACGCAGTCGAATTTAAAGAATTTAGGTTCACCCATGGAAACCGTGACAGAGCCAAAAAAAATAATATATATGTTGTAATGATGGATTGTAAAGCTAAATGTAAAAAAGTAAAAATAAAAAAAGTATTGACGGATTTAATCTAAACCGGTATAGTTAAACTAGTTTTAAGCTGAGTAAGGATTGAGAAGTTACAGATGATCGTATTGGAGAAAAATGAAGAATAATCGTATTCGTGATATATCAACATTAAAATACAGGGTAACATGTTTGGAAAAATGGGGGTTTAGAGAAAAAGCTGATTTTCAAGATGAAGGAGTGGAGTATGTTAAAAATGCTGGGTATAATGCAGTTTTAGCAAACGGAGGATCAGGTTTTGGTCCTGATTCATTATCTCCCGAAATGTTAGTTCAAAGTGATGTCATTCCGGATTTGATGCCAAGGACAATTAGCGCGGCGAAAAAAGAGTTTCGTCGTCGTGTAACAATGTTAGAACATGCCAAATTGGGAACATGGATTTCCGCATGGGGAGTGCCTGGACCTCAAATATCCCGAGGTGACCAATATGTATCTCAATCACCCTTGTTTTTTGACCGACGCATGAAGCTGGAAATGCTTGCGTCTTACCGGCGATCTCCTGAGTTGTTCGGGCATAGAAATCCGGGTTGTCATAACTGGCGAGGAGATCATCCGCTTTGCTTGAGTGAGGACAGAGTTGCTGCATTCTATAAGGATCTTTACAGAAAACTTGGAGCAACATATCCGGAAATCAAAGGCGTACTCTATTTTCCCGGTGATAATAATCCGGAAATATGTGATGCCACTTGTCCTAAATGTAGTGAAACGAAAGAGAGTTCATGGGAACGCATGGTGTATCATGTAAATGATATTTTTCATGCAATGCGTGCAGAGAATCCGGATGTTGAATGGTATTTCACCATGTGGAATCTTTCTGGATCGAAGGGTGTTGACAACAACGGTTTTGAATTTGCAAAAAAGATTATATCATTGCTGGATTCTGAGATAAATATTGCCATGTCCATGAACGATGTGACTTCTCAGACCCGCGGTCAGTTACAAATGACATTTGAACAACCTTGGATGATTATATCTGACGCAGGCGAATTATTCCGCGATGTTGCCAAGTTGGCTCAGAGTCAGGGGCGCAAGATAATTGGAGTTCATGAGTTCAGTCAGTCGGAATTGTTTGATCCTGTCTGTCAGAGTGTTCCTCTTCCTATTAAAACTTTGGCTAGCTTGGAATCTCTTTCAAAAATAGAGGGCGTAGAAGGATTTCTGGATTTTTGGGGTAATCACCGTCCTTGGGTTCCCCATGCAAACCATGCGGTTATGAGCGAATACTTTGCGCGAAATAAAAAGAATCTAACTGAAGAAACAAATATATTAAAGATTGCGTGCCAAAACCATTATAGTCTATTTCCAAACTCTGATACATTGCTAAATAGTGGAATTAAGTGTTGGCGTGAATTAGATGAAATTGTTAATAATTGGCCAATTGCCGAGTGGTCGCAGCGTTTTAGCCCTGGCATTGGAAGGGTTGGTGCGCGTGGTTCTCTGTACAGTCCTCTTATTCCATCGGTATTGAAAGAGTTGACTATGTGGAAGTTTGATAAGAATATAAGCGATAAAACTAGACTTAGCGCTTCTACGGTTGGAAAGATAATTAGCGACTATGAAGTCAAATGGATTAGGGTCGCTAAAGCTTTTCGGACATTTAGCAAAGAACTCTCAAATAGTGATATTGAAATTGGGGCTAAAGCCGCAGAACGAGAAGCTCGTACGCTTGAAATGGCGGGTAGCTTGATGGCAAGTGAAGGGCGGACAATACAGGCTATAGCCGCTTGGCGTGAAGAGCGAGTTGATGATCTCAGGTGTATAATAGAAGAAGAATGCTTAGCTCGTGAGCATCAACTTGATATTTCCTCTTATATATCCCCGTCCGGTGGTGTTAATCCAGTTTATGTGAGCGAGGATATTCAGAATATGAGGTTCTTTGTTGCTAGCCACGATTTTCCTCATACTCCTGATGAGTTGTTTCATTTATCCCCAGTACACAATAGTATGGCCTGTCCAATATCGCTAACCAATATATTAGAGGGGATGCAGGCAGTATGAGTGAGCAAAAATGTTTGACAAAAAGCATCTTTCGTTTGTATATCATAAGTACCTTCGTTAGATTACATTCTATAAACAGTCTTGGTCAGTGGTTGACCAAAGACTTATTGAGAGGTTACAACCAGATATGAAAAAACTTATAAACAATCAATACAGTGGAATCCGCGGATTTAATTATCAGCCTAGTTATGGCAGTCATGGCTTAGAAATATGGGGTGACCATTTTGACATTGAGGTAATACGCCGGGAGCTTGCTCGTGGCAAACAATACTTTCCAAAGATCAATACCATACGGATCTGGCTTTCACATGATGCGTTTTTAAGAGATAGCCGGAGCTTTCCGGAAAAATTGGAACAAGTGCTTGAAGCCGGAAGTCGTCTTGGATTGCAATTTATTGTCACTTTGTTCAATGGCTGGCACAGTTGGCCGGCGTTCGGCGGTATAACACAACTACAAGTTGGAGAATGGGTGGGTGTTGAACCGGCTACCGATGTCTTCACACCCTACCTGGAAGCCATTATTGTGCCACATCAGCATGATGAACGGATTTTGCTTTGGGATTTATGTAATGAACCATTTAATTGCGTCCCTGACGGCAAGCCAACTGATGATTTGGTGAATTGGCTTAAAGCCATGTATGCGAAGTGCAAAGAGCTGGGTGCACAAGCACCGCTCTGTGTTGGTGCAGTGCCGAAGATCGAGAACCTTCGGGTGCTTAATCCGATGTCAGATGTGCTCACGTTTCATCCATACTACGCTTGGAACATGTGGGTTGAGACACGGGAAGAATACGAGGCTAATTTGGATGAAGCCGTGGAGTTTGCCAATGCCGTTAATAAGCCGATTTTAGCTACTGAAACAGGCTGGGGGTCGATGGAGGATAAACATCGCAGTGAGATTCTGGAAGTTGAGTTGGAAGGGTTGGTTAAACGGGAAATTGGTTTCACTGCCCATATTCTTCACCATACGCTGGTTGCGGACGGGCATCGCCCGCAATACGGTCCTATTTCCACGGCAAACTATATGGCATTTATTGAAGCGGACGGTTCATTGCGACCGTATCATGATATTTTCAATAGATTTTGACAAAACAACATGGTTAAGACAATATATTTTTAGGATTAATTTGGTTAAAAAGTATCATACAAGGCACAAAGAACGCAAAGAAAATAGAATAATTATATTTTCAAGCCCTGACTCGAACATGTAAGAGAGGCTTTATACATTAAAAATAAACAATAGTATAAAGCAATGCGTGAAACGAATGGCCTACGGGCGTAATAACATAGCCCAGAGCAACACCCTGGGTTAATAAAGAAATAAAAAATTACCTGCTCACGGCAGTGAATGTCGTAATGTAATGACGACAAAAAAGAAAAAGTTGGTAACAGAGATTCTGCTTTGCAAAACATTGAGATTAAGAGGGTTATAAATATCTTTTAAAATAATCGATCATAAAAAACAAGAAAATGAAGGGTTGAGTATAAAGAAGGAAACTAGCGTTGCACTTGCAAATTTAATTCAAGTAATCTTGGCAAAAAAAAATTAATATATAGTTGTAAAGCAACAGCTAATATGGTAGATTGTAAAAATAAATAAGATGTTATGCAGTTGCGATGGTAGTTTGAATCAGGTGAATGAATGCGAATTATTGCAAAACCTCAAGCGTTTTCAAATTAACTACATATAAAAATAGACAATAGGGTGAAGCTAACTTTGCTAGTCCCGCTCTGCGGGAAGTGTAATGAATGGCCTACCTTAGACCTTAGACCATAGAACTTAGAACTAAAAATAATAGGGCTGAAAAGTAAGTAAAACTTTTGACAGTACCTAATAAAAACAGGAGAATGAAGATGGCAAAATACAAGGGCAAGTTATGGATCGTGATGGCGATCTTGGTATTGGTGACGATTGCACGAGGCGGGCAGACGAATGACCTGTACTGTCTCCTTAACGATCAGTGGATTGAAGGATACTATGCCGGCAGCGCCATGGTCGACACAACACTGCGTACGGGCTACGACAACGCAGGCACGCTGCTACGCTCCTTTCTCAAGTTCGATCTCCGGGCGTTTAAATCCGCAGGCGTGAAATCGGCGACCCTGCGACTGCACAAAATTAATGATTCTGTCGGAAACGCCAGCTACATGACGATTCATCGCGTGACCAACGACTGGACGTATGGGCAGTGCTCGTACAATAATCGCAAGACCGGCGTGGCGTGGGTGACGCTGGGGGGGGATTTGGATCTGTCCACGAATTATGGGGGATCGGTCGTGAGCGGAGCTAGTCCTCTCGGTTGGTACGAAATCGACATCACCGATTTGGCACGCAAATGGGCTGATGGAAGCTATGACAACTACGGAATGGCTTTTTCTCATAGTGGCGGTGGCTGGACGGGCCCCAAGTTCGATAGCTCACGTGCGACCGATCAATCATTCATCCCCGAGCTGAGGGTTGAGCCGCGTACGCCCGTGGCCGAGGATTGGACCGTGCTGACTCCAGAAGCGGATTTGTTTTACGATGAATACTACGACTGGATCTGCTGGAGTACTGAAACGTACTTGAAGGCCCAACGGAACAACGCAAACGCCGCCGCCCGCTCGCTGATCCGTTTTGATATCAGCGGTTTCCGTCCCGGCGGGACGCTCCTTTCGGCGACACTAATGCTCTACAAATATAACCTAGAACCCCGTTCGAACCCCACTTACCTCTACCGTGTAACCAATTCGTGGGTCAACGGGCAGGCGACCTGGGCCAGCCGGTCGTCGGGTGTTTCTTGGTCCACGGCGGGCGGCGACTACGATCCCGTCCCGATTGCCCTGGGCGGAAGTCTGCCTTACGCCAATAGCCCTACGAACTGGTATGCTTTTGACGTGACGGAGTGGATGGAAGACTGGATCAACGGGACCTCCGTGAACAACGGGATACTGATCATCAATGATGCTGGCGGTAATCAGGGACCAAGATTCTATAGTTCGGACTACACAGATGCGGTGTATCGTCCATACCTGGAGGTGGAATATCATTTGCCAGGTGGAACGCTTATAATAATTAAATAAAATCTCATAAGCTCGACTTAAATCTATCAAATCATAGCGCGGCGCGCAAAGACTGTCGACTCATCAAGAGTCATCAGGTTTTGGGCGCCGCGCTACGTTACAAACAAGGGAAAGAACCATGATTTATCGTACATCTATTTTGATGCTTGTCATCGTACTCCTAACGTCCATCTCGAATGCTTCCGCATTGACGCGCGACGATCTCCTGTTCTATGCGTCGCTGGACAACACGGCTACCGCTGAAATCGCCGCAGGTAATCCTGCGGCCCAGCCTGGATTGAATCTTCGTTTCGTTGAAGGGCGTAACGGCCAGGCATTGCGTACCGGACGCCTCTCCTGGGCGAAGCCGGATTTGTTCCCCACGCCGACGACACGTTTTACGATGGATATCGACATCTATAAGGATTATGGCGCGGCGGAAACTATGGGACCACTGCGGTACGCAGCCGATGGCAACATCCGCGCGGAGGAAGGTACGCTCAGTTTTTGGATGCGTCCGGTAAACTGGAAAAGCGGTGGACGTGAACGTTTTCTGGCTAATCTGGGCATGAAAGATACGCTGGCTATTTTCTATTCACCCTATTGGGCCTACGACATGTTCGAGAATTATGCTGCACCTAATCGCTACACGCGAGCGCTGGTCAGCCACGCGTTGTTCACCGCCGGTAAATGGGACCACATTGTGATTGCCTGGAACAGAGATTTGATGACCTGGTGGAAGAACGGCGTGCGCATGTCGAAGGAGACGAGCATCGTGCCGCTGAAGAATGCCACGGGTTTTCTGGCCTTCGGCGATGGGTCGGACGATGAGACCGATTTTGATGAGATCCTAATCCTGTCACGTGCGGTGAGCGATGAGGAGGCTCGTGCGCTTTATTACCGTTTGGCGCGTCAGGAATCCGGTAACCTGTTGACCCTGGGCTTGGGCAAAGATCGTGTAGTTACTCTGCGTGGCTGGAATGACCGGGTGCTGGGCATGGCTAACGCTGATTCTGCCACCACGCGCATCTGGCGCGAAACCAATGGCTTGCATGTTGAATTTACATGGCTAATCCCGGAAAAATACCGCGCCGATCGAACTACGTTTCTGGGAACCCCCCTGCGCATGCGCGCATCCGCTGATTCCACCGAGATTTTCGAAGATGACCGAGTCGAAGTTATCGTTCAGCCCGGACCCGATGCACGCGTGTATCGGTTCGTGGTCAATGGTGCGGGCACGGCTTATGATGCGTGTAACGGTGATGCAGCTTGGAATGGTGACTGGCAGCGTACGGTGGATCTGCACGAAGATCGCTGGATTACTAAAATCGTTATTCCGTGGAAAGACCTCGGCGGCATCCCCGTTGCAGGTACAAAATGGGGGTTTAACGTGGGGCATCAGACGGTTCACCTAGAGCGTGAAGATTCCGTCTGGGCATTTACTGGAATGGTTCAGCCGATGCTGGGCTCACTGGCTTTTGCTGATGATGCACCCGCTATTGACCTGATCGCTCCGGGCCAGCCCGGCGGCGGCGCTATTGACCTTCGGGGACGGATCACCGGTGTCGATGGAGTTAAGTATAACGTTTCCGGACAAGTGACTACCACCTGCGCTAATGCGTTGGATCCGGAATCAAAGTCTTCCAAGAAAGACAATATTCCGCCTGTCGGCTGGAAGGCCGATCAGACGGTTGTCGGCGCTGGAGCGTTTACTCTGGCCACAACCTTGGCCGATGGCGTACCCGGCGATCTGGTTTTGTCGGTGACTGATGCACAGGGAACCGAGCTATTTCGTCAACGGCGGCCTTTTGCTTATGCGATTAGTTGGGATGTCCAACTCAGTCCGCTACCGACATTGGGTCGGCTGATTGTGGAATTGAATGCCGGTGGAAATGGACCGCTTCAAAGCGGATTGGCGGCTGATATCGTGCTCAAGAATACCACGGGAGACGTTCTTGCGACCCAACATGTTGATCGCATGCACGACATACGCGAGCCTGTCGAATTTTCTCTGGCTGATTTCGAATCGGGCGATTATACCGTGGAGACCGTTTATGCGCTGAGTGGTCAAGCCGCCCCGCAGATAGTGCGTTCCTTCACCCTGCCTGAACAATCGGTCTGGTTGGGAACGACAGTAGGGCTCTCCGATAAGGTTCCGGCGCCCTGGACGCAAATTCATCGAGACAATGACAGCCTGGAGGTATGGGGACGTCGTTATGATTTTAAAGAGTCGCTACTTCCACGTGCCGTGTCTGTGCTGGATCAGGATATTCTGGTCGCACCTATGCGATTGCGACTGGGACGCGAAGGTCAGGACGTAACGCCAGAGCTGGCCACGGTGAAGTGGACGAAGCAGACCGATCGCCGGGTCGAATGGACCGCGACGGCAAATGTTGACGATATTCAAATGACGGTCTCGGCTTGGATGGAATTTGACGGCTTCATGTGGGTGACCGTGAAGCTCAACGGCAAGGGAAATCTCGATCATTTAGCTCTTGAACTGCCGCTCAAACCGGAGTACGCGACGCATTGGTATAGCGGTGAATATGTGGTGGTCAATCCTTCCGGCTACCTGCCTACTGAACCCTATGCCAGCAAACCGCGTAACGCTGCTCGATTCGGTAGTGCCGACCGCGGTATTCAGTGGTGCTGGGAGAACGAGTCGGGATGGAGTCTGGAAAAACGAGAAACTTCTTTCTCCTGCCAACCTGGCACAGAAGCTTATGTGGTAAGCCAGACGTTCATTGACCATAAGGTTTCCCTCAACGGTGAGCGCGTGATTCAGTTCGGGCTTCAGGCTCTTCCCTGTAAGCCCAGTCCGCCGCCTGGCTGGCGGGAAATCTGGTGGTTTGGTCCATGGAAAAACAAGCCGGAACGGCCGATGCGCACAACGACTCAATGGAACGGTGAGGAAAACTGGGTTATGTTGCATCATAACTATCCGAATCAGAGCGATGCGCGCATTCAAGAGATGCGGGAAAGAATTAAGCGGGACATCAATAAACCCCAACCGCATAACCATGCCTACAAGCATTTCGATGTACATACGGATGCCAATACGCCGGAATACCGGCTTTATGGTGAGGAATGGCGCTGCTGGCCTAGTGCGCGTCCCGACTTATCCACAGTGGTCGGTAAGCCCGATGCTGAAATCTGGGCGCCGGTCTGTTATGGATCGCAGAGCTATCTGGACTTTTATCTCTATCACACGCAACGTTATCTCAGCGCCATTCGAGGTGCCGAAAAACTACCGATTAACATCTACATCGACTGCTACGGGCCCGTACACTGCATGAATCCCTATCATGGTTGCGGTTGGATCGATGAGACTGGTGCACATCGTACGACCTACACAATCCTTGCTCAGCGTGCTTACATGCAGCGCTTGAACCAGATCTTTGCCGATTTAGGCGAGGACACCTGGATCACGGTGCATATGTCTGGTCTGCCATTGATGGCAATATGGGGCTTTGCGGATATGATTATGCCGGGCGAACAGTTTACATCCTTCTTCAGCAAGGAACGCGCGCGTATCGATGCTGCGGGGGAGACGTGTCCGTATTCTTACGGTCCCTATCTGTCTATGGACCGTTTTCGTGCTGAGTTTGCGACCGCAGCTTATGGCGTACCACAGGGTTTTCTTTATCAAGGCTACATTTGGCGGACTGCGGCCGAGAAAGAGGAAATAAAACGTGATCCTGACGTGATCACGACCGGAAGACTCAAAGCTTACGGTGCCGGCATGCACCACATCACCGGAATGTGCATCGTACACGATACACTACCGTGGGGCGGCTCGAGCGAAGAGCCCTACGCGATGCGTACAAAATTCAAGTGGGACGATACCGTGCGCTTCCATGGTTACTGGGACAACAGTGACCTGGTGCACTTCGATATTCAAGATGAACAGAAATATGTGCTATCGCTGATGACTCGCCCCGATCGGTTTTTGCTCATTGCCTTCAATAACACTGATGCGCCGGTTACCGGCACAGCAACGCTCAACCTGGAAAAACTTGGATTTCCTCAGGCTGTGGATGCCGAGCTTCTCGATCTGTTGTCTGACGAGCGGATACCCATGTCGGCTAATCGCGTCACGTTCACGATTCCGCCTCGTGCTGTACGCTTGTTGATGTATGGTAAGCCCTGGAATTGGCGAGCCGAAACGGGTCGGTGAAGCACGCGACAAAGCTCGCGTGCTTCGCATTCATACCGGACCTGAATGATGGAGCTTAAAACAACCATGACGATAAAGCGAAAACGCCTAAACTAGAATATTCAAACTACCATAATGATGGAACTTAAAACTACCATGACAATAAAACGAAAACGCCTAACTCGAAATATTAGCATTAGCATGATCATGGTCTGGTTGCTGGCGCCCGGGGCCGCTTGGGGGCTTGACCGCTCGGATTTGATCTTTCATGCGCCCTTGGATGGAACGCTTGAGGCAAACAGTATCAACGGCCCCATAGTTCCTCTAGCTACTAAAAATGCTGCCGAATTCCGTGATGCCGTAATGGGTTCGGGTGCGATTTTGAAGCAGGATATCCGCTATACACTGGGTAAACTTCTCGGCCGAGAGGGGACACTGTGCTTCTGGGTACAACCTGTGGACTGGCGCATTGGCGGATCTAATCATTATTTTCTTCGTTTCAATACTCCTGGAGTCGCGAACATGGTTTATACCCTTTACTGGGGCGTTATCCGATTCTATCAAGATGCCGGCAACGAGCGTCTTGCTATGGCCCAAGCCTATAACGATGCACTGGAACCGGGGCGCTGGCGCCTTCTGGCCGTTACGTGGCGCGGGAACGATATCGCCCTTTATATGGACGGTCGGCGCCTGGCGGCAGTGGATCAGAACGCTTTTGCCCTGGAGCCTGCGACCGATAATACGCTGATTGTCACCAAGGGAAATCATATTATGGATGACCTGATGCTGTTTCGCCGATCTCTGTCCAAGGATGAAATTCGGGGGTTGTTTTTCGCCCGGGCGCGTCCGCTCTATGCGGCTCGTCAGACAAACAATGTTCCAGTATCCACTGTACCGAAGATCAGCCTGGGATTGGGCCGGGAACGGCGGGTTGTGGTACGCGGCTGGAATGACTGCGTGCTGGGACTGGCCAATGACGATCCCGCCGTTGCCGAGTTGTGGCGTGATGCGGACGGCTTGAACGTCGTGTTCACCTACCCGATTTCCGAGGCATATCGGGCCGATAAGGTTAGTTACTTGAGCAAGCCGTTGCGAGGCGAGGCGGCACCGGATACGGTGGCACTATTCAACGATGATTATTTCTGTTTAACGATTCAACCTGCTCCTGCGGGACCGGACTACCAGTTTGCCGTTAACGGTGCGGGGGCGACGTATGACACACGCGATGGAAATATAGGCTGGAACGGTCGGTGGCGGTGTGACCACGCGGTTGATGATTTCCAATGGCGCGTGGCTATGCACATCCCGTGGGCCGATTTGGGAGGCGTTCCGGAGGAAGGAACGGATTGGCAGTTTGATTTAAGACATCGCGCGGTACATCTTGAAACATTCGATTCCTGCTGGGCGGTTGGATTGAACCAGGACGTCCCTGCACTTCTCCATTTTGCATCGAAAGCCCCAGCAGTCAGCGTGGCGGCAACCGCCAATCCTGGAGACGGTACAATCGCGGTCAACGGAAGCGTGAGCGGAGCCACAGGGGGCGTCTATACGGTTGCGGTTGCGACGGCAACCTCGTGTCTCAATGCGCTTGATTCCGAGGACTCGTTCAACCAGCAGGACGCGCTTGCGCCACCTGTATGGGAAGACCAATGCACGCTGAAGGAGCGGGGCGATTTCGCCATGCGTCATGTCCTGGCCGATCCGTTGGCCGGTGACCTCATCATTGCCGTAACCGATGCCTCAGGACACGAGTGGTTCCGTCAGCGGCGACCTTTCGCCTATGCAGTTAGTTGGGATGTTCACCTCAGTCCGCTGCCGACGCTGAAAAAGTTGATAGTAGAACTTGATGCGGGTGGAGAAGGGTCACTTCAAGCGGGGTTGAGCGCTGATATCACAATAAAGAATACTGCTGGTCAAATTGTGGCGACCCAACGTGTTACGCGTATGAAGGCCATACGTGAACCTATTGAGTTTTCTCTGGCTGAAATTAAGCCTGGCGATTACCGCGTAGAAACCGTTTATGCACTCGGTGGATCCGCTGCTTCGCCAATCGTACGAACCTTTACACTACCCGAACGACCGGTCTGGCTTGGGACCACAGTGGGACTTTCCGATAAGGTGCCCGATCCCTGGAGGCCGATTCGCCGCGAAGGTGATTCACTTGAGGTGTGGGGGCGGCGGCTCGGCTTGCACGGACTGTTGCCGACCAGCCTTCGCATCCTCGATCAAGAAGTGCTCGCCGCGCCTATGCGGGTGATGGTTGGAACTGTCGGGCACAAACCGGTGCCGGTTAATGCGGCATCCGTTCACTGGGATAGCGTAACCGAACGCCGGGCCGAGTTTCGGGTCTCCGGCAAGGTTGATGATGTCACGGTGGAAGCATCGAACTGGGTCGAGTTTGACGGGTTCATGTGGGTAACACTGACCCTCTCGGGTACTGGTGCCGTGAACCGCCTTGCGGTCGAGATACCTCTTTTATCGGCCTATGCCGAGCTTTGGCACAACGGAAAGAACTCAGGTTACACGCCCCGGAAGCCGTATACCAGTAGACCGAGAAGCGGCCACATCGGCAGTGCCAATCGCGGCCTGCAATGGTGCTGGGAAACAGAACAGGGCTGGAGTCTGAAACAGCGTAACGCGGCGTTTCAACTGATTCCGGGCGAGAAAGAGACCCTGATTCGACTGACCTTTATTGACCAGCCTACGCCGATTAACGGGCAACGGACTATTTGTTTCGGGCTTCATCCTCTTCCATCTAAACCGTCGCCTCCGAAAGGCTGGCGGGAAATCTGGTGGTTCGGCCCCTGGCGGGACAAGCCGGAACGACCGATGCGTACGACGACCCAGTGGAACGGCGAGGAGAACTGGGTGATGTTGCACCATAACTACCCGAACCAGAGCGATGCGCGCATCCGTCAGGTGCGCCAGAGTGTGATGGCCGGGCTCAAGAAAAGAAACACACACCATGCCTACAAGCACTTTGACGTGCATACGGATGCCAACACACCGGAATATCGGCTCTATGGCGAAGAATGGCGCTCCTGGCCAGCTCCACGGCCTGACTACTCCCGCGTAGAAGGCAAACCCGACGCTGAAATCTGGGCGCCGGTCTGCTACGGATCGCAGAGCTACATGGACTTTTACCTTTATCACACGCACCGTTATCTGAGCACTATCCGGGGTACCGAAAAGCTGCCTATCAACATTTACATTGACTGTACCGGACCGAACAGTTGCGCGAATCCTTATCATGGTTGCGGGTGGATTGACGAGAAAGGGATACGGCGTCCGCAGAAGAATATTCTGGCGCAACGACGTTACATGATGCGGCTGAACCAAATGTTCCGCGATCTGGGCGAGGATACCTGGATTACCGTGCATATGTCACAGAATCACCTGATGGCGGTGTGGAGTTTTGCCGACATGATAATGCCCGGCGAAGAGTGGGCGAGCTTTTTTTCCTCAAAACGCGTGGCAATGGATAAAGCCGGCGAGGCCATTCCCTATTCCTATATGTCTTACATCGATCTACCGCATTTCCGGGCCTTGTATACTTCGACTGTGTATGGAACGCCCATGGGGTTTCTCAACCAGGCTTACTGCTGGTTTAACGCAGCTGACCGCGCGGAGATGAAACGCGATCCCGACGCCCTGACGACCGGTAAACTGAAGGCCTATACGGCAGGTTTGCACCACTTAACCGGAATGTGCATTGTTCACGATACGCTGCCTTGGGGAGGCTCGATAGAGGAACCCTATGCCATTCGCACGAAGTTCAAGTGGGATGACCAAGTGCGCTTCCACGGCTATTGGTCCAACCATGACTTGGTAACATTAGATATTTACGATGAACAGAAATATGTGCTTTCGCTGATGACTCGCCCCGAGCGGTTTCTGCTCATAGCTTTCAACAACACCGACGAGCCAGTTACCGGCACGGCAACGCTCAACCTGGAAAAACTTGGGTTTTCTCAGGCGACCGACACCGAGCTTCTCGATCTGCTAACCGATGAACGGATTCCCATATCGGCTAACCGCGTCACTTTCACGATCCCGCCTCGGGCCGCGCGCTTGCTAATGTATGGAACGCCCTGGGATTGGCGAGCTGCCATTTCAGAACATACTGCTGGTCTCAAGAATAAGAAGACAGAGAACAAAGTGCAGAAAAAAGAGTAAATCTGAAGAAGGGTGTCAACAGTAGTGAAGCGTCCTATCTCACATTAAACAGTAAACCCTATCTAGTGAATTTATAGATACCAATACCATAGCCTTTCAATTTCAATTTTATTACATTGTCAAGGATTTGCAATTTAGGACTATCGAGCAATGGTTGATATTCATTATCATCTAAACCATAACTCAATACTTGTTTTATTTACTGTAAATCAGGGATATTTTTCCTGCTATTATTTCTTCATTTTTTTCACTCTCTATGGGATACTAGTGATTCATTATATTAATTCATTTATCATTAATTCTGGATTATTAGTCGTTAAAGCATCAACTCCCATTAGCTTCATTTTTCTTGCAATATTTATATCATCAACAGTCCATACATAAAGTTGTAAATCGGCATTTTTAATTTTTCTTACAATATCACTTGTTAAATGTTCCCAATTTAAATCTAAACCATCACAATTGTTTGCTTTTGTCTTTTCTATAATTTCTTCAATATTGTCATATTCACCATAAAGAGGAAGAGCTTTTATATTCGGAAATGTTTCTTTTATTTTATAAATTGAATCATTAAAACTAATAAAAGTAATCTCATCTTCTATTTTTTTACTTTCATTTACATATTTAACTAGCATAGGTATGATTTCAATATTTGATTTGATTTCAATTACTATTTCTGTTTGTTTAGGAACAATATTAAATACTTCAGATAATTCAGAAATTATTTCTTCTTTCCATTGCTCCCCTTTCCAGCTTCCAATATCAAGTTTCTTTAATTCAGAAAGCTCTGTATCTTTAATTAATAAATCACCGTTAGATGTTGTCTTTGTTCTTTCATCATGCATAACAACAATTTTATCATCCTTAGTCAAATGAATATCCAATTCTATCCCATCGCTAGAAACTTTAAATGCTTCTTTAAATGCTGAAATTGAATTTTCTGGTGCTTTAAATGAATAACCACGATGTGCAATTATTTTCATAATAGAATCCTCTTGTTTGTTTTTTTTAATAGTGTTTTATATATGATAAGTGCTTTTGCATAACTAGTGTTCTCACATAAGCTTACAGTATGTGGAATATTTTTTGATAAATATGATGTATCACCTTTGTCCATTACTCTTGAATTATCCTTAGTAATTATTGAAAGTTTGATTTTACCTTCTAATAAGATAAAAAACTCATCAGAGACGAATTAGCTCCAGTGTTACTTCGTTTCGCCGGCTGTATATTGTATATCAGGCGGAATCTCTGTTTCAGTATGGATTATGCCATGTTTATCTTTTGTATGTTTTACATGAATGGGACCATAAGGTGTTGGAACAGTGCCTTGAGCAAATTCCAGATCTCCGAGATTAGGAACGATACTAACTTGCTTGAAACCAGGACTGGCAGGGGTTACTCCCAGTATATTAGCGGATAACCACGCCGTCGGCCCCGCCGACCAGCCATGGCATAAGCTGTGGCGCAAGCCTTTGAAACAATGACTGCCATACTCAGTATGTACATCATGTTTTCCCGCTTGCGGCAATTCATCAATTCGTGATGCGTTTTCACTCCAGCTTGTGTCGAAATGTTCCCAGAATGTGGTTGCACCTAATTTAACCATATCGCCCCAGTAGGTGCGAATAAGTTCCAGACAGCCCGTATAATCTTTGGCCAAGGCTCGCGCATTAAGGACATAATAGCCAAACCATGGTGAAAGTCCTCGACAGGGATCAGAAGATAGAAATTTCTGATTAATTGCTTTGGCATCATCTAGTCCTGCCAGAACACGCAGAGCTTGAACTTGTAGACTGCTTGCTTGATTGGTGGTGGCCTTTTGTAATTTATGTTCTGCCTCGGTGCAGAGTTGGGACAGATCGGACATCTCTAATTCATTGGCTATTAATGTAGCATTATGCATCATCCATATAAATAACGTCTGCAATCCTTCGGCAGTTTCTGTCTCATCATCGGCGGTGGCCCAATCCAACAGACGATGACCAGTTAAACATTCTCGACCTTGAGGATCAATGTGTTGGAAATATAGCTGAATATGTTTTTCAAAATAATCGGCGTGCTCTTGAAGCAGGGTTTTATCGCCTGTGTACCAGTACCACTCCCATAAAGAAATGATCCACCACATGCCGTAAGAACTTTGTCGATTCATCCAGGTGTCTGCTGGCCACTGTTGACATAAGATCTTAAAACTGTCGTTTACAATATCTTGTTGTCCAAAAGCAGACGCAATAACATGAATCTGGGGATGTATATCTCCAATCCACACCATGCGATCCCGTTTAATTCCATCAAAGATATAGTCCTGGCAACAAAGATGAACAGTTCTTGCGCCTATTTGCCAGATATCGTTAATTAAAGGGTCTGAGCACTCAAAACTTCCCTGGTATTTCCATGGGCGTTCTAGACCAACGGCCTGTACCTGACGTATATTGACGCTATTAATCTGATCTATTAGTTCGATTCGAACGAATCGAAAACCGGTCATCCCCAATTCTTGTTTACTGATGCATGGGAAATCGAGCGTAAATTCATGAAAAGCGTGATCGGCATTAGGGGAAACCAGAACTTCGCTGACCGACTCGCCGAAACGGATATTAAGCCGTGCGGATAGATTTGGTAACGTTCCGTTAACGTCAATTGAAACTCCGCCATGAATTTCCAACCCAAAATCGATTATTATACTTGGACCTTGGCTTTGGCCGGGTTCAAGGGTGCAATGCTGTTGCGAATCCGACAGTATTGCCTCTTGATTATAAATAGTTCCACCTTGACCCGAATCTGCCTTTACTATATGGGTGGGTGAATAGAAAAGCCTTGTTTTTGAATCAGGCTTAGTTTTACTGTCGTTAATCATATTTAATATATTCCTTTAAATTACTTACAAAAATTATGATATGCTTGCGTATTACGCGTCACACGCTTATTGTCATACAGTGGTGTTTTAGTTTTATATAATTATTCTATTGGGAAAAGAACATCACTATCAATGTCCTCTCCTTTGAAAGTCCATGAGCCGTTTTTGTTCAATATCGAGCGATCGTATTTCGATTTTAGCTTATTGGCTCCCTTAAATTTTATAGTTGCCTCAGCTTGACCGGGACCAATTGCTGTTATAATGACGCAGGTCTTGCCGTTATCTGAAGTAAAAGCTTTAGCCATAACTTCCCCTTTGATTGTTTCTATCTGTAAGGTAGGACCTATCGGATCTCCAAGTATGAACGGGCTTATATCGAGCAAAGCTTGCGCTGCATTACAGTACTCTGGCCAATGCTGTTCAAAGTTAGTCTCTTTGCCTTTGAATAGGCTGGGATAAGCAAACATCACAAAGCCTTTTGACCCCATGATTGCCATCAGCAAAGACATGGAGCGGACTTGAGTCTCGGTAGGCCAGCAAAGGGGTTCAAAGTCTCTATGTTGAGACCACGGAAAAATTTGAGGAACTGCCCAAAGAGCAATTTCGCCATTAAAGCCAACAGCTTTCATAGCAAGATCCATATTCTTTTGAACCAATTTCATATCTTTAGCATTTTCTACAATAGGATAAGGATCGACACCAAAGACATCAGCAGCTCCCTGGTATTCATTAAACCTGTAGTATACGCATTGAACTTGCCATGTAGGGTGAAATGGGTCTAGTTTCCCAATTAGCTTTCGCTTATCAAGATCCAGTTGTTCTACACCTTTTTCATCGTTAGTATACCAGGCTAATAAGGCCGGATGGTCTCGGAAAGTTTCTACTACTTTTGTGACGACCTCATTCATTCCATTTGCGCCTTGCCACTTGTCCCATGTATTCCTAATATCTTTTACTGAAAAAATTACTTTTATGCCATTGTTGTTTAATTCATCCATAATTTCGCGTTGTGCGTCTATTCCTGATAGTTCCGAACTTTCACGCTGCCAGCTCATTCCATCATACGGCATAATACAGTTAAACGGGCTATTTTTTAGATTTTCAGTATCGATGGTTCGCCACTTGTGATTCCACTTTTTGAAGCCATCACTTCTCTGATTAGTATAAAGACCTATAGGAAGAAACTTCTTCCCGTTAATCCAAGTTCGCCCACGATTATCCACAAAAACTGAGTTTTTCGGGGGAGTTATTACCGGATCCAGTACTTGAATTGATACTTCCTTTCGAAGGCTTATTTTCTTGTCCTTTTTATTTACCAGGGACAGTTCTAGCAAATATTCTCCCGGTTTAAGTTTAGCTAATACCTCAAAGCGATTATCTTTAATCGGTGCGGATAATTTTTGTTCAATATTTCCATCACGGACTATGTCAATATTACCTTCAAATTGATCAGCTTTTAAACCATATAGAAAAGAGCTAAAGATCAACTCTTGTTGCCCAGGCTTGATTGCATAATTCATTACAGGGCATAACAGGCCAACTTTCCAATATGGAGCATCTTGACGGATATAAGGAGAGTAGAACCATGCTTTTCCAATAGTGTATTTTCCCAAATAGAAACAAATAGTTGCTTTGTCAAATTCTTTAGGAGTCGTTACTTTACCTTTTATCAAAGTCCATTTCTGAGTTCCGTAAACACCCAGTGGATACGAGCCACCTCCAATATGCTTATCTTTCTCGTAAAATTCTATACAGACTGTGCCACCACGTTTATCCATGCCTTTCATCTCTAGATTAATTTTTTCACCTTTGACCCAAACACCAAAATCATAGGCAGTATTCCGCTTTAATCCCTCAATCTCCCTATTTAAAAGAGTATATGATTTTGGATTAGTGCGTTCCACTAAAAGTGCAGAATTACCATTTAAGCCTGCACTAGGAGCTATTTTATATCCTCGGGGAGAATGCCAATTTGTGGCATTGGAAAAAGTTGGATCAGGGCATAAGTTGATTGATTCATCTTTGCTGATTTGTATTTTGGGCTGCTCTTTAGCTAATAACAACATTCCTGGAAGATTTGCTATAACGGCAATCAAAACGAGTAATACCACAGGTATAAAATGTCTTTCCATTTTGTTAATTCCTGTTTGCGTTGATGTTGGTTGCTTCATCACTGCTATCTCCTTGTTTGTCAATGTTGCTATTATGATAGTATTGTCCTGTGAAAAACTGACTATACCGACAGTTCTTTTAATATCACTTCTAATCATATGGTAATATTTGTAACAATACAACTATATTTTCTTTAATTTTAACAATACAGTATTTCTTCGCTATCTTATAATTTGTAATACACTACAAATGAAGAAGTTATGATTTTTGGCAATCTTGGCAATAAAAAAAACATTAATATATAGTTGCAAAACAACAACTAGTGTGGTAGATTGCAACAATGAATGAAATAAAATACAGTTACGATGGTAGTTTGGCCCAGATAAGAGAACGCGGATTATTGCAAAATCTCAAGCGTTTTCAAATTATCAAGATAGTAAGGGAAAATAAACTGATTTCTAGGCGGGAGTTGTCAAAAAGAACGCATCTTGATGCTCCTACTGTATCTCGTGTAACCAAAGAATTGATCCGGGAAAATATTTTAGAAGAAGTAGGTAAAGATTCTTCTACTTCGCTGGGGCGTAATCCAATTTGGTTGACTCTTAAAAAATCATCTCGTTTTCTGATTGGCCTGGATATTGGAGCATATGAAACCAAAGCGGTAATAACCAACTTGGAAAGTGAAGTGATTTGCCAACATAGCGATTTGACATATCGTGGTCGGGATGAGAAGGCAATGCTGGCTTTCATAGTGGAAATCATTAACAGTCTTTTGTCTTCAGGAAGTATTGCCCAAAATGATGTGGAAGGAATTGGAATTGCCGTCTCCGGTGTGATTGATAATGAAAAAGGGAAAGTGGTAGTTAGCTGTAATCTGCCGACAATACAGGGGATAAAACTGACTGACTATATTCAAGATTACTTTGCTATCCCTACAGAAATATGTAACGGGGGTGGGGTTTGGGCTCTTCGCGAATGTGAAAGATGCCGAAATCAACGTAAAGATCCAGATTTTTTAGTTCTCCACGCTGGCTATGGTATAGCCTTATCTCATTTGATTGACGGTAGAGCGGTAATAGGTCGCAGCGCTAAGGCAAAGATAGATTTTGGGCATGTTACCTATAATCCAAAAGGACCAGCCTGTAAATGTGGCTCAATAGGATGTCTTGAATCGTTTACCGGTGGATGGGCAATTGCTAGAGATGCTCAGCAGTCGCCATCGGATCTATTACTGAGCCTGGTGGACGGAAAAACTGAAGCTATTGAAGCTAAAGATGTATTTGAAGCGGCATTACGGGGTGATAATAATAGTTTGATGATTATCGTGCGGGCTGGAGAAATATTAGGAGAAACGGCGGCCCGTTTTATTGAATTTTTTAATCCCAGACAAGTTATCTTATCTGGTAGTTTGGTTACCAACAGTTTGCTATATCATGATGCTATAATGTCGGCTATATCACGCTGTATGCCAGAGGATCGTTTTAGTTCAGTTGATATTTGCGTTACTTCGTTGGATAAATTTGCAGGTGCTGTGGGGGTAACGCAGTTATTATCACATGATATACTTTATGCACCTATAAAAGATATGGTTCGTGTAGGTTGGTAGAGTTTAAATATAAATTTAATAATAGTAAAAATAGGAGAATGAGAATGAACAAGAGAGTACTAATGACAATAGTTATGTTGGCAATTGCCAGTGTTGCCCAGGCAGTGATTGTGGAAACTATTGATGTAGCAAATGAAGGCACGCAGCTAGATTCCATGGGCAACGCCTCTGCCGGCGAGTGGTTCACGGTTCCGGAAGGAAGCAACTGTTCGTGGGTCGCGATGAATGTGGATATAGGTAGTGCTACAAACAGTCGCCCAGGTTATGAGGATATTTATTTTAGAATCAGGTACGATATAGATGGGGTTGTAAAATACATAACAACAAGTAAGAGTATTGATACGTTTAGTGGTTCAAATGATTGGATAAAACTCACAGGGCTAGACCTGCCTCCTAACGATTACTATGCTGCTATTTTTTCCAACTACGCAGATCTAAGACCGTATGTACATCTCAGAAAAGAAGCGACACCTGCCGATCCAGACTATTATTCGGACGGTTACGCCGCAAAGGGCTGGTCCGGCGAAACCGCCGTTGGAGACAGGGTTGATTATGAGGCTGAAATTAATTTCATTGGCGAGAATAAGCAGTCGACTATCCGAACAATTGATGTGCCTAACGAAGGTACGAAGCGCGATTACGCTGGTACCGACTCTGCTGGTGAGTGGATTACGGTTCCGGAAGGAACGACTTTATCAGCTGTCAGAATGGCAGTGGATATTGGTACCGCCATAGATAATCGTCCAGGCTATGAGGATATTTATTTTAGAATCAAGTACTATGAAGGCGGGAATGCAAAATATATAACAACAACCAAAAGAGTTGATTCGTTTGTTGGTTCAGTTGACTGGGCAGAACTCACTGATCTAGACTTGCCTCCTAATGATTATTATGTCCATGTTTTTTCCAATTACGCAGGTTTAAGACCGTATTTATATCTCATAAAAGAACTTAATCCGGCTGATCCGGACTATTATTCGAATGGTCACGCCGCAAAGGGCTGGTCCGGCGAAACCGCCGTTGGCAACAGGGTTGATTACGAAGTTAAAATCACATTACTTTACCCGCAGGGCACATTAATCGTCATTGAATAATATTATAAAAAATGGCTCTGTCACGGTTTTCGTGACTGAGACGTCTTTGTTCGCCCCTTCCGAGGAAACACAATCGTTATTCTGGTCAATGCGTATATTAGATAACATCAACGATACTATTGGTCAGCAATAGCAAGAAAACAAAGACAGTCTTTGTCATGTTCAAACCTCTCTCTAAATATTTAATATTGAGAATGGGAAAACAATATATATAACTTTTAAAAGGAAAAAAATGCTAATAGCAGAAAACAAACATATATCGGTGCAGGAAGAATGCAGCAATGACGTAAGAATTCTTGTTACAGGTGATCTATGTCCAGTAGCAAGTGTAGAAAATGATTTATTGAATGGTAAAGGGGAACATGTTTTTGGTGATTGTTTCTCAGAACTTCATGATAAGGATTTATCAATTACGAATTTTGAATTGGCATTAACATGCGGCGGAACGGCAATCGATAAGTGCGGCCCCAACCTTCGAGCAAATCCGGATATTATGCCGGAGCTTAAAAAAGCAGGTTTTGACGTTTATTCAGTAGCTAATAATCATGCTAGAGACTGGGGTGATGAAACTTTCCTGGAGACATTATCTCATATTGAGAAATCTGGTGCACGATACGCAGGAGGTGGTAGCAACGCGCTAACCGCCGCAGTACCGCTGAAGATGGTCGTAAAAGGAATTCCGTTTGCAATCGTATCCATTTCTATGCATTGTGATTGTGATGCCGGAATTGATTCGCCCGGTGTTAATGCAATAAACCTACCTTATAACACACTCGAGATCGTTAATGCTGTGAAGGCAGGCTATAAGGTGATTGTTATCTTTCATGATGGAAAAGAGTATATTCCTTTCCCGTCAAATCGTATTCAGAATTATTGTCATGCTTTTGTTGATGCGGGTGCCTGCGCGGTCATTGGACACCATCCCCATATAGTGCGGGGAATGGAAATTTACAAAGGTTCATTAATTGCATATAGCCTTGGAAATTTTCTTTTTCCTCAACTTGAAGGTGCAGCCCTGCCGGATCCCTTCTGGTTTCAGGGAATGTCTGTCCGGTTATTGATTAATGAAACCGGGCTTTCCGGGGTTGACGTCATACCGCATAAATTTAATCACGCATCAGGTAAACTTGAACTTATGGGGGATGATGAGGCTTCCAGCTTCCTGGCTACCGTCAACAGACTGAATAAAATTCTGATGACCAAGGGAGAGAACGAACGCTATTTCTCGGCTGATTGCGAGCAATATACCCATTATGGAGAGAATTTCAAGGCTTTTGGAAATAATATGCAGACCGGTAACTGGTCTACCGAGAAACAGCAACAAGAAGCCAAGGTCTTTAATCACTTTATAAAATGTAATGAGCATTGGGATTTGCTAGAAGCTATAAGCAGGCGTAAATGGCACGGAGTTACTGATTTCCCTGAGGATTTGCAGGAGATTGTAAAACTTCTAGGGAGATAATGGGTAATAACCGGCTGTTTTGTTAGAGGATTCAAGGAATATAGCAGTGGAAAGAACTGGCAACCCTAAATATACAGGTCTTTATTACTCTAATGACCAAAAGTAATGTTTTTTAGTCATTATAATATCATGAAAAAAGATTAACAAAGAACATAACATTGCGAATGGTCGCAATCACTTGTTGAAAGGATATGAGATTGTTTTTATTAACTGACGGTAGTGCGGATCCCAAAAGTGGAATTGGCTTTGGTGTATATTTGACATTTTCAGAGCTACCTGAAAATTTATCAGCAATAAAAGACTTGATAAAGATTAAGCAATTCAACAATACCTCATCTACTAAACTTGAGTTGCAGACATTACTTTGGGCTTTGTCGGAAATATCAGATAACGAGATAATTTCTTATACAGATTCTCAAAATATAGTCGGACTACTTTCCCGAAAGGAAAAGCTAGTTAAAAACAACTATTACTCCAAGAATGGAAAGCTGCTTAAAAACCATGAACTCTATAAAGAGTTTTTTGAATCTATTAAAAAATTTGAAATTCAATTCAATTTTATCAATGGGCATAAGCCATCCATGAATAAAGATCACCTTGACAAAATATTTTCTTTAGTTGATCGAGCATCTCGAAATGCTCTGAGATCCTATCTGAAAAACAAGTTTTTTATTAACTAATCCAGCAAGAATATCACGCACTGATATCCTAGGGCAGACACTCGTGGCGGAGCCTAATAGAGGCTGGAGCTCGCGATAGCAACGAAGTGGCCTACCCGCAAGGAGTTTTAACCACAAATCAGACCAATCTAACGAATGAAGAAAAGAGAGATTTAGCCACTGATGAACACCGATAATCACGGACTCGAGCCTGCGAGAGAGGCTTTAGCCATTAAAGATAAACAATAGGGTGAAGCAATGAGCATAGCGAATGGCCTACGAAGAGAAGAGTTTTATCCGCAGATTTCACAGATTTACGCAGATTAAGAGAAGAGGTTTCTCGCACAGAGGCGCAGAGAACGCAGAGAAGAGTTATAGCCACACTCGACCAACGGGAGAGAGGCTTTATACACTAATAATAAACAATAGGGTGAAGCAATGAACGTAGTGAATGGCCTATTCCTCATTATCATGAAAAGGTGACATGCATAAAACTGCTTTGGAAGTTGTTGAATATAAAATTATTGGAAATGTCCAAAATAGAAATCAACCATAAAAAATAAGAAAATGAAGGGTTGTATCACCGAATATGATATGGTTTTGGGATGACTTTCCTTCCCATTCTGCCCACACGGTAGTAGCACCTTGGCTTAGCCAGTGTACTCATCTGGGGAACTCAGGTTGCATAATCAGGTGATGGGCAAGTTTAGCTGATCATTATCTGCCAGAGCCCGAGGGACATATTTGATGTAAAATTTATAAAAAAGCAGAAATACCTCTTGTATAAAACTGAGAAATATGATATCTCTCTTTTACTGAATGGATTCAGTGAATTATTTAGGCAAAGTATTATGGTTGAGAGAGGTATTTATGGCAACTTTAAAAGATGTAAGTAATGAGGCAGGTGTCGGTATCTCGACAGCTTCGATAGTGCTTAGTGGTGGACGGCAATTGGAGCAGATCCCTGAAGCAACAAGGGAGCGTATTCGGTGCGCTGCTATGAAACTTAAATATCGTCCTAATGCCGGTGGTCGCCAGCTCAGGCATAATCACACCAAAACTATCGCGCTGTTTCTAAGTGCTGAAGTTAATCACTCTTCTTTGTCACCAGACCTTCTTTATGCAATCAACGATGAACTTGTTAAAAATGATTATTCTTTGAATTTTGTGCGGCTTGATGATTTATCATTAGGCAATCCTGACTTTACACCGCGTTTTTTACGTCAGAAGGAGGTGGATGGAGTACTTGTGAACTATAATGTGGATATGCCGCAACGTTTTATTGATTTGATCCATCATTATGAGATTCCTGCGGTGTTTATGAATGTTAAACGTCAGGAGAGTTCAGTCTATTTTGACCATTATAAGGCAAGTTATCAGGCTGTTGAAAAAATGATAAGTTTGGGTCATAAGCAAATATATTTTGTGAATTATACCGGCAGTTTTAAGCATTACAGTATTGAAGATACAATTAACGGATATATTGATGCGTTGAAAGCGCATGATTTAGATGTGGTGATGCTTACTAATAGAATAGAGCGTTCTAGCCGTATGGCTGTGAGTAAAAAACTACTTGAATCTGGAATGGAGGGAAATCCTGTGCCAACAGCAATTATGGCAATGGGGATGTCATCTGCGATTCCTCTCGTGCAGGCGGCCGGGGAGCTTGGTATACGGATACCTGAACAGCTTTCTGTTTATACAATAGATAGTTCAAGTTTACCCACTGCAATTACACCGGCGATCAGTCATATTTTTCTTCCATGGCAGAAGGCAGGGATACGCGGTGTGCAAATGTTGTTACAAAAGATTTCCGGTGGTGAAAACAGAGAGATGTCTGGTTGCATTGAGTGTGAGTGGCGTGAGGCTGGCAGTACGGTTGCGGAAATCAATTATGAATGCTGAATGATGAATTTTGGAATATTTCCGCAGGTATTTATATAAATAAGTTGCGAAGCAACACAATCGTTTACCATTTACAGTTTTTTTTGTACTGCTCACAGCAGTGTCTTAACGAACAACGACAAACGATTGTTGTTGGATATTGAAAAGGCTGTGTACTGTACACTATGTACTATACACTTTTTTGTAGAAAACAAAAGGAGAGTAATATGAGAAAAATGAAGCAACAGGTAGTAATCGTATTAATCATGTGTACAGTTGTTTCTGGCACTATTTCGGCGGCAACCAACTACGTGGTACCGCCGGGAACACCTGGTGTGACACCAACGGCGAATTATACCAGTTGGGCCACGGCTGCGACCAACATTCAGGACGCAATAGATGTTGTCGGGAGCGGGGGTGTTGTGTTGGTGACCAACGGAACCTATGTCCTGACGGATATGCTCACGATTGCCGACAGCATCACGGTGCGAAGTTTCAACAACGGTGCCACGGACAGGGATGGAACCATCATTGACGGAAACTATCCAACGACAACCAACCGGTGCGTCTATCTCAATCACGCTTCAGCCGTTTTGGACGGATTGACCCTTACCAATGGTTTTGGTGCAACGAACTCATTCAGCGGGAAGGGGGGAGGCCTTTACCTCGCCGGAGGTACCGTGACGAATTGCCTGATCACCGGCAACGAAACGCTGGGGGCTGGAGGCGGCGTCTATCTTGATCAAGCGGGAACTATAGTCGACAGCACTATCTCCGAAAATTTCGCAACAAACAACAACGCATCGTATGCCGGTGGGGTGTATATCTATAAAGCCGGACTGGTTACCAATTGTGTTGTGAGTGGCAATCGCGCCAATAAGGGAGGTGGGGTTTATTTTAACGGGTTAGGTGGTGCCGGAGGATTGCTGATTGACTCTACTGTAGTGAACAATGAAGCCTTCGTGTACACCTCTGGTCAGGGTCAGGCAGGAATCGGAATGTATTTCAAGGGACTGGTAACGCGGTGCAATATTATTTCCAATACCATTACGGTCTTCAACGGATCTGGAATGCACGCAGGGGTGGGAATGAGCTATTTCTCCATTGTGCGGGATTCGTACATTGCCTACAACACTGGAGCTTCCTACGGGGGTGGCATTCAGTGCGCTGGGGGTGGCAGCGGGGGTGCTATCGTCACTAACTGTGTGATTATGCACAATTCGGCGTGGGTTGGTGGCGGTGTCTATTTGGGATACCGAGGCCTTTTGGTAGACTGTACGATAGTCAGTAACTCGCATGCCGTATTCGTACAGCAAGGTAGTGCTCGCAACTGCCTGTTTGCAGACAACGACTCAGGCATATGGGTTCAGTCAGGTGCCACAAAGAGCCTGTGGGAGAACTGCACCGTGGTCAACAATGGTGGCAACGGCATGCGCTTCAGCGTTCCGGCCATCGTGGATAACTGCATAGTGTATGGTAGCGGGGGGGCCAACTGGAGCTATGACGGCACCGGCTCGGGTACCGTTTGGACCAATTCCTGCACGACCCCCACACTGACCGGCCCCAACGATACGGGCAATATTACGAGTGACCCTCTGTTCGCCAATACAGCCACCGGCAATTATCGCCTCAGATACAGGTCGCCCTGTGTCAACACGGGGATGGATCGTGCCTGGATGACTGGTGCCGTTGATTTGGATGGAGAACCGCGACTTGTCGGTACGGTTGATATGGGCGCTTATGAACTTCCTCCTCCGCCCGGGACGTGCATTATTGTTCGATAATACGAAATTTAGTTGGTGACATATGAAAAAGATTAAAGAAAAAGTTTTCACCCGACTCGAGGTAGGCCATTCGTTGTACTCATTGCTGTTGGCACACGACCAAAGGGCACAAAGAAGAGTTTAGCCACTGATGAACACCGATAACCACTGATTGTTTTTGAAAGCATTCCAACAAGTATAAAAATAATGGCTAATGGTTCGTTATTAATGGTTAATGTTGGAATAGCTCCGCAGGCTTGAGAATAAATTAAAAATTAAGAATGGAGGAAAGCCTCTGGCGGTATTTGTTTTTGCCGAGCTTCAGTCTTCGCCCGTTGGGCTACGGCCCGACAAAGGGGCTAGGCGTTTCCAGAAGGCGAACAACGAACAACGGGTAACAACGAATTTTGTAGAAAACAAATAGTTCTGAAAAGAAGGTGAAATTTTTGACAGAACCAGAATATCTAAAAGGAGAGTAATATGAATAAAATGTGCAAAGTAGTACTATTATTCTTCTGTCTGGTTGCTTTTACTGGTCTGTTGGTCGCAGAACTTCCGGGAACGCCCGTCTTCACGGATGACTTTGACGTTCCCGCACTCTTCATCGAGAACTGGAGTGTCTCAACCGGGACGAGCCTCGAGGATGACCACGTGGTCATTCCGTCAGGCAACAACCTCACGTTGCGGGCCGTTCAAGAAGGAGATTTCGTCATCACTGCCGACGTGACGATATATGAGCCGGAGGGTGATCTCGGGCATTGTGGCGTGATTCTGGACGGCATCAATTTCATGAGTGTGCCGAAAACTCCTCCGACCGCGCAGACGGCTTACCGCGTACCGGGCGAGTCGAGGTCGCGGGGGACTCTGGTGTCTTCGCCGGGCATTGTGTTCGGGGTGGCCTGTCGGTTTGAGATCTCGCGATCGCAGATGGGGGATGCAAACTATTATACGTTTAAGGTGAACGATCGGGTCATCGATGCCTTCGTGGCTCCGATGCCCCTCGACGGTACGGTGAAGTTCTACGGATATCGGACGAACCTCGAGGTTGACAACTTCCGGCTCTATTCGCTTACGGATAATCCTTCGCTCAATCTGGCAGTCAACAGTTCTTTTGAATATTTGCAGGAGGGTGTGCCGACCTACATGAGATCACTTCTGGGCAGTAAATACCAATTCGATGGTGCCCCCTGGACGAATTTCATTGCCGCGTTTGCCGTCGACACCCAGGAGAAGGTCTCGGGCAATCAATCGGTTTGGATGACCTGCAGGCCGACCTATCCGACCTCAAACGGCTTCAGTACGCACAACGCAAGCATCATCGCCGATTCTCCGGTGACGTTCTCAGTCTATCTGAAGGCGTCCACGGATGGCTTGGCCGTGCAGCTGAACATCTGGGAGCTGTGGGCCGCGAACCATGCTTCGACAAACATGATCCTGTCTCAGGAGTGGCAGCGCTACTCCTTCACCTGTCCGAATCCGGTCAAGGCCATTGTCCGGGGAAAAGTCACGTTCACCCAGCCGGGAACCGTCTGGGCAGACGATATTCAGATCGAAATCGGTGATGCGCCAACCGACTATCTGGCCAGTCCCCTCGACGATCAGAGGTTTGCCCCGGCACCCACCAACACGCCAATCGTCACGCTGGAGTTTGGGGAGGAGGTACTGCCTCCGGGAGATGATGAGCTCTATTGCTACACCCGGCTCAACTACTACATGGACGAGGCGGTGGCCGTTCTGGCGGGAACGCTGGCACTGCCGGATGCCGTCCTTCTCACGGGAAGCTTGACGGTGGCCGGAACAACCAGTGAATTTTTGATGGCTGGGAAGTTTGCCCTCGATATTCCGTTGCAGGGGCTTGCGGCGGGGGAGTACCCGGTCTTACTGCAGGTATTTAGAGGGAATGAGATGGTCGCGAGCGCTACGAACACGCTCATCAAGCGCACCTTCCAACCCGGCGCGACCCAGATCGATCGCCAGCGCCGCTGCCTGGTGGTTGACGGCAAGCCTTACCTCGTGATCGCGCCGTTCTTTGGCGTGAACCGCGGCATCACGACCACTGTTCAGGCGCAGGTGCTTTCGAACATGCTGCGGTTGCACAAGGATATGGGGTACCGTTGCTTTCTGAACGGTGCGGTGAACGAGTCGCTTGTTCTCGCACAGGCTCAGTCCTTCCACGAGCTGTGTGCGCAGGACGGGGTGAAGATTCTCTACTGGCCCTTCGGGGCGTGGAACAGTCGGGATGAGGTTACGCCCGCACAGCGTTTTCAGACGATGACGAGTACCAACATCATCGGGTGGTTGGTGGTGGATGAGCCGGAACTCTATGCCGAGTCCACCGAGGTGGAAGCGTACATGGAGGCACACCGGAGCGCCAGTCCGTATACCCCGGTTTTCATGAATAACACGGTCATCGGTATCCCGAACCGTTTCGCCGGATTGAAGACCGACATTCTAATGTTGGATGACTATCTGACCAATCGTGAGGGCCGAAAAGTTGCGGAGATGGTCGAGTCAACCCAAATGATGATGGAGGCGGCAAGAGAGGACAGGCAACCAGTCTTCTACTTTCTCGCGGGCGAGAACTTACAAAACCACTACCGCGAATGTACTTACGCCGAGCAGATGGCGCAGACTTACGGTGTCATCATCGCGGGAGCTCGCGGTGTTTCATACTTCTGTTCGCTACCGCAATACCCCGAGGACTACCGGGCTTGTGTCGATGCCAACCGCGAATTGCTTGAGCTCGAAGATGTTATTTTTTCGCTGGAGAGAACTTCTCCGGTAACCGTGACGGGAACGAGCATCATACACATGACTCGGCGGTTGGGCAATAAACTTTACGTCATCACCTTGAACGTGGACAACGATCACAAGGTAGAGGGTCAGATCGGGCTACCGCCTGAGTTCCGGTATGCGGGTAGCGCCGAGGTGAAGTTCGAAAGCCGGCAGGTGTCGGTGACCGATGGTAGCGTGACTGATACCTTCGCGCCCCTGTCACGGCACGTCTACGTTGCAGACATTCTTTCCGACCGCTATGTGCGCTATGTGGTGCCACCGGGTTCGGCCGTCACCCCGGTCCCAGGCTACACCAGTTGGGAGACGGCGGCAACCAATATCCAGGATGCCGTGGATGCCGCCGATCCGGGTGATTATATTCTTGTTGCGAGTGGAATCTACCCGCTGACGGATCCGCTTGTTGTTGACAAGGTGGTGACGTTGCGCAGTTACGCTCTTGACGGGGTTGCCGATCCGTCCGTGACGATTCTCGATGGAGGTTTTCCAGCGCGCACAAATCGCTGCGTTTACGTCAACAACGTTGCTGCGGTTATTGACGGGTTCACCCTAACCAACGGCTACGCTACTGCTGGTCACGTGGTAAACGGGTTTGGTGGAGGCGGCATCAAGCTCAACAAGGGGACCGTCACTAATTGCCTGATTATCGGGAACCGGGCAGTGACTATGGGTGGCGGAATATCGATTTATACCGGCGGTTTACTCACGGGAAGCACCGTCACTGGAAATACGGCCACGAACGCCGTGGCGAGTGATGGTGGCTATGGCGGCGGTATTGTCCTCAACGGGGGCATTGTGAGAAATTGCTTAATTTCCAATAACCGCTCAGGCTATCAGGGCGGAGGCGTGTATGTGTTCACGTCCGGAGGAACGATAGAAGATAGTACGATTGCCAACAATCATGCACAACCGTTACCGGGAGTTTCCGGGTACAGTGGTATGGGCGGAGGCATCGCGTCTGGTTGGAGCGGGAAAATAACCCGCTGCACAATCGTTTCCAACACGGTCGGAACCTCGACCTCCGGGTCGGGGATTGGTGTTGCCGGCATCTCGCTGGGTAATGGCGGGGTGCTACGCGACAGTCTTGTGGCCTACAACAATAGTCCAGGGTATGGCGGCGGCGTTGCAGGAGGCACTAGTCGAACCGTGACCAACTGCATTATCCGCAACAATTCTGCTAGCTATGGCGGTGGAATTTATCCCGGCGGCACGGCACTGTTTGTGGACTGCACGGTCGTGAGCAATTCGTCAGCCGCGTTTGTTCAGGGCGGCATTATGCGCAATTGTCTATTCGCGTACAACAACTCCGGAATATGGAATCAGGCGGCAACTCCGGGGCAGTACCAGAATTGCACGATTGTGAACAACGGAGGGGCAGGTATTCGCTTCAGTATTCCAGGTTTTGTTGAAAATTGTATTGTCTACAACAATAATTCAGGTGGGGACAACTGGAGTTATAACGGAACGGGCTCCGGCACGTTCTGGACAAATTCCTGTACTATCCCGCTTCCCGGCGGAACCGATGATGCAGGCAACACCGCTACCGCACCGGCTTTTGTTGACGTCGTGGCTGGAGACTACCACCTAGATCGGGAATCACCCTGTATCGATGCCGGAGCGATGCGCGGCTGGATGGTGGGTGCGACTGACTTAGACGGCGTTACACGGGTTTCCGGCGTTACGGTTGACATGGGGGCCTACGAGTCGATTGGGTTGTTGCATGGCGTAGTCCTGATTTTGCAGTGATCGACAAAGGTGTGATTGCAAATAGTTGCAATAGTACATTAAACAGGAAGCCCTATATAGACCTTAGATTTCTGTTTGAGAGCAAGGATGTCGGTTTAAACCAATAAAATCAAGGAGTCAGGTTTTGATTTTTATCTTTTTGGGTGATAAACATGAAAAGAATTGCGGAACATTGTCTCGCAGATTTGTTTTGCTCTGGGCATGAAGCAATCAGTTTTGGAGGGAATAATGCAAAAAAACATATTGACAAAAGGCGGCCAAGAAGATAGACTGAATGCATTCAGTGAAGAAATTCAAAAATTGAGGAATGAAGAGATTCCGCTGTAGCGGAAGAGTACAGGGGGACGAAAAAATGCGCAAAGGCGACCAATGGGGAACGAATAACGTATTATTGTTTACCGTTTACAGTTTCTTTGCTTAGACCTTAGAACATAGAACTTAGAACTAAAAAATATGACAGAACCAAACGAAAGGAAAACGCGATGAAATATTCAATGATAGCAGTATTGCTGATAGGCATTTTTTCAGGAGGACTGAGCAAGGCTGACCCGTATCTTGCGGAGGGACCGTATTCGCCAGACAAGTACACGGCTCTGCTGCTGCACTTTGATGAGGCGGCCGGTGAAAGCCTGCCACAGGACAGTTCGCTTTACGGGAACGATGCTATTTCAGGACCGCTGGCAACAGGCAATCCCGGAGTCTTCGGTAACGCTATGTCTTTTGCGAACCAATTTGCCGGTTTCCCTAATACAGTTCCCTATGCAATGGTTCAAACCAATGGCTTTGTCGAGTTCTGGATGAAACCGGATACCAACACCATTGACCATTGGGATAATGAGAACATCATGCAGAAGAATGATGGCGGAAGTAACCCCGGAGATTTCACCATTGGGTTCAGCATGGCTCCGATCAGCATCTACGGTGGAGGCTCTTTTCGCCTCTTGATCGAGGACGGTAGCGGGTATCGCACATGGCAAACGCCAAAGCAGATCACCGCTGTGCGATGGTATCATGTTGTAGTAGCCTGGGACAGCGTGAATCCCCCAACCATCAGTGTAGATGGAGTGCCGCAAATTCTCAGTGTCTCAGGAACCGGCACAAACAACTATTTCGGTCCCATCTTTACGGCTGGAAATCTTTTGGGCCTGGGCGTTTCCGACGGAGTGGCCGGATCATCCATTCTGATTGACGAACTGCGAATCGGTACTCCTCCTCCGCCAGCGGGAACGATAATTGTAATCAAATAGATGGTACTGTCAAAAATTATATGAAGAATATGAAAAAGAGGTTGTCCGCTAGTCTAGGTGCAGACTACCTGTCACGCCGTAGGAACGAAGGCGGAAGCCTGCAAACTTTCGACAGAATCATCTTTATGACAGAATCATTTTTTAAGAAAGAAATTTAATGTTCGCAAGCGGGAGATTTTGGCAGAAGCATCTTTATGACAGAATCATTTTTTAAGAAAGAGTTGTTTATATTTTAATTAAGAAGAAATGAAAGATCTTTTACCGCAGAACTGGGGTTGTCGCGCTTAACCCCTATATTTATAATTAAAAAAAAATGATTTTGCCATTAATGATTTTGCCAAAAAAATCCAGGAAAAGAATAGTTATTGACAGAATCATTTTTTAAGAAAGAAATTTAATGTTCGCAAGCGGGAATTGCTCTAACATTGAATTTGTTGTTATTATGTCAAAAATATTAATAATAAAAGGAATCATAATGAAAAAAGAGATAATAATTACCATATTTTCAATTAGCTTATTAATAGGCTTACAGTTGCCGGCTCAGGATTTGCCCGGAATCCCTAAGTTTGGAGATGATTTCAACGTGAAAGGGCTTTTTATTGAGAATTGGGAGACAACGAAGGGGGCGAGAACCGAAGATGGACATGCTGTAATTCCAGCCAGCAATAGTATAAAACTAAGGCGGATACCCGAGGGTAACTTTGCTTTTACTGCGGATTTGACGGTTGAGAAACCAGAAGGAAAAATAGGGCACTGTGGAGTGATACTCGATGGAATTCATTTTATGATTACTCCTAAAGAAAAGCCCTGTGCCCAAACAGCATATCGACTTCCTGGCGCGAAACGGTCACGCGGTACTATGGTGGGAAATATAGCAAATCTTGAGCTTGGAAAGCCATGCAAAATTCTTGTTTCTCGGGAAAAACTGGGAAAGGGTTACAAATATTCTTACAAACTCAACGGT
>Ga0307987_1000177_pt1 | contig 39742 bp, 34 predicted proteins | sample EllFjometagen181_FD_203157 | JGI IMG/M metagenome (GOLD analysis project Ga0307987, IMG submission 203157) | Marine microbial communities from Ellis Fjord, Antarctic Ocean - #181 | ecosystem: Environmental > Aquatic > Marine > Unclassified | place: Southern Ocean | collected 2014-10-08 | reverse complement strand
GCACCTGCAGCATCATGCGCAGTGCCTCGAAGCCGCCCACTTCCCGAAGGAACAGCCGCTCCATCTCGTCCACCAGGAACACCCGCGGCCCCGGCAACAAGGAGATCTCGTCGATGAGCTCTTGGCGGCCGGGGGGGCTCTCGCCCCCGCGACCCAGCACGGACGCCGCCAACCAGGCGCGGGCTTGTTCGGGGCCGTCCAGGCCATGGTCCACGCAGAGGGTGACCACCTTGTGCTCACCGGCCAGGCTGCGGCCCATGCGGTGCAGCAGGGTGGTGCGCCCCAGGCCACGATCGCCGGTGACCACGTGCAGCCCACGCCTGCGGTGACCGAGCCACCCCTCGAGCGCGGCGTTCAGATCCCCCTCGAGCTGCTCCACCCCCACCAGCGGCGGTCGCAGGGCCACGAGCTGCTGAGTGAGCTCCACGCCCAGGGGCTCCCCCCGACCCTCGGTGCTGTCCCGAAGCTGCCGACGGGCCACCAGGGCCGCGAGGCGGGACATACCGGGACCACCGCCGGCCACCCGAGCGCCGAGACGGGTGGCCTGCTGGGCCAGCAGCAGGCCCAAGGCGGTGGTGCCCTGCAGCGTGCGCAGCATCCATGAGCTGGAGCTGCGGCCCGCCCAGCGCACCAGGCGGCTGTCGGGCTGTTCACCCAGGGCGTGCACCAGCGAGGGGCTCCAGCGGTGTACGACCATCACCAGCAACACCCAGAAGGCCAGCGTGCCCAGGACATTGACCAGCTCGAGCAGGCGGTCGGCGTCCAGCAAGCGCAGGGTGGCCACCTGGCACAGCACCAGCGCCAACCACCAGCCCACGAACAGGCGCGCGGTCCACAGGATCCGGTCCCGGGTAGGGACTGTCAAGATGCGCAGCGCCGGGCGCTGCTCTTCGGCGGTGGAGAGCAGGGCGAGGACGGCAGTGGGGAGGGCGCGCCAGAGCACCACCGCGGCGAAACCCCAGGCCAGCAGCACCACCAAGGTGGGCGCCTCGCCCAAGGACCGAGCCAACTGCCAGCAGGCGAGAACGTCCACCAGCGCTTGGGTCAGGGCAGACCACGGGGACGCCAACAAGGCGATGTCGCCAGGCTCGAGCCAGCGCTGAGCCTGAAGCGCGAGCCAACGGGGCAGGCCCCGGGCGTCCCGATCCTTGGCGGCGTCGTGGGCACGGAGCACCAGCGTCTCGACCCAGCCGGGCGCAGCGCGACGGAGCCAGACCCACACCAGGCCGAGCAGCAGCAGCTCCACAGAGCCCGCCAGCAGCACCCAGATGGCACCGAGGTCCATCAGCTTTCCCGGGAGCGAGCGCAGCCAGGGACCCGCCTGCCCCAGGCGGTTGCCCACCCGCACCGGCAGCTCGGCCAGCTCGGCCACGAGCTCGGGCAGGAAGGCCCGCGAGACCTCCCGGCGGGCGTGGGCAGAGGCCTCGTCGCGGCCGAGGCGCCGCTGAACCTTGGCTCTACCGAGCAGGGTGAGCACCACACCGATCTCGTCGGCAGCGGCCGCTTCACGATCGTCGATGACACCGTCGAGGTCACTCCGGGCGGCCTGTGCGTCGACGAGCAGCTGACGGACGAGGTCGGAGCTCGCGGCTGGGTCGGCGGCGCCTCCCTGCCCCTGGTAGGCCGCTCGGCGCTGATCGCCATCGTCCCGCAGGGCCGCGCGAGCATCCACACGCAGGCCCAGCTCACGACGACTGTCATCCACCAGGCCCCTCAGCGCCAGGTAGGCATCGTCGATGCGCACCTGGCGCTGCGGGTCCAGGGGCGGCAGCGCCAAGGCGGAGATCAGGGCGTCCGCCTGCTCTTCGAGCCTCACCCCCAGTGCATCGATGCCGGCAACCGAGGACTCACGGCGCGCCGCTTCACCCTCGACCAGATCCACGATCTCCCGACGCAGCAGGGCCACCTGCTGACGCAGGGCTGCTTCGGCCTGGGAGGCTTCCTCGTCGGCCTGCTGGCGGGCCAGATCGGCATCGCGCCGGGCCTCAGCCAGCTTGACGTCGCTCTGTTCCCGCTCGAGGCCCGTGCTCGCCAAGCGCCGGGCGCGCTCGAGGGCGGCCTGCCGTGCCGCGAGGCGCTTCTCATCGAGCCACACACGCAGCTGGGCGACCTCTTGGTGCAGGCCGTCCTGGCCGGCCTCGTGCAGATCCTCTCCCAGGGCGATCCGGGCTTCCTCGAGGGTCTGGTGCAGCTGCTGCACCTCGGCCTCGAGCTGTTCCATCGGCAGTGCATCGACCGGCTCTGCCAGGGCTTCTTCGTTGGCGAGGGCGGCCTCGAGGCGAAGCTTCTCAGCGCTGAGGGTGAGCTGATCGTAGGCGGCGGTCAGCGCGGCGATGCGCTCGGACTGCTCGCGAGGGAGCAGTGGCTGGACCCGCTCCAGGCGATCCAGGCGGGCTTCGAGGGCCAGCGCCAGGACGGGGTCGTCAGGCTGGACCTCGGGCAAAGGCTCGAGCTGGTCCCGCACAGCCAGGCTCAGCTGAGGGTCACCGGGGATCGTCGCCGCTCGCCAGGCCAGCAGCCGTAAACCCGCGAGCTCACCCGCTGCGCGGCCCGCCCGGTCGGCTAGGGCCAGCTGTTCGGAGGTGGCGGAGGGATGCTGGGCTGCGAGCCGGAGCTGGGCCAGGGAAGCGAGCTGCCGTTCCACCGAGCCGTCCTGCAACAGGGGGGCCCGGTCCAGCACCGCGCGCAGACCAGCCACGAAGCGCTGCTCGAACAGATCGGCCTGTTCCTCGGCGTCACAGGCCTGGCCCAAGGAGATGCGCCAGGGGTCCATCAGCGCAGCATCAGCGCCCTCGAGGCCTTCGGGGGCGGGCTCGGTCTGCTCCGCAGCCCGCTGCTCGGCGCGCTCTTGTAGCGCCCAGGCGCGGGCCCGCAGGAAGGCGGGGTCGCCGATGGGAGCCCCGGCCAGCGCGGGAAAGGCCTCGGTCCAGGCGCCCTGGCCCTGGTACCAGCGCTCTGCGGCGGCGGCGCGCGCAGTGGCGGCTTGGGTGCGGGCCGTCAGGGAGGGCAGGACCTCCTGGTGCAGCCGAGCCCTGAGCAGGGCTGGGTCGGCCGGTTCCTGCGCCTGGGCGGGGGCAAGGGCCAGCCAGCAGCACAGCAACAGGAACAAGGGCATGAAGGGCCTCCACCGACCCGGAACGCCGCCTGCGCTCCAGACCGAGACAGATCCCTATCGCCACTGGCTCGCAGCGGCATGAAGAGCGGGGCAGCGGTAAGGAACCACCCCCGCGCTAACGACGACGCTTGCCACCCTGTGAGGACCCCGTGTTGCCTTGCGAACCGCCACCCCTGCGACGCCGGCGGCGGGAACGCTTGCGCTTGGAAGGCGAGGGAGTGACTTGCTCTTCGGGTTCCGGCTCGGGATCGGAGAGGATCACGGGCGCCCTGGGAGGCGCGGCGGGGGGCAGCCCCAGGGCCTCGCGGCGCTCGCGGGACTCCCGCTCCAGATCCTCGATCTCGGCCAGCAGCGAGCTGGTGTCGGCCTGGGCCTGTTGGCGACGTTTGCCCGTGAGGGGCGAGTCGGGACGCAGGTTGCCAGCTTCGTACAGGTCCCAGATCTCATCGCCGTAGCGCATGCGGCGCAGCCCTGGCGCGAAGCGCCCCAGGATGCGGGTGAGATTGTCTACATCTCGGACGAGCAGGCGATGCGCGTTGTTGTTGTGGGCCGGATCCACGCACTGGGGGAAGTCGATGAGCACCGGGCCGTCGTGGGCCAGCAGCACATTGAAGTCCGACAGATCCGCATGCACGATACCGGCGCAGAGCATGCGCACGACCTCCCGCAGCAGGTGATCGAACATGGACTTCGCCTCGTCACGGCTCAGGGCCAGATCCGCCAGGCGGGGGGCTGGCTCGCCGTGTTCATCCTGCACCAGCTCCATCACCAGCACGCCGTCGATGAACTCGAAGGGCTCGGGCACCCGCACACCCGCCGCATGAATGCGGAACAGGGCGTCCACTTCGGCGGTGTGCCAGGCTTGCTCGTCCAGGCCGCGGCCGTAGCTGGTGCGCTTGGCGATGGCGCGCTGCTCCCGGCTGTTGCGCACGCGGCGACCGTCGGTGTAGTCGGCGCGATTGCGGAAGCTGCGGTAGTCCAGCTCTTTGTAGACCTTGGCCACCCGGATCTCTTCACCCGTGCGTACCAGGTATACCTGGGCCTCCTTGCCACTCATCAGGGGGCGAATAACTTCATCGATAGCGCCCTGGTCCACCAGGGGAAGCAGCCGCTCGGGGATGCGCATGCGGGGTCGACCTCCTGTCGAAACGCCCCTGCGCAGGGCGGGCGTCCAAGGCCTGCCTAGCCCGGCGAGCACGGGCGCGCCCTTCCGCAGTGCATGCTACGTTGCGCACGAGTGGAGGAAGCATGGATCCCGCGACCCTCGAAGCCTACCTGAAGTCCGTCTGTGACGAGCTCGACGCCGGCAAGACCACCGTGCGCGCGGTCAAGTGGGTGGGCGCAGCGCTGGTGGCGTCGGGTTCCATGACCGCCTGCTTCGAGAAAGAAGATCCGGTGCCCCTGTACGGTGCCACCTTCGACTCCGGCAGCTTCGAGCAGCAGTGCGACGACGAACTCGACAACGACAACGACGGCCACATCGACTGCGCCGATCCCGACTGCCTGGACGACCCCGCCTGCATCAGCGACGAGCTGTACGGAGTGTCGACGGAGTAGCGGGCCCCCGCCGGGATCAGACCTGCGCTTCCCGCTCCATGCTCTGCCGGTAGTAGCAGTAGGGGTTGCCGCCCATCTCGCCCACGTGGGCGAAGCTGGTCCAGCCGCAGCCGCCACGACAGATCTCGGCGTAGGCGCACTGCCGACAGTAGCCCTCGAGCTGCTCGACGCTGAACTTGCGGTTGTAGGCGAAGGCGTCGGGGTCCTTCCAGATCTCGGTGAGGGAGCGGTCTCGGATGTTGCCCTCGACGAAGCGGTCCTCGTCGTTCAGTGCCGAGGGCAGGGACAGGCAGCCCTTGATGTTGCCGTTGGACTCGATGCCCACCACGTGACAGCCCGCACGGCAGCCCACCCAGAAGGGCACCACCTTGGAGCGGTCCCGCAGCACACCTTCGTGCTCGCCGAAGTACCCGATATTGTCGGCAGGGTAGACCTTGGGCCGACCAGGCAGCTGCTTGAGGGCGGCGATGCGAGGGATGAGATCGAGCACGTCGGGGGGCCGGATGACCAGCTCGGGGTGGTCCGCCATGTTGCCCGTAGGGTTGCCCAGCTGCAGCTGCCAGGAGGCCACGTCGTGCTCCGCCAGGATGGCGCGCATGTCCTCGAGTTCAGCCATGTTGCGGCGATTGAGCATGGTGACCACGGACACGGTGACCCCCGCGGCCCGGGTGAGGTCGATGCTGTCCAGCAGGTGCTGCCACTGACCGTCGATGCGACGCACGTAGTCGTGGGTGGCCTCACAGCCGTCGAGGCTGAACGCCACGGACTCGAGGCCGTACAGCTTGACCATGCGGGCCTTGTCGGCGTCCCAGCTGCGGCCGTTGCTCAGGATGTTGACCCTCACCCCCTTGCTGGTGAGCGCATTGGCGATCAGCGGCCAGTCCAGACGCAGGGTGGGCTCGCCTCCCGCCAGGGTGACCCGCCGGGTGCCCAGGGCCACCAGCTCTTCGCACAGGGCCAGGGCTTCGGGGGTGGTGAGCTCGTCAGGACGGGCCTTGCCCGCCCGGGAGCCGCAGTGGCGGCAGTTGAGGTCGCAGGCCAGGGTCAGCTCCCAGACCACCTGGTAAGGCCGATAGCCAAGACGCTTCAGGAGAGGAATCATGGGGATGGGGTAACCCCTACCAGCCCAGCACCAGGTAGAGGTTGCCGGATTCCGTTCCGGCGACGTCGGCCTCCGGGGCGCTCATCATCAGGTCGGTGAACCCGTCGTCGTTGGCGTCACCGCCCGCGAGGGCCGAGCCCAGGTGGTCACCGGGGTTTTCGCCCACCCAGGAGCTGGTGGCGTCGGCCAGATCGCAGGACCCCGAGCAGGCGCCAGCCCCACCATGGAGCAGGTACACCTTGCCCCGCAGGGAGAGGGAGCTGCTGAGGTAGGGCGCACCCACAGCCAGATCCGGTGCACCGTCACCGTCGAAGTCGCGCACGAACTCGAGGGCGTAGCCCGCACGGCTCGAGGCACCTTCCCCGAGGAAGGTGGTGGGGGCCGAGGCCATGGACCACGACCCACCTCCCACGGACCAAGCGCTGCCGCCGTACCACAGGTAGACCTCGCCCTCGTCGCTGCCCCCCGAGTTGTTGTAGGGGGCGCTCATGGCGAAGTCCTCGTAGCCATCGCCGTCGAAGTCATGACCGCCGGCCAGGGCATGCCCGGCCTGATCACCGGCGGCCTCGCCCACGAAGATGTGCTCGACGTCGGACAGGCTGCCTTCGGAGCCGGGCCAGTAGCTGCGCCCCAAGACCAGCCACACCGCGCCGGTGCGCCCGCCAGAGGGATAGCCCCGGCCGGCCATGAGGGCGTCGGGCATACCGTCGCCGTCCACATCACCCGCACCGGCGATCTCCGATCCGAGCTCGTCGTTGCTGTTGTCACCCATCCAATACTGGCCAACCACCATCTGCGCGCTGGCATCGCCCAGGAACACCTCGGCGAAGCCTTCGTCGCCCACGTCGCCGTCGGCGCCCGGGGCACCGATGAGCATGTCGGTGAGGCCGTCGCGGTTGATGTCACCCGCAGACGCCACGCCCCCCAGCTCCGAGCGCCCGCCGGAGATGGAGATGTAGCTGTAGTCCTCGATGCTCGAGAACCACAGCACCGCGATCCCGGTCCCCTCGGCCTCGGGGGCGCCTGCGCCGAAGTCCACCTCACCGTCGCCGTCCACGTCCTGGAACAGCGCCACGTCGTCGCCCAGCTCGGCGCCAGACATGGTGGTGGCCCAAGTGATGGCCCCGGCCGAGGATGCTTCATCGAGCTCGAGGCCCGTGAAGTAGCCCGTGTACTCGCCGGGCATCAAGTAGAACGAACCGCCCGAGGAGGTGCCGGGAGCGCCGATGATGAAGTCGTCGGTGCCGTCGCCGGTCAGGTCTTGGCCACCTGCCAGGGAGGTGCCGGCCTGGTCGCCGTAACCATCGCCGGACCACCAGTCGTCCGCACCGACGATGTCCAACTCCTGACAGGCGCCCTCTTCGTCGATCTGCACGTCGCAGTCGTCGTCCAGGTCGTTGCAGCGTTCTTCGGCCCCCGGATAGATCTCGGCGTCGGTGTCGTCGCAGTCATTGTCGGTGGGCACGTAGCCATAGGGCTGCTTCTCGGCTTCGGTCATGTCGTATAGATCGCCGTAGCCGTCCCCGTCGCCGTCGTGGAACCACTCGAAGGTCGGGGCCCCGCCGTGCTCGTCGATGTCGCCGTCGCAGTCGTTGTCCACACCGTCGTAGGGCTCTTGGGCGCCAGGGTGGATCTCAGCGTCGCTGTCGTCGCAGTCGCTGTCGTCGGCGACGTAGGCGGGGGGAGACTGGCAGGCCAGCACCTCGACCTGAGGATCACCGTAGCCGTCGCTGTCGTAGTCGGCGTACCAGGCCAGGGTGTCCAGGGCCTGCTCGTCGATCTCGTCGTCGCAGTCGTTGTCGGCGCCATCGCAATACTCCACGCCGCCAGGGAACGCGGAAGGGTTGTCGTCGTCGCAGTCTTCCTCGGCGATGAAGCCATCACCGTCGAGATCGTCGTCGGAGGTGGAGCTGTCGCAGTCGTTGTCCAAGCCATCGTAGGGCTGCTCGGGCGCCGCGGGGTTGACGCTGGCGTTGCCGTCATCGCAGTCCTGAGCAGCACCGTAGCCGTCGCCGTCCAGGTCTTCGAACGAGCCGGTGTCGTCCTTGTCGCCGCAGGCGGTGGCGAGGGCCAGAATGAGCAGATGCCGTCTCATGCTTCCTCCGGACGCCGAACCAGCGGGCATGTGCTGTGTCGGGAAGCTCTCGGAGCGCTGCCTATCCTATCACCAGCCCTGACCGCCCACGACACCCCCGAGACGGAAGGCCTGCTCCCGATGAGCGCTGCCAGCACAGCCCCACCGGAATAGGGCGCTCCTTCCCCCAGCCTCACCCGTTGACCCAAGCGCCGTCACACGAGCCCCATGAGCGAGCTGCCTCCAGCACCGCCCCCCAGCGAGCGCAACGCGCCAGCCGAGCCCGAGTTCACCCTCGAGGCTCCGGAACCCACCCTCGACACGCCCGTCCTCCCAGGCCGATCGTACCTGGGCTGCGCGGCGTGGTTGCTGCTGCTGTGGGGGCTGGGCGTGCTGTGGGGTGTGACCATCATGGGCCGGGTGGACAGCACACCCGCGGCGCCTCTTGTCATCGCCGTGCTGCTACTGCCCTGGCTGCATGTGGCGGCCTCCGTGCTGGTGGTGCTGGCCCTGCTGCGGCCTCGGCGCTCCCGCTGGCTGTGGCTGGTGGCGGTGCTGCACCTGGGCCTCGAGGCCGGTGTGCGCGGAGACGCCTGCACCCCTGCCTGCCACCTGCCCCGCCTGGGCAACGACGACGACGCCCCCCTGCGGGTGCTGGCCTGGAACGTCGGGCGACTCGGTTCCTTCGCCGACCCCGAAGAAGCGCGCTGCAGCCCCGATGCCGCGCGCCAGGGCGTGCTCGACACCATCCGCAACGCCCAGCCCGACGTGCTGGTGCTGCTGGAGATCAGTGGGCGGCGCCTCGAGGCGCTGGCAGACGACCTGGCCATGGCGTGCGAGCAGATCGACTACTACGGTCGGGGCGGCAAGGGCACCGGCGGGCTGGGGGTCTGCGTCTCCAACACCGGGCCCTGGCGCATCACCCGGGGACGGGATCTGCCCCTCCCCCCGGGCTGGCGCTACGTCTTCACCGAGGTCTCCGACGGCGAGCGCACCTTCAACGTGATGGGCCTGCATGTGCTGCCCTACGGCGTGACCATGCGCGAGGTGGAGCGCGCGCTGCAGGCGTTGGCCCACGGCGAGATCGGCCCCCTGGCCGCCGTGCTGACCCAGATGGAAGAATCCGTGGCCACCCAGGCCGAGCAGGTGGCCGAGGTCCGCCGCCTGGTGAGTGGCTTCCAGGACCCCACCATCATCGCCGGCGACTTCAACAGCACCCCCGACAGCGCCGTACACGTGGCCCTGCGGCGGCAGCTCAGCGACAGCTGGCACGCGGTCGGCCGTGGCGCGGGCATCACCCGGTCAGTGGGCGGCTGGCTGCCCCTGCGCATCGACTACGTCTACACAACGCCGGAGATCGAGGCGCGGTCCGCCACCACGGTGGACTGCCACTGCGACGAAGCCCTGAGCTGCTCGGACCACATGGCCCTGCAAGTGGAGCTGGGGCTGGAGTAGAGCCTATTCGTAGCGCGCTTCGATCTCGGCGCCTCGGTAGTAGTGCGCCAGGATGGCCCGCCCGTGGTAGCCGCGCTCGGCCATCACAGCGGCGCCGATCTGGCACAGGCCCACGCCGTGCCCCCAGCCCGCGCCCCGCAACCGGAAGCGTGCCGGAGCACCACCCTGTTCGCCCTCGGGCACGACCACGAAGGCCGATGAGTACAGGTGAGTGGGGGATAGGGCCCGCCGGATTTCGAGCTCCTTGCCCAGCACCGCACGCCCTGCTTCACCCTGGACCGCCAAGCGAATCAACCGCCCGGATGGCCCACGTTCCAGTGGTTCGAAGGACAGGACGGCCCCCAACTCGAGGCCCAGCTTGTCCCGCAACAGGTCAACCAGCTCCCCTTGCTCGATGACCTGCTCCCAGCGGTAGAAGTCCCGGGTGTCGTGGTCCAGCTCGGGCAGCAGCTTCTCGAGCACCCCGCGGTCCTGTGTGTTGCAGAAGGCCGGGGGGGCGCCCTGGATGAAGGGCACAGCGTTGGCCTCGTCGCTCAAAGGCAGCGGGTAGCCGGGGGCCTCGCCATCGGGCAGGTCGGCAAAGGCCTGCAGGTAGCTGGGGTCCTGGGGGCCCCAGGCGCTGGAGAAGAGCTCTGTGTAGCCGCCGCAGCACTTGGAGAAGCGAGCGTCGCACACCTGACCATCGCTCACCAACACCTGGCCGCGGGTGGACTCCACCGCCGCGGTGGCCTGCTCCGAGAAGGCCCGGGTGACCCCCTGGTAGCGCTGGCAATGATCGTCGGCGCAGACGTCGAAGAAGGCGTGATCCTCGCGATCGTACCACCGCAGGATGTGCAGGGTGTCGCCCCGCCGCGCAGGCTCACCTGACGGGATGGGCGCCAAACCACGGGCCTCGAGCTGAGCCAGCAACCAGGACCGGGAGATCACCGCGTGGGCCTCGAGCAGGGCGGTGGGACAGCGGGCGCTCATCTCCGAGGAGATCACACTCAGGAGGTAGGCCTCGAGCCCCACCTCGTTCACCGCGTCCATGCCAACCTCGCGGGCCTCGAGGCTCAAGGCGCCGCGGAAGCTGAGGTCCTCGTCGTGCTGCCAGTGGAAGTTCACCCCCACGGTCATGTCGTGCAGCAGGAACGACGAAGCGTGCTCGACCAAGGGGCGCAGCCGCAAACACTGGCCGCGGACGAAGGGCTCATCGGCGCCGTGGCGCCACAGGGCGACACCATCGGGACCACATACCGCCCGCCAGCGCCCGCCGATGCGGGCCATGGGCGCAGAGGCGTCGTCCACCAGCAGGTGGAACAGGCCGTCGAGGCGGAAGCGCAGGGTGTCGCGCCCCTGGATCAGGCCGACACGTAGGCGGGGCTCAGGCATGGGCCAGTCTCCTCTCGAGCAGATCGCGGACCCGGACCAGGTGCACCGTACCCAGAGAGGTCTCACGGTAGATGTCGCGCACCAGAAGCACATCGAGGGACTCGAAGTCCGCTTCCCGCACCGTGACCAGCAAGCCGGCCATGTCGATAGCCCCCGGGCTGATGAGCCGCCGCTGGGGCTCCGGAGCGTGGTAGCAGGCGGGTCGATGGGCTGCACGGGGGAAGAGCAGCGCCAGCACCTGCCCGTCGCGCCCGCTGGCCAGCAGGTTCAGGCGGGGCTCGTCGGGCTCGCCCAGGAGCATCGCCAAGGCATCTACCGCGGCGTTCAGCGCCCGCTGCACCACGGTGGGCGAGCCAAAGAACCCCAGCGACACCGGGCCGGGACCGGGCACGAGCCAGGCCCGCAGGCGCCGGCCGGAGACGATGCCCTCGGCCGGGGCGCCATCCACCACGGCCCAAGCCGCCAGCTCTTCGGGCAGCAGGCCCGCCTGCACCGACTGCAGGTGGAGATGATCGGGTGCCGAAGCGCCACAGGCCGGCCCATTGTAGATGCAGGACGCGTAGCCCCCGGTGCCTGCCGCGAACGCCACCAGGGTGGGGATGGCGGCTCGGGCCCGCTGGGGACGGTGGTCGCGATGGGCCAGCACGAAGTGCTGAGGCAGGATGGGCGCGGGGTTGGCCAGCAGCACCCAGTGGCGACCGTAGGCCAGGCCCTTTTCCTCGTCGGGGAGGTTGGTGGGACAGAGGAAGCAAGGCCGCTGCTGGATACTGGCGGCATCGACCTTGGCGGTAGTGCTCACGGCCCGGCCGGGGTTGAACTGTGCCAACACCCTGCGACCGTCCACGCTGATCTCACGGCTGCGCACCGCCTCGAGCCCAGCCCGGGCCGCAGCCAAGCGGGGCCAGCAGCCTGCTTGCCAGTCCATGAACGGCGCCAGGCGTGCCCCGAGAGACGGCGCGTTGCTGGCAGGGGGCAGCACACCCCGCGGCACGAAGCGGCCAGCCCAGCCGCCGTCTACGCCGCCGTCCGTGCCGCCGTCTACGCCGCCGTCCGTGCCGCCGGTGCTCATACCGGCCCCACCGTGCGGGCCTGGAGCTCGAGGCTGCGGAGCCGATCCTTGTAGACCTGGTAGCGGGCCGCCACATCCGGCGGCAGGTCCGCGTCGCTGTTTTCTTCCCAGCGCCGGCACAGGTAGAGCGAGTCGTAGATGCGCCCCACCTTCCACTCCCGGCTGATGCGCAGCACCACGGCGTAGTCTTCGCCATAGCTGGCGTTGGGGAACGGGCTCTGCCGCACCAGCTCGGTGGCGAAGGCTCGAGGGGCTCCCATGCCACCGATGCGCAGGGCGTTGTTGGGGCCGTTGTCGTCGGTCCACTCACGGTGGTCGATGAGCCCAGGCTGGATGACCTCGAGCTCCATGTTCACCAGGGTGTAGCTGCCCACCGCCATGCCGCACTGTTCGTCTCGCAGCAAACCGACCATGCGCTGCAGGGTGTCGGTGCCGGCGTAGAGATCGTCGGAGTCGAGCTGCACCACGTAGCGACCGCAGCGTGGGTGGAAGACCCCTACGTTCCAGCAGCCCCCGATGCCCAGATCACGACGCTCGGGGACCACGTGCACCAGCCGCGGATCGGCGGCTGCGAGCTCCCGCAGGATAGCCGTGGTGCCGTCGGTGGAGTGATTGTCCACCACGATGACGTTGAAGGGGAAGTCCGCCTGTTGGGACAGGGCGCTGCGCACCGCGTCCCCCACGGTGAGCGTGCGGTCGCGCACGGGGATGATCACCGAGGCTTCGACGGGGAAACCAGGGGACCGGGGCACGAAGGGACGGAACGGACCCTCGAGCAGGGCACCGAGGATCCGCAGGTGCTCGGTGAACACGGCCTCGGCCTCGACCTGGGCTTCGCGGGCGGCGGTGAGGTAGTCGAAGACCTTCTGACCGGTCTTGCGCACGGCGAAGGGCCGCAGCACGGCCAGGGGCTCGGGGACCCGCAGGGCCGGCGCGCAGCGGGTGGCCGCCAGCCGCAGGTGGTACCAACCATGCCAGCGCAGTTCTGGGCCCATGGGTTGCTGACCCAGGCCCTGCTGGAGGCGCTCCATGCTGTAGAGCTTCCAGGGTCCGAAGTCGAAGCTGTCCTGCAGGCTGCCGACCTGCCAGTCGGCCAGGGGATGCGCCACCAGGGCGCCGTCGCGCTCGTCCTGGTAGTCACCGTAGACCAGCGCCGCACCGCTGGCCCGGGCCGCCTGCAGCAGACGAGCCAGACCCCAGGGTTGAGGATCGAGCTGGCCCGCCGCCTCGACCACGAGCAGGTAGGGGACCTGCACGCTCGCCAGCAGGGGTGCGAGGTAGGCGGTGGAGCCCGGTTCTGCCGTGGGCAGCACGATGCAGGGCAGCCCCGCCAAAGACCGGGGGTGCTCCGCGTCGCTGGGGGGCATCTGCAGGATGAGCCGCTCCACCAGGCCGGTGGCAGCCAGCCTGCGGGCGAGGGGCAGAGCATCCTGCGGATTGGCGGTGGCGATCAACGCGGTGATGGGGTTCACGATGATGCTCCGATGTGGGCGCTACGTCGGCGGGATCGGCCGTGCCAGCAGCAGACCAGGCACGTCCCAGTCCTTCATACAGACCGCGAGGGGCTCTTCGATGACCCGACCACGGCTCTGGCTGGCGTGGCGCACCGTCAGCTCGCCATCGTGGACCAACAGGCCCACGTGGAAGGTGTCCATGCGGGGACGATGGGAAATGAACCCGACCCAGTCGCCGGTGTGCGCGCAGGCCTCGAGGGATGCACGGCGGGACCACGGGAGGAAGCGTGGTTGCCAGTCCAGGGCCGGGTAGCCCGGCAGGATGTCGAGGGTGCGCGGAGCGCCGCGGGTGTGCCACAGGGCCAGCAGCAGCGGCTCGAGTATGCGCGCGCCCACATTCCGCTCGAGCCAAGTGTGCGTGTAGTGATTGCGATTACGCCAGCTCAGCAGACCTCGGTGGTAGCGCAGGGCCTGTACCCGAGAGCGGAAACCCGCGGCATCGGATGAGGTGGCCAGGGCGAGCACCACGTCGCAGAAGGTGACGCAGTCGAAGCCGTCCAGCCGGGTGATCAGCTGCTCGGGCTTATTGGGGCCACCCACCAGGGAATCCACCACATAGGGCCTGCCCATCAGGGCTTCGGAGATCAAACCCAGGCGACCTGGAAGATCGGGGGCGTCGGCCGCCAGAGCTATCAGGCGCTCGACCTCGACAGGGTCGGCGTCGGTCTGCTCCACGGAATGCTGTTCGGATTTGGTCACGTACACATCCTTTCCCCCCAAGCTAACCGCTGAGGGCACGAGGCTTCGGCCTTTCATTGAGCCTTAGGCCCCTGCCAGGAACCTCTCGAGGGGCATCACGCAGAAACCGTTGCGGGCAGCATCGCGCCAAAGCACCCTGTAGAGGTCGAAGCCGGGGGCATCCACGGCGGTGTCGAGGGTGGTTCCGCAGCCCGTGTCGTGGCGAACACCGCTCTGCCGACTGCCCCCGCAGGCGGGCAGGCCGTCGCTGTCTTCGCCCTCGATCGTGTGCTCCACCGGCCGGCACAGCTGATCGGCGCTGACGTCGAAGAGGGTCACCTTGTAGCGCTTGCGCACGCGGCCTCTGCGCCCGATGGCCCCAATGGCCTGTAGGGTGCGTGCCTGATCAGCACCGTCAGCCTGCACGAAGGTGCGCAGCTCGGACACGCGCACCACAGACAAGGTGCTGCGCCCCCACACCCGCTTGCGCACCGGGCTGACCCAGGCCACCTGCAGGTGGGCGGGAGGAGGCTGGAGGCTCGCGCAGGCCGGAACTCCGTCGAGTCCCTGGCCCGAAGCGACGGACACCGCAGCCCACAGCAGGGCCACCGACAGGGCGGGCATGCCGAGTGCTACTGGCCGCGGATGGTGAGCTGATCTTCGATGGCGAAGGGCAGCTGCCGCATCTTGCCCTTGGGGCCCAGGTAATACAGGGTGCCCGTCAGGGTGCCGCGCTGGAAGTTCATGGGGGCGTCGTCCTTCCAGGTGAACCGCGCGTCCAGGCGCAGCTCGAAGGAGCTGTTGGCCGGCACCGCGATGTCCAGCTGCTCGATGCTGTCAGGCATGGGATGGCGACCGACCGTGCCGGCGTACTCCACCCGCTCGAGGGTGATCTCACCATTGTAGCCATTGAACAGGTTGAGCACGCCCCGGTAGGTGGGCTTCTCGGCGGTGCCGACGACCTCCTTGCGGATGACCACCAGCCGGGCCAGCTCGGCGGTGACGCCAGGGGCGTCCGCGGCGGCCTCGGGCTCGGTCTTCTTGCCGCAGCCGACCACCAGGAAGAGGGCCAGGATCACCAGTCCAAACAGCTTGCGCATGACAACTCCGAAGTCCGCGGGTGCGGGTGGGAAGGAATGGATCATACGCGCGCTGGACGTTTAGGGAAAGACCAGGCCCCGCGGGCTACCGTGTGCACCCCTCCATCAGGCTCTCGCTTGCGGTGTTCTCTTCAGAACGGCTTGTTGCTGCTGACGCTGACTACGGCCTGCGCCAACGGCAGCGCCACCGCCGACCTACAGGCGGACCGGGCCAACTACCAGGCCGGCCTGACCCGGGGCGACGCCCAGCAACAGCTGAAGCACTGCCGCGCCGTCAACGACGAGACCCTGCGGAGCGACTGCCTCACAGCCCTGGCGGGCCTGACGGCCCAGCTCGCGGATGTCGACGCCGACGTGCTGTGCGGCGAGATCCAGCTTGAATCCTGGCGCGACGAATGTTTCTTCGTAGCGGCAGAACAAGCACGGGCCAACAATGACCTCAGCGGCGCCGCCACGCTCTGCGCCAAGGCCGGGCGCTTCGTGCGGGACTGCTCGAACCACCTGTGGCAGCGCGAGCTTCGGCAGGCCATCCATCCTGGGGGCATCGCCATCCTGGTGAAGCGCCACGACGACGTGCAGGCCATCCACGACCGCTGGTCCGAAGCCTTCGAAGGCGCCGAGGACTTCGACAAGCGCTTCTGGGAGCACTGCTTTCAGGTGGCGTTCGAGCGTATCCGCTACATCGACATCGACGCCTGCGAACACGTCCCCGAGGCCCAGCGCGAGACCTGCCTCATGAGCGCCGAGACCACCTACAGGGGCTGGCTCAACGAAGCCCTCGAGGTGCCAGAGAGCAAGACCAGGCTCTGTGCCACCGACCGCTCCACCCTGCAGCCCTCCCTCACCGCCCCCTCGCTCCAGACCGGCTCCGCTCCCGATCATCCCCGCCTGTTGGACGTCCTGCAGCGCTTCCATGACACCCGCTGCTCGCGGAATGGCAGGGGTCTGCCCCCGGGCTGATCAGCTGCCCCGGGCACGGGCCAGCAACACCAGATCTCGGTGTGCTGGACTGTCCAGTACCTCGAGTCCGGGTCGGACGATCCCCAACATCAGCCGCTGCCGACCCCGCAGCAGCCGCTTCTGGGACAGGGCGAGGGCGTGCTCCAACCCTGGGTAGCGCTCCTGGAGCTTCACCAGGGCCTCGAAGATGGCCACCTGCGCCGGCGCGTCGGCACCCAGCACCCACAGGTCCAGCCCGGCATCGATGCCCGCCCACAGCAGCCCGTCGCGGCGCAGGCGCTCGGCCGGCGGCGCTAGAGCGGGGTCCTCTCCCAGCAGCAGCCCCCCGAACCCCATGCGCACCCGCAGCTGTTCCCTGATCAGGTCGGGCAGACACCAGCAGGGTGAGTCCTCGTCGAAGGCCGGCCAGAGACCCCAGCCCACCAGCAGCGCGGGCACGCCCGCCCCCACCGCAGCAGCCACCGGCAGGAGATCCTCGGCGAGCAACCCGGGCAGCTCCTGCTCGTAGGGCACCAGGCGATCGTCGCGCACCTGCCCCGGGCAGAGGGACGGACAGGGGGCGCAGGCATCGCCGGGCTGGGTGGCCACGAAGGCTCCCACAGTGCGGGCGGCTTTCCGGGCGTCCGGGCCCGCCAGCAGCGGCTCCAGCTCTGCGCCGACGCCGGGCAAGGGCTCACCCGGCAAAGGCTCGAGTTCGCAGCGAGGCCCGAGGTGCAGATGGAACCCCAGGGCCGCCAGCTCGAGGCGCCAGGCCTGCCCCACACGCTGGGTGAGGTCGGGGTCGTCGGCCCGCGCCAGCCAGCGGATGGGCGGCAGGTCCACACACCCGGGGCAGGGGCGGCCCACGGCATGCCGGGCGGCCAGGATGGGGGGCAGGGCCGCAGGCAGCCGAGCGGCCAGCTCGGCGGAGAGCTCCCGAATCTGGCCGGGTTCTTCCGCGGTGGTGGGATCGAGCACGAAGCCGGCGGGGCTCAGCAACCCCAACACCGCGCGCTGGTCGTAGCCCAGGCGTGCATCGGGCAGGCCCAGAAGCAGGCGCTGTCCGGCTCGACGTTTTCGTTCGGAGAGGCTGGTCTGCTCGCCTACGGCGCTGACAAGGGGAGGCATGTGCGGCCGACTAGGCGTTCAGACGGCGGCGCAGGCCCAGCAGTCCGAGGGGGAAGATCAGCAGTAGCGCCTCGGCACGTCCGGGCGAGGTGCACCCGCCACCCTGGACCGACAGCAGGGCTGCGCGTTCTTCGGCCAGCTGATTGCGCTCTTCGTCGGTGCAGCGCACCTGGATGTCGGCGCTGGAGGTGCGCGTGTAGGAGCCCCACAACACACAGGTGGCCACCAGAGAGCTGTCGAGGGGTTCGCATTCATCGGGGGGCTCGTTGGGAGCATCCCACCAGATGTTGAGGCCCTGGTTGGTCTCGAGGGCACCCACAGCGCTGGTGAGCGACCAGACACAGTCGAGCTCGGAGTGGCACTCCCTGGCGGTGTCGATGCGGAACAGGTGGCTGTTGCCCGCGCTGGTGGTGACGGTGTCGGGCATCACGGCCCAGCTCTTGCACAGATCTTCGCCGGTGTCGGCGTGGGCGCCGATGGCCAGAGAGAGCAGCAGCGTGGTGGGCAGCAAGGTCACTCCTGGGGCTGGGCGAGCTCTATGAGTACGCCGCCGGCGGACTTGGGATGGATGAAGATCACCCGCTTGCCGTGAGCGCCAGGCTTGGGGCCATCCCCCAGAAAGCGGTAGCCGAGCGCGGTGAGGCGGGCGATGTCAGCCTCGATATCATCGGTCTCGAAGCAGATATGGTGCAGACCGCCGCCCTTCTTCTCGAGGTACTTCGCGATGGGGCCCTCGCCCCGCAGGGGGTGCACGAGCTCGATCTTGGTGCCAGGCACCGGGAAGAAAGCCGTGGAGGTCTTGGCGGCTTCAACGTCTTCGCGCCCCGAAAGCTCGAGGCCGAGATCCTGGGCAAAGCGACGAATGGCGTCTTCGAGGTCGGGTACGGCGATGGCGATGTGATCGAGGCGAGTGAGCATGAAGCTGGGTTCCTCCTGCACGCATTGGAACTCCCCGATGTTAACCTGAGCCGCCCAAGGGCGACCGCCGCAGGTGCCCTGCTCTCGAGAGGTCCGCCATGAAGCCCGCTACCACCCTGGTGCTCCTGGCCACGCTGTCCACCGCTTGCGCCCCCGACATCATCGACGGCGTCTGGCAGTTCTCCATGCAGGCCACCGATCAGGCCTCCGACGCATGCACGGATTCCATCTCTCACAACTTCTCTTTCGGGTGGGTACCCGCTGAGGACGAAGACGACGAGGACCCGGACTGGAACGTGAGCGAAGACCAAGCCCAAAGCGATCAGATCTTCTACGGCCTCATCACCAGCACCGGCCTCGACGCCGCGACCCTGATCATCGGCACCGAAGCCTACCCGGGCGTGCACGAGTCCGACGGCAGCTGGACCTTCGTCTGGACCGCCATGACCACCAGCTCAGACGAAAACGCCCACGCCTCGGGCTACCAGTTCTCCGCCACCGCCGACCAGACCCGCGAGGTCATCTTCGAGCTGCAGAACGACGGCGACGTGCTCCAGGGCACCCAGTACAGCACCGCCTCGTCCACCCAGAACTGGAGCGAGAGCGACAGCTGGAACAGCAAGGCGCTGATCGACTACCTGGCGGGCAACGGCAACCGGGGCCAGATCCCCTCATCCAACTACCTGGTCACCGACGACGACGACCCCAAGAGCGAGCCCGGCAGCACGGTGCCCCAGGACAACGAGGCCGACGCCTTCGACTGCGACGACGACCTGTGTATGCTCAACCGCATGACCAGCTGCGACGAGAGCTGGCCCATCGACGCAGTGCGCACCACCCTGAGCACGGGCGAAGACTACGAAGGCGTGGTCGGGGCGGGGCAGGCGTCGGGGTACTAACGCCCGTTTCGCTGCCTCCGACGCACCGCCAGGCCCAGCACGGCCAGTAAACCCAGCAGGGCGGCGGGGGTGCGGCCGGGACTGGTGGTGCAACCGCAGGGCTGGCTATCGCTACCCCAGTCCCAAGTGACGCCGTCGTAGCGCAGGTCCAGGCTCCCGTAGAACGCATGGTCGGGGGCACCGCGGTTCGACAGCAGCATGTAGAACACGCCCTCGTCGAGCTGGACCCGCTGGGTCAGGTCACCGGATCCCACGCCTTGGTCCAAAGCCAAGACCCCGAAGGCCTCACCTGCTTCGTACAAGGCCAGGTTGTCGGCATCCACCAGGAGGACGTCCACGAGGCCATCCTCTGCCACCGGCTCGATCATCCCACCACCGTACGCGTAGCCGAGGCCTGCGTACCATCCCAGGAAGGTTCGGCTTGCTGGCACGTCCAGCAGCACGTCATCCAGGGCGAGGTCCAGGCTCAGGAGGGTATCGATCTGGCCGTAGGCGTCCACCACGGTGGGCTGGCGATCCAGCCGCCCGCCCAAGGGGATGGCCACATGGTGGCTCGAGCCCGCCACCGCGTCCTCGGCGGTGATCACCGGTTCCCCCGCCTCGCTGGTGAGGAACCAGTTGGGGTAGGTGCCCGACTGGATGTCGCTGATGCTGTAGGGGGCCCAGAGCTCCTCGCCCTCGAGCTCCGCCGCCGTAAGGAACCAGAAGTTCCGGTTGTCCCCCAGGGTGACCTCTACCTGGCCGCTCAGATCGGTGTGCACCCATGCGGCCTGGTCCAAGTACTGGTCGTAGTAGTAATTTTCAACCGCCACCAGCACCATGGCCCCGGGCACGGGGTCACCGTCCATGTCGGCGACGGTGACAGTCGCGGTGATGGTGTCGGTGTAGAGCTCCACGTGCTCATCGGCGATGTAGCCGTTCTGGTGGTAGCCCATGATGGCGCTGACCTCCTTGCCGCCACCGTAGGTGCTGTCGGCCCCCACCCCGCCGTTGTCGATGCGGGTGGCGCCGTCGGACCAGTCCACCTGCCAGGCATGCCAGCCGTCCTCGAAGTAGAACTCGTTCCACACATGGTCCTCCATGCTCCACACATTCATGGTGGGGATCAGGCAGGCGCGGGCGGCCGCGGTGATCATGTCCTGGCACTCGCCGCAGTTGCCGAAGTGGTTGTGCATGATGCGCTGGGGCCAGACCGAGCGCTCGCCGGTGTAGTCACTGTGCGTGCTCGAGTACTCACCGACGTTGTCGAACATGTTCTGGGTGACGAACCAGCCGATGGCGTCCACCGCGGAGCCGGCGTCTTCGAGGGGGCGCTCGCCGCTCAGGCCGTCGTAGCGCACCCCGTCCCACAGGCTGTCGATCTGGGCGATGCTCTCCCCCAGCACCGGGTGGCCCAGGAAGGACGGATCGACAACATCGTCGATGGTGGCGCTGACCCCGCAGGGGTAGTCGAAGGTGTCACCCAGGGCGGGGTCCGCCTGCAGCAGCAGGGTGCCGCCGTTGGACACAAAGCTCTCCAGGGCCTCGACGGAGGTGTCCTGGTACAGGGTCTCGTAGGCCTCGAGGGCCAGGCCCTGAGGCACGATGACCTTGGCGAACCCCTCGAGATCCGGGGCTCCCTCGCTCAGATCCCAGACCTCGTAGGGCAAGGCCTCGGCCTCGAGGTGCACGATGTACTCAGTGCCAGCCTCGCCGCCATCGCCCAGCACCAGGGTGGCCTCGTCGGCCTCGAGCAGGTCCCGCCGCTGTACATACTCGAACACGTTGGCGGCGAAGTCGTGGCTGTCCATGTGGGCGGCTTCGAGGTCCATGGTGGTGGCCAGCACCGATCCCTGGCCCCAGCCCACCTCCACCAGCAGGGGCTGCCCCGCACCATCCCGCACCACCACGATGGGGTCCACGGTGAAGCCATACATCCAGCCCACGGCATCGAGGTCGGCAAGGTCGGCGTCGTCCACCGCGAAGGGCTCCTCCTCGAGCCAGTGGGTGCGGTAGTCCCAGGTCCCTTCATCGAGGGCCGAGAAGAAGAACCACTCGCGCCAGTGCACCCCGCCCGGTGGCTCATCGATGCCGAACGTCTCCGGGTTCATGAACAGGGGAAGCTCCATGTCGAGCTTCGGATTGACCACGTGCTGGTAGTAGATCTCCTTGTCGATGGTGTAGCTCTGAAGGCCGGAGCCGTCGTCGTAGTGGTACTCCACGGTGGTGCTGCCGTCGTCGAGCTCCACCAGGTCGGCGAAGGGCACGTGGGGATCGACGTCGTAGATGGCCAGCGCGTTGGCCTCGAGCACGTCCAGCAGCATGTACTGGCTGGACATGGACAGCTCTTCCGGCGACGTGGCCGCGATGGAGAAGGCCAGCTCATCCAGAGCCGGGTCGCCCTCGTAGTCGCTCAGCAACGCCGCGATCTCGTCCTGGCGGCTTTCCTCGAGCTTGGAGAGGGTCAGGGCCAGCTGGGGCTGCATCCAGACAGGGACGAGGTCTACGGCGTCCACCCCTGCAGCGCTGATTCCGAGCTCACCGCCCTGGAGTTCGATGTCGCCCGTGCCCAGGTCCACCGCGAGCACCAGGGTCTCACCACCGAGCAGCCAGAACTCCGACGAGAAGGTTCCCGCCGCCTCGAAGACCCGCGAGGCGGTGTCCGCCTTCTTCGCCGACGCCTCCCAGGGCTCCTCGGCCAGCGCGGGGGTAGGCTGAAGACAGGCGATCAAGGCGAGGCTGCGGATCATGGGTCTCTCCGAGGACATAGCCCCGCCAGTATACCTCCCCACCTTTGCGCCGTTGGCGGCGATGTTACAGGGCTCGGGTCCGCGCAAGCCCTGTCCGGAGGCCCCATGCGCCGCATCCTGCCCCTGCTCGCCGTCGCCCTGCTGCCCACCTCCGCCCAGGCCGCAGGCTTCTACTTCACCGACTCGGGCACCCGAGCTATCGGCCGCGGCTCTGCCGTGGTGGCCAGCGTGGACGATCTCACCGCGCTGTACCACAACCCCGCCGCCTTGGCCCGGCTGCGCCAGGCCCAGGCCTTCGTGAGCATCTCGGGGGTGGATCAGTACGTGGAGTTCGACCGCATGGACGAACCCGACAACGACCTGGACTTCGCCCCCATCTACAACGACGGCCCCTTCATGATCGTGCCGGGGCTGGGGCTGTCCCACAGCTTCGGCGTGCCCCGCACCACCTTCGCCATCGGCTTCATCTCCCCCCAGGCCCCCGACGTGCAGTACGTGGCCGACGGCGCCCAGCGCTACAGCCTCATCGACCAGCTGCTGTGGGAGTTCGCAGGTGTGGCGGGTGTGGGCGTGCAGGTCACCGACTGGCTGGCCATCGGCGGCACCTTCCAGGCGCGCATCCTGCGGGCCGACATGGAATTGGCCATCACCACCCTCGAGGGCGACGACCCAGCCAACGACATCGACATCCGCTTCGAGATCGCCGACTGGTTCGCCCCCAACTACAGCGTGGGCGTGCTGGCCGACCCCACCGACTGGATGAGCATCGGCGCCAGCTTCCAGCCCGCCACCACCTACCACCCGGTAGGTTCAATCTCGGCGGACTTCGAGGGCCACGCCTTCGAGAGCTTCCTGGACGGCACCCACTTCGTGGACGACGACGTCAGCTCCACCATCACCATGCCCGCCATCGCGCGGCTGGGCGTGGACATCCACCCCACCGACAAGTGGGACGTGGAAGTGGCCGGCGCCTGGGAAGGCTGGCACGTCTGGGACGAGATCGTCATCACCGACGTGGACCTGGTGGTCGAAATGGACCCCGAAGGCTTCATCCCCGAAGACGCCGTGGTCACCAACGACATCGTCATCCCCGCCAACTACTTGGACGTCTGGTCCGTGCGCCTGGGCGGCGACTACAACGTCCACGAAAAGGTCACCGTGCGGGCCGGCGGCTACTACGAGTCCTCGGCGGTGCCCCGAGCATTCCAGGGCGTCACCCTGGTGGACGGCGGCAAGATCGGCGTGGGCCTGGGTGCGGGTGTACACCTGGGCCGGGTCGACCTGGATGCAGCGTTCGGCCAGACCTTCATCCTGCCCAGGGACATCTCCGACTCCGAGCTGCAGCAGCTGGTCCTGGATCTCAACCTCAGCGACCCTGCCGCCTCCGAGGTCACCCTGGGCAAGATCACCGGCAACGGCAAGTTCTCCAGCCGCCTGACCTTCCTGTCCATGGCCATGACCTGGCGCTTCGGGAAAGAGCCCGCTGCTGTCGTGACCCCGCAGGGCTGATCGCGCTACTATGGGCGCGCCATGACCCAGCAACCGGGCGCCAAGACCACGATTCACATCCGTCCGCCCGACGAGCGCACGGGCTTCGATGTGAAGTCCATTCGGGAACTGTGGGACCACCGCGAGCTGCTGATAGCGTTCGTGGTGAACGATCTACGCTTCCGGTACATGGGCAGCTCCATCGGCTTCTTCTGGACCGTGGTCAACCCCATCATCGAGCTGGTCACCTACACCTTCGTGTTCAACGTGCTCATCGGGGTCAACTACGGACCAGACGGAGGAACGACCCACTACGCGCTGTTCCTCTTCTGCGGCATGGTCACCTGGTTCGCGGTCAGCGATGGGCTCAACCGGGCCACCACCGTGATCCGCGACTACGGGCACCTCATCAAGAAGGTGAACTTCCCTTCCCTTGTGCTGCCGGCCCACGTCATCGCCTCTGCGGTGGTCAACCAGGCCATCCGCACGGTCATCCTGGCCATCGGGGTGATCCTCTTCGGCGAAGGGCTGTCCCTGCACTTCCTGCTGGTGCCCATCTTCTGGGTGATCCAGGCGGCCTTCGTGCTGGGGTTGGGCTTCTTCCTGGCCACCGCGGGGGTCTACTTCCGCGACGCCGTGCACTGGGTGAACGCGCTGCTGCTCACCTGGATGTTCATGACGCCCATCTTCTACCCACCGTCGGTGTACCCCCCGAAGCTCAACTTCCTGCTCCAGCTCAACCCCCTCTCCCACATCGTGGGGGTCTACCAGGAGCTGATCCTCAACCACCGCCTGCCCCACCCCAACAGCATGCTGGTGCTCTGCGTCTGCGCCGTGCTGGCCCTGGTGGTGGGCTTCTCCATATACGTGCACCACCGGCCCAAGTTCGCCGACCTGGTGTGAGCGCAGGACGGCCCGGATGAGCGCGCGACCCTCCCGGCGAGAGATCGCGCTGCTGGTAGCGGTGCTGCTGGGGGCCACGCTGCTCATGCTGCGCCCGGTGCTGCATGCGCCGGCCCGCTACGCTCTGGGCTCGCCTGACAGCGAGGCGCCCCGCCACCTGTGGGCACTGTGGACCACGGTGCTGCACCTGCCCACCTGGGGCCCCTTCACCGCCCACCTCGAGGCGGGCTTCCCCGGCGACTACACCCGCCACCTGATGGACCCCGTCAACCTGCTGTTCTTCGCCCCCGTGCAGTTGATGGGCGGGGCCGGCGCCACCGGGGCCGCGCTGGGTTTCACTGCCGTACACGCCGCCTGGACCGTGCTGGCAGGGCTGGGGGGCTGGCTGCTGGTGCGTCGCCTGCTCGGCCCTCACCCCCAGGCGCCCTGGACCGCCCTGGTGGCTGCGGCCGCGTGCGCCACCACCCCCATGCTCATGGCCTCACCCTGGCTGGGGCGCACCGAGCTGCTGCCCGGCGCCGCCTGGGGCCTGCACCTGTGGTGGCTGCACCGCGCCCTACAACCCGACGGCGATGCCGCCCGGCGCATCCTGAGCTGGGATCTGCTGGGCGCCGGCCTGAGCCTGGCCGCCATCGCCCTGGGGGGCTGGTACCTGGCGGGCTGGCTGCTGCTGCTCGAGCCCCCCGTGGCCCTGGCCATGGCCTGGCAAGCCGCGGGGCGAGACCGCCGCGCTTGGATGGTCCAAGGGCTACGCATCACGATCATCGCCCTGTTGGCGGTGCTGCCCACCCTGCCCGCCCTCCACGCGCTCATCAGCTACCCTCCCCCCATCCTGGCCGAGTCCCAGCGCCTCGCCACCCACATGGGCATCAACACCCCCCCCTGGCTGCTCCTGCCCTTCGTGGGCGCCCAGGGTCTACCCGGGGTCGAGGTCCCCGCCTACCCAGGCTGGGTGCTGCTGCTGCTGGCCCTATGGGGGTCGTGGCGTCGCCCCCGCGCGGCGCTGCCTTGGCTGGCACTGGCGCTGGGCATCCTGGCGCTCTCCTTGGGTCCCTACCTGGTGTGGAGCAACGCGCCCCCCGCCGACGGCGCACAGCCCCTGCGGCTCCCCGCCTGGTATGTCGAGGCCCTCCTGCCCCCCCTGCGCTTCGTGTGGGGTTGGTGCCGCATCGGCATCCTGGTCAGCGTTCCGCTGGCCGTGGCCGCCTGCTGGGGCGTGGCGGATCTGCTGGCCCGAGCCCAGCCCGTGCGCCCCCAGCTGATGGTGGTCCTGCTGGCCCTGCTGGCCTTGGACCAGGCCACCCCTCAGCCCCCCGCGGGGGTGCGCAGCAGCGCCTTCGACCCCCGACCGCCCACCGAGCTCATCGCGGCGCTGGAGCACCTACCCCCAGGAGCGGTGCTGCAGCTGCCCCTGGACGACCACTACCTGGTCTGGCAGCCTAGCCTGGGCCGCCCCATCGCGGAGTCCCTCGAGCTCGAGCCCCTGCGCAGTGACAGCTACACGGTGCAGCGGGTCGTGGAGCTGCTGGGGGATCCCGCCGAGCAAGTCTTTGGCAGCCCGGATCGCGATCCCGAACAGCTCCACCGCGAGCTCGCTGCCATGCTGGCCCGGCCCAACCTGGGGCCCTGCCTCGAAGACGACGCCCACCGCCTCCACGCCATGGGGTTCGCAGCCGTCGTGCTGCACCGCGACCGCCTCCCCGACGCCCATGAAGCCGTGGCGCAGCTGCTCGAGACCGGCCTGGGCCCCCCCAACATCGACAGCCCGACGGTGGTGCTCTGGACGCCCCAGGGCAGCCCTGCACCCGCGGGCCTGGACTGCCCCCTGGAGCCGGTTGAGCTGACCATCGGCGGCGCTGTCAGCGAGTGATCAGGCGTCGGCCAGGACCTGCTCGACCTTGCTGGCCAGGTAGTGGATGGAGAACGGCTTCTGCAGGTAGCGACCCTGGGCGGCCAGGGCGTGCAGCTGGGCGTAGTCGCTCTCGGCGTAGCCGGACATGTAGAGCACGCCCACATCGGGGCGATCCTGCACCAACAGCTCGTACAGCTCGACACCGTCGATGCCAGGCATCACCACGTCGGTGAGCAGCAGATCGATGGCGCCGTCGAACTCCCGGGACAGCTCCAGGGCCTGCTCACCGTGGGCCGCCTCGAGCACCCGAAAGCCGCGCACCGCCAGGGCTTCGGCCACCATGGCGCGGAGCTCGTCTTCGTCTTCGGCCAACAGGATGGTGGGGGGTGCGGGGGGGGGCAGTACGCGTCCGAACCCCGAAGGCTGTTCGCCGACACTGGTGGGTTCTGGGGCCACAGGCTGGGGCCGCCCGAGATCCATCACACCGCGCCCCAGCTGCTGGAGCTGGTCGAGGGCCTCGAAGAGCACCGGAAAACGTTGTTCCACCTGAGGGTGGTCCTGCAGGTTCTCTTCGAGCATCTCGAGGTGGCCCCGGAGCACCATGAGCTGGTTGTTGAGGTTGTGGGCCACCGATCCCGCCAGCTTGTCCACAGCGGCACGCTGCCGCCGCTCGGCCAGCTCTTGTTCGCTCTGACGGAGGTCTTCTTCTGTGCGGCGCAGGTCGGTGATGTCGTGAAGGGTGATCAGGCGGGCGGGCCGCCCCTTCCACTGGGTGGGCGCGCTTCGGGGCTCGGCGCGACCGATGGCGCCGTCGGAGCGGGTGATCTCCACGTCGCTGGTGGCAGGGCCGCACGGCACCAGGGCATATGGCTTGCCCAGCAGACGGTGGCCGGAAGAACCCAGCATCACCCCAGCCTGGGGATTGGCGAAGCAGACCCGCTGCTGCTCGTCGAGCACCAAGATCGCATCGGGGTGGCGCTCGACGATGGCCCTGAACTCGGCCTGGCTGCGCTCGAGGGCCGCGCGGTTGGCCTCACTCTCGAGCTTGGAGGCCATCAGGTCGGTGATCTCGCAGATCGAAATCAACAGCAATTCGTGATCATCCAGCCGCAGCGGACTCATCTCGAACTCGAGCTGGGCCTGCTTGCCGAAGGTGGTGACCACACTGATCTGGAGCCGGACTGGCCGGCCGCTGTCCAGGGCCGTGAGCGCTCCCTGAAGCAGACCGCTGGATCTCCAGGAGGCGATCTGGCGGAAGTCCTGTTGGAGTACCTGCTCCACCGAGGCGCCGATCAGCCCGGCCACAGATGGGCTGGCCCACAAACAGGGACCTTCGACGGTGTACACCACATGGCCGAAGGGCGATGCGCCCAGGACCACATCGAGCAGGGCGGAGACCTCGAAGGGAAGAGAGTCGTGCAAGGGTCCCCCTTGGAAGGATCACAGCATTCCCTGGGGTGGGCGAAAGCCAGTTGCTGCCAAAATGCAGATATCACCCCCGCCAGAAGGTGTCACAGGCGTTTGAACAGAGTTTTCACCAGCTTGCTATCATGTCTCGTATATATGTTTCAACTTAAGTGTTCAAAGTGTCAATGGTACCTGCGCTCCGAGACAAGCATGCTGTGGCTTTTGGGACAGGCAGGCATAGGCAGCGTTGAACGTCCACAGATCTCCACCAGGTCGCAGGACGCTTTGTGCGGAGACCCCCGTTGACTAAGGTGTCTTCATGCCTCGGCGAGAAGACATATTTTCGAGCTCTAAACCCACGAGCGACGACGCCACCGTACTGCGCAATGCGCTGCTGTGGTTCATCCAACGGGGTGATCACAGCGCGAAGAAGTGGCGCGTCGATCGCCTGATCGAACGGCTCGCTCGCCTCCCGGCTCCTACGGGACTGCTAAGGGAGCTGGAGCAGACCTTCCCGGCCCAGAAGAAGCCCGTGTCCACAGGGGTCCGCGTGGCCGCCGGCAACCGGCTGGCCGAGACCGAGTTCGCCACCAAGACCGTCGATCTGCTCAGTGCCATCGCGGGCACCATGGCCGACGCCGCCCTGCTGGACAGCGAACTACAGAACAGCATCCTCGCCTTCGGGGAGTCCATCCCCAAGCGCATGATCGCGGCGGACCTGCGCCGGCTCACCGCCGACACCCGCTCCATCGACGGCGCAAGCCGCCGGGCCCGGCGGCGGGAGTTCCAGCATCGCCAAGAAATCAGCAAGATCGTCGGCACCCTGGCCAAGGCCATCGACGCCACCAGCAACAAGAGCGTGGAGATCACAAAAGGCCTCGAGGAGATCCTCCAAGAGCTGTGGGATCAGCCGGATGTCTCCGAGCTACGCAGCCTGCGCAAGCGGGTCACCAGCAAGGTCAGAGGGCTGGCGGACGAGTCCCGCAGCCTACGCACCGACCTCGAGGGCGCCAAGTCCCGCACCTCTGCCCTCGAAGACATCGTGGCAGAGCAGGCCGAGCGCATCGTGGACCTGCAGGCCGAGGCATCCCAGGACCCCCTCACCGCCGTGGCAAACCGCCGTGCCTTCGATCACTGGCTGCCCAGGCTCATCCAGGGCTGCCAGTCCACCGACACCCCCTTCGCCATGGCTATCCTGGACCTCGACCACTTCAAGGGCGTCAACGACACCTACGGCCATCCCTTCGGCGACGTGGTGCTGCAGGCCGCTGCCAAGTCCATGCTCGATGCCGTACGCCAGGACGACATCGTGGCCCGCGTGGGCGGCGAAGAGTTCGCGGTGCTCATCAAGGGCGCCGTGCCAAACGTGGCCCGCGTGGTCGCCGAGCGCATCCGGAGCGACATCGCGAAGCTCGTGCTCCAGCCCGAGCCCGACACCGATCGGGTGATCGTCACCGCCTCGGCGGGCATAGCCAACCTGCGACCCGACGACACCGCCGAGACTCTGTACGCCCGCGCCGACCGTGGCCTGTACCAGGCCAAGGGTGACGGCCGAGACCGCCTGGTGGACGACTGGCTCGACGACAAAGCCACCGTCCACTAGCCATATTCCAACGATCACGTACATTATCGATCGAGCTCGACGACATCCTGCGCAAGGGTGGCGACGAGCAGGACCTTCGCCAAGCCGCCAACGACATGCACGTGGTGTGGATGTATAAAGCCAGTGTGGCCCGGGCCCTGGCCGGCGAGACCACCTTCGACGAGGTCCGCCGGGTTCTGGTCCAGACCCAGTAGCGCTGGAATCCGGCAGTGCTCTCCAGTGGCGTGCCAAGGTCGCGCATTCCTCCGCGCGACCTTTCCACTGCAGGAGCGCATCATGTCCGCCGTCGCCTCGAAGCTCTCCGAGCTCTCCGCCTCGTACCGTGGCTGGCGCTTCCGCGTCTTCTTCGCGGCGTGGAGCATGTACGCCACCTTCTACATGTGCCGGGCCAACATCTCGGTGGCGGTGCCCGAGCTGCAGAACCTGCTGGGTGGAGGCACGGCCAACTCATCAACGGCATCCTCGGCGACCGCTTCGGGCCCCGCAAGGTGGCCACCATCGGCATGGTCATCACCGCTTGCATGAACCTGGCCTTCGGGCTGGTGGGCAGCTTCCCGGCCTTCATGGGCATCTGGCTGGTCAACGGCCTGGCCCAGTCCACCGGTGCCCCCTCCCGCATCAAGGTGCTGGCCACTCTTCGTCGCTCACCAGAACTGATCCCCTACACCCTTGGCAGCTCGGATGGACTCTTCAACCTTGGCCGGCCTTGGCTTTCTCTCAGTACCTGCCCCCTGGCGTATGCGTGGCGATGAACGGGCGCTGTTTCCAGTGGCACGAGGTCAACAAGGAGCGGAGGACAGGCACCTTCGAGCTTCGAGGCGCGTCACCACCTTTTCAGATGAGGAATAGTCGGCCGGGACTCGGGCTGGGCGAAGATGTGGTTGAACAAAGCCGCTCCGCGGCAGCTTTGGTGGTGAGTGAGCCGTAGCGGCTGACGAGTGGCGGATCGGAGCGCTGTCGATGTCCTCCACGCGCAGGGCCGTTACCCCCATGCGGCGGAGGCCCGCCGCGTAGCTCGCCAGCAGCATCGTGTGGCGGAACTCCCTGCGGAATCCGGGCTCAGTCGAGTGTCGTCGTGGGTTTTGCATTCCACACGAACATCGCGACGACCAGCGACGCGACAGCCGAACCGAACCAGAACACGATCGCTGCATCCCAGTCGTACACGGCCACACCGTCAACCATCGTCTTCGACGACTCGAGGATGTACCCCGAGATGTAGTCCTGGATCGCCGCACCGAGGTAGCTGAACAACCCGATCAATCCCATCACCGCACCGGTGACATGCCTGGGCGTCAGATCGATGGCGGTCAGTCCCCCGAGGAAAGCCACGGTCCCCGCGACGGCAAAGCCGAAGATCCCCATGCCCAGATAGTCGAGCCAGATGTGTCCGGGCGGCCCGAAGAACAGGATGGCGAGACCCGCGATCTGCAGTAGGCCGTATAGGAGCGTCGCCTTGTGTCGGTTGCAGTCGAAGAGCCGATCGGAGATGACCCCGGAGAGCGCCCCCCCCGCGAACCCAAGCACGGGAGCGGTGCCCATGATCGGTCCCACCTCGGTGATGAGATCGTAGCCCTTGGCGACCTCCAGGTACATGGGCCCCCAGCTGTTGATGGCGTACCGGGCCACATAGGTCAGCGCGCTGGCGGTACCGAGGATCCAGATCGCCGGCACCTTGAGCAGCTTGATCTGCTGGCGGATCAGCTCACCCGGATCCTGCTGTTCGGAGACCGCGAGCGGATCGTCCCCGAACTCCTGAATGGAGGGCAGTCCGAGCGTCCTGGGTCGGTCCGCGAGCATGAAGATCAGCAGGATGCCGATCGCAGCGGCCAGGAGACCGGCAACACCGAAGCCCGCCCGCCATCCGAAGAAGCCGACGACGGCCGCCGTGCCCAGGAACGTGATGGCCTCACCAATGCTGTGGGAGACGTACCAAATCCCATACCGGGTGCCCCTCTCCTTCGTCGTGAACCACTGCGACAAGGCCACCACGCTCGGCGCGGATCCCATCGACTGGAACCAGCCGTTGAGCCCCCAGAGCACCAAGAACACCCAGAAGGCCGAGGAGAAACCCAACAGCAGGTTCAGGGCTGCACTAACCAACAGCCCTGTGGACATGAACTTCCGGATGTTGCTGTAGTCCGCCAGGATTCCGTTCGTGAGCTTGCCGAACGCGTAGAGCAAGAACAACGCCGAGCCGACCGTCCCGGCCTGCGTCTCGGTGAGGATGCCCTCTCTGAACAACGGGACCTTCACGACGGAGAACGTGAGTCGTGTCACATAGAAGAACCCGTACCCGATGGTGATTCCCAAAAACACATTCCGGCGTCTCCGCTTGTAGACCTTCGTGAGCTCGTCGGGAGGGACCGAGATCACAGGCTTGTCCGGACCTGTACGGTAGAACTTCAGGATCCTGGAAAACACGGCGCCTCTACGTGTTCGGGTGAGGCAGCAGCATAGTCTGGATGTCCAAACAGCGCAGCGGAGCAGATAAGTAGTGGTGAGCCGCACCTGGACCTGGCGGGTCCAGGCATACGTGACCGGTTACGCAAAAAACCAGCATTCGTGGCCCTGTCCATCCCTGCTGGAAACAATCTTCCGTACAATCGGGAATGGCGCCCGGCCTTCGCCCATACGCTCCAGCCAGCCCTCGGGTAGCAACGCATAGCTTCCCGTGCTCGTCTGTCACGGCACCAGGCTGGGTGAGCGTCATGCCAGCCGACGTGCCCGTGGTGCGGGTGCAGCAGGCCGTGGCCGGTATCGGCACGGCCTGGGCCCGCACCATGTGGGGCTGGGACGGGGCCCTCGCCCTGTGGATCGGCTCAGCGGTCCTGGCGGCAGGCCTGATGCTGCTGCTATGGAACTACAAGACCGAAGCGAACGCGGTGTTCCACTAATTCGCGATCCCCGGAGCTCCCATGACGACCCATCCCTCCGCTGACGCCCCGGTGGTCTCCAGCGTCGCCTTCGCCAGCGACGATCCCCTGGCTATCATCCAGTCCAACATCGACTTCCTCAACGCGCTCTTCGGCGAACACCTGTGGGCCGAAGAGGTGCCCGCCGACGCACTGCGCAGCTACTACGTGGACTACTGGCTGGCCCAGGTGAGCAACGGCGACTGCTCGCAGTTCATCTACAACACCCAGTGGAACAAGCAGGTGGTGGCCCTGGTGCGCGAGGGGCTCGAGGCCATGGGGGCCACGGAGCACCTGGCGATCTTCGAGCGCAGCGCCCAGCAGGTAGACGGCATGACCCCAGAGCAGCTCGAGGCCTACTACGCCTCGGACTACTTCGGGGACAACCCCACACGGGACACGCTCAACGCACCCAACGACGCCTTCTTCGCCCTCGAGAAGACCGACCCCCTGCTGGTCAAGAACGCGGCCTGGCTACGCGCACACCCGGATTTGGTCGTACTGAGCGCCGATGAGCTCGAGGCCGAGGCCCGCCGCCGCGGCGCCGCCCTGCCCGACCGCGCCATCCGCGAGGCCGCCGCCATGGCCGCTGAGCCTCGCTACCTGAAACTCATCCGCCTGCTGTGTGAACACGCCGGGCAGACCCTCGAGCAGGTGACCGCCGCCGATCCGAAGCGCATCCACGACGGCGAGCCCACCGTGGCCTACCACTTCGTCACCGACAAAGGGCACCACCACATGATCGACCTGGGGGACCGAGCGCTGATGTTCCACGGGGACTCCACCACCGACCCGGTGTTCCAGCTCGGGGAGCCCGAGGGTTGATCGCCCAACACTACGGCGCGTAGAACGCGTCGAACAGCTGGACATCCCCCAGCGCACAGCCCGCCGAGGCCTGCAGCTCCCAGGCCACCTCGCCCTGGGGGGTGACCTCCTGCACCAGGCCCGAGGTCCCGAAGCTCACCAACCAGTTGCCGTTGGGTAGTTCCCTCGCCATGCCCATGGCGGACGCAAAGAGCTCTTCCTCGCCGCCGTGGGTCCGCGTGAGGCGCAGCTTCTGGGCGTCCTGTTCGATGGTGTACTCGGCCACCTGGGTGCGCGCCTCGAGGACGGTGGTGAGCAGCAGGGTCCCATCCGCGGTGAAGGTGGGGTCGTGCTGCATGTGGAAGGCTTCCTCGCGGGAGGCCTCGAAGAGCTGGTCTTCCTCTACGAAGCGCGCGTCACCCTCGATGCCGTACTGGCGCAGAGGCCAGGCCTCACCGCGGGCGTCGTCCAGGGCCAGATCCAGCACGGTGTTCACGTTGCGCAGGGACAACACCAGCAGTTCGCGCTCGGGGTCGTAGTGCAGCCCATTGCCGTGGGTCCAGTCGGCGCCCTGGGGGTAGAAGGCGTCGTCCCACATGGGGGTGCGTTCGGGCTCCACCCAGTCCCAGGTGGAGAAGAGGGTGCGCTGCTCACCGTCGGGGGTCCGCAGCACGACGGCATCGCCCACCACCGGCAGCTCGGCCTGCTCTTCGTCCGACCACCAATCCCGGGGGTCGATGGCGATCCATGCCAGGCTGCCATCGGGGAAGCTGGCGAAGGCGTGGTGGCCCAGGGGGGTGGCGATGTCTTCCTCCGTGGCGCCATCGAAGGAGACCCGCCTCAGCATGCTGTCGTCGACGGCGGGATCGTCGCCGAAGCGGTTGTAGACGAAGCCGCCGTCGGTGGCGGTGATCTCCAGGGGAATGCTGCCCGGGGGATCCTGCTGGTACCACAGCCAGTTTCCGTCACGGTCCAAGGCGTAGACCCCGGACGTGCCCTCGCCCTCTCCCAGCATGGTGCCCAGCAGGTAGCGCTCCGAGGCTATGAGCTCAGGCTGGTGCACCGTGACCGTCAGCTCCGGGAGCTCCGCCGGCAGCCCGCCGGTGGTGACCCGGCCCTCCACCGTGACCACATCTCCCTCGAACTCGGTGACAGCCCGGTACCAGACCTCTCGGTAGGGGGGCAGCCCCAGCAGGGTGTGCACGTGGTCCAGGGACGGCTCGGCAAGGCTCGGCGTGCTCAGGGCGTCCTGATCGTCGATGCCGAACTCCACCCAGGAAGACCCCGGTTCGTCGGTGGTCCAGGACAGCTCCACCACCGTCGCGACCTGCTCCTTCACCACCGCCAGCACCTCGTAGCTCCCGGGCGTACAGCCCGTAAACAGGAGCAGCGCGAAGAGGGTGGAGCGGTGGATCGCCATGGCGTGAACCTCGAGGACTGCGGATGATGGCGTGGGCCCGTTGGCGTCAGCGGCGGCGCCCTCAGATCTCGAACTGGGTGGGTCCGTACACCCACCCCGCGATGATCTCGAGCTGCTCGGCATCCAACGCATCGAAGCTATCGGGCCGCGTGCTGTCCACGTCGAGCACCGCAACGATGGCGCCGTCGGCGTCTCGCACGGGGACCACGATCTCCGAGCGGCTGCGGCTGTCGCAGGCGATGTGACCCGGGAAGCTGTGCACGTCGGCGACCACCACGGTCTGCCCGCGCTGCACCGCCGCCTGGCAGACCCCGACACCCTCGGGCAAGACTTGGCAAGCCACCAGGCCCTGGTACACGCCCACCAGCAGATCGCCGCTTTCGACCTTCCGGTAGAATCCGGTCCAGGAGAAGCGAGGTTGCTTGTGGTGAAGCAAGGCCACGATGGTGGCCATGCGGGCTGTGGGGTCGTCACTCTTGGCCAGAAGCTCCACGAGCTGCGCCTGGATGCTGGCGTAGCGGCGTTGCTTCGAGGCGCTCACCATCACTCCGACCCGGCGCCCGGCGCGGGGGCTCGGAGACCGTCTGCCCGCTGGCGTTCCTGGGGGGCCCAGGCGTCGATGAAGCTGGCGATGGCGAGCTCCAGGGACCGGCTGTCCCGCAGCTGCAAGGGTTCGCCCCCAGCGCTCGAGGCCGCGGCCACCCGGTCCGGGGTGAAGGGCTGCAGGCCCGCATCCCAGGCCTCGGCCAGGGCGGCCTGGCCATGGCTGTCGTCGATGCGCTCCGGCAGCTCGGGCACACCGAAGTACAGCGGAAGAGCGGCCAGATCGGGCTCGCCAGGGACCAACAGCAGCAGGCGCCCGGACACCCAGTCCGTCGCCAACCGCTCGGCAGGGACCCCGCCGACGTAGATCACCGGCTCGGCCACCTGCCGGGGGAGACACAGGGCCGGCTCGGCATCCACCGCCAGCAACACCCCGCTGTGGATGGGAGCGTGCCCCTTCATCCAGTCGTAGGGGCGGGGCTCTTCGAGCACGAAAGCGCGGGCGGCCACCAGCGCGTCCACGGGCAGGGGCAGGCTGGCCTGCTCGACCACCGGCGGCGGCTGCTGGGCCTGGCTGACAGGCGCGGCGAGGAACAGGGTGAGAAGCAGGGTACGGGGGACGCTCATGGCGACACCTCCAGGTCGTCCACACCGATGCGGCCGCTGGCCGAACCGAAGGGACCACCCATCTCGAAACGCACAGCGACGATGTCGCTCAGGTCGATGTCAGCACCTTCGGCTTCGAAGGCGTGCAGGGGAATGCGGACGGTCTCGAACTCGTTGGCCCAGCCCGAACCCTGGCCCGATCCGGTGCGCTGGTAGGGCTGGTTCAGGCCGCCCATGGACGCAAAGGACACCGCGCTCTCGGCGCCGGCCCCATCCACCAGGGCCACCGTGAAGTCCAGGGGGACACCCAAGGCTACGGTGTCGGGGTGGCGGGTGACCTGACAGGCGCGGAAGCTCAGGACGCCCCACGCGCTCCAGTCGCCCTCACCAGCAGGGACAGCCCAGCTGACCGAGGCTTCTTCGCCTGCTGCCCAGCCGAACACCAAGCCGCGATCCCTGTCGATGGGGTCGTCGGCCCAGGTCATGCCGTTCATGCTGTCGCTGGCGGAAAAGCCGAAGCGGCTGTCGCCGTCCTGCAGCACGTCTTCGTCAGGCTCGCCGGCATCGACGGTCACGGTGGCGCCAGCAGATGACAGGTCGGTGGTGGGCCCCTGCTGGAAGTTGTCCAGCACCAGCTTGTCGCTGGCGACGGCGCTGCGGTAGACGTTGGCCACCACAGTGCGGGGCGCCAGGGCCGAGGGCCGCAGATCGTCGTACAGACGCTGGAAGTACTCGCCTGCTGCGGGGGTGTCGCCGAGGTACCAGCTCAGCAGCGCCAGGTAGTAGGCCTTGGCCAGGGTCTGAGCCTCGGGGCGCCCGATCTGGACGGGCCCGGTGGCATCATCGAAGCCACAGCAGTTGAAGTCGTTGTGGCCGGCGCCCTGCACGTAGGTGACCTGCAGTGGACCCTGGGCCGCCGCGGCGATGCGGAAGAACTGGCACTGGGTGCAGTCCGGGGCGCCGTTGACGTCACCATCCGCTGCCCCGGCCAGCAGGTGGTAGGGCACGTCGTGGGGATTGGCCGACGCGACGTCGTAGAACACCGTAGGAGCGATGCTCGAGATGAGCACGATGTCGTCAGCGGTGTAGTTCGTGGGGGTGTAGGTGCCGTCCACGATGCGATCGTAGGCTCTGACCACACCCTCGCCGCCCCGGGAGTGCCCGATCCAGACGATGGCGCCAGGGTCGATGTATCCATCGAGCACCCCACCGCCGATGCTGCCGGTGTTGCCCAGGATGTAGTCCGTGTTGCTCAGGGTGGTGGTGCTGGCGGTCTCGATGCCGGGGCCAGTGTTGTTCTGGTGAGACATGACCACGTAGCCCCAGGAAGCCAGGTGCTCGCCCAGGTAGTCGTACCAGGTGTAGTCGTGGCCGTTGCCGTGGCTGATGACCACCAGGGGGACGGGGCCCAGGCTGGCGATGTCCGCGGGGTAGTAGCTGCGCTGCCCCTTCCAGCTCCCGCCGGAGTACTGGAGCGTCTCCACACTATGGGGACCCGGGGCGCTGAGGTCGCCGAACACCGTGAAGCCGGCATCCAGGGACGAGAAACCATCGATGAGGTCACCGGGACCCAACAGGCCGTCGCCGTCGAAGTCCAGCACGAGATCGTAGCCAGCGGCCAGGCCGACGCCCGGGTCGCTGGGCTGACTCCAGGCCACCACGGTACCATCCACGAGGGACTGCTCCGGAACCGTCAACGTCTCGGCGTCACCACTGACGTCCACGAGCGCGGGATCGGCCGCCCAGGCCTCGAGGCTCTTGTGTTGCACCACGTAGACATCGGCCTCGAGCCCGATGCGGTCCGGCAGGCGGCCCGGGTCCACCGCCGCGAGCACCGGATGGGTGGTCTCGAAGGCTTGGTGGAACGAGAAGTAGGGGTAGGCGTCCCAGGCGCCGCCGGCGATACCGGGGAGCGCAGCCACCCGCAGGCGCAGGCTGTCACTCACCGACCCACAGCCATCGGTGCCGTGGCTGGCCACCAAGCTGGCGTCGGCGCCGGCCCGATCCCCCACCACATGAACCGTGGCGGGCAACGCGGCGGCCTCGAGGGTCAGCTCACCCTGGACCTGCTGACCGTCGGGGTCGAACAGGCTGACCCCGTCGCCTTCGACGCTCAGCACGACCCCGCCGGCGTCGGCGCTGACGGTGATGGCCCGCGAGACCAGCCGCAGCTGATCGTAGGGGGCCGCGGCGCCCAGGCCGTGGGCCACCAGCACGATGCCGATGTCGGCTTCATCGTCATCGAGCACGTAGTCATCGGCCAGATCGACGGTGCAGGCCACACAGCCCACGCTGTCCTCGCACACCGCCTCGACACACTCGTCCTCGCTGGCGATGTCCCCCGCTTCGTCGCAGGTGACCGCGATGTCGTCGATGCACAGCACCTCACCGGCGGCGTCGTCGCAGGCGTCCGGGGGCGAGCCGGTGTCGTCGGTGGCGGGATCGGTGTCGTCGGGATCGTCGACAGTGGGCTTGCAGCCGTCACAGGCGGACAGCAGCAGCAGCGGGAGCAGGGACAACAGGCGCACAGGCTTCATGAATGCCTCCGCGATGAGCCTAGCGCGGGTTGACCGTCCCCGCAGCCCCGGGGTGTCAGGCCTTCGTCTCGAGCCCTTCCGCCAGACCGTCCACCACCCGACCCAGTTTGTCCCGGGTGACGGTGAATGGCTCGCGCTCACGCTGGCCCCGTTCGCCGATCTTCCAGCGTTCGAGATCCGCCTGCCGGCCGTCGTCGCCCACGCTGATCTCGTAGAAGCGGCCATCGACCATGTCGTCGGGGGTGGTCCGCAGCACGGCACCGCCCAGGCTCGGCTCGACTTCAACCGGCTGGACCCGCTCGCCCAGGCCGTGCATGCGGCCGGCGATGGCGTCAGCCTGAGCCTGGACATCACCGGGCTCTTGCCGCCGAAGGCGCAGGCGGTCCACCGTGGCGCCGATGCGCTCGCAGTCCACCACATCGGCCTCGAGGCTCAGGCCGTCGGCTTCGATCTCGATGCGTCCCGGTGCGCCGGGGTCCGGTTCACCGGCCTTCCGAGCCAGATCAGCGCGCTCGAGATGGGCGTCGAGCTCGCGCTGCAGGGCCTCGGAGAGGGGCATGGGGACCTCGGGCTGGGGAACTAGGCGTCGCCCTTGACGTAGACCGTCTGCGTCGGGAAGGCCATATCGAAGCCTTCGTCGGCGAAGCGCTTCAGCACCGTAAGGTTCACCTCGTCCACCCGGGCGAAGTAGTCGCTGGGGTCGCTCACCCAGAAGATCACCGTGAGCAGCAGCGCCGAGTCGCCGAACTCGTCGAAGCGGATGGCGGGCTCGGGCTCGAGCCCTTCGGTCTCTTCCAGGATCTCACCCAGCAGCGCCTTGGCCCGCAGGATCTGCTCGTGGCTGTGGTCGTAGGTGAGCCCGATGGACATCACGCGCTTGCGCTTGCGGCGGGCGGAGATGTTCTCGAGGGGGCTGTCGGCCACCTTGGCGTTGGGGATGATGAAGACCGTGTCGTCGTAGGTGCGCATGCGGGTGGTGCGCACGCCGATCTCTTCTACCGTACCAATAGAGCCAGCCACCTCGATGGTGTCCCCGATCTGGAAGGGCTTGTCCGCGAAGATGCTGGCGCCACCGAAGATGTTGGCCACGGTGTCCTTGGCCGCCATGGCGAAGGCCAGGCCGCCGATGCCCAGGCCCGCGATGAGGGAGTTGACGTCGATGCCGGCGTTCGAGAACGCGATCATCAGGCCCACCGACCAGATGGCCAGGCGGCCACCCTTGACCCCGATGGGGAGCAGCTGGTCATCCAGCATGGTCTCGGTCTTGTCCACGATGGGCCGCAGGTAGTACTCGAGCATCTCGCCGTACACACGGGCCAGCACGTAGGTGATCAACAGGGTGATCACGAAGCCGTACAGCCCCAGCACCAGGGGGGTGGTGGCCAGGAAGCCTTCCTCATGCCGGATCAGGAACAACCCGAAGTACAGGGACGAGGCCACCAGTGCGAGGATGCTGGGGCGCTCCACCGCGTCGAGCACCAGGTCATCGACCTTGGTCTCGGTCCTCTTGGTGAAGGTGTGGACGACGCGACGCGCGAAGTAGAACGCCACACGGGACGCCATCAGCGAGAAGACCGTGATGCTGAGGTAGGCGACCCATCGCCACGCCTCGTTCTCGAAGACCATTACGTTCCAGAACTCCACAGCTTCCTCCAGGGAGAAGACGAGGGTCTGCGACTAACCCTGGGGTCGGGACGTGATCCAGCGAAAGCACCCGGGACCGGAACTCAGCGCTGATGCAGCGGCAGGAAGACCTCGAAGCGGCTGCCTTGGCCCGGCGCGCTGTGCAGCGCCACCCGGCCGTGGTGCTGCTGTACGATGCGGGCGACCGTGAACAGGCCCAGGCCGGTGCCCTGCCCTGCGGGCTTGGTGGTGTAGAAGGGCGAGAACACGTCCCGTTGGATGCCGGGGTCGATGCCTGCGCCGGTGTCGGCCACCTCGATCACCGCCTGGTCATCGGCGGGGAGCGCCCGGCAGCGCAGGGTGAGCCGGCCTCCATCGGGCATGGCGTCACGG